>Ga0272444_10000084_pt1 | contig 121659 bp, 103 predicted proteins | sample SSMForm13_FD_201033 | JGI IMG/M metagenome (GOLD analysis project Ga0272444, IMG submission 201033) | Marine sediment archaeal communities from Little Sippewissett salt marsh, Falmouth, MA, United States - SSM-Form-13 | ecosystem: Environmental > Aquatic > Marine > Wetlands > Sediment ...
TCGCTACGAGCAACGGAAGTCGCGGTTCCGGTTCCACCGTAAACGACATCGATAGTGAAATCTCCCGTAGAACCGCCGTCCGCGCCGGTTACACCGTCGCCGGTCGTGATTTCCTGGTTGGGCTCTCCGCCCCCGGCTACAATACTCTCGACCTTGATTGCAAGTTCATCGAAAGCGTCGCCGGAATTGGTTGGGTCGGGATCAATCCAGTTCCAGTCGTGGCCGGAAAAGTAGAGCACATCGGTAGCATCGACCTGATTAGCGCCGTTGCCCCAATCAATATGAGTTGCATTCACGCCGTCGGCGGCGATACCGAGAAGGTTGCCCGTAACACCTGTTCCGGTAAGGGTGGCGTTTGATTGAACAACCTGCGAACCCCAATCGTCCCCAGCGCTCGATGCGTCGATAGTAACCACGCCTGTAGTCGGGTTAACGGCAACAGCCGCGCCGCCACTGGCCGCAAAGGTCAGAATATCAGTCTCGGTGGCTACGGTGTAAGTGTTCGTGCCGTCGGAAACCCTGTTGAAAAGGTCCTGATTGTCCGAACCGGAGGCGTGAAGAAGCGCCCGTTCCCCGGTTGTGATAATGGCGCCCGAACCCGCATCTGTAACATCGGTGTGCTGGGTTACACTGCCCCAAACAACGCCGAAAGGATCGGTGTCCGTGCCGTCGCCGTCGATAGTGGCGTCGGTCTGAACCGCGCCGCTACCGATGATATAAGCCGTGTCGGCATAAATCGCTCTGAAAGCGTAAGGCACGGTCGATAACTTCTCGCGGGGGTCCAGAAGTTCGCCACCGACTTCAAGTTCAATCCAATATTCGTCATCGAAAGGCATATCCAAATCCGTAAACCTTCCGAGTTGAACATCGAACAAACCATTGAAGACACCGACTGGAGAATGAGTCTCCGTCCAAAGCGCTGTTCCGCCGGTTGCGGCATCGTAGATTCTAAAGGTGATGTCCACATCGCCTGTAATAGCGATGCCATCCGGGTCGGTCAATTTTCCCTGATAATTAATCAGGCGCGGCAATTCCTGCGCGAAAGCGCTTCCGATAATCACCGCTAACAACAAAACAACTAAAGTCTTCTTTCCCATTTTTCCTCCTTGTATGGGATGTTTATTTTCAAATAGTCTTATTCGATTACAATCTCATTTTGTTAAACAACCTCAATCGACACAAAACTCGGTTCGCCCTTCTCGCCATCTTTCACCGGAGTGAAACGGTATTCCCAAGTCCCCGGCGGAACATGACGCTCCCTGAAAGGCAGAATATCTTCTTCGTTCATAGGCAGGTCATTGGCAACGAGAATCCAATCCTCAGAGCCAACTTTTCTGCGGTCAAGATACCCAATCGTGGCCTCCTGAACTCCGGAATAATCGATCTGAACTTCCTTCTCGCCCAGATACGTAACGATGAAAGTCTCCACAGGCCCCGGCCATGGCGGCAACCACGGCTCCGGCTGACCCGGTGTCCAGACCTCACTGGCCGGAAGAAAACCCAAATCCTTCAGACGCGGGTCGTCATCGCCCCAAACCATGCACGCTATCTTGTAAATCAGGCGAAGCTTATCCGTGTCCTCGTTGTAATAACTGTGTTGCGTCTTATAAGCGACATCCATCTCCCGTTCCTCGATGCCCGATGCCTCAACCTCCGCGAGAAAAGCATCGCGTAGGACGACCATATTATCGATAATGGACTGAGCCACCACGCGATCATCTCCCTCGGCAACTAATCTGTTGTGAGTTTCCACCAAAGAATTAATCTGCTTGATTATGCCGTTATAGGTCTTCGATGTAGGCTGATCGACCTTATACGAGGCCATTAAAATCTCGTCCGGCTTGTATTGGTCGAGGAACGCGATGAGGATTTCCTTCGCCTTTTGATAATACTTCTTAGCCGCGAAAAACTTGTCTTTCGCGATTTTGTTCGCGTCCACCGATTCTCCGGACTCGACACTCGAAACAGTAACCGCCCCCGAGAATCTATCATACGATCCCCTCGCCCATGTGAGAAGGGGTCCCGAAATACCGAGTTCTACCCGGTGCGTATTGATATTGTTCTGCATTCGAAGCAGTCGATAGAGCCTCACTTCGATTGGATCGTTTCCGATGTCGTTGCTTTTCAGATGCGCCATGATTCCCCTCCGCTGGGCTTTTGGTTGATTTTGTCGATGAACCGAACTTTCCCGCCGATGAATCGAAGGCTCCTTTTATCTGGATCGATTGATTCTTCGACGGGATTCATTGATTCTGCGACGGGAACCACTGATTCTGCGACGGGAACCACTGATTCCTCGACGGGAATGCGTGATTCCTCGACAGGATTCGTTGATTCCTCGACGGGAGCCACTAATTCCTCGCCGGGATTGACTGATTCTCTGACGGGATTGACTAATTCCTCGCCGGGGATCATCGATTCATCGCCTATAACGCCCAATTCACGGGCTTTTGCGTCTATTTCGATTGCAGTTGGCATTTATTTCATGTTGCCTTTGAATGATATTTTTTCACGGGATGACATATTCAAAGATTACCGGGTTAAGTTAACCTATTTGTTTTCAAGAGCCTCGATACGTTGCATAAGTTGTTCTATCTGCTCACCCTGCGAATTGATTTGTTCCTGCTGAGATCCGATAGTTTGCTGTTGGTTATCGATTATCGCTTGTTGTTCTTTGATTGACTGAATAAGAATCGAAGTTAATGGGATATAATCGATACTCAGATACTCAATATTACCCTCGTTATTTTCGTCGGGATGCATACCGGGTTTAACAAGCTCAGGGAAAATTTCTTGTAACTCTTGAGCGATTAAGCCGAACTGAAGTCCCTCGTTTAAGTTCATGAAACCGTATTCTTCGGTTTTCATCTCGAATGTTTTTGGTTGGAGCAGTAGGACTTTTTCGAGAATGCCGGTCATTGGTTTGATATTCTTTTTAAATTTAACATCTGACAGATTCAACCATGAACCGGTATATCCTCCTGAACCTGAGCAATAAAGTCCGTAATTATTTGTGGCGTTCCTTGCCGTTCCATATACACCGTAGTTAGTTGACTTACCTGAACCGTTCGCTCCTCCTCGAACACCGTAGCCATTACCGCTTGTAGATGCACCGGTAGCAAAACCCTGAACACCGTATTGATTTGCTGTCGTTGTAGAGGTATTTGTAAAATATCCTCCTGTTCCACCCGAACCGGCAGTTTGACCGTAAACACCATAAGCACCTGTGGAAGTGTACCCATGCACACCACAATAACCAGCGATTGCGTATAATCCATAAGTGGATCCGTTCCCGTAAAAAGCGTAACCCGACCCTTGAGAATAAACACCATAGCTTGAACTGCCAGAGCCACCGACTGCAAGTTTGGAAGCCGGTGTTGTGGTTCCGATACCGACGTTGTTCTTTACATAGACATTGCCGTCATCAAAGAAACCTGCCCAATTAGTAGATGGCCCGGTAGCAGTTGCGTATATTCCATAAGCTGTTCCTCCGGCTACATCACCATGTCCTTCGAAACGACCTGCATATGCTCCTGAAGTAGTCAATTCAGTTGTTGCTTTGCCATAAACTCCGTATGCCGAACTATATCCTGAAGTAGGATTCCAAACTGCTTCACCGTAAACAGCGGTAGGATATGAACCATTGCTTGCATCAGCATATCCATAAATAGCACGGTTCGATGCGCCGCTTCCATTCACGCTTAGTTTGGAAGCCGGGCTGGTCGTGCCAATACCGACGTTGCCTGTGTTGGTTATTCTTAGTGCGTCAACAGAGGTTCCTGAAGTGTTTGTTTTGAATTGGAATCCATATGTAGAATTGAGATATGCAAGTTGGTCGCCCGTGATGTTAGGTTTCAAATCTAAAATCACGTTTCCAGCACTGGCTGATTGCATGGTCAAGGTCCTTGTTCCAGAACCGGATATCATCATGTCTCCTACAAGTTCCAGTTCTTGACTGGGACTGGTAGTTCCGATACCAACGTTGCCACCATCGGTAACATAGACAGCAGAGTTCTGAAGTGCGCTTGTGCCGTTCCAACGGGCAAGATAATTATCCGTTCCGGAACCGCTAACTCCGCTTCCGGTATTATCATCAGCCCAATAGACATCGTCTGTGCCGTTAGTCTTTAGAACTTGTCCGGGACTTCCATAATTTGATCCGTCATGAATACCTCCCATAAATTCACAGTTGCTTCGAATCATGAAAGGCGTAACATCGGCAGAGTAGATATTGTCAACATACAGGTTCTCAACATCAGTTAAGTCGTTATCATTTAGATCCAGGTCATCCCAAACATTGATCGAAGAACCAGTGCTATAATCATATAAGTCGTTAACATAGATGTCATCTACATTGGTTATATCTTGGTTATTCATATTTATGGAACTACCGCCAGCACTGTTTCCAGATGCAAGAACCTCAGAGAGCGTCTGATCGTCGGTTCCTGCTGAGCCGTTGGAAGCTGTTGTTATTCTTCCATAAGAATCTACAGTGATGTTTGCATTTGTGTATGCGCCAGGGGTCACTCCGCTTGTAGACAAGTTTAATGTAATTTCATTTGAGCCTTCGGAAGCACCGAGGCCTGCTCCAGCATTAATCGTGTAAGCTGGTCCAGTTTGGGAGTTTATCGAAGTGATCCCCGAGCCAGTTTCGTCAGCCGCCCAATAGACGCTCGAGCCGGTTGTTTTGAGCACCTGGCCGGACGTGCCCCAGCTGGAGCCGTCGTAGATATTGCTATAAAGGTAGAGATCGTCCCCTACGTTCACGTCGCCATCGGTGGCGAAGTTGCCATTGTTCAGGTCGATGAAAGCGCGCTCGACGCCATCTTCGTGCCATGCCCATGTGTTGGCGGTGTTGTTATAGTAAATGCCATCGTCGGTGTCGGCGTTCACCTGAATGATGTAGTTACTCTCTGCTTGGAATCTGATGTTGTCGGCATCGAAAATGTAATTCCCGTCCATATCGATATTGCCGTCCATATTGAGAGCGTCAAGATAAGCGGTGCCGTCAATATAGAGGTTTTGCCATTCCAGAGTGGGCTGACCTAAATCGTAAAGGTCTTCGCTTTGCGGGACCAGGTCCTCTCTAATTGCAACGCCATCAGGGAAAGAAGTAAGTGAACTGTTATAAATGTAATTGCCGTTCATGTTGATGTTTCCGGTCATCTGAAGATGTGCGATATATGCCCAGTTGTCGATGTAGAGGTTCTGCCAGGCAAGGGAGGAAGAACCAAGGTTATAGGTTGCATCCGCATGAGGAAGAAGGTTGTCCATGACCGGAACACCACCTTCAAAGGAAGTGCCGGTGTTTCTGAGGTAGTTGTTATAGACATCCAGCCCGTCCAGCAGTTGTATTTCGGAGCCGCCGTCGCCGTCGCGGAGTTGGTTCGTCTCAACGATGTTTGCGTCGAGGATGTCGTTGTCGTTCATGTTAATATCGTAACTTCCAGCACTATTCCCAACTTCAAGGACTTCTGTAAGGTTTTGATCTCCTCCAGCGGAGACAGCGTCATCCACGTAAGCTTTAGAAGCGAAGTCCGCGTCATCGGTTCCCATATTTGCCGCGCTAAAATAGCTTGCTTCACCAGAAACTTCGAGACGGTTACTGGGCGAACTAACACTGATACCAACATTTCCATCGTCCTTAACAGTTATCCTTTTGCTTAAACCTCCGCCGCTTAGAGTCCATAGGCCTAAGTCCGCATTTTGGGCAGTATGGTCGGTGAATTTTGCTTGAATAGCCGGGCCTCTTGTCGCACCTCCTCCAGCGAATATTATGCTTGCCTCATTATTATCAGTCGCGTTGGAGTTTGAAATTCGCAATGCAGATGCCAGCATCAAGTTAGAAGTTGAAGATGACGAAAACTCCACATCAACCGGGGAATCCGGGGTATTAGTTCCGATGCCGACGTTGCCGGAGTTATTGTTGTAAATATCCGTGCCTGAGAGCGTCCAATTAGTGCCTCCGGGAGCCACATATCCTGCCGTATCCGAATAAACTGCTCTATGCGAATAGGGCACTGCGGCAAGCTTTTCTCGGGGACTAAGGGTTTCACCGCCCACAACCAGTTCCATCCAATACTGCTCATCGAAATCCATGGTCATCGGCGTGCCTTCGCCGAGGATGACATCGAAAAGGCCGTTGGTTACTGTTACAGAAGCGTGGGCTTCCGACCAGAGGGCCGTCCCGCCTGAAACGACATCGTATATCCGGAATGTGATGCTTACCGGGCCGGTAACTGCGATACCGGAATCATCGGTAAGCTTGCCCTGATAATTCATCGTTCGTGGTGCCTGCGCCGAAATTGATAATACAACTATCACAAGGAAAATCAGAGTAGCTTTAAGTGTCCGCATTATGCCTCCAGAATGAAAATAGATGTAGTGTTTATATATAATAAAAGATAATTAAACTCACGCAAGAGAAATCTCCTCAATTTGAAATTTTCTTCTGTTACTCTGTAGTTCAAAATCCGCAAAACACTCCACATAAAAAATCCCGACCATGAGGCCGGGATTTGGAGTTTTCCTTGGGAAAAAGGAAATCGCTAAGGCAAGTCCGTCCGCGCCCATAGGCGAACCGAAATGGTCTGGTCGCCGACACCGGCATAGTATTCCGGCACGGTGAACTTGAACCATAAATTCTGGCTGTTGGAGCCGTCCACGCAATAGGAAACGCCAGAACCGGTTCCGAGAATGGTGCCGTCCGACCATGTAACCGTTTCGTAGAGTAGATGATTCGCATCGAAAGATGGAACGGTCGTTGACGGATCAAAACGTCCGAAAACGGTGGTGGTGTCCCATGCGACATGGTCGTCCAGAATCCATCCGCCGGGGAGGCCGGTGATTGCAAGGCCTAAGTCTATCGGAACCGTGCCGGCATTGGTTATCGAGATTCGGTCGGGGTCGGTCATGCTTACGGTTTCCAGCGGTGTAAGACTGTCGCCGGAGATATCCCAGGTTGTGCCGGAGAGTATAAGGTCGATTTCGTCGGGCATGGCGTGTTTGAGCCATCCGGTGTTGACCGCGCCGGCACCGTCGTTGAAAGTCCATCGGTATTCGATAGTATCGACCCACGCGCAACGGTATTGGGCGTTATATGCGAAGGTCGAACCGTCGTCGTAGCGATGGTCGGGGGTTCCGGGATAATAGGCCGTCGTCGAGCCGTTGTTGACCTCGAGCTGAACACTGGTGGGCAGGTTGTTGTTAGCGTCGGTGTATTCGCAGGAAAAGCTTGTCCAAACGGTATCCCGATTGAATAGCGAGCTTATCGCGGGCACTAACGAAGGCGCGCTGTTGGTGCCTATCGAGTAGTTCTCCGTGAAACAATACAACCCCGCCGCTTGAGTAACATCGGTGATTTGGTAAGCGACAGAGTCTAATCCTTCAAGCCACGCCGAGACTGTGGCACAGCCGGTGCCGATGGCGTTAGCTTCGTTCGGCCAGCTTCCCCAGTCGTCGGCAGTGAGAAGGCTGATAGGAACGCGTATCGAGAACTCACTGGAGCCGTCGGGACCGGAAGAGAAAGTTACCGGACCTAATCTTGTATAGTTATCCAACGGGTCATCGTCGTCGGGGCCGGGCTTCCAGAATTTGTAGAGGCCGTCCTGGATATTGATAATTAAGAGATTCGCATCGGCTATAACTACCGCGTAGAAAAGGCTGTCGCGGAATTCGGCCTCGTTGTTCAGGATTGGGATGGCCAGTAAATGCCAAACATCCCACCACTCGGGTGGGAACAGATTATGAACCTGATGGTTGTCATCCCAACCACCGTTCAGTTTCACATGGAAAAAGAACTCGTCGTTGTCGTAGCCTCCGAAGAAATCCTCGATATCGTATGTATTCCAGGTATGCGTTCTGCCGTGATGGTTGATTGTCAGATTATTGTAATCCCCCGAGCCGAGGTAAACACGCCTGTTTGTGGCTACGGGGAAACTGAGAGGCACGTTGTCCGGGCATTGGGTGGCGAAGGTGGATTCTGTCTGGCAGTTGTAGAAATATTCGACGGAGCCGGAAGCCGCATTATTTCTGCTGGCTTCCCATGTGTTTGCGTAATTTGTTCCGCCGATGTTGGTCATTCCGATAGGCGAAAGCCATGAAGTCCCGCTGTTAGTGGATACTACGACATTTGCCGATGTTACGGGGAAAACCGGGGCGTCGTTGAGGGTATCGATGAAGTCGGCGTTGAACCATGTCTGCCCGCTTGTGACCGCGGCGGAGTTGCACGGGTCGGAAAGCTCGCGGGGAAAAGCGAGGCTGAATCCGAGTTCTAACTGCCCAAAAGCTGTAACGGCGATTATTAGTGAGATAAAACAGATTGATACTTTTTTCATATTGCTCCCATGAAAAATCTTTTCAATAAGTAGGTATTTGCAATATACCCTCCTGAATTGAGATTTCAAGTTATATTTTGGGAGATGGGATGGAGTATTTATTCCCCTCTGAAAGAGGGGTGCCCCGAAGGGGCGGGGTGTTTAAAATAAAAGCGGCCTCCAAGCCACCTAATGTAAATCAATTCAAGCTCACCAATCAACACAAACTGCAATCCTTCCACCACCCCATCAACTACCCCGTCATCGCTAACGCGATGCCACCCCTTCATTCATGAAGGGGAATTTCGCTGTTTAACAGCGCCATTTTTACTGAACTATGTAGTTATCTAAAATGTAGGATTTCAGAAAGCTCAAAACACCCTCTATGTTGCATTTAACTTCACTATCCGTAAAATGAATTACGTCTAAACCAAGTCCTTTCAGAAAGAAATCTCGTCCTGATCATATTCTTCTTTTTCAATATGCGAAGAGCCATCGATTTCCACAACGATACCGAGTCTTTTGATGTAGAAATCGACGATGTAATGACCAATTATTCTTTGACGGTCGAAATCCAATCCAAGGAATTGCTTATCCCGGACTGCTTTCCAAAGAATGACTTCGCTAAGGTTCCCCGCTTTTCTCAGCTCTCGGGCACGTGTTCTAAGTCTGGCGTCATAAGGGAGTCTGATTTTCTTCTCTTTAAACTTCATCAGCCACGCAATCAACTACCCCGTCATCGCTAACGCGATGCCGCCCCTTCATTCATGAAGGGGAATATTCCCCTCTGCAAGAGGGGTGCCCTGAAGGGGCGGGGTGTTTAATATAACATCGGGTCGCAAGCCGTCTAATGTAAACTTCCCCCTATATCACCGATGCCAGGGCGATGCTGTCCAGTTTCACTTCGGCGGTGTCGGAGCGGGAAAGGAGGACTATCGGGCAGGCCGCTCCCATAACAACGCCTGCGACTCTTGCGTTTGCGAGGTAAATCATGCCTTTAACGAAAGCGTTGCAGACCGCGATGTTGGGCACGAGGACGATGTCGGCGTCCAAAGTCATCTCGGACTGGATGCCCTTTGCCTTTGCGGCTTCGTGAGAGAGAAGGACGTCGGTGGCGATGGGGCCTTCAACCTTGACTTTGCCAAGCTGGCCGCGTTCGGCCATTTTGACGAGTTGGACGGCATGGAGGGTTTCCGGTTGTTTATCGGTAATTTTTTCGATGGCGGCGAGACATGCGACTTTGGGCACATCGATATCAAGCCCGCGGACGACTTCCACCGCATTTTCGATGAGGGCGGCCTTTTCGCCGAGGTCGGGGTTGATAACGATTCCGCCGTCGGTCATGGTCATGAGTTTTGGGTAGCCCGCAAGTTCCATCACGGCGACGTGGGAGAGAAGTTTGCCTTTACGCAGACCCTTCTGTTTGTCGAGGACGGCTTTCATAAGCACCGGAGTGGAGAGTTTGCCTTTCATGAGCATATCCCCCTCCCCTTCGCGAATCAGGGCGACGCATTTCTCGCCGATTTCCACCGGATCTTTGATGTCAATGATACGCGCGCCTTCGAGGCCCATTTCTTCGACCAGCGGCGCGATTTTGGATTCGTCTCCCACGAGGATAGGCTCGATCATCCCCATGGCGGTTGCCTGTGTGAGGGCGTCTATGACGGATTTTCCGGCGGCGTCGGCCACCACGAGTCGGCTACGGTCGCCTTTGACCGCTTTGGCTCTAATTTCTTCGAAATTTTTAATCATTATTTCTCCTTATGATACTGCTATTCCAAGGGCTATGGATGCGAATTTTGTGGCGTCGCTGTCGGCTCTGCTGGTTAAAATCACGGGCGCTGAGGTGCCGACGACGATAGCGCCGCACTCGCATTTGCCGAGATACGCCAGAGATTTGTAAAGAATATTTGCGCTCTCGATATTCGGGCAAAGGATGATGTCAGCGTCTCCGGCGACTTCTCCGGAAATTTTCTTGAGTTTCGCGGCCTCGGGGCACACGGCGTTGTCGAGGGCGAGGGGGCCATCGACAATCGAGCCGTTAATCTGGCCGGCGCGGTTCATTCCCGCGAGGATAGCGGCCTCTTCCGTGCAGGGCATCTTGCTGGGATTGACTTTTTCGACTGCGCAAACGCATGCCACTTTGGGCGTTTCTATCCCCAGCCTCTGGAAAACCGACACTGAGTTGCTGATTATCGTGGCCTTTTCGTCGAGGGTCGGGGCGATATTTATCGCGGCATCGGTTACGCCGAGGAGTTTCGAATATGCGGGAACTTCAAACAGAGCGATATGGCTGAGAAGTTTTGCGGTGAGTAATCCGCCCTCGGTTCTCAATAATGCGCGCATGAAATCCGCGGTGGAGACGAGGCCTTTCATGAGGGCGTCCGCTCTCCCGGCTTTGATTATTTTCACCGCGGTCGCGGAAATCTGCTTCGAGTCGGGTTCGTGGACTATTTCGTAATTATCGAGGGATATGCCTGCGGTTTCCGCCGCGGCCTCGATTTCGTCCGAATGGCCAACCAGCACGGAACCGGCGATTCCCTCCACCCGCGCCCGTTCGACAGCGAGAAGGGAATCTACCTCGTGAGCGCCGGCAAGGGCTATATTCCTTCCTGGCAGTGATTTAGCTCTTTCGATGATGTCATTTAAAGTTTTCATTCTTAACTCCATTTATGATGTCATTTATATGTCATTTTTTGCCGATGTAATCCCTGGCCGTTTCTTCACCCTTCAGAACCCTCAAACCTCCGCCGGCGAGGGCTTCCATCTCGGCTTCTCCGGGAACTACGATTACTTCCGCTATCCAATCCACCCGGCGGGATATTTCGCGAATCACATAATCCGAATAAGCCACTCCGCCGGAAAGGACTATGGCATCTACATCCCCTTCGAGAACAGCCGCAAGGAGGCCGATTTCTTTGGCTATCTGGTAGCACATACCGTCGAGGACTAACTTGGCTTTTTCGTCGCCTTTGTCAATCATTTCGAGGACTTCGCGGACGTCATTGGTGCCAAGATATGCCACCAAACCGCCTTTGCCCTTAATCATCTTCTGGATTTCCTTCTCGGAATATTTGCCGGAGAAACATAGCTTGACCAGATCGCCTGCCGGCAGTCCTCCCGACCTTTCGGGGGTGTAAGGCCCATCGCCGTTGAGGGCGTTATTGACATCGACCACACGTCCTTTTTTGTGCGCGCCGATGGAGATTCCGCCACCCATGTGGGCTACGATGAGGTTTGAGTCGAAATACTTCTTGCCCAGCTTTTCTGCGGCGACTCTCGCGCAGGCTTTGTGGTTGAGGGCGTGGAAGATGCTTTTGCGCGGTAGCTCCGGGTGGCCGGATAGGCGGGCGATGTCGTCCAGTTCGTCCACGACCACCGGATCGACGATGAAAGAGGGAACACCGATTTCATCCGCAATCGCCGACGCGATAAGGCCGCCGAGGTTGCTGGCGTGTTCGCCCATCACCCCTTCGAAAAGGTGCTTTTTCATAAGCTCGTTGACAGCGTAGGTGCCGCCTTCGAGGAAATGGAGCAGACCGCCTCTGCCTACAACAGCGTGGATACTGTCCACCGGAATGCCGTTGCGCTCGAGCATATCCAGAATGATCTTCTCGCGGAACTCGTATTGGGAAGTGATGTTCGGGAACCCGGAAAGGTCGTCGTCGCTGTGACGGATGGTTTCGGAAAGGGTTAGGTCGTTGTCCTCGAACAGGGCAACTTTGGTGGACGTCGAACCGGGGTTGATTACAAGAACTCGGTATTGATAGGCCATAAGGCACCTCCGTGAAATCGTTCACATTCTATAACCTTTCAATATAAACCGCCATTCGGGCGACGTCAACATAGATTTAGAAAATCTCGGAAGAAAACTGCAACTCCTTGATATAGAATAACTTATGGGATTTAGAATGTTAGGAAGTTTTCTCAATCGAGATGGTTTCCAATTCCCATGAAAAAATATATGGCGATGTCAATTTTGCTTGTGAAATTGAAAAATGGGTTTTATATATTAACGATATTCTTATAAAAGGGTCACGAAACCCACCACCTCGAAAACTGGGGGATTCCCATGCGTAAAACCTTCCTATTCCTGGCTGTCGCATTGCTGTTCATCGCCGGATGCGAGCAGAAACCGGAAACCGAAATCAGTATAACTCGCGAAGAAGCCGCGCTTATCACCCACAAAACCGACGGCGTAATCTCCGCGGATGGCGAGATAATCGTCCGATTCCTCGACGAGCTGGCAAAACCGGAACAGGTGGATGTCCCCCTCAAGGAGAAGGTTTTTTCCTTCTCCCCTGCCATCGACGGCGAGACCAAATGGCGCGACCGGCAGACCCTCGTTTTCAAGCCGAATGCGCCTATGGAAATGACCAAAGTTTACGAAGGTCATCTCGATCTGAAAAAGCTATTCCCCTCGATGAAGCTTCCTCAGGATAGAATCGACCTGCTGTTTCAAATCGAGGGCCGGGTTATCACCACCTTCGACGGCAAACTCGAGCTGGTGGATAAAAACGACCCCACGCGTTTCCGCCTGAAGGGCGAGATCAAGTTCAACACGAACACAAGCCTCGACGACCTGCGTAAAGCCATGTCGATGAAAATCAACGGCTCAAAGCTGATATTCGATATTTCCGAAAGCGGCGAAAACGCCTTTGCCTTCGAGTCCGAGATGTTTATGCGCACCGATACGCGCAAAGAGATACTGGCGGTAATCGAAAAATCCAAGCTGGAGTTGGGCAAGGATTTCCATAGAAACTGGACCCTTCCGCCCCTGCGGGTATTCGAGGTTACGGAAGCCATCGACAGGACATCCGGCGACGACGCATATGTCGAACTTCTTTTCTCAGACGACCTCGACCCGGCAGTGGATTACCGGGGGTTCGTGACGACCGATCCTAAAGTGGAAATCGAGGTCAAGGCCGCCGGCAGAAGCCTTTACCTGCGCGGTCCCTTCTCTTTTGGCGAAGAGTATAGCATCAAAGTTAAAGCCGGAATGCAAAGTCTATGGGGAACCAAAACATTGACCGAAAAGACCCTCGATGTCGATTTCGAGGACATTCTGCCCCAGATAGAATTCACTTCTGCTGGGTATATTCTGCCGTCGTCGAACAAGAAGTCGCTAAATTTCCGGTCGGTGAATGTCGAGAAAGTCGCTATCACCGTAAAGAAGGTCTTTGAGAACAACCTATGTTTCTTCCTTCAGGATAATTCCATTAATGCAGATAAAACCCGCCGGGACGATTTCTGGAACGCCCATCGGGTTGGAATCGAGATGGCGGCGGAGACATTATTCATAGGCAACGACAAGAATAAATGGCTTCAGTCCCAACTCGATCTCGGCAAGCTGTTCGAGAAATTCGATCAGGGGTTGTATCTCATCGAGCTCTCTTTCGATGAGGAAGATATCCTCGTCCCCCTACCCGAAGACTGGCATTCATGGCGCAGATGGGACTATTTCTGGAGCACAGGCCGAATTTATAAGCCTCTGTTGCAGACCGACGTCGGTCTTACGGCCAAGAGCACTGGCGAGGGCATGTTCGTTTTCGCCAACGATGTCATTTCGACAAAGCCAATTTCGGGTGTGGAAGTGCGCCTGAGGTCGTATCAGAACCAGATTATCGGACGCGCAACCACCAACTCCGACGGCATCGCCCGTTTCGACAGCAGTTCCGGCTATTTCATCGAGGCGGATTTCCGAGGAAGCCGTTCAGTTCTGGTTTTCGACGAATCCCAGATGAACACCTCCCTTTTCGATGTCGGCGGTGCCACGGACGCCATCGATGACGTGAGAGCCTTTATCTACACCGAACGGGGAGTCTATCGCCCCAGCGACACGATAAACATCAGCGTCATCGCTCGCAACCAGAAAAACACCTTCCCCGATGACCTTCCCGCAACTCTGAAAGTATATAATCCCCGCAACCGCCTGGTCATCGAAAAGACACAGAAGAAGGCCATCGAGGGATTTTACAATTTCGAGATTTCCACCGACCTGAACGCCCCGACCGGCAACTGGCGCGCGGAAGTTATTATCGGCGAAAAGGTTTTCTCCCATCGGCTGAAAATCGAAGAGGTCGTGCCTTATCGAATCAAAGTAAATGTCGAGAGCGACGCGGACAGGCTGACATCGACGGACAAGACATGGCCGGTAAATGTATCGGCGAAATACCTATTCGGCAATCCCGCGAAAAATCTGGATTGCGAGCTTAGTTTCTCGATCTTCGCGGCTTCGAAAAGCTTCGCAAAATACGGCGGATTCATTTTCAACCACGAGGGGATGGCTTTCAACAGTATCGAGAGCGGAGATTATTCCCTTAAACTCGATGACAACGGCGAGGCTTCCTATTCGTGGACTCTGCCGACGGTTACCGACGCTCCGGGCGCTCTGAGAGCCAAAGTCGAGGCGACGGTTATCGAAAAGGGCGGACGGCAGGTGCCGAATTCTGCAACGGTGGATTTCGACCCCTATCCTGCTTATGTGGGAATCCGCGTGCCGGAAAGCCGTTTCTCCAGAGTCGGCGAAAATCTGCCGGTGCAGGTTCTGCTCATCGATCCCGAGGGCAAACCGATTTCCAGCAGAACTCTGAAATACCGAATCTACCGCAACCGAGGCTACTGGTGGTATGATTACGATTCCCGGGACGATTTCCGCAAACGGTTCAAAACCCATTATTCCACGGAGCTTATAAAAGAGGGGGTTGTTACCACCGATTTGAAACCGGCAAGCTTCGAATTCAAGCCGGACAATTACGGACAGCTTCTAATCGAGGTTCAGGATGGCGAAACCGGGCACACGGCCGGCGTATTCATGTATGCCCGTGACTGGGGCAGACAGCCCGCCAGCAAAGACGCAGATCTTCTACTTCTCAAATCGGACAGGGAAAAATACAACCCCGGCGACGTGGCGAAAGTAGTAGCTGAAACGCCCGCGAAAGGACGCGCCCTGCTATCCATAGAAAAGGGTAACAAGGTTCTGAAAACTCAGTGGGTCGAGTTGAAAGGCAACGAAACCGTTTTCGACATTCAAATTACCGAGGAGATGGTGCCAAACGCTTATGCCGTAGTTACGGTAATTCAACCCCATTCGCAGACCACGAATGACCGCCCCATGCGCATGTTCGGCGTCATTCCGCTGATGGTGGAACAATCCGGAACCCGCCTGGATATACAAATCGACGCTCCGGAGGAACTCGCGCCCCATCAGAAATTCGAGGTGGGAATTCAGGTGGCTGACGGCGAACAGGTTCAATACACAGTCGCCGTAGTCGATGAGGGGCTTCTCGACCTCACAAATTTCAAAACTCCCGATCCATGGGCTTATTATTATAGGAAAGAAGCCCTGATGGTTTATAGCTACGACCTCTTCGACCAGATTATCGGGGCAAACTGGGGGGATATTTACAAAAAATTCTCCATCGGCGGCGGTTTTTGGGACGGCGAGATGGATTTGACGTCGCCGGTAAAGACGCGGCGGTTCAAACCGGTTTGCATGTTCTCCGGCCCCCATCTGACAAGCCCTAAAGGCAATGGAAAAGTCGAATTCACCATGCCGGAATACATCGGCTCGGTGCGAATTATGGTCGTGGCCGCCAAAGCCAACCGTTACGGTAGCGCCGAAGAGGCTGTGCCGGTCAAATCTCCGCTTATGGCCATGCCCACCCTTCCGCGAGTCCTTGGTCCGGGCGATGAAATCCTGGTGCCGGTAACAGTCTTCGCCATGCGCGACGGAATCGGCAAAACGGAAGTGGGAATCGAAGTAGAGGGCGAACTGGAGATAGTCAGCGACAAGAAAGTCTCTCTCAGTTTCTCCAAAATCGATGAGACGGAGGTTTATTTCCGTATTCGCGCGAAGATGGCCACCGGCGAAAGCAAAATCAATGTTTACGCATCGGCTGGCAAAGAGCGTTTCGAGACGACCACGGATATAGCGGTTCGTCCGCAGGGCTTCTGGGCATCGGTCACGGAGACAAATGTCATCGAGGGCGGAGAAAAAAATTCGATGATAATCCCCGGAGACGGCATTCCCGGAACGAACTCGGCCAACATCACAATTTCCCGAGTCGAGAAGTTGGAAATCAACGACAGAATCGCATGGCTGATACGTTATCCCTATGGATGTATAGAGCAGACCGTTTCCGCGGTCTTCCCCCAGCTTTACATGCGCGAGATTATCGAAATGCAGGACAGAACCGCCCGCAAAACCGACGAGAATATCAACATGGCTATCGACAGACTGCGGGTTTACCAGACATACAACGGCGCATTCTCATACTGGCCAAACGGCGATAATATCAATACCTGGGCGACCACATACGCCGGGCATTTTATGGTCGAGGCTCGCGCCAAAGGTTTCCATGTTCCCGACGATGTTTATAATAATTGGCTACAGTATGAAAAGTCAGATGTCAGGACTAATATATACGAGCCGAACTCGTTTAAACTCCTTGCGAGGGCCTATCAGGTCTATGTTCTGGCGATGGCCAACGAACCGGCGATGGGAGCGATGAACCTCCTACGGCAAAACTATTTCAATGAGTTGCCCGTTACTGCAAAATGGCTCCTGGCGGCGGCTTATGAGATGGCAGGTTCGAAGAACGTCGCAAACACAATCGTGGACGGCCTTGGAATAGAGGTTACCCAATATAAGGAATTCTCCGGCACTTACGGCTCATCATTGCGCGATCAAGCCATAATCCTCGAAATCCTCACTCTCCGTAAAGACAAAGAGCGTGCTTATCCCCTCTTTAGAGATATTGCAGAGGAGATTTCCTCCGACCAATGGCTCTCGACTCAGGCAAGCGCATATTGTCTTTTGGCCATGGGCAAATTCGTGAAGGAGTTCGTCAGCAATGAAGGCCCGCTGAAGGGCGAAATCATCCTTCCGAAAGGCGCGAGGGTAAAATTCGACACGAAGAAATCAAACTTCACTTTGCCGATAACGGAGAATTTCGGCGAGGAGATTGCTGTCGAACTCACCGGCAAAGGCAATGCCTTCGTAACGATGAACTGGGTCGGCGTGCCTTTGGTGGATACCGTTTCCTCGATGTCCTCTAATATCAGCCTTTCGCGGACATTCCTAACCGAAGACGGCACGAACCTTCCCGTTTCGTCCGTTCGCCAGGGTGAGACTTTTTGGTGCCTGTTCACGGTTAAGAATCTTACTGAATTCACTATCGAGGAAGTCGCCCTTTCGCAGGTTCTTCCGGCAGGCTGGGAAATTGAAAATGTCCGACTTATGGAAGAGGGCTATCCGGCTTGGTCACGCAATTACAAACTCGGTGCGGAGGAGTATGTAGATATTTGCGATGACCGGGCGAATTGGTTCTTCGACCTGCGCAGAGGCCAGCAAGCGGATTTCCTCCTCAAACTGAACGCGGTTACTGTCGGCGATTTCCGCCTTACCGCCGCCGATGTTTCCGCGATGTATAACGACCGCTTCAAGGCGCGGGTCGCCGGAAGGGACGTTTCGGTCCGCGAACGATGAAGCGACGCCACTGGATTCCTATTGGGGGGGGGTTGCTTTTTCTCATAGCGTGGCTCGCGACGCCCCTCCCCCGTCCTCTTTTTCCCCGGGATTACAGCACCGTAGTCGTTGACCGCGATGGCCGGCGGCTAAGGGTTTTTCTCAATTCCGCCGAACAATGGTGTTTCCCTCCGGACAGCGTGGAGATTCCGGAAAAGCTGGTCGTATCAGCTTTGACATATGAGGATAAGCGGTTTTACAAACATTTCGGCATCGATCCCATCGCCCTGTTCCGCGCCATGGGACAAAACCTGCGCCGGGGAAGGATTATCAGCGGCGCGAGCACTATCACCATGCAGGTAGCAAGAATCGCGAATCCTAAACGTCGGTCAGTATTCAACAAATTCATCGAAGCCTTTCATTCAGTAAAAATCGAGCTGAAATACAGCAAGGACGACATTCTGAGAATGTATTTCGACCACGCGCCCTACGGCGGCAACATTCGAGGCTACCGTGCGGCGTGTTTGAGATATTGGGGCATCGAGGCCGAGGAAATCACCTGGGGCGAAGCCGCCGCCCTTGCAGTTCTGCCTAACAGCCCCTCGCTGATAAATCCGGACACAGATTCCGGCGAACTCCGCGCGAAACGGGACAGGCTTCTGCACAAACTCCACAAACAGGGACACATCGACGACGAAACCCTCGAACTTTCCCTCCTCGAACCCATACCGAGGGGGCAGATTCCCTTTGAATTCACAGCGCCCCATCTCGCAAGAAGCCTTGACCGAAGCTATTCGGGAGAGTTATTAAATACGACAATCGATTACAAAATCCAGAGGGAAGCGGAAATTCTCGCGAGAAGGCATGCGGAATGGCTTCAATCCTTCGGAGTGAAAAACGTAGCTGTTCTGGTCGCGGAGACACAGACCGGCGATGTTGTGGCCTATGTCGGCTCGAACGATTTCCACGACGACGCCGGTAAAGGCAAAGTTGACGGCGTCCGCGCACCGCGTTCAACCGGCTCTCTCCTCAAACCCTTTCTCTACGCCCTCGCAATGGATGAGGCAATTATCATTCCAGAAACTCAAATCAGAGACATTCCTACATATTACGGAGCTTTCGCTCCTCACAATTCCGATATGTCCTTTTCCGGCCTCGTTACTGCCAGAGACGCGTTAACCCGCTCTCTGAATGTCCCGGCGGTCAGGCTACTTTATGCCTACGGCCTTAGCGACTTCTACATCTTTCTTCAAAAGGCCGGCATGTCCTCCCTCTTCCGAAGCCCCGATGAATATGGCCTTCCGATAATCCTCGGCGGTTGCGAAGGAAGTTTGTGGGAGATGGTCTCCATGTTTCGCGGCCTCGGCAACGGCGGAGTCTTTTCCGGGCTTAACACGATAAAGGGCGATAGCCTCGAACTCGGCGACAGCCTCATATCCCCGGAGGCTTGCTGGGCGGTTCTCGATATAATTCAGAATGTAAATCGGCCGGGCGCCGAGTATTATTGGCATCAATATTCGAGCCGAAGGCCAATTGCGTGGAAAACAGGCACCAGCTACGGCCACCGGGACGCCTGGGCTATAGGCGTTACTCCAAAATGGACTATAGGCGTATGGACTGGAAATTTCACCGGCGAGGGCAACCCGAACCTAATCGGCGCTCAGGCCTCAGGAATTCTGCTTTTCAAGGTTTTCAATTCCCTCGAAAGCGAACCTTCCACCCTCAGGTTCGAGAGACCGGAGAGTATGGTGAAACTCGAAATCTGCAGGCAAACAGGATTTCTCGCCACCGACAAATGCGAGTTTGTCGATTCCGTCCTGGTGCCGCCGAGTAGCGTTATGCTCCGCAAATGTCCGTATCACCGCACTTTATTCCTTGATGACGATGAAAAATTTCAAGTATGTTCCCGATGCTGGGAGCCGGGCAAGGTCAAATCTGAAACCCGGCTGGTGTATCCGCCCGAGATTGTCCAGTTTTACGGGCAGAAAGGGCATGCTTTTCTCGCGACGCCACCCCATAATCCTGAATGTCCGGTGCTCGGTCACGACAACCCGGTGATAATTATCTACCCCACTCCCGGAGCCAAAATCCTCGTCCCTCGAGGGTTTGAGGGCGAGCACGAAAAGATTATTGCGAGGGGGGCACACTCCATCGCGAAAGGCTCGCTGAATTGGTTTTTGGATGGCGATTTCATCGGTTCCACTTTCGACAAACACGAAATCCCCCTAAAACTGGGAATCGGCGCTCACAGCCTTACAGCCATAGATGCCGAAGGCCACTCCGCTTCTGTAAAATTCAACGCTTATGTAAAATGAGTTTTCAAAAGGTGAATATGCCCCTGAACTCCCAGCTGGATTGGCATTGCGGATTTCCATTGACAAAAGAGCTATCCGACATAGCTTTATATTTATGAGAAGCTATAATTTAACATCCAAAATCACCCCGCTGAAAGCCCTCGTTCTCGATGTTGACGGCGTCCTAACCCCCGGGGGAATCTGGTATTCGGATACCGGCGACCAATTCAAAAAGTTCGATGTCAAGGACGGCCTCGGCATCGTTGCCCTCGGGAAACTGGGAATTCGGACAGCGATAATCACCGGCAAAGAATCCCAACTACTCGAAAAGCGTGCCGGCGAACTTCGAGTAAGCGCCCTCTACCAGAACCGGCCATACAAAATTCCAGCCCTTCGAGAGTTTGCGGCGAAATTCGATCTTGAACTTAGCGAGATAGGCTTCGTGGGCGACGATATCATCGACATTCCAGTGATGGAGCTATGCGGTTTTTCGGCATGCCCCTCCGACGCCGTCCAGCAGGTGCAAAAAACTGCTGATTGGGTCGCCCGTAGCCCCGGCGGAAATGGCGCCCTTCGGGAAATAGTCGATATTATTGTATCCGCGAAAACAGGCTTATATCCGCCCGACGAGTTCTTCATCGAATGGGCTAAGGAAATTCAATCCCTGCGATGAAAAAGGGACCTTTCTACAGAAAATTCATCCGACCATTGAAGCACGCGGTCGGGTTGGCGATAATCAAAATCGCAATCCTTAAAATTCGTCTCTTCCCGAGAGGCTTGACTCTTTGTTTCATGCGTCTGCTGGGGACTTTCGCCTACCTCGTTCTGAAGCGGGACAGGAAAATCGCCTTAGCCAACCTATCCCATGTCTTCCCGGAAAAAACCGATTCGGAGCTTGAGGATTTTGCCCGCAATGTCTTCCGGCGAAGGGCTATGGACCTCGCCGATATGGTCCTCGCACGAAAGATTGTTAATTCTGATCCTCCTCTATGGCGTGTGCAGGGCGAAGAACACATGCGGGATTATCTCGATAAATACGGCGGTGGAGTGGTAATTACAGGCCATATAGGTTGTTTCGAGCTTATTCCGGGGATTTGCGCGAAAATTGGATATAAAGTAGGCGTGGTGGGCAGACAGCTCTACGACCCTCGAGTGGACGAGATTCTGGTTCGGCAAAGAGAGAGCCTTGGCATGGTGGTCGTTCCCTCTGACGCCTCCCCGAGACGGTTGATACGGCTAATCAAGGATGGCTACTTCGTTGGAATCCTGATGGACACTAACACAAAAAGCGTGGACGGCCGCCTTTCGGAGTTTTTCGGGTTGGACACACGGACGATTTCCGGGCCAGTAGCCCTTTCGATTATGCTGAAAAGGCCTCCTCTGCCCATGGCCATCTACCGCGAAAACCGAAACCACTTCGTGCTGAAAATTCATCCGCCGATAGAACACGAAATAACGGGCGACAAGGATTTGGATATAAAATCCGGACTGCGGGCGGCAAATCGCGCTATAGAGGGCTTGATACTCGACCATCCCGAAGAATGGATCTGGTTTCATCCCAAATTCCGCGACCGCGAAGGTTTTTATACTTTTCTGTAATTTATTGTCCTACAATATGTTAATAATATAACATATTTTTATAGTTAAGGTTTTCTCTCCATCCCACCTCCTTTCAATGACTTATAAATTCTACTTGAAATCGGCATATTTTTTGCTTATTTTGTGTATGTGAGAAGAGAAAAAAGACATTTCGAAACCCTTCACTTATACTTTCGCCTGAGTGTAGCTCTCCTTTTCGTTCTCGCGTTTGCAGGTTGCGAAAAGGCTGAACAGCCTACTCTGCATCAATCCCTCGAAGATCAAGCCGACCGAATCATGCACAACGCTTCCATGGAGTTTACCGAGGAAGGCTTGCTCACAGCAAAACTCAACTCCGAAAAACTTCTTTTCTTCGACGACAGGCATATAATCTGGGGTTATGAAATCCATGTCGATTTTTTCGATAGGGACGGCCGACTTGCAGGCATCCTCCTCGCCGATTCCGGATGGGTCAAGAGTGAAACCCGCGAAGTTACTGTTTACGGTAACGTCAAGGTCGATATGGACGACGGCACCCGTCTCTGGGCAGATTCGCTGAGCTATTATCCCGGAGTCGAAAGGATAAAAACCCAGAGCGATGTCCGTATCGAAAGGCGCGGGGAGAATATCTCCGGCAACAGCTTCGATTCCGATTTAAATTTTGAAGACATCCGCATCAGCGGAAATGTCAGCGGAAGGCTTAGAGACGAATGACCGATACTCAAACCCAAACACACGACCAGCAATATGTCCCCGGAGCAGACGGCATAGTCAGCGTCCTGAGCGCGGAGAACCTGGTCAAGATATACGGAAAACGCAGAGTGGTGGACGGATTGTCCGTAAATGTCCATCAGGGCGAGATTGTCGGGCTTCTCGGCCCCAACGGCGCCGGCAAAACGACAACATTCTACATGATAGTCGGGCTTATCCGTCAGGACGGCGGCAGGGTGGAGCTCGACGGCGAAAGGCTTCACGGACTGCCCATGTTCAAACGGGCGCGAATGGGTATCGGATACCTCGCCCAGGAACCTTCCGTTTTCCGCAAACTTAGTGTCGAAGACAATTTGAAAGCGATTCTCGAGTTCACACCCCTCAATAAAAAGGAGCGGAAAGAGCGTATCGAGGAACTTCTGGACGACCTGAAAGTCTCTCATCTGCGCAAACAGAAGGCATATACCCTCTCCGGCGGAGAACGCAGAAGGGTGGAAATCGCCAGAGCACTGGTAACCGACCCGAAATTTTTACTCCTGGACGAACCTTTTGCTGGAATCGATCCAATTGTAGTTGGAGATCTGCAGGAGATAGTGCGGGAATTAGCCCGCAAAAAGGGTTTGGGAATTTTGATAACGGATCACAATGTAAGCGAGGTCCTGAGAATTGTGGACAGGGCATACATCGTTTACGAGGGTAATATTTTGATATCCGGCAACGCGGACCAACTTATGGCCGACCCGAAAGCACGGGAAATCTACCTTGGAGAGAATTTTCGCGGATGATTCATTATGCCTGAACTGAAACTGGAACAAAAATTATCGCTCAAACAGGTTCTGACTCCGCAGTTGATCCAGAGTCTGCAACTGCTTCAGATCCCAAAATTGGAACTGGCTACCGAACTCCGCGCGGAGCTTGAACAGAACCCGATGTTGGAGATAATCGAGCCGGAACCGGAAAATATCGACGATATCGAAACTACCCTCGACAATGAACTCGACGATTGGAACACCCTTGCCGACGGCCTTCGAATCTGCGGAAGCCAGCTTCCCGAAAATGACCCAGACGCCGAAGATATCGACCCGTTTTTCGGTGTCAGCAGTGGTAAATCCCTCTACGAGCACCTTTTGGATCAGCTGGCTCTTGCCACTAAGGATAAAAGGCTACAAGTCCTCGGAGAGTTCATCATCGGCAACCTCGACGAAAAAGGTTTCCTCGGGCTTTCTGACGAGGAGCTATTCTGCGACGCCGAACGATTGTCCCTTTTAGATCCCTCGGTCACTATTGAAGAAGTGCAGGACGCGGTTTCGCTGATACAAGGGTTCAATCCTTCCGGAATTGCCGCGCGGAGTCTTCAGGAATGCTTCCTCATTCAGCTCATAGATCGCAACGAGGTGGATACCACGGCATGGAGATTAATTCACGACTATTTTGAAGAGCTTAAAAACAAGAATATCCCTCAGCTGGCGGATTTACTTGGAACGACAATCGCCGATATCGAAAGTGCGATGATTGCCCTCGGTTCGCTAAGTTTCGCTCCTGCGGCGGATTACACGGGGCAGGCCGGCGGAAGTATCGACCCGGATTTGATAGTCGAGAAGGTTCAGGGACGATGGCTCGTTCGATACAACGGTGCAGGAATTCCGGAATTGCGCATTAACAAAGAATATCGCGGGATGCTTAAACAGCGCACCAATCTCGAAAAGGACGCCAAGAAATTCCTCTCGAAGAAGCTTAACTCCGCACAATGGTGGATTCAATCCCTGCAACAGCGCAAAGATACGATGGTTCGGACTATGAGGGCTATTCTCCATCATCAGTTTCCATTTTTTGAAAATGGCCCGGGGAATCTACTTCCCCTCAAGATGGAAGAAATCGCCTCAGAGGTGGATGTTCACCCCGCCACAATAAGCAGGGTAGTTCGGGACAAATATGCTCAAACACCTTATGGAGTGTTTCCTCTCCGTCATTTCTTCGGAGGCGGATTAGCCACCGACAGCGGGGAAGACATCGCTACCACTAACGTAAAACAGCAGATTAAAGCGATTATCGATATAGAAGACGAAGCCGCCCCATTCGCCGACCAAAAGATAACCGAAATGCTGAATGAGAAGGGGATTCAAATAGCAAGGCGAACAGTGGCCAAATACCGCGAGGAACTGGGTTTACCTACAGCGCGGATGCGAAAGAGGAAACGCAAGTGAGTATCTCGAAACCCCGATGGATGAAACGCGAACTTCCGGTTACTCCTGAGGGCAAGGAAGTTCGGAAACTGCTTAGCAAACTGCATTTAAACACGGTTTGCAGGGAAGCCAACTGTCCTAACCGAGGTCAGTGCTTCTCCGAGGGCACCGCGACCTTTCTAATCATGGGCGATATCTGCACTCGGGATTGCCGATTCTGCAACATCGCCGGCGGATCACCCCGTAAACTCGAAGAAACCGAACCGAGAAGGGTAGCTGAAGCTTCTGCTAAGTTGAAATTGAAACACGTCGTGATAACTTCTGTTACCCGAGACGACCTTAGCGATGGCGGCGCGGCCCATTTCGCTAAAACGATAAACATGGTTCATGAGAAGCTTCCTACAGGCGCCGTGGAAGTCCTTATACCCGATTTAATGGGAAACGAAGACGCTCTCGATGTTATTTTGAATTCCAAACCCGACGTTTTGAATCACAACGTCGAAACCGTTCCGGAGCTATATTCCGCTGTTAGGCCGAAAGCCATTTACAGCCGGTCGATGAAGATTCTTGAGTTATCGAAAGAAAAAGGATTTATTACCAAGAGCGGCCTTATGGTAGGTCTTGGAGAAACAGATGAACAGTTGTATCGAACAATTAATGAATTGGCCGATATAGGACTGGATATTTTGACTATCGGACAGTATTCAGCACCGTCCAGAACACATTACCCTGTGAAAGCTTATATTCATCCCGACACATTCTTGGAGATGGCCGAATTTGGTGAGAAAGCCGGAATCGGCAAGGTTGTTGCTGGACCTCTAGTTAGAAGTTCATTCAGGGCGGGAATCGCATTGAAGGAAGTTTTAGAAAAACATTAACCACAAACCGCGCAAACTGCGGAAGAGGAGGAGACGAAATGGACCTGATAATCACTGCAAGGCATTTCGAATTGACTGAAGAAATCAAAGACCACGCCAACAAAAGAATGTCTATTCTGGACAGGTATGAGAATCTTATCCACTCGGCGCATTTGATTCTGGAAGTCGAGAAACACCGTCAAATGTCCGAAATTACTCTGCAGGTCAACGGTCAATCTCTCGTAGCTCATTCTGTTACCGATGATATGTATGCCAGCATTGACGAGACATCCGATAAAATCGAACGTCAGCTTCGGAAGTTTCACGACAAAATGACGGATTATCACGTCTGATAGGAATCGGCCTTGTCTTCACAAAAACTTACAGTTCAGAAATTCTTCGACGACAAGAAGGATCAGTTTATTCTGACCCTTCTTGCCGGCAGTAAGGGGTTGAATAACCCGATAACAAGACGTGTGATGCAAAGGCCGTCTTTGCTTCTGGCCGGTTATATCGAGGACTTTGCAGATAAAAGGATTCAGGTTCTCGGCAAAACTGAGATGGATTTTCTGGGCAAATTGGACAAGGTTGCCTTCCAAAAGGCAGTTGAGAACCTCTTCCGCTGGAAAATTCCCGCAATAATAATCGCTAAAGGCATCCCACCTCATCCAGCACTAATCGAAGGAGCCGAAAACGCGGGAATTCCCCTTTTCGTATCGAATCTTCCAACGGAAGAGGTTTTTTCTCAGGCGGGCGCGTATCTCGATTCATTCTTTGCTCCCAAAATAGGCCTCCATGGCACTATGGTCGATGTTCACGGCGTCGGTATTTTATACACCGGCTCGCCGGGAATCGGCAAATCGGAATGCGCCCTTAGCCTTGTCGAGAAAGGGCATCGTCTAATTGCGGACGATGTGGTCAACATACGGCGGAAGACCGGCGAAATCCTTCTGGCATCCGGCGAAGCTGAGGCCGGTTTCCACCTGGAAATTCGAGGTGTTGGAATAATCGACATCGAGAAACTGTATGGAATTCGCTCGGTCAGAATACAGAAACGTCTTGAGATTCAGGTTCATCTCGAACTTTGGGATAATTTACAAGAATACGAACGTCTGGGTTTGGACGAAACGACCACAACCATTCTCGGAGTCGATATTCCAAAGATAACAATTCCGGTCTCTCCGGGGAAAAATATTACAGCCATCAGCGAAGTTGTAGCAATGAACCACATGTTGAAAGTTTACGGCCACCACCCGGCGCGGGAATTCATGGCGCGGATGAACGAGATAATTAGACGTCGTGAACTTACTGACCAGTATCTCGAATCGGACCACGAATAGAGGATTTGTTATCTTTAATTCACATGGATGAAACGATGTGAATTTGCCCTTGCAAATAATAATGCTATTCGTTAGAATATCACAACTTGAATAATTGGTGGACTATTAAAACTGGTGATTTTTTTGAGAAATTTCTTCATCAACCTCAAAATGCCGACTATAGTTGCTTTTGCTTTAGCCGCATTATGCATTATCATTCCCTCGACTTCTGCACGCCCCATTTCTGCTAAAGGTGCGGGATATTTAGTTTCGATTCCAATTGGCCGAGATTCTATTTTCGTTACTGAGATTACGGGAATTAATGAAGATAGCTTGTATTCAAGCTGTTTCAAGTTCGAATTCCTTTCTGCCGAAAAATCGGAGTTCTTTCCGCCCCTTCCATCTGCGAACTGGGTAAGCGCTTTGCAGGAAAGTATCTGCGCACCGCCTCTCTCCGATGCCTTGCCTCTTCAGATAAGAACAGACTTTCCTTTAGATTCGACTTTATTTAACAGGCGTTTCGGAGCGAATGTCAGCGTCAGCAGGTTTCATTCGGGAAGCCTAGCGATGAGTTTAAACCTGAGTTTGTTCATGGAAACGGAGAGCAGAAGGTTCGTTTCGGAGAGACGACGAGAACTTCAGATAGCGCCTATCAACGCGCCCTTAAATGAGACCTGGGATTCTATATTAGTTTACAACAATTATAGATTAATAGATACTATAGAAATCTACTGGACTACAAGTCTAAATTCTCACACTGAATACCCCGCAAACATTGTTATTGCAAGAAAATTCATGATTTGGCACATTCCAGTGGATCGATTAGTCCTTGGCCCCGGAAAAAAAGAATGGGTTTATTTTAAAAAACCGTTTGATTATGAAGGCTCAAACGGTTATATTGTTCTTATAGGAAGGTTTCAAAAACTATTTTGCGACCTTCAAACAAGCTCGGGGGTCGAGTGAAAACAACTGGTTGGATATTATGAGAACTTACGGCAAGCTTGCAATGATAGTGCTGGGAATACCGGGGATAATTTTTCTTCTGGTGGCTTCGACCCAGATACTGGAATCGAGCACAGATCCTTCTCCATTCCTCGATTTTGTTACCGATACATTAGGCGATACCGCTTCTTCCGCAGTTTTTTACGCCAAATTCGAACTCTGTCCTCTCAGTCTCGACTATGGCTATCCCATTGATACAGCCTGGTATCTAGTGGAGCTGGATAGGGCGGAAACTAGAGTGTGGCTTAGCACTTGCGGATTTGTGAATACCGGATGCGTTGTCTCGAATATTCTCTATCATGTCGATGCTTCTGGAGTTCCATGGCACACAACCGCGACTCCCCCGATTGTTCCGGGCGTGAGCAAGTTTCTGCTTTGGGCGGTAACATTGTTCTATAACCGTATTCCCGAAAACGAAACTGATTTTTGGCCGTATGCGGACAAAACGGTCTGCGTTGTGGACACAATCCCAAATGACGACGACTATGTAACTCCCGACCGGTTCTTTTCCCCAATTCTGTCGCCGGGATATTCACCCATGGACGACGAGGGTATGAACCTTCAGCCGACGGACAGTTTCTGGGTATCTCTGCTTTTTCAAGCGCCAGATGGTCTTGCAAATGCCAGGGACACCATTTCAGATCCGCCTGGAATGCCCATTATCTTCCAAATAACGGCTGAACCGGCGGCGAGCAGATAGAAACGTTTGAAATAAAATTTGTGATTATTGATAAAAATTACTTGACTATATAGAAATGACCCCGTATCTTAAGTTGACACTTTTAAGAATTCGCTTTTTTAAAAATGAAAAAAATAAGTTGTTTTAAGGAGGTGCGAAAGTAATGAGAAGCAAGCTAGCGATTTGGACACTGCCCATCGCCATATTGGCGCTTCTTGCCCTTTCTTTCCCAGTTTTCGCTCAGGCAAGAACCATGAGTGAAACAGAAAGAGAAAGGATGCCTGAAAGAGAAATAGAGCACAGGGATGTAGCCCCGCTCGAATCTCGCGGAGAAAGCCCGGTTATTCCGCCGGCCGGAGTTATTTTGGAAAGAACTCTTGATGGAGGATCTACTCCGCCCATAGACCCCGGACACGTGATGGACACCGAGTCGGAAGACATTTACATTTATGTTACGTTGATGGCCCCCGAAGGCCCTCAACCCCCCGATTCCGTTGTTATCACCCAGATAACCTGCACACCTGGTTCGGAAGAAATCCGGTTTAAGGCGAACGCTACGCCTTATTTTTACGGAGCCGACTGGTATCACATCTACCGTGATACTCTGTGTCTCTTCTACAGAACGCAGATCGACTCGAGCAATCTTCTCCCGGATAGGTCAACCAGCCTTTATTTCACAGACCTTTTCAACGATACCCTCTGGGCGCATTATCCTACAAGCAGTAAGGGTGTCTGCGATACACTCGTCAACCTGTTCTACGTTTTCACAAGCGTGGACTCGGGTCCGACCGCACCGGGCGGATATGCGGAATCCGCTTATCCCAGCTGGCCGCTGTGTGAGTATGACCAGAGCATCAAATCCAACCCCGTCAGCGGATCGAATAACGTAGTGTCTATCCCATGTTATGACGATGATGTAACTGAAGCCAGCGATTTCGAAAGTTGGGGCGCATCTTCAGTTCAAGAATGGGATGCCCCAACCCAAACATGGACAGCAATCGGGTCAAAAACGCCATTTGGATGGTCTCCAAATGGAGCTATTAAAGTTTCACACTCATACAGGTTTTCTGGAACGACAGTTCCCGCCGAAGATATTTTCTCAACCTTCGAGCCTGGAATCGTTCCTCAGACTGATACTACATATACTCTGTATTCGAGTGCTGTCGCCGGAAATAGGAATATTGTGATGTTACCCTTCAAGGTGTCACACATTGATAATATTAGCAATTGTTCTACACTAGAAGCTTCAATAGTCTCCGCTGGCGCGACGGAAGTAACCCGTATCGAAAGATGGGACAACTCAACAATGACATGGGGCCCAATAGGGTCAAAAACACCTTTTGGCTGGTCACCGAACGGTCGTGTAAAACCGGGACTGCCATATCGTGTTTGGGTTACAACGCCCGGACCTATAGAATGGCCGATAAGTTAATTCAAGACAAGATTAAGGAGATAAATATGAAATTGAAAGGACTTTTAATACTCACATTCATCGGCTTATTAGCCTTGACTGGCTTTGCCGACGTGAGAGAACAATACGACGCATGTGACGGTACGGCTTTCATCATGATTTGGAATGACACCACAGGCCTTGATCCCTCTGAATATCCTGACAATACCCCCCAGGGCCCCACCGACCTTAGTGGTTGCCCTGATGACCTTTATTTGCCAACGTCCACCCCCGCAGATACTATTCAACAGTTATGGTATCCCGATACTCTAATCTTCCCGAACAAAGTTCTTGATGAACTTACCGTTGCAGGCAAAGTAATCACTGAGATTTCCAAAGATTACAGCTGGTATCCCGGCTTGTCGGATGACATGATCGAAAACCCCCCCCTTGCGCCTTCCGATTGCTGTTTAGAGGGTGTATATGCCAAGGCGAGGATGTTCGACAACGCAAGCGGGACCTATTCGCCATGGACAGACGTTAACACAACAAATATCTTCATAGTTGGCTATTTCCCCGGCAACGGAACTCTCCTTCAGCTTACTATGTCGAACTTCAAAGTCAGAGACCTTAGTTCCCTTATGGGTTTCGACTGCGCTGTTGATACATTGTTCCTCTATGTGTGGGACTGTAATGACGGTGACATTCCTGGAACTTTCGGTCAGTATGGTGTTCTTTGCAAAGTATTCGCTGATGGATCTGAAATAACCGATATTACGGCCAATCAGGTCTTCTTGCACAAATATGGTCCAGATATTAACGTCGAAGAAAAACCTTCCCTTCCCCAGGCGTATGCTCTCGAGCAGAACCAGCCGAACCCCTTCAACTCGGCCACTCAGATTGCTTATGCACTTCCCGAGGATGCTTCCGTGAAAATCGAAATCACGAATATCCTCGGCAACAAGGTCAGAACCCTTGTCGATGGACATGAGTCCGCCGGATACAGAAGGGTCGTTTGGAATGGTCTCGACGATTCCGGCAAGGAAGTCCCCAGCGGTGTTTACTTCTACACCATCCGCGCGAATGACTTCACCGCGAGGAACCGCGCGATCCTCATGAAATAAGACTCTCTCTACTCGCACCATTGAAAAAGCCCTCTCCGGCCGAAACTGGAGGGGGCTTTTCTTATGGTCCAAAACTGTGGTTTCTATCTATGTGGAGTTTTAATTCTGAAAGTTACCATGCCGTCCAGATTATGGATGTGCGGCCATGTGCGAAGGACTTTGCCCTGCATGAAGTTGGCCGGCTGGTAGTCGCGTGGGGTAGTCCACTGGACTCCGGAGGGGAGGTTTTTCATGTGGTTCTCACCTTCTTCCGGTTCTGTGGAGCATGCGCAATATACCATGCTTCCGCCCGGTTTGAGCACCCGTAAACCCGCCGCTATAAGCTCCGATTGAATTCTTGCCATGTTCTTTATGTCCTGCATTTTGCGTCGATAACGGATTTCCGGATGTCTTCGAATGACACCGAGTGAAGTGCAGGGGGCATCTATTAGCACCCAGTCAAAACTCGCTGGTGCGCCGAACTTTCTGCCGTCGATGGCGTGTAGCTCCACAAATTGGGAAAGTCCGAGTCTTACGAGGTTTTCCCGAAAGAGGTTGATCCTCTCTTCAGAAATATCGACACCGTGAATCTCTATATCTCCGCCATAACGTTCCGCGAGGTGGGTCAGTTTGCCTCCGGGGGCACATCCAATTTCTAATACTTTATCTCCCGGCATAGGTTCGAGTAAATCTACTGGAACGCTAAATGCTGGGTCTTGCGGCGAGAAATAGCCGTCGGCAAAACCCGGCAATGTTTCGGGATGGCCGGGGACTTCGACTTTCAGATATTCTGGAAAGTTAGGAATCTGACGGGCTTCTACCCCCTGCCCTAGCAGAAATGTCAGAACCTGCCGGGGAGTGTTTTTGCGAATATTGACTCGGCATATCATCGGAGCTTCCACGTTGTTCGCCGCGGCCAGCGCCGACGCGAATTCGTAGCCTTCCCTCTCAGCCCATTTTCCTATCAGCCAGAGAGGGTGGGAGAACTCCACAGCGATTCGCTCCCTTTTTCCTTTTGGCAATGGGATTTCATGTTCGGTCATATCGCATAGTTTGCGAAGAACGGCGTTGACTAATCCTGCGGCTTTAGGAACTCCAATATCTCTGCAGATGTCGACGGAGGTCGAGACTGCGGCAAAATCGGGAACTCTGTCCAACATAAGGATTTGCACCGCCCCGATTCGCAGAACATCGCGCACGATGGGGTCTATCTTATCCCGGTCCAGTTTGCTGTCGATGGCGCAGTCGAGGAAATCGCGGTTGCGGAGGATGGTCATAGTGATCATCCACGCAAGACCGAGATCCTGTTGGTCGAGATGCTTTTCTTTCCCGATTCTCGACAAGGCTGTTGAGCTGTCCTCGCCGTGCCAGATTGCGCTCAAAGCCTCGTAAGAAACCACTCTGAGTAATAATCCTTTGTTGTCATCATTCATTTAGTCCACTTTCGATATTCTCGTTCCAGGTTCCCCATCGAGTTCCAAAGGGGTCATAGTATTCCGCGCCGCTCCGGATTAGCAACTCCTCGCGCAGATAGAGCAAAGAAAGGCATTCCGACTCTTCTAATCCAAGGGCGAGAAGGTATTCCGAAGGCCTGCCGGAGCCTTGAGGATCGCACTGGAGCAGTATTTTGAAATGCCAGTGATCCCTGAGGTTCTCTATATTATGAAATTTTAGATATTTTTTCAAATCGACGGTCTTCTTGAATCGGTCGAAGGGAATAGTTTCGCGGGAAATCATCTCTTCGAAGGCATCGGGGAAATCGGCGAAGACATCTTTGGGAATGTTCACGGAAAAAAGGGCGCTATCGACCGACGAAAAAATACTGGAAGACCTTTTCAGAAGGGGTTTGTAGTCGATAAGACTAACTCCGGGAGGAAGGGATTCGCCGAATTTTTGCATCTCGGCCGATGTAACAGGCTGTTCGAACTCGATGTCCATATATTCGGCGTTGCTGATGTAGCCTACCGGCAAGGGAGGTCCGAATGAGGCTTTCTGATGGCGATGGTGGCCTTCGGAGTAGGCAACTTTGAGCCCGCTCCTTCGAATTGCCCTGGAGACAGCGCGGGTTACATCGAGATGCCCAAGCCATCTCAAGTGGGGTTCCCGTAATAAACGAACGCGCAACGTGGAATTGCCGATAACACCAGTTTTTGCGACCTTCTTGATTCTTCTTCCGAAGGACGCGGAGGGAGGGCCTGGCTGTTTGTTTTCGTCGCGGGTATTTTTTGGGTATCCGCAGATTTTGCAGTTATCGCATCCTCCCCTGTCGAAACAGTTGGGGGAAGTCTTTTCGGCATATGCATTTTTGAGTTCGGCCAATAGGAATTCTCTGGGAATGCCTTTGCTCACAATTTCCCATGGAGCGGTCTTCGACGAGTCGTGTTGTGCTCGGAATATATCCAGTGGAATACCTCGGCTTTGGAATGTCGCCTTCCACTCCACAGGGTCGAAATTTTCCGTCCAGGCGTCGAAACCGCCACCGTTGCGCCATATATCGAGGAGGACTTCGCCTACGCGTCTATCTCCTCGGGAAAGGGCACATTCGATTTCAGATAGACGGGGGTCGCGGGTGAAGAGCTTAATCCCTTTGGGCATGCCGTCGCGAAGGACTTCGTATTTTGAAATTATTTCAGCCGGAGATGCCTGCCGTTCCCATGCAAAGGGCGTGTGGCCTTTGGGCACGAAGGGCGAAATGGAAACGTTCAGTTTGCCGCGATACCGTTTGGTTTTGTCCCACACGAGTCTGCACATGTCGGTGATTGCACGAATGTCGTCGTCGGTCTCTGTTGGCAGACCGACCATGAAATAGAGCTTTATTGTCCGCCAGCCGGCTGAATAGACTCGTTCGATTGTGTCCATCAAAGCGTTTACGTCGAATTGCTTGTTGACCACAGCGCGAAGTCTTTCCGAGCCTGCCTCGGGAGCGAAGGTCATCGAGGTTTTGCGGGTTTTGGCGAGAACTGACACGGCAGAAGAATCGAGGCCCTCGGGGCGCAGAGATGGCAGAGATATACTAAGAACGTTCTTCTCCGCGAGTTCGTTGGATTTCGCCAGAAGGTTGCCAAGAGCACTGTAATCGGTCGATGACAAGGAAAGGAATCCTATTTCCTCCCAGCCCCCCTGAATGGCCAACCTCTGGGCTTCCTCGAAAACATCGCGGAATGGGCGTTCGCGAAAAGGACGATATATCCAGCCTGCGGAACAGAACCTGCATCCCTGTCCGCATCCGCGCATAATCTCGATTGAAAGCCTGTCATGGACAGCTTCAACCCATGGGATTATGGGCTGGCTGGAATAGTTATTCGCGGGCAGTTCGGACAGCTGATTGGACTTGATCGGGAAGGGAGCATTGTCGAATATCTCTAAACCATTCTGATGCTCGCCCTCGTAAACCGGCGCGTAGAACCGGGGGACGTATATTCCCTCCATCTCGGCTAATTCGCGTAGAAGCTCTTTTCGCGACGATTTGCTTCGGTTAATATGATCCAAAAGTTCGGGCAATATCTCTTCGCCGTCGCCGACAACAAATAGGTCGAAAAAGTCCGCCATGGGTTCCGGATTGAAAACACTCGGCCCGCCAGCTATGATGAGGGGATGCTCCTCTCCCCTATTCACTGATTTGAGAGGAATTCCCGCCAGATCGAGCATCTCGAGGACATTGGTATATGAGAGTTCATATTCGAGGGAAAAGCCTACCACGTCGAAATCCGTGAGGGGTGTGCCTGTTTCTACGGAAAGCAGGGGAATTTCGTTCTCGCGGAGTTTTTCGGCCATGTCTTTCCACGGACAGAAGACCCTTTCGCAAATCATCTTCTCGCGGGAGTTTACGATTTGATACAGGATTTCCCCGCCGTGGTGGCTTGAACCTATTTCGTAAATTTCCGGAAAGGCCATGGCAAAACGAATCATACCCAGGTGGTATTCTTTCCGAATTTCGCCGATTTCCCCGCCGATGTATCTCGAGGGCTTATCGACCAAAGGCAAAAGCTTCTCAAGTCTTTGTCTGTATTCATTCATAGGCAAAAAAATCGCTCGGTTTTGCCGAACGATTGGTTGCGCGAGAATCCGTCTCGCAAGTTCTACTTCTTTCTAACAACGATGCTGTTACCATTAACCTTTACGACGACAACCCTGTCATTGGGGTTTAAGTTTTCGCCCTCCGCTCTCCATAGTTCGCCGTGAATCTCGACGAAGGTATCTCGCTGGTCGGCGATTTTTTTTGTGGCAACAATACCCTCTTCGCCCACGAGGCCCTCATTTCCGGTAACCGGTTTAGAAAACCTCGCCTGGGCGGCCTTATAGACAGCAAATACAATCAGTAACGCCGCGATAATCACCGTGGGAATAATCACCTTCCACGAAATCAGGAACAAATCGGCATTACCGCTGGTTAGTAAAAAACTTCCCGCTAACATGGATATAACACCTCCACTTGTCAGCAACCCGAAGGTTGGAGTTTGGGTTTCGGCGACGAACAGGACTACGGCAAGGAGTATCAGGGCGACGCCTACATAATTGACAGGCAACATCTGAAAAGCGTAAAATGCCAGAAGCAGGGATATACCTCCCACTACTCCGGGCACTATGGTTCCTGGATTTTGAAGCTCGAGATAGATTCCCACTATTCCGAGCATAAGCAGTAAATATGTGATGTTCGGATTTAGAATCGTAAAGAGGAAATTTTCGACGCTTGTCATCGGATTCTCGGCAGGAATGGGATTTGGGAGATGCAGGGTGTCGGAATATGTAGGGCCGTAAACGAAGCCGTCCAGTTCGGCGAGAAGCTCGTGAACATCGTCCGCGGTGATGTCTGAAACGCCCTGGCAGATGGCTTCTTCGCTGGTAAGGCTTTCCGAGTATCGTATTGCCCTTTCGACCCACCCTTCGTTTCTTCCGCGTTCGGCGGCTATTGAACGCAGATTAGCGATGGCGTCGTTGGTAACCTTCTCCATCATTGCATTTGAGGAATCCTGAGACGATCCCATCATATCGACCGGATGAGCCGCTCCAATTCGAGTTCCCGGAGCCATGGCCACGATATGGGAGGCGTATGCGATGAAAACTCCGGCGCTTGCGGCGCGTCCGCCGGTTGGCCAAACGTAGGTGATAATTGGAATTTCGGAAGCCATGAACGCTCGGGTAATATCCTCGGTCGTGGACATCAGTCCGCCGGGGGTATCCAGACGGATGACGACACAGGGCGCTCCCTCGGCACGGGCGTCTTCGAGGCAACGCATGATGTAATCCGAACTGACCGGATTAATCGCGCCGCTGACCGTAATTACCGGAACCTGTTGAGCAAATCCCGCAGTAGTAATGATAGCCGAAAGGATAGTTATGAGAAATATTTTCTTCATTGTAAATAGATAATAGTTGAATTAAGAGGGATTATCAAGCCCAATCGCAATATGTCATACACTCGGGAAGGACTAATATTCGATTATCATGCAAAAACTATTCTGGGCCTATCTGGAAATGCCACTGCCAACCGGATTCGTTGCCGTAAAGGGGGTCATCGTCGAAGCCGTAGGCGGCATCGATCCCCATGATGCCTATCATCGGGATAACAAGGCGCAAACCTCCGCCAAGACTCTTTTTCATTGTCGATAGGTCAGCGCTTTCGAGGTCCCGCCATGTGTTTCCGGCATCTCCGAAAATTGAGACATAGAGCTGATCCCGCTGAATCGGCACTCTCAGTTCGGTCGAGAAAATTGTCATAAAGCGCCCGCCGGATCTGAACCGGCTTTCCGGGCTTATCAATGGGTAGTTCCCGCCGATGTCCGGCGTGGATGTCGAATCGTAAGTGGCCAGAGCTGTATCGATGGGAGAGATTGTGCGGTCGCTGTAGCCGCGAATCTGGCCGTCATAGGAAACGCCACCGAGGAAATATCTCTCGCCGAAGGGGACGTCGTTTTGGTCGTCACCGAAAGCATTGGTAAGGTAGCCTGCGCGTCCCTTAACCACGAAAGTGAGGTATTTATGAATCGGGAAGAACCACTCGCTACGAATATCCTGCTTTTGATACACGACGTCACCGCCGAGAACTTCCCCAGCAAAATCGAAAGAGTAAACATTGCGGCTCCCTTTCGTGGCAAACATTCTTGAATCGCGGGAGTCGCGCTGAATCGTAAGCCGCGTGGAGGATTCCAGTTCGGGCCATTCTCTTTCGCGAAGGTCGTAGGTAGGTGTGGGAGAATAGCTCGAAGAGAAATCGTCATAGCTAAGAGATTCGAGTTTGTAGCGCCAGTATAGGCTGAAATAGTCGTCCGGCCATTTTAATCTGCGACCGAGACGCAGGGAACCACCGGTGCGGGATTCGGTGTAGTAGCCGCTCCATGTCCATTTGGTGTTGTAGAGGTCGAAGCCTACGGTAGTCGGAGTATCGAGGAACCACGGTTCGGTGAAGCTGAGGGAGAAATTCGTTCTGCTGGCGCCGAATTCCCACATGAACTCTGATTCCCAGCCTCTGCCAAGCATATTCGGCCAGCCGACGGATATGTTGCCAACCAGCTTGTCCCTAGAGTTATATGTTACGCCTATCTGGAATCTGCCGATGGGCTTTTCTTCAACATCGATGATGAGATCGACGTCGCCGTCCGGAAGAACTTTGAAATCGGGAACGACATCGTTGAAATAATTTAAATAGTAAACATTTCGGACGGAACGCATCAACTTGCTTCGCATGAAGGTCTCGCCCGGGTAGATCGCCATCTCGCGACGGATAACCTTGTCGTGGGTTCTAGTATTGCCCGCGACTTCGATTCTGCGGACACGGGCCTGAATTCCCTCGTCAATATAAAGCCAGACTTGCACGGTATCTTCGTCGATTCGCCGGGATTCTTCCACATTGGCGTAAATGTAACCCTTTTCCTGATATAGAAAATAGATTTCCGCTTGTGTTTCTTCCAAAAGTTCTTCGCTAAAGTCGTCTCCGGTCGAGTATTTCAACTTGTTGAAGATGTCCGTGGAATCGTAAATGTTATAACCGGTTATTTCTGTTTTGCCGAAAAAGTATTTATTGCCTTCGTTAAGCCATATTTGGATATTCAGCCGGGAAGTTATAGTATCGGTCCAAACTGAATCGCTGTCCACGGAGGCCATGATATAGCCCTCGTTCCGGTAGAATTCCTCGATTTTTTCGAGGTCCTCCAAATACTTCATTTCGTTAAATTTACCGGAGCGGAAGAGTGATTTTTCTTTTGTCTCAATCTGACGGTGAATTTTACCGTCGGAGAAGGCTTTATTGCCGATTATTTCGATACTCCCGACTTTCAGCTCCTCACCCTCTTCAATTTTGAAGGTTAAATTTACTCTGCCGGGCTGAGTTTCGATAGCTTCCGTTTCGATTTCGACTTGAGGATACCCTTTTTCGGAATATGCCGCCTTGATATTACGAACTGCGTAATAGGCGTCCGCGGGCGACATGAAATCGTTTAAACCGATGTCGGCCGCTTCGAGGAGATCCTTATCCGAAAGGCGTTTGTTGCCCTCGAAGAGAATCTGGGAAACCTGGGGAAGCTCTTCCACTTCTATCTCGATTTCGACAAAATCACCTGATTCGCGGCCTCGGATAACAACATCGTCGAAAAATCCGAGGGCATAGACCCTCTTTATCGCTTCATCGACAACCGCCGATGTGAAAGGCATACCTTCCCGCAGTCCCGATGTATTAATCACGAGGTTTTCTGATGCGTTGCGAAGGCCAACGACGGTTATCTTGCTGACCGTCTGTGACAGAGATGTCCCCACGACGGCGATTATCATCGCCATCGAGAGGAGAATCATTCTTTTGGGGGTTTGGCTCACTGCTAACCGGCGATAATCTCTTCGACCATCAAACGGGTATAATTTTGCCTGTGTCCCTGTTTTTTGTGATATCCGGTTCTGCGTTTCTTCTTGAAAACGGTAACTTTGTCACCTTTGAAATGATCTACGACTTTGGCTTTTATCTGAGCGCCTTCGATTACCGGCTGGCCTACGATTGGCTCGTTTTCGCCGGAGATGAGCATAACGCGGTCGAAAGTGAGTTCGTCGCCTGTTTCTTTTTCGGCCATGAAGGGAACCACGACGTCGTGGCCGGCTTCGACTTTGACCTGTTCACCCTGAATTTCAACTATTGCATACATCTTTTTCCTCCAAATAAGGATATAATTATCGATTTTACAACCGGAACAATATATTGCCAAATTCCGATATGTCAATGTATTTATAGCAGATTGCGCACCGTTTCGGGATATTAACCGACAAAAAGTGAGATTGTGCTTCTGTAGCAAGGCGGAATATCTCCGGGAGGACTGCTTCCAGATGCTTACATAGCGCGGTTATGCCTTTTCGCCGAGGACAACGCACCTGCTTGAATTTTCGAAATCGAAAGGTTCGCCGTATTGGTCGCCCCAATTCTTTACGGGATTTAACCCGGCTTCGCGGAACATGGCGTGGATTTCGTGAAGGGAGTAAATCCTCAGGTCCATGGAGTCGTGTTTTACGATCTTTCTGCCGTCGAGGTAGATGTATTCTGCCTGCAAAATACTGGTTTCCGGAAGGAAAGTGCGGTATTGAATGAGCTTTTTGTCCTTTATCTCGTGAACATCGAGGGGATTAAACTCCCTCAAAATCCAGTCCCGGTTCATGACTTCGAGGAGGAACCTGCCGCCGGTTTTAAGCGCTTTGGCGGCCTGTTTGAGCACTTCGAGATTCTCCTCATCGGAGTAATAACCCCAGCTTGTGAAAAAGTTATAAGCCGCGTCGAATCGGCTCTGGAATGGGATTTCGCGCATATCGCCCGTTTGGAAAACGCAGGTAATGTCTTCCCTTTCAGCGATTTTGCGGGCGTGGTCTATATATGATTCGCAAAGGTCTATGCCTACTACATCATAGCCCATTCTGGCCAGTTCAAGAGCATGACGCCCCACGCCGCAACATATGTCGAGAACGGCATCGCCGTCGTCGATTTGGAGCACCTCGGCGATAAACCCGGCTTCGACTTCAGTCTGTTCTGCATCCTTCGCATCGAAGCCAAACTGTTTGAAATGGTCGGTGAAAAAGGTTTCAGTCCAGTGGGGCATTATTTCTCCTCGATTAGATTTCTTAGAATTTTCAGGTTTTCAATGTCCATATCGATATCGCTACCGTCGCGGGTATTGAGACCTTTGGGGGTTTCGAGAACCATGGGCAAATGGACGAGTCGATGGTCGTTCATGATTCGCCGAAAGCCATCGAGACCGATATTTCCCCTGCCGATATGCTCATGTCTGTCCTTGCCGGCGGAAAGACCGAATTTGCTGTCGTTGAGGTGAATCGCGGCCAGCATCTCCATCCCAATAACATTGTCAAAATCTCGCCAGAGCTTCTCATAGCTTTCTTCTATTCGGATATCATAACCCGCGGAAAAGGTGTGACATGTGTCGAAACAGACTCGAACATTTTCCCGACAATCGCATATGTCTATGATTTGCGCGATTTCTTCGAGACGACTTCCGAGGTTCGTTCCCATGCCGGAAGTGTTTTCTATCGCAAGTTTGGCGTCGAAATCACCCTCGTTATATAATTTCGCGATTGCCTCCCCCACTCTTCGGATGCCGTTTTCACGGGTGTCCGTCGTGTGGCTTCCCGGATGGAAAACGAGGATTGGTATCCCCAGGACGTCGCATCGCCGAAGTTCGACCATCATTGCCTGAAAGGATTTTTTCCAAAGCCCGGGTTTCGGCGAAGCCAGATTAGGTAGATAGGCTGAATGGGCGATGACGTGAATACCTGTCCTTTCCCGTTCGCTGTGAAATTTTCCTACTTCCTCGCTGTCGAGGGGCTTTGCGCGCCACTGGCTCTGGTTTTTCGTGAATATCTGAATAGCGCGGCATTCGGATTTTTCACCGCGCGCAAATGCCGTATGCGGGCCGCCTGCAATAGATTTATGAGCGCCGAGGAGACGGTTACGCATCTTCTTCCTCGAATATCTTTTTCATGGAAAAGGCTGATTTGCTTGCCATTAGCCTTAGCTGACGCTGTTTCAGCTCGATTTCGGCAAGCCTGCGGTTCATGGCGTCGAGTTGCGCCTGATATGCATTGGAGAGCTGTTCTTCGTCTGTTTCGTATTGAGCAAGGATGTTCTCAATCATCGCCTCGTTTCGTTGCACGACGTTTTGGTCGTCTTTTTGGGCGGCTTTGTTTTTGCGCATTTTGGCCAGAATTAGTTTCTGATAAGGATGATCGGTTTGCATCGATGCACGTTCATCGATTATCCTATCATGCTCATCCTGCAGTTCGAGGTATTCAGAGTCTGTCATCTCGAATTTTCGAACGGCTTTCGTGCGGCGCTTACGCATATATTTCAGCGCGAATAGCATCATCACAAAAAGGAACCCGAGACCGAGAGCAATATACATGAATATTATTAACATTTACTTATACCATTATATTAATACATTTATATTTAGACAATCAAATTGCCAGAAGAATCAAACAAAATGAAGTGGAGACTTTTTAAGCTCAGATTTCATGAGGTATCGAGCTATAACTCCCTCAAATCAGCCAGTAGTGAGCAGGATTATTCCGCCGATGGTCAGCGCCATGCCTACGAGGGTTTGGGGGGTCATTTTCTCACCACCATATAGAAGCCCCATCAAAGCCCCGAAAAGTGGGGATGTGAAGGCTATGGGCATTACCTTGGAAAGCGGGGCGTTTTTTATTGCAAAGTAGAAACAGAGCATGCCCACCGCGCCGGCGACCACCCCTCCGCCTATAGCGATGTAGAGTAAAGCTTTCGAACCCGCTTGAGACAAACCTTTCCAATAAGGAACACTTGCCGCACCGAGAATTACGAGGGCCACCGCCGTTCGAATCGTTATTCCCATCTGGGGGGCGAGGTTGCCGAGGTGAAGGCCTTTCTTCTCATAGTATCCTCCGACACCCCATGCAACAGCCGTTATCAGTGCGAAAAATTGTGCTTTCATCTCAGTATTTAAAAAGTTTTTGGGATTAGCTCTCTTCACCCGGTCCGGCAGACCGCTGGAGATACTGTTATTCCATTATCCGGCGGGATATAATGCGGCTACTCGTTTTCGGATACCCATCGGTTGAGTATTTCGATAAGCTTGTTCGCCTGTCTGTCGCTGGAAATATTAAATTTGGACATTGGGCGGTATTCATCGTTCATCTTGCGATAGCGGCGGATAGTGTATTTGGAGCTACTGTAGCAGTCGTTCTTTTTGTCCCACGTCTGATACTTAAATATTACAGTAGCCCATGCTCCTGCGGAGAGAACCTCGCTGTCGAGCACTTTTGTGAGAAGAACGCCGTCTTCTTCATATTCGATTGTTATTTCTTCAGCTTTCGATGCCATGTAGCCCCCTTAGTTCAATTCGTATTTATTATAGTTTAATATCTATTCGGCATTAATACAACATAAATTTTTCAAACGATTGAACTTGACTGAAAAAGTTCAGCATTTATCTTATAGTAAGCTGTGAAAACGAAAGCACACGAATTATGTCCAAAAAAGAATTCCCGGAACGTAAAAAAAAGACGACCCCCCTGATGGAGCAGTATTACCGCATCAAGGAAAAGGTGCCGGACTCCCTTCTGCTGTTTCGTATGGGCGATTTTTTCGAGCTTTTCGATGAGGACGCCAAAATCGCCTCGGAGGTTCTTGGGATCACTCTTACTCAGCGTTCCCACGGAATGCCGGAGCCGACTCCTCTCGCTGGGGTGCCCTATCACGCCCTTGAGAAATATCTTTCGCGCCTTCTCGCGGCGGGTTTCAAGGTGGCGATTTGCGAGCAGGTCGAGGATCCTAAGAAGTCCAAGGGTATTGTTGATAGGGACATTGTGGAGATTATGACCCCCGGCACGGCTACTGTCGATACTGACGACTCCCCCGAACCGAGCTTCATAATGAGCGTTTTTGCCAAGGATAGCGAGTTATCCGTGGCGGTGGCGGATCTTTTAAGCGGGCATTTCGAGACGAAAAGCCTGTCATCGAAACGGCTAATCGAGCAAATAGAGCTTCTTTCGCCAAAAGAAATTCTCCTGCCGGAGGACATCGACAGTGAGCTTCTCGACGAGATACGAGTTTCCGCAGGCAACGCACGCATAAGCTTTTCCGAGCCATGGAAATACGGTAGCGATTTCGCCCGCGAAAGATTACTCGAACATTTCGGCGTTACTACTCTCGAAGGCTTCGGCGACCTCAGTGAAGGGCAGATGTGCGCCGCGGGGGGACTGGTGGCATATTTCCGCGACCTCAAAAAAGGGGACATGGCACATATTCGAACCCTTTCGACAAGGGCGGATACTGATTCGATGCACCTCGATTTTTCTACCGTGAGGAATCTGGAGCTTATCCGGTCGATCTCGGAAGGGGGAAAAGAGGGGACTTTACTATCGATAATCGATACCTCATGCACGCCTATGGGACATCGGGTTTTGAGGTCGTGGCTTCTTTCGCCGCTGATTTCCCGTCCAGCTATCGAGGGACGTATGCTGGCGGTCGAAAGCCTCCTTCGCGACCCGGTGGTCCTGGCAAAATTCCGCGACAGCCTCTCTGTCATGGGCGACACAGAAAGATTGGTTGGCAAACTCGGCAACGAAAAGGCCAACCCGCGGGACATTCGTGCTCTCAAAAGCAGTCTCGACGAAGTTCCGGGAATAATGGAAAAACTCGTCCGCCTCGAGATTCCGTTTCTGCAAAGCCTTCTGAAAAGACTCGATCCCATGGACAATGTTAGGGAGATAATCGGCAAAAACATATTGCCCGAACCGCCGGTGCACATCGGGGAGGGCGGAATAATCGCGTCGGGAGTTTCCCCGGAACTGGACGAGCTCCGTAAAATTCGTTATGGCGGGAAGAAATATCTGAACGACTTGCAGGCGCGCCTACGCGAGGAATTGGATATTCCCAAGCTGAAAATCGGATACAACAAGGTTTTCGGATACTATATCGAGGTTTCGAAAGTCCATACCGATAAGGTTCCAGACCAGTTCGAGCGCAAGCAGACCCTCGTGAATTGCGAAAGATACATAACCGAAGAGCTGAAGGAGTATGAACAGAAGGTTCTATCCGCCGAGGAGAGGATTTTCGAAATCGAGCGGGAGTTATTCCTTACAATAAGAACTCATCTGGCGGGTTTCGCGCCGGCAATTCTGGAAGTTGCGCGGGCATCGGCGGAACTGGACGCCCTCTGTGCAATAACGGAAACCGCTCGGAGGCGCGGCTGGACAAAGCCCGAATTCACTGACGAAGATGTTATCGAGATTATTGAGGGGCGGCATCCGGTGGTGGAGGAAATTCTCGGCAGAGAGGCCTTTGTGCCCAACGACACCAAACTCGACGGCGAGGAGAAGCTGGTAATTATCATAACCGGACCGAACATGTCCGGAAAATCGACATATCTGCGTCAGGTGGCGCAGATAGTCCTTCTGGCGCAGATTGGAAGCTACGTGCCAGCGGAAAAATGCCGTCTAAGTCCCGTGGACAGGATATTTACTCGAGTCGGGGCAATGGACAATATTTCCCGGGGCCAATCCACTTTTCTGGTAGAGATGATAGAGACGGCGAATATTCTGAACAATTCCACATCCCGAAGCCTTGTCCTTCTCGATGAAATCGGGCGCGGAACGAGCACCTACGACGGCTTATCCATCGCCTGGGCAGTTACCGAGTATCTTCACGAGAACAACTATCACCGCGCAAAAACTATTTTCGCCACCCATTACCACGAACTTACCGAACTCGCCAATATCTATCAGCGTGTGAAAAATTTTCAGGTCGCGGTTCGAGAGCGCGGGGATTCGGTCCAATTTCTGCATCGGATTGTCCCCGGGGGATGCGACGATTCCTATGGAATATATGTAGCCAAGATGGCCGGAGTTCCCGACAGCGTTGTCGGCAGGGCAAAGGGCGTTTTATCAGCGCTTGAGGCCGGGGAAAATCTGAACGAGGAAACGGTTACGCGTATCGGACGCCATAAGGGAAAATCCGTTCGAAAAGAAGGGGTGCAGATTTCCCTTTTCGAACCGGAAAATCATCCCATAGTCCAGCAGTTGCGCGACATCGACCCCGAGAGAATGACCCCATTGGAGGCTCTGGATGCCATAGCCCGCTGGAAGAAAAAGTGGACGGGCAAGTTTTAAAATCGAGAATTGTTAATACTCGAGAATTGCGTGAGAGGACACCGGGTTACTTTTTTCTTTGGCTTTTTTCGATCTTTTTTCGCGTTTCGATGCCCCAACTGAATTTTTTTCTTGACAATCCAACTTTATTAATTAGTTTGTAGGCTTGATTCTCGGGAGTCCCGATCTTCCCGCGGTCAGAGTATATCTTGGATTATAATTGAATATCAAGGAAGGTTCAAAGTGAAATCTCCGATACCGAAGATGGAAAATATGGAATCCAAATGGTGGGTTGTAGACGCCAAAGGGGTTGTCCTCGGGCGGCTTGCTACGAAAGTGGCTCGCGTTATTCGCGGCAAAGAAAAAGCTTATTATACCCCCCATCTGGACACCGGCGATAGCGTAATCGTTATCAATGCCGACAAGATCAAAGTTACTGGCAACAAACTGCTCCAGAACAAGCACAAGAGGTTCTCCGGTTACCCCGGCGGACTTCGCGAGACCACTTGGGAAAAAGTTCTGCAAAAATACCCCGAACGGCTCGTCGAACACGCTGTCAAGGGCATGCTTCCCAAAAACCGTCTTGGCAGAAAGCTTTTCAAGAAACTGCATGTTTACGCCTCCGCGGAACATCCGCATAAGGCTCAGAAACCTGAAATCCTCGAAGTTAAATAACGAAGGATAATTATGAAGGACAAAATTTACGCAACTGGAAGGCGGAAAGAATCCGTGGCGAGAGTTTGGATCGCCCCTAAAACTAAGGGCGACAAGAAGATAAACGGCAAGACTCCCATGGAATATTTCTGCAGAGAAGACCTGGTCATTCATCTCCTCGAACCGTTAAAAAAGGTGGAACTCGAGGACACTGTAACAGTCCATGCGACGGTTTGCGGCGGCGGAATACGCGGTCAGGCGGGAGCTTTGAGACTCGGTATCGCCCGGGCCCTTGCCAAGCACGATCCTGAACTGCGAATCCCCCTGAAGAAGGCCGGATATTTGACCCGCGACCCCAGAAGGGTCGAAAGGAAGAAATACGGACGTCCGAAGGCCCGTAAACGCTTCCAATTCTCGAAACGTTAGAATTTATCTTTTTAAAAATACGTCGATCGCTTCCGGCGGGGTCCCCCTATGGGTCAGACCGGCTCGATAAGCCTTCGGCGGACGTTCAACCCCGAACAAGGAGTGGCAATTATGATGCCCACAGTAACCCTCGAAGACCTGCTCGAAGCGGGCGCCCATTTCGGTCATCAGACTCATAGATGGCATCCGAAGATGAAAAAATTTATTTTCGGCGAACGGGCAGGAATCCATTTAATCGACCTCAAACAAACCCTCTACTCCCTTTTGGAGGCCTACGAAATAGTCCGCAAAACAGTCGCTGACGGTGGCAAGGTTATGTTTGTAGGAACAAAAAAACAGGCCAAAGCAATCATCCGCGAAGAAGCCGAACGCGCCGACATGTATTATGTCGCCGAAAGGTGGCCGGGCGGGATGCTCACCAATTTCCGGACTATCCGCGAATCCGTCGATAAGATGCGAGATATCGAGAGGGCGCGTGAGGATGGCACTTACGAGAAACTCACGAAAAAAGAAGCCCTCGAAATGGAAAAAGACTATGAACGCCTGTTTAAAGTGCTCTCAGGCGTGAAGGACATGAACCGTTTACCGTCGATCCTATTCGTTATCGACGCGAAGAAGGAAATCATCGCGGTCAAAGAGGCCAAAAAGCTTCATATTCCCATCGTCGGCTTGTGCGACACAAACACAGACCCAGACATCGTCGATTATCCAATTCCGGCGAACGACGACGCCCTCAAGTCCATCAAGCTGATAACTCACACAATCGCAGACGCTGTAATCGACGGACGTAGCGGCGGACAGTTACTCGAAAGAATCGAAAAAGAGAGCAAGGCCGCCAGAGAAGAAGATTCCGAGGAATCTGAAGAATAGTCGAGAGTTAACCAAAAGAGTTAACCAAAGACGAATGTTAATAATTAAAACAAGAGGTATTTAAAATGGCAGATATCGATGCAAAAACCGTAATGGAGCTCAGAAAACAAACCGGCGCAGGTATGATGGACTGCAAGAAGGCCCTTCAAGAGTGCGACGGCGATGTCGAGAAAGCTCTGGATCATCTCAGGAAAGCCGGAATCGCCAAGGCCGCTAAAAAGGCCACGCGCGAAGTCAAAGACGGAAGAATTCATCCTTATATTCACGCAGGCGCGAAACTCGGCGTCCTTGTAGAAGTGGATTGCGAGACGGATTTCGTAGCGCGCACCGACGACTTCGTCCAGTTCTGCAACGACGTGGCTATGCATATCGCCGCCGAAGATCCTCTGGCGATTAATGTCGAAGACCTGGACTCCAACCTCGTCGAGAAGGAAAAAGAGATTTATAAGGAGCAGGCCAGACAGACCGGTAAACCGGAGAATATTCTGGATAAGATTATCGAAGGCAAGATCGAGAAGTTCTTTGACGACACGGTTCTCCTTCGCCAGAAATTCATCAAAGACACCGACCGGACGGTCGAGGATGTCCTGAAAGCCCTCATTGCGAAGCTTGGCGAGAATATTCAGATCGCCCGTTTCGTCAGATATAAAATAGGCGAATAGTTTTTATTCATGCCCGATGATTTGAAATACAAGAGGGTTCTGCTCAAAATCTCCGGCGAGGGATTGCAGGGCGATAACAGCTACGGCATCAGCTCAGAACAGATAGCTGAGATTGCCGACGAGATAGTTATCGCGAAAAATGCCGGTGCGGAAATTGGTCTGGTTGTGGGCGGCGGAAATATATTTCGAGGCCTTTCCGGCGCGAAGATAGGTTTCGACCGAGCTTCCGGCGATTATATGGGCATGCTCGCCACGGTGATAAATTCTCTAGCTCTTCAGGTGATTCTCGAAAAGAAGGGGCTACAGACCCGCGTCCTTTCGGCTATAGAGATGAACCAACTTGCGGAGACATACATTCGTCGTCGGGCGATACGGCATCTGGAAAAGGGCAGGGTAATTATCCTTGCCGCCGGAACAGGGAATCCTTATTTCACTACAGATACCGCCGCGGCTCTTCGAGCAATCGAAATCGGGGCGGATATCGTGCTTAAGGGAACAAAAGTCGATGGAATTTACACCGCCGATCCCGTGAAAAACCCATCGGCAAAATTCATCGATGAGATTGGATATAACGAAGTTCTCGAAAACAACCTTCGAATGATGGACTTAACCGCAGTAACCCTTTGCGCCGAAAACAAGATACCGATTCTGGTTTTCAATCTTTTCGAACGAGGGAACCTGGCCAAGGTCCTATCGGGTGAAAAAATCGGGTCAATTATCCGATAGGAAAAGGGGTAATTATGGACAAGATGATATTGAACGAAGCTAAAGACCGCATGAACAAAGCTATCGAAGCAATCGCCAAAGAGATGGGACGTTTGAGAACCGGAAAGGCCTCCCCTACCCTTCTGGAGGGAATCAAGGTGGATTACTACGGTTCGGAACTGCCCATCAATCAGGTAGCTTCGGTGGCGGTTCCTGAGGCGAGACTTATCGTTATTCAGCCCTGGGACAAAAACGCCATCGATCCCATTGTCAAAGCGATTCAATCATCGGATATGGGGCTTCCCCCGCAGTCGGACGGTAATGTTATCCGTATCGCAATTCCTGCCCTCACCGAGGAACGCAGACGCGACCTCACCAAGGTTGTCGGCAAGATTGCGGAAGAGGGCAAGGTCTCCGTGCGCAACATCCGCAGGGACGCGATGGAGAACATCAAGAGTGCTCAAAATGATGGCGAGCTTCCCGAGGATTTAGCCAAACGCACGAGCGAAAAGATTCAGGAGATTACCGACGAGGCCACCGACCGTATCGAGGAACTTCGTAAGAAGAAAGAAGAAGAGGTTATGAGCCTTTAAGGCATAGCCTTGCGGGTTATTTTTGTGAAAGCCGTCTCAATTGGGACGGTTTTCTATTTTTTAATACGTCGCGTTTTATTCTTGACTTAAAGGGCTTATGAATGTAGTTTATGGGTTTCATGGAAAGCTCTCAAATTGGGCTTTCGTAAACATTGAGCAATTTTGCCCCCGTAGCTCAGGTGGATAGAGCGACGGTTTCCTAAACCGTAGGTCACAGGTTCGAGTCCTGTCGGGGGTATTTGGAGGACAAAATGGCCAAACATCAGAAGCACAGAACGACCAAACACGAAATGAAAGAGGATAAGTTCATATCCTCGGTGATGGGCGGAGCTAAATACGCCCGTGAGAATGTCCAGTCGGTCATGATTGTCGTGGTTATAATAATCGCGATAATCGCCGGAGGGATTTTTCTTCAGAGTTCACGAATCAATCGCAAAGAAGCCGCCGCGACAAAACTCGGCCTCGCACAGATTGCATACGATACCGAGAACTACATCGAAGCGAAAGACACCCTTCTTTCCCTCGTAAACTCTTTCCCGAAAACCGATGCCGCCAAAACTGGGTTTTACCTTCTTGGCCATCTCTATTTCGCCCTCGGCAAAATGGACAGCGCTGAAGTGTTCTGGAATAAATACCTTGAAAGCGACATGGAAGACGCCGACATGAAGGCGGCTTCGGAAGCAGGTATAGCTGGAATCCTATCTAATAATAGGGAATTCGATGAAGCGGCTCAGAAATTCGAGAATATTTACGAGAAGTACCCCAAATATTTCGACAGGGGAAATATGCTTTGGCTCGCCGCAATCAACTATCAGGGCGCGGGACAGATTCAGAAATCCGTCGAACTCCTCGAAAAATATTTAGAAGAGTTCGAAGACGGCTCCAAAACCATGAACACTAAGCTTATGTTAGCGGAGATGAAGGTCAATTAGCATTTGCGGCCAAACAGACGCAATATTCGGATTCTTTGCGAATTTGCCTCAAATCCATAACTGGAAGGCATTTCTTTGTATACACTACTCTTAGCCATCATTATCCTGATAGCAATTATTGCGGTCTTTTCCCTGAGTGCCCTCTCGGCATACCGCAAAAGGCGGATTCTGCCAACAGTAGATACCGACGCCTCGGCAATCGACGAGTATTTCAGATACCTCAGCGCTATAACTCTCGGCGCGGCATCGGGGGAAAGCGCGAAAGCTTATTGCAAAGCAAAATCTATCTGGGACAATGTGTGCACTACAAAAGAATCTCTGGCCGCTTTTCAGGTAGCAGACGGCGTTTCCAGAATAATACTCGAAGATATAAAAGACCGTTTCGATAAGGACGCCTACGAGGAAATCAAACGCGGGTATCTTTTCCGCAAGAACAACCTCCTCTGGGCTATCAGCCGCAAACTGAAACTGGAAAATAAAACAGACAACTGGAATTGGAAAGAGCTGGAAACCGGACTTGCCGAAGCCAAAAACTCCCTTTTCGTGCGGTTTTATCATCGAATCAAACCCTATCCTCGTCCATGGGAAACCGATTGAACGAATCCCGAATTAAAATACTCGATGAGAGCATCGCCAACCGAATCGCCGCGGGTGAAGTTGTCGAGAGACCGGCGAGTGTGGTCAAAGAGCTTGTCGAGAACTCTATCGACGCCGACGCTTCGGAAATCGAGATTATCGTCGAAGCCGGAGGCAAGGATCTTATTCGAGTCTGCGATAACGGAATCGGAATGACGGGCGGAGAAATCGAACTCTCCCTTCGAAGACACGCCACAAGTAAAATTACCTCAGCTGAAGATTTGCATCACATAAACACCCTCGGTTTCCGAGGGGAAGCCCTTCCTTCCATCGCTTCGGTAAGCCGAATGGAGATAGTATCGAGGATTGCCGACGACAATTTGGGGTCGAAAGTGGTAATCGAACAGGGCAATGTCATCGAATCCGGCGAGGCGGGCGCGCCATATGGAACCTGCATCACCGTCCGCGAACTTTTTTTCAATACTCCCGCACGACGAAAATTTTTAAAAACCGCCGCTACTGAATTCGGCCACATCGCCGATGTCGTGGAACGAATAGCAATCGCATACCCGCGGATTCAATTCAAACTCATACACGGCGACAAAGAATACCTATCTGTCCCCCAGGCGGAGACATATAAAGACAGAATTTCGGACATATGGGGCGCAGACCGCGTCGAGGAGATGATGGAGATCGAAGCTGGCGACTCGGGAATAGCCGCTTTCGGATTCGCGGCCTCTCCGGCGGTCAACCACAGCTCCGCGCGGATGGTGCGGTTTATCCTCAACGGCAGGCCGGTTAAGAATTCATCCATGCTCGCCGCGGTTAAAAGAGCTTACGAAGGCACTTTGCCGTCGGGAAGATACCCCCAGGTCGTTCTCTTTCTCGAAATAGACCCGGAGCTTGTGGATGTCAATGTCCATCCGATGAAGCTGGAGGTTCGTCTGCGCCGTTCGTCCGATGTTTTTAGAACTATCCTTCGCGCAATCGAAAGTTCCATGAGCGGAAAGGAACGAGCCGAACGCTTCGTTCCAACCACAAAAAGCTACGACAGATCAGATTTTGAACTCAGGGATGCCGCAACGAATCAGGGGCATTTCGATTTTACACCCCGCGAAATATCTTTTAACAAATCCCCTTCGACCGGGGAAACTGGTAGAATTTCCGAGAAGGATATTTATGCGACTCCCACATTTCCCAGCCCTCAAGATACAGTAGAGATGGATATGCCTACTTTCTGGCAGATTCACGACAGCTACATCCTCGCTGAAACCAAGGGCGGGATTATCATAATCGACCAACATGCCGCCCACGAGAGAATCCTCTACGAGGAAATAAACGCGCGAATCAAGCGGAACAGCTTAGCAGGGCAGAGACTGCTGTTTCCGATAGCTACAAAACTGACGCCACTACAGGAATCCATTTTCGCTGATAATCGCCCTTTGCTGGAACGTCTCGGATTCGAATTCGGACCACAGGCTCCGGGGCACATTCTCGTCGAGGCAATTCCCGAGGAAATCAAAAATTTCCGTAAAGGGGATGTCCTCTTAGAACTTCTCGACGACTTAGGCGAAGGAAAATCCGAAATGACGGCTATGGAGGAGTTTTCGAAGATGGCGTCTTGCAGAATGGCAATCAAAGCCGGCGATCCCCTGTCCATCGCGGAAATGAGTTATCTCTTCGATAGACTTTTCGCAACAGAAAAACCATACACCTGCCCCCACGGCAGACCAACAATAATCAAATTGACTCTGGATGAACTCGAAAAACGATTCGAGCGAAAATAAATTAGCGGAGGAATGAAAATGAGAACACTTACTTTTTGTATTCTGGGTTTAATAGTTGTGATGCTTCACGGATGCGGTTTCGGAGGCGGAACACCCCCCGATCCGGAGCCGGAAGGTCCCGAACTGTATTTCCCACTCACGGTGGGAACAAGCTGGACATACCGAGTTACCGAGGAAGATTCCATGGGTGCTGATTCTACATTCGAGCAGTTGAAAGTAATCGACAGCACCTTGTTCTACGAACTCGATCCGGCCACCGGCTACAATCCGCCTTTCAATCCATCCGTTCCGTGGTATCGCCAGGATGACCAGGATGTATCCTTCTATCAGAACGACGGACAGTTTGTTTGGCTCGGAGAAATAGTTCAAGACCTTGTCGATTTTGGTTACGACGGTTTCGTGCCCATGCGCGCCCTTCCCCTTCATTACGAAGAATATGATTCTTTCGCAACCATTATAAATAAAGGATCGGGAGCATTCAGTGTGGAAATTATGTTCTCGGTGAACATTGTCGATACTCTCGAAGACATTACAACCGAAATGGGCACTTTCTTCGATTGTGTTCGTATAATGGCCACATTGCAGGACTCCTCGCTGTTAGGCAAAAATGTTGTCGAGAGCAACATCTGGTTCGCCGACAGTATCGGCGTTATAATCCGCCACGATGTTCCGGTAATCGGCACTGGCAAAGAATATTATGAGGAATTAATCGACTATTCAATTGACGGATAAAATTCAAAAAATAGCCATTATCATTGCGGGAGCGACCGGTGTCGGGAAGACGTCGGTCGCTTGTGCTGTTGCGGAGAGGCTATCCGGTGAGATTATCTCCTCCGATGCGAGACAGGTTTACAGGGGGATGTTCATCGGCACGGCATCGCCAGTAAATGAGAATATACGACATCACCTAGTAGGAATCCTCGACCCAAACGAAAAACCCACAGCCAAATGGTGGGCGGACAAATGTGCGCGAACAATGGAAGACCTGCACGAGAAGGGCAAACTGCCGATAATCGCAGGAGGAACTGGGCTTTACATGACCGCTCTTGTCGAAGGCCTCTTCGATGCCCCTCCCCCATCGCCGGAATTACGAAAAAGACTAAGGCGCAGGGCGGAAACCGGCGAGGATATTCACTCCGAACTCGAGCAGATCGACCCCGAATCCGCCGGCAGAATCCATCCGAATAATATTCCGAGGATTATTCGCGCACTGGAAGTTTATCATCAGACAGGGAAGACATTGACCGAGTTATTCGCGAAGACCGAACCTCCCGCCGGAGATTGGACATATCTGAAATTCCACCTGACTCGAAGTCGTGAAAAGTTATACGCGAGGATAGACCGTCGCACGGAGGAAATGTTCGAGGCCGGATGGATTGAAGAGGTCGAAAAACTGCTCGGATCGGGTGTTTCAACGGAAAGCCCGAGCATGGACGCCATAGGCTACAGTCAGATTTGCGGCTATCTTCGCGGCGGAATAGACTTCGATGAGTTGAAAGCAGAAATCAAAAAGCTGACTCGAAATTACGCCAAGCGCCAGCTTACGTGGTTTAGAAACAAGTCGGATTTCGAAGAAATCGATCTTTCGAGGATGAAAATGGATGAAGCTTGCGAGTTGATTGCTCAAAAATTTTTCGAGAAAAAACTCGACCAGGGCAATACCCCCCTTGACTAAAAACCGTATCGTTATTATAATTTAGCGATGATTCGCTGGTTCACATACTTACTTCTGTCATCTATCGCCCTTCTGGCGATCGAAGGACAAGACCCCACTCCCCGGTTCGTCCCCCCCGATTTCACCGTGGAAGAGGACAGAATCACCTCCCCGGGCGACCTTATCGAGTTTTTCAGCAGGCCCTTCGAGGAGTATCTGAACATGTCCTCGAAGATTCCGGTAATTCAACCTTTCGCCATGGCGAACTCGGAACAGGAAGCTGTGGGCGGATTGGATTTCCATTACAACAACCTTTTCGCGCAATTTCGCGGAAGCCAAAGATATTTCGGAGAAAATATCCCGCGTAAGATGTTACGCAGTGCAGATTTCCGCGCAGGATATGCCGATTTCGTGTTGGATAGAATACCCTACGGAATCTTTTTCGAAGGGGATTACGGTTACTTCAGGGGAGCATATGAGCCTTCCCAGTATTCTTTTAGAGCCTCCGGAGAGGGGCATGTTCCGGTTAGGCAAGTTTTGATTTCGCCTTACGCCCATGGCCTTCGGGAATCGTGGAACCAGCGTCCGGGGCCTCTCGCGCGACGGGAAACATACGATATGCACCGTCAGCACATCACGAATGCTTTCGGCGGCGGGCTTCGGATTAGGGGGACTTTGAGCGAGTTTACCGGTTTCGAGGTGCGCGGCGAAGGGGCCAGGACAGAGCGATACCGCGAGGGGCAATGGATTCGCAAATATCAGATATTGACTGGTCTCGGGATGATGGTCTTCGACTCGAAACCTATGCGGATCGAAGTCGGCGGACGAGGAGATAAGACCTGGGAGGAGACTATTATAGCTCCCCATCTGAATTTTCATCTGACCGGGGATTATTTTTATGTGAAAGCAAATCTGTCGTCCGACGCCAAACTTCCCCTTCGCTCGGAGACCAACCTCTCCCCCAGGGTTGATTTTCCCATCAACGCCGACTACATTATCACCCCGACTTTGATAAATGTCGAGGGGCGGTTGGAACTCAAACCCAATCAGTATCTTCTCGGAATTTTGGATTATCGTTCGACCCGCGGGGATCCAGTCCTGCTGTTACCATTAGCCGAGGCCCCGCAGATTCAGTGTCTGGACGTTTCCCGCCAGTCTTTCACCCTGAGGTTGCTGAACGATTTCGGCACCTTCTCCAATTCCCTGAATATGACTCTGAAAAGCGACGAACACGAAGGGGAACAGTTGCCGCTTGAGCCACTTCAAATTATCGCTGACACCTTCTCCGTAATGCTGGACACCAGTTTTGCTATTTCCATACAGGGCACCCGGATCGATTTGCCGCAGGTTGCTCCTAAGGTTATAAACGACATCGGAATAAGCGCATCATACTTTTACGACAGATACGAATTCCGTCTTGGAATATCCAATCTGCTCGCAAATGACGTCTGGAATAACGAGGCTCTTGAGCTGACCAATGAAATCCGCTTCTGGGGCGGAATAACAGTCGATTTCTGATGGAGATTCGCGAGAAAATAAAGGCTTTGCCAAAAAAGCCGGGCGTATATCTGTTCAAAAATTCGTCAAATAAGATTATTTATATCGGCAAGGCGAAAGAGCTTCGCAGTCGTGTTTCGAGCTATTTCACCGGCAAACCTTCGGATCCCAAAACCGCGCGATTAGTAACTCATATCGTCGATTTCGAATTCTATTTGGTCGATAACGAGGTCGAGGCCCTCGTCCTCGAAGCGACCCTAATCCGCAAACACAAGCCCCATTACAATGTCCGGCTTAAAGACGACAAACGTTACCCCTACATTCACGTTACCGATGAAGCCTTTCCGCGAATCGAGACGGAGCGGCGTAAAACCCAGCGGGGACAGTTTTTCGGGCCTTATGTCGATGGCCAATCCCGCCGTATGGTGATGAATCTGATAAAGGAGTATTTTCGCCTTAGGTCGTGCAAACACCCCCTTCCTCAGCGGAAGCCGGTGCGGGCATGTTTGAACTACGACATAGGCCTTTGCGACGCTCCCTGTCAAAATTATATCGGCGAGGAGGAATACCGCGAGCGAATCGACGAGGTTATTCTGCTCCTGAAAGGAAAGCAGAACGAGCTTTTAAAGAGGCTTTCCGAGCGGATGAAGTCGGCATCGGCGGAGATGGATTTCGAAACCGCCGCGAAACTCCGCGACCAGATAGCCGCTATCGAATCATTGTGGCGCAAACAGAAAATCGACACGGATTTAGCGGACAGGGATCTTCACGCCATCGCGGTCGGTCCCTACGACGCATTGGCCGTAACCATGCAGGTTCGCGAGGGACGGGTAATTGCTCGGCAGGAGTTTCATATGACGGTCGTCCCCGGCACAACGAAGCATGAGGCGATGTCCGGTTATCTGAAGGATTATTACAGCGATAACCCTAACCCTCCCAAGGAGATACTGGTTTCCACCGAGCCCATGGAGGCCGATGATATCGCGGAATTCGTCTCTGACCGCAGGGAATCCAAAGTGGACCTTCGCAAACCTCAGCGTGGCGAAAAGCGCGAGCTAATCGAGCTGGTCGAACGCAACGCGGAACTTCTTCTTGCGGACATCGTCCATCAGAAAAACAAGGTGCATCTGCCCTTCGCCGTGATAGAACTGGAAAAGGAACTCAAGCTGGAAAAGCCCCCGAGACTTATCGAGGCGGTTGACATATCCCATCTAGGTGGAACCAACGCTGTAGCCTCGCTGGTTACCTTCCGCGACGGCAAGAAATACGGCCGAGGCTACCGCCGTTTTAGGATAAAAACAGCCGAAGGGGGCGATGATTACGCCTCGATTCACGAGGTTGTTACTCGCCGAATGAAAAGATTGCGCGACGAAGAGCAGGGATACCCCGATTTGCTCTTGATCGACGGCGGGAAGGGGCAGTTGGCCTCTGCAAAACTAGCTCTGGAAGAGCTGGGCATCGAAAAGGAAGTGGAGCTGGCCTCCATAGCCAAACGGTTGGAGGAGGTTTTCCGCCCCCAGTTCGAGCGTTCGATAATGTTGCCGAGGGATTCCGCGGCTCTTCGCTTACTCATGCGGGTTCGTGACGAAGCGCACCGATTCGCGGTTGAATATCAACGCAAACGCAGAACCAAGGCATTTCAGGCGACCGAACTTGCTTCGATACCCGGAATAGGCCCGAAGCGTCAGAAAAAGTTACTCACCGAGTTCGAATCCCTAGAAGAAATAGTTAATTCGACAGCAGAAAAAATTTCCGAGTTGGGTAAAATTCCTCTCGAACTCGCTCAGAAGATTTTGAAAGAGCTTTCCCATTACAAAACCCTTGCTATTTTGTTGCTGGTTTTGAGCGCGGGGATTTTCTCCGGATGCACCCCCTCGCCGAGATACATCGGCCAGGCGCGTCCAACAGCCAGGCCCCCAAAACACTACGTCGCAGGGGACACGACAGCGACTACACAACCCTCTGTAAAACCACCGACGCCCAAACCATCCGGAGGCAGAACGGACAAACCCTCATTCAGCAAGGCTTTCGACAGCGAGGCTCTTCTCGGAGCTATCAATCTCTATATCGGCACGCCCTACCGATTCGGCGGCACGGGATTCACCGGGGTCGATTGCTCCGGCTTCGTGCAGAACGCATATCAGCAGGCCGGGGTCGATCTGCCCCGCACCAGCAGGGAGCAGTTCAAAGTCGGCCAGTCCGTTTCGAGGCCGGAGTTCGGCGACCTCGTTTTCTTCGGGATGAAGGGCGGCGGCGTGGATCATGTCGGCATCGCCCTCGACAACAGGAAATTCGCCCACGCCAGCTCGACATTGGGCGTAACCATAAGCTCCCTCGACGATCCTTATTACAAAGCCCGCTACCTCGGAGCGCGACGGGTAGATTAAAAAAGGGAGAGCCGAAGCCCTCCCCTGCCAATAGTATTCAACGATTATTATTTTAGATAGATTAACTTAACTGATGACGACTGAGTTCCGGCCAGCCTCGCGAAGTAGAGACCGGAAGAAATCTTGCCCTTCGGTTCCCATATTGTGGTTCCGGTAACGCTCAAATCGTCTCTATGAATGAGTTTGCCATCGACATCGTATATTTCAAGTTCTCCGGAGATGTCAGACGGGTGGTCGATGCGAACCGCCGAGTTGAAAGGATTCGGCGATGCCCGCAGAACCGCCCTATTCGGCAATTCGACCTCGCCTATCGAGGCGTCCCCCAATATTATCGTCTTGTTTACCGGAGGGCCGTTGGGGATATAAACCGAGTCGTGAATCTCCGTGGGCATTCCGGGGGCTGTGATTTCCAGGGTATAATACTTGTTGCCCCTCAACAACTTGCGGGCGGCTCCGAAAACCGGATCCACTGTCCGCACTGGAATATACTCATGCTGAAGCTCGACCACATCGACTCCGGCGTCCAGAACCGGTTCGCCGAGGGTATCGACCACATAAACGGTCAGAAGCCTTTCCAGCGGGCGTTCCATCAGATAATAAAGCCCCCTGCCAACCCGAGTCGCGATGGTGTCGATAGTGTCGGCATGCCAGAAACACTGGTTCGTGATTTCGAGGATAATCGGGCAGTCGCCGAGGGTGTAATAATACCAGTTCTGAAGCTTCGGTTTGTTCTGATTCGCCCAGAGGCCTTCGTAGGAGTCCCCGTTCTCGTCCTTGATACGCTGGGAGAGGAAATATCGAACCTCGTCGTAGGCTTCGCTTCCTTCGGGGGTGTAAGTCGCATCCCACGGGCCGTCCTCGAAGAACCAGCATGTCCACAGCTTGTTTCCGCCTATATAGTCCGGCGAATGAAGATCGACCAAGAACAAAGGCCGCTCACGAGTGAAGAAATCGCGCATGGCGACCACGCAAACCTCAGTCCACGGCTCGGTTCCCTTGGTGTTGTCGTAATCGGTCGGCACGTAATCATCCCACTCATAATCCCAGTTGCGGTTGGGATCGACACCGTCGGTATAGGCATCGAGAACGCCGTTGGAATCGAGGTCATGGCAGGTTTTGCGCCACTCGCTATAATTGGAATCGAGGCACATCACCCTGCCGTCAACGTTCATCTGAGGGACAATCCAAATCTCGTAGGTCTCCCACCAGAGGGAAGCCGCGCTGTCTCCGGCATCGATACGGTGGAGCAAATCGCGCATCATCCATATACATGACTCGACCCCCTGGGGCTCGTCGGCATGCTGACCGCCAACGAACATCAGGGTCGTCTCGTTCTCATCCACCGAGGGATTGTCCGAGATTCGCATGGCGAGAATTGGCTTGGCGAACCATGGGGAAACCGCCAGCGTCTCGATATGGCAGAAAGCGGAATATGTGTCCGCGAGGGCGACAGTAACATCGACCACCTCATCGACACGGTGGTAGCGCGGGTCTGCGCTCCATTGAGCGAACCCTGTCAACACGGCGAAAAGAGTTAAAACTGCGATAAGACGATATTTCATAATGACCTCCAAGTCCTTATTTCCAAAGAAAATAGGCATATACCCCATTCAAATCAAGGCAATAATGATTTTCGATTGACAATGAGCAATGAACAATTGCCTACACCCTGAGCTTGCTCACAACCCCACACGGTCGAAGGCACGAAACCCTTTATATTAAATACCCCGTCGCTTCGCGCCACCCCTCTAACAGAGGGGAATAATCCCCCTAAGTCCCCCTTTGACAAGGGGGACTTTTTATAGTAGGCGGTTGTAGGGCGAGTTTGTCGTTGAGGCCTTCGACCCTTAGGGCAGATGGGCAAGGCTCAGTGTCCGTTGGGCGGCGGGGTGAAGGTTTGGGCTAAGCCTTCGCTTTGCCTGTGGCTTAGGAAGTTTGTCGTTTCTTATCGAAGGCGAAAATTATCCATGAGGCCACGAAGACCTCGATTAGGCTCATCGGAACCGCGTAATAGAGCAATTCAAAGGGCAACACACCCATGTTACCGATGACTAACCACATCATCACAAAACCTGTCAGCCATCCCAAAAAAGTGGTTTGCCTCAGGCTGAGTTTTCGGGAAATGAGATATATTGCGGTCGCGAAAACAAGGGACCATATCCCCCAAACGGCGTTGTTGAGCATCTCGGACGGGAATACAAGCCCCATGGAACGGTAATGCTCTATCCAGTAGGATTTGAAAAGCAGTTCGTTGCGAAGAAATTCGGAAAAGCCTATCCACGCTGTAGCGAGGACTATCGGCAGGATTGATTTCTTGAGGGTTTTCACTTTTATCTCCTGTCAAAGGTTTATTCCAGAGGGAATAATAATACACATCGAGGGGACAGGCAAGGGAGAAGTGAGTGAATTAGGATTTATGATTTAGGATTTATGATATAGGATTTGGCGTGTGGTTGAGATTGCTGAAAGCACCAGGGGGTTGAAGCCTTTTCTATATAGACACTTCGACCCGTGGGGCTTACGGCAAAGCAGAGTGTCTGTTGGGCGTATCGAAACGAAGGGTGTTGAAAACGGATGATATTAAAATAGCCGCATCCGAAGTTGGGCGCGGCTATTTTGGGATTCGTCTATGTCGATCCGTTTATTCCTCGGATTCGTATTTGAGGATGTCGCCGGGTTGGCATTCAAGGGTGCGGCAGATCTCCTCCAGCGTCGAGAAGCGGATCGCTTTCGCTTTTCCGGTTTTCAACACCGACAGATTTTGAGGGGTAATTCCGACGGCTGTGGCAAGTTCGTTCAATTGCATCTTGCGGACAGCTAACATGACGTCCAATGTTACTACGATAGCCATTTTATCCCCCTTAAATTGTGAGTTCCTGTTCTTCGCGGATCTTGCGTCCCTCGTCCATGACTTTGGATATCAGGATTATCGCGATTCCGATGATCAGGCTACTGATGCTCAGGTTGAAATTTAGCTGCATCTCGGCATATTCGGCGAGGGCGATCATCGAGAGATTGATCAACACTCTAACCAAGAACCACATCATCATCGCCTTGCCGATTGCCGCGAAATGGCGGACGTTGTCCTCGCCGAAAATTTCGCCCTGCTCATAGAGTTTGAAGAGCTTATAAAAGTGCCGCACTCCATAGCCAACCACTCCGATTACCATTATTACAATGCCTGTAATTAGAAGCCGATGCCATGGTAATAATTGGTCGATTTTGAATTTGACGTTATCGATGTTGATATCGAGATCACTCGATGGTGCCAGCCATAGGGCGAAGATTGCCGTAATTCCCGCGACTATCGCCAGCCAGAAGGCGATCTGCCCGATAATACGGATGAACTTGCTCTGTCTTTGTAGTTTTTCCATTATTAACCTCCTAAAACGGTTGAGTGCTGAACGGCGCTTATCAGCGCGTCACCAACGGCGAGAAAGCTCCCGCGTGCGTAGGCGACCGTTCCGTCGACGATATTCACTGTGTTCTGCGAAATCATAACGGTAGGGAATGCGAACTGCCCCCGACCGGGGACGTAGAAAATGGCGATATTCAAGCTGACGAGAAGAATCAGCATCAGCGAAACCGCACAGGCGAAGTCCAGTATCCCAGCGATGTTGTTTTTCTTCGATTTCATTTTAATTCCTTCCGATGGAGTTTCTTTTTTTTGTCTTCAAAGGCGAATATAAGGACGAAAAATCGAAAGTCAAGAACTTTTTATCGAAAAACAATAAATTCTTATTGAATATGGGGTTTTTATTATCGTAAGAGGGTGTGCAAGAGACTGTTATTGTCTTCTCGAAAGGGGTTGACAATGGCGGGGGGAATCCCTTTTTTGAGCCGTATGAGACGGCTTCTGATAATCGAACCATATTTCGGCACCAGCCATGCCCATCTCATTCGCGGGTTGATGAAACGGCTCGACTGCGAATGCGAACTGCTGGAAATGTCTCCTCGGAAATGGAAATGGCGGATGCGCGGGGGCGCGATACATGTGGCGGAGAGAGCTGGCGAAATCCCTCCCTGCGATGCAGTCTTCGCTTCGGATTTTCTCGATTTAGCGACTTTCCTCGCTCTCGGCCCCGCATGGCTTCGCGATTGCCGAAAGACGGTTTATTTCCACGAGAACCAGCTCACTTATCCAGTCCGCATCGATGACGAGCGGGATTTCCATTTCGCTCTGACTAATATCACCACTGCCCTTTCCGCGGATGCCGTGGCTTTCAACAGCGATTTTCATCGGCGGGAGTTTTTCGGCGCGATAGACGGGCTTATCGCCAAATTCCCCGATTACAGGCCGAAGGGCATAGCCGATGTCATCGCAGAAAAATCGTCCGTTCTGCCTATACCCCTCGATTTGGACACAATACCGACTGGGCATAATCGAACAGGGCCTTTGCGAATCCTCTGGAATCAGCGATGGGAGTTCGACAAAGCGCCGGAGGTTTTATTCGAGACCCTTTTCGATCTCGACGAAACGGGTGTCGATTTCGAGCTGGTTGTCGCGGGAGAGGGTTTCGAGTATTCGCCCTCGATTTTCGAGATCGCGCGGGAGAGATTGGCGCAGAGGATAGTCCATTGGGGATTTGTCGAGAGCCGGCAGGATTATCTGCGTCTTTTAACAGATTGCGATGTCGTGGTATCTACCGCAATACACGAGTTTTTCGGAATCTCGGTGGCTGAAGCTGTAGCCGGGGGATGCTGTCCCCTTCTACCGAACCGGCTGGCTTACTCGGATATGTATCCTCCAGATTTCCTTTACGACGACGACGGCCAATTTCGCGAACAGCTTCGTCGAATGTGTCTGAATCCTGAATTAGCAAGAAAAGGTGATTACCGAGGATTAGTATCCTATCTCGATTGGGGCGAGCAGATTGGAAAATACGAAAGGTTTATTTTCGGATGATTACTTCCCGCCTACTGCCTGCAGATATGGTTCGAGATATTTGAACAAGTTATCCGGCATGGAAATTCGCGCTATTTCTGGTTCTCCTGCGGATAAGGTTGTCGCGGATTCCCAATAAATTTTGGTCTTGCCGGTGACTTTCAGATGAGACCACGGGATAAGCATGGTTCTCGGCTGAGCTGTCGGGACGTTGATTGCGAGATATAGCCCCTCGGTTTCCAGACCGATGTCCGAGCACCGTCGATAACGAACCGAGCCTATCATGACGTTCTTCTTACGTTGAATCCACTCCGGTTCGCGGGACGCGGGATATCGTTCCGCCAGCTTATCCAGGCCACTAGCCTTAGAGAAAAGCCCCATTTTCACCTCGAATAATAGAAGTTAACCACGTAAATTCAGCGAAGCATTATTTCAGATAAATGATTCTCTCGACAGTTTCGACATCATCCAAAGCCGCCCGGACAAGATAAATCCCGCTCCCGACGGATTCTTGCGGATGCCAGATGTAATTTCCGCCTTTGAAATCAGCAATGTGTTTCCCGTTGATATCGAATATATCAACCTTCGCATCAGCCGGAGTGGAAATAGCTACGGAAGCATTAAATGGATTCGGATGTGCTGAAATATACAATTCTTCAGGCATCCGGATTTCGTCCGAAATGCCGATGTTATCGCAGAGCATTGTGTCGGTTAGGGTAGCGGTGACGACCTCCACCGAATCGCCGACATCGAGAATTGGGCGGGACACGGCCTCTTCGGTGAGTGTGGCGGTTGCAACTACAAGGCTATCTGTTAGATCGACAACTGTAGGTGATATAGCAGAACTCATGCAATTTTCACCAGAGGCATCGTATTTTATCAGGCAGAGCTCATCGGAACCAGCATCGCTGTAACCGCCAACCGCAGAACCCCCATCTGAGGTTCCTTCTATGGATATCCCTAAATCATCGTTATATCCTCCTGCGACATTCGCCCATTCGAAAGCACCAGTTGATGAAAACCTGGCCAATAGAATATCGTCTTCTCCGGAGCCGAAACTTTCTGTAGTTCCAACGATTAGCAGAGCACCATCGCTGGATTGGTAAACATCGTTGCCGTAGTCGCCTTCGGTGCCGCCCAAGGACGACGCCCACTCAAGATCTCCCGATGGGCTCAGTTTGGCGATTACTATTTCATTCGAGCCAGCACCGTAGCCGTCCGTATAACCAGAAATCGCATAACCGCCGTCAGATGTCTGCACGATGTTGGAGCCGAAGTCCCTACCGGGACTGCTAAGAACCTTTGCCCAAGCGATGGAATAGGTTGGTGTCAGTTTTGCAACGATGATACCATTGCCTCCAGTGCCGTAACTGTCGGTATAACCGACTATGGTAAGTCCGCCGTCGGAGGTCGCTATGGCCTTTGTTAGAAAATCATCTTCGCTTGCTCCAAAAGCTTTTGCCCAGACCAAGTCTCCCGCGGATGTGAATTTCACGAGATAGAAATCATGGCCACCTGCACCATGAGATCCGGTTTGTCCAGCAATCACATATCCACCGTCAGTAGTCTGGAGCGCTGAATAGCCGTATTCATAATAGGTTGCCGAAACACCTTTCGCCCATTCCATTGCGCCCGCGGAACTGAGTTTCATCAGGAACATGCCGTTATATGACATGCCGAAATTCTCTGAGTTACCGGCGATTAACAGGCCGCCATCGGTAGTTTCGATGATAGAATTGCCGACATCATAATACTCGCCGCCGTAGGCTTTTGCCCAACTTACAACGCCATCGGAAGTGAATTTCGCCACGATAATATCTGTGTAGCCAGCTCCAAAAGAGAATGTCCGTCCAGTTAGCGCGTAACCGCCATCGGAAGTAAGCGTCATGGAGTTAGCCTCGTCACGGCCTGTTCCACCGGCAAGAACCGTGAACTGGGACTGACCGAAACAAACCGCCGCCACAAAAATTATAACCAGCATCCATCTTTTCATGTTTTCTCCTTTTTTTATAAATAGGAACCCTCCAACACTAAAAGCCGCAGGATCACTACATTGATAGAAGTTGATTGAGGACTAAGTCGCCTATCCTCCCAATATAATCATCGGGAGAACGTCTATCGGCTATTTCGTGAAATCCTCTCATTCTATCAAACAATAAATCCTACCGATAAGACGGTGTCAAGCTAAAAAAACAATGCTATGTTGCACTATAATAGAATTTCCCAAATGAAGCTTCCTACAAATCTCAGATTCATCTCTCCCAATGGGGCGGCGCGTTTCGTTATCGACGGCGGGAAAAAGCCTGAAAGAAACTCGTCAAACTCAGGCGCCGTTGGTAACGAAACCGAAGCAGACCGGAGGACAGACGTCGAGGAACACGGAAAAACTTGCATCCGGTCTGCTTCGAGTCCGTGCTCGCACAAGGAAATTTTAGAATTGTCGAAAATAGTCGAGGCGAGCACGGACTGCGCCGCCCCAGCGTTGAAGTGAAGGAAAATCTCTAATTGCAGAATTTATCCTGCGGCAATGCCGTCGAAAACTATATCGAGCAAAGAGTTGGCGTTCTCTCGAAGAGTTTCCACGTCCCTGCCGTCGATGTCGTAATAGTCTCCCATCGCCCGGCTGACCGTCGCCTGCTGAAATCCCGTAATTAGAACAACCAAGTCGAAAACGAGCATATCTATATCGACATCCTCGCGAATCTGGCCATCGGTCTGAGCACGCTTGATAATCTCCCGCATATAGTCGAGGGAAGGCTCGGTCATAATTCGGCTTATTTCCTCGTCGAAAGGTATGCTGGTATCCCCCACCATAGCGAAGTAGAAATGCACCTGTGCAGGATATTTTTCCTGAAACTCGCGGAAGAAGAGCATCGTCCGAAGTAAGGTCTCGCGGAAGGGCTGAGTCGCGACATTCCCTACAAACTTCGCCCTATGAGACATGTAGGACTCTTTCACAAAAGAGACGAGGTAGAGATAGAAGTCTTTTTTATCTTCAAAATATTGATAAATACTGCCTTTGGCGATTTCAGCACGCTCGACAATTGAATTGATGCTGGTCTGAGCATAACCGTTGACCGCGAACTCCTCGATTGCCGCGCCGATTATTTTCCCGCGTTTTTCATCTGGAAGGTTGAAAAAAGTTTGTTTAGGCATTATATTCGTTTCGTTTATACACGGTTCATGTTTCAAGTTGGGAAATTTACGAAACTGTGGCATTAAGTCAAGGTTTTTTTGATTTAATGCTCCCTCGTCGAGGTAGCAGAAATGGAATCGGATATTATGGATAATAGCTCTAAGCGTGATTATGATCTCCTTTTTCAGGATCTTCGAGACGAGTCTCTTCGACTGCGTATGGCGAGTTTCGACACCTTCATCGAGGACATCCTACGCGGAGATCTGAAAGCAAAGGGCACAATTTCAGATTTCCTTTCCGTCATCCGCGTCGAAATAATCCCCGGACTGGCTTATGACTACGACCCCGAAAGACTCGGTGCTCTTATTCATGCCCTAAAAGCCCTTTGCAAGCTCTGCAAAAAAGCCCCCGACAGCGGCAATTTCGTCCCCTTCATCAAAACCTGTCTCAACCTGACCGGAATGCCTTACTACAATGTCAAAGCCTCTTCGATTGAGGCTCTTGGCAAGCTCTATTCAATCAATCCGGATGAACTTGACGATGATTCTGCAAACAAACTCCTCCGCTTTTTCGACTCAGAATCGCCGGAGATTCGCTCAGCAACGGCGTCGGCGTGGAGCGATATCGCAGTTACCAATCCAGAAAAGGCAGTTCTGGCAATAAGCCCGGCTTACAAGCTCCTTCAAGATAACGACTCGAATGTCCGGGCCGAATCGGCGGGCTTCTTCCACACCCTCGCAGACGAGGACTGCGGCGAGTGCACTGTAGCCCTCCCCCTTCTTCGACAGCTTAAAGATAACGACCCGAATATCCTCGTCCGCGAACGTGCCGGCGCGGCGGTGCTTGCAATAGACAATTCCTTCGGCAGTCTTTTCTAACCCGCCGAAAGCAGTCTCTTGCATGAAGTTGCAGATTATTTTGCCCGATATCTCCTCGAAGTCCATTCCGTCCTTGACATTCGAGGATAATTGAATAATTTAGGTGGTTGTAATTCGGGGCGTGGCGCAGCCTGGTAGCGCGCCTGCTTTGGGAGCAGGAAGTCGTAGGTTCAAATCCTATCGCCCCGACATTTTTTTGCGCAAAAAAGCCCCTTTTCAAAACGCGAAAGGGCTTTGTTTTATACGATCACGAAGGACATCGCGAGGTAATCCAATGGCGAAACCAAAAGACCTAATGAAGGAAATCACCGCCCTCAGCAAAAGGCGCGGGTTCATTTTTCAATCGAGCGAAATTTACGGCGGCGTAGCATCGACATACGACTACGGCCCCCTCGGAATCGAGCTTAAACGGAACGTGAAAGAACTCTGGTGGAGGGAAATGGTGCAACTTCGCCCCGACATCGAGGGAATCGATTCGGCGATTATCATGCATCCAAATGTATGGGTCGCCAGCGGCCATGTCGATGAATTCGTCGATCCCCTCATCGAGTGCAGGCAGTGCCATCACCGGTTCAAAGCGGACGAGCTGGAAAACCTCGAACAATGCCCCGACTGTGGCACGAAAGAAAGTTTCACCGAACCGAAACTTTTTCATCTGATGTTCCAAACCTTCATGGGACCCATCCAGTCCGAGGACAACATCGCATACCTTCGCCCGGAAACAGCGCAGGGCATTTACGTCAACTTCGAAAACGTCCGCACTCCAGCGCGGCAAAAAGTTCCTTTCGGAATCGCCCAAATAGGAAAAGCCTTCCGCAACGAGATTACTCCCGGCAACTTCACCTTCCGCACCCGCGAATTCGAGCAGATGGAGATGCAGTTCTTCGTCCACCCCACCGAGGCCGAAAAGTGGTTCGAGCATTGGAAAGACCAGCGAAGAGCCTGGTATATGGCCCTCGGATTCAAGATGGAAAATCTCCATTTCCACGACCACGACAAACTCGCCCATTACGCGCAGGCCGCCGTGGACATCGAATACGACTTCCCCTTCGGACGCTCCGAACTTGAGGGAATTCACAACCGGGGCGATTTCGACCTGTCCCGGCATCAGGAACACTCCGGAAAGAGCATGGAATATTTCGACCCGGCAACGGAAGAACGCTATATTCCCCATATCATCGAGACCTCCGGCGGCGTGGACAGATGTATCCTCGCCCTCCTAATCGACGCCTACGAAGAGGAACCCGAGGGAGACGACCCAAATAAAACCCGCACCGTTCTCAAATTCCACCCGAAAATCGCGCCGGTCAAAGTGGGAATTTTCCCGCTTGTCAAACGGGACGGCATGCCGGAAATCGCAAGGGAAATCGAGGCGCAACTTCGCCAAAACTTCATGGTCTTTTACGACGACGGCGGCTCAATCGGCAGACGCTACCGCCGCCAGGACGAAGCCGGGACCCCATTCTGCGTTACCGTCGATGGCCAGACTACCGAGGACAGAACGGTTACCATCCGCGAACGGGATACTATGGTTCAGGTGCGCGTAAACATCGACGACATCCCAAAAATGGTGCGCGAATACACTGAAAATTGGGAACGAAACAAGGGTTTGGAATAAAATAGCGGTTGCTTAAAGCTTGTTCATTTGCTATTATAAATGATGAATTTTATTAAAAAGGGGCGGATATGATTTTCTGGGCTATCATAATAATAATTCTCGATGCACTTCTTTATATCTATCTGTTATCGGGCAATTGCGGTCAGAACTGCTGGCTGTTTTTCTGCGTGGGAATAGCTATTGCCGCGCTGGGAATTCTGTTTAGGACTTTTGTGAAAATGCGTGCGGGACGGTTCGAACAGCTTCAGGATGAGCTTAATAACACCCGTCAGGAGAACGACGAGCTGATGGAGCGTATCTCAAATCTCCGCGAACAGCAGATAATGAGCCGGACGGACAAAGACCTGGTCTAAATCCCTTCTCCATTTTAGCCTTACATTCTCTACTTCAGACTATTTCCCTGCGAAGATTCTCTCGATAATAGGCAACATATCTTTCGTCAGCTCCCGTGCGTAGAGCCGGACCACTGAAGATGTAACGCTCGAAGCCGCCAGAGCTATAACAAAAGCCTTTTCGGTTATCACCTGAATATGCAGATTCTGAAATGTTCCCTGATATGATATTGCGGGAAACTTCTTTTCGCCGATGGTTGAAGCCAGAGCTTGAGTGCTCGATACGCCCGCGGCAGATATAACCGCCAGTGAATTCGGATCAACCTGGCCGAATTCCCCGGCGCGGGTGATAACAAATCCGCTTCTACTGACAAGAATTGCCGCCTGAACTCCGCTGTCCGAAGTGAAGCTCTGCAGGTAGCTTTTCAGTTTCACTACATCCTGGGGGTTTAAAACTATATTGTCCATCTTATCTCTTCCTCGGTTTGATATCGTGTAGTAATTTTTTAACACATATTCGGCATATCGCGTTCAGAGTATCGAAAACGCCGTCGCCTCGAATTGCCACGGACTGAAATGAGGGCACCGGATTAGGCACGCTGTTCAGCAGTTTCTCCATGGCTTCTATTTCACTAAGATTGTCCAGGTCCCTTTTATTATATTGTAGGACATATGGCATATCCTGAAGCTTGATTCCGAAATCGGCGAGATTTTGCCGCATGTTATCGAAAGACTCGGCATTGGCGCTCTGTTTGTTCCATTGGGAATCGGCTACGAAAACTATGCCGTCAACCCCCTGCAGAACAAGGCGTCTGGTAGCGTTGTAATGAACCTGCCCCGGCACGGTGTATAACTGAAATTTCGTGTTGAAATCGGGAACAATATTGGTCTGAATGGGCAGAAAATCGAAAAAGAGAGTTCTGTCCCCCTCAGTCGAGATTGAGAGGAGCTCGGAGGCCTTGGCTTTGGAAATTTTCTTGTTCACATATTCCAGATTTGTAGTCTTCCCCGACAGAGCAGGACCGTAATAGACTATCTTGATCAGAATTTCCTTATCGACTACGTTTACCTGAGCCATTTGAGCTCTTTCCCTTTTTCTGATTATACTTTGTTCATTTTAACCGAAAGACGGAAGGTCGCTATCACCGTCTATCCATGAAGAATCTTCTTCGCTCTCTCCCCCGCCTTCCAGAAGGGAAGGATGAACCTGCGCGGCTATGTCGTCCATGGGAAGAAGCACTTTCAATTCCATAATATCCGGTCCCTGCTGGGCGGCAACGAAATTCACAAGCTCAATGGGAACCATATTATACAGATATTCTACTGTCAATTCCACACTTCCGGATGATAATTGATCAATAATCATCCGCAGAGGTATTTTCAGGGCGTGGTCGGAACCTTTACGGATAAGTTTTTCGAGGACGGCTCCGCTCTCTGCGCTGGCGTTAGTCTGAATTATCTTGCGAATGGAAATCGAAATTTTATCGCTGGGATCTTTCGCCAAATCTCCGGACACTGGGGCTTTCTTCACCGGTTTTGGTTTTTCGCCCTTCTTCTTAGACTCTTCCATTGCCTCTTTTAAATCGCTCTCGGAGAAACTTGGAGCTTTGGTTTCATTTATAGCTCTCTCTTCCATCGTTTGGTCTAGACCTCCGAGTTCGCTTAATATTTCCGCGAGGCCATCTTCATCTACCTTGCCTTTTTCAGTCTCCTCAGCTCGCTTCTGTTTCTGGAATGGCTTCCTTGGTCTATCTGCCTTCTCAGGTTCGGTAACTTTGGGTTCTTCTTCGATATCGATGCTGAGTCCGAGATTTTCCAGAAGTTCGCCCAAATCCGGGTCTAAATCGTCAGGCAAGTCGTCCTCGACTATCTCTTCGGTGAAATCAGAAATAACCTCTCTCTCCGGTTCCTGCTTTTTGTGTGGCGATTTGATTTTTTTCACAGGAGTTTTAAATTCATCCAGCCCTTTTTCGCCGAAAAAGTCGCTGAATTCGTCAAGTTTTACTTCAGGAGATTTTTTGTCAGAAGTGACCGGCACAGGCTTTTCTTCTTGGATAGAAGTTATCGGGATATCCTCTTCCTGTGCTGTCTCCTCGGGAAGAAGAATCTCGTAATCCGAAGGGTCTAACTCCGCAGGTTCAGGCGGCTTCTCGACTTCCGGCTCCAGCAAATCCTCGGATATTATGGTTTCTTGAGCATCGATTTCTTCGTCAGTTGCAGGCCCTTCGGACTGTGGAATTTCCTCTGCCGGCGGAGGTTCGGATTCTGACTGCAGTTCCGTCTCCGGTCGAAGTTCGGTCTCCGGCACAGGTTCGGCTTCCGTTAAAAGCTCATCATACGGCTCGATTTCGGAGTCGGAAAGCTGTTCGAGTAGTTCCTCCGGAATAATGTTTTCAGGAACTACGATATCAGTCTTAGCCGGGATTTCGCTATATTCATCCGAGGAAATCTCTTCAACGTTTTCAATCTCCTCTCGCCAGCCGGATTCTTCCTCTACTTGGGCTTTTTCTAGTTCAAGAAATTTCTCCTGAGTTACTTCCTCAGGAATCTCGGTTTCGGGTTCAGGGCGTTTTCCTTCATCCTCGTGGGGTTCTATTTCGGAAGCAATTATTTGAGCTTCTTTCGAAGCCGAAGTTATGTCGATATCTTCCGCTTTTAAAATTTTCTCGATCTCGCTGTCGATGTCGATATCAGGTTCGTCATCGTCAGTCATAGCTTCTTCGACTTCGGAGATTATGTCTTCAACGATTCCGTTTTCAGAAGATTTCGCCTCATCGCGCGGTGGTTCTTTTTTGCCGCTACGGACATCTTCTTCTTCAACGCGGGATTCTTCCAATTCCCCTTTCGGATCTTCGCGCCATTTTGCAATCTGGGAAATATCCAGCTCGGGAAGGTCGCTAATATCGATATCCAGCTTTTCATCTATTGCTTCAATATCGGATAATTCGTCCCCTTCTCCAAAAAACCCCAGTTCGGATATATGGGGTTCGCTCGACCAGATATCTTCGAGGGCGTCTATCTTCTCCTGTCGGGACTTTTCGAGTAGTTCACGAATGGAATCGTCAATCTCCGGTTCAGGTTCGATTTCTTCGGAGGGTTCTTCTTGCTCTTGGTCTTCGGAAACATCCACTTCATCTTCATGCGTCATTGAATGACTCAAAATGGGATATGCAAGCATAGGCGATAACAAGACCTGAAAGATAAAGGTTGGTGTATATTCGAATAGCGCGTTTCGGAAACATTCGAGAAGAAATAACTGGGACCTGTTGAGGAAAAAATAGAACACAAGGCCGTTGCCCAGCGCGAGGAGCACCCAGAAAATGAGTATCACAACCAAGCCTTTGAACCAGAGAAGCGGCTCGAATTTGTGATTAGAATATATGAAGAGAGAGAGGACGAAGACCGCGCAGGCGAATGCTATTTTGATTTGCCATGGGATAAAAAGTTCCGGAATCGAATAGCGCAAATCATATAGCATAGCACTTACACCCACCCCGGCAATGAATAGGATGAGGATAAGGATAATGGCTGTTTTTGTCGAAAGCTCTCGCATATGTCCTTTCTTTCACATTCTTAAATATATAAGTAAAAGAAGAGCTCATGTCAACGTCTTTGAAATCCTGTTGCGTGTGTTCAATAAATCGTCCCAAATCTTTTCTTTGAAAAAGGAGAAAAATTTACCTTTGTCCTTGCATTCTCAAAGCTTATATTATAAATTATAATAATAATGTGATTTTCATAACCATGGGTTTAGCTTATGATATTCTCGAAAAAGACATTTCTAATATATTTGATGATTCTGGTTACAGCGTCTTTCAGTGCGCGAATTCGAGTCAAACCGCCCACGATTCTTCTACAGGAAGCTCCTGTCGGCAAAGTGTATGATTTTGAAAACCAGCGAGGACAGCTAATAACTCTGGGTCCTATCGACGGAGACCGCATCTATATGTTGACTCCTGAACCTCCAAGCAAGGGCGGAAGCCAGGCCACTGGATATTTTGATTTTCCCGAACCCGCATGGTTCCAGCTCGAAAAAGATTCCGTCTTCGTTTATAACGGCACGGAAGAGGAAGTCCGTATGTGGATGGACATTCCAGACGACGAGGGTTATTACAATCACCACTGGCTTCTTGGAATCGCGGTGAATCCAATTGCTTTGCAAGGTTCAAGGGAACAGATTCAGGTGGGGGCTTATCTGCTTTATCGAATCGAAACGGAAGCTAACGCAGATGTGGTGCCGTATTGCGCTGAAAACGAAATTGTTACCACGCCCAGTATGGTCGTTTTCGACGGTGTCCACCCGGGGGAAGAAATAACGCAAGTAGTCGAGCTATACAGCGGACTGCCCAAGGCGGAACTAGCGTCGGTATCTCCCCTCGACCCGACATCCCCAGTTGCCCAGCTTACAATCCTCGGAACCCCGGGATTTCCAAGACTGACTAATTCAGACTGGATAGAATACGAAAACCAGATGGTGATACCCAAAACGGGCGAACCAGGCGCGCCTTTTCCTATAACAATAAAAATCCCGCAGGGCGAGCAAATCCGCCGCTTCGAAGAGATTTTAATGATCGAGGGAGAAAACTCCCGTCCGGCTTTCGTTCGAATTCTTGTTACAACCGAGATAAATTGAAAATAAAGCTGTTTTGTTTAACAATATAGTTATGAATAACGAAATGGAGGAAAGATGAAGAGGTTAATCGCGCTGATTTTTTTAGCGGTAGTGTTTTCTACTGTCGCGCAAATTATGATCGACAGCGATAATGAACTTATCGGTGTAGGTGCGGACAATGTGGGAATGTTCAGTATAGGAGTCCCTCCGGACATCGATCATCCTTCGGTCAGGCTTTTGCTGAATTACAATTACACATTACCAAGCCCTGCCGGAGCCTATGCCGGCTTTCTCATCGACAGTGTCCTATACTCTACAAACGGACTCATTCACATGTTGTATCCAGATAGCTGTGTAAATCTGTCAGATCACATCACTCGAACTTCCTTTGTTGACGTAATCAATAAATGGATCATGACGGAGTGGTTCATTGATGACGATCCCCACGGAGCCGACTCAATTTACATTCAGCAGGTTCTTCAGCCGCAGGAGAGCGGTGGTAGCGGCACAGTTGTTATGCGATGGCTTGTCAGAAATACCGGAAGCGAACCTCACACCATCGGCCTCGTTCTCGCTATGGATACTAAAATCGGCACTAGCGACTCTGCTAAGATTTGGGCTCCCGGAATCCCATACTCCAACGAACCTAAGGTTCTGCCGGATGCTATTCATGGTTGGGACCTGCCTGCTTTCTGGGAAGCATATGAATACGACCCGCCCTTCGATACACTCGGGCTGGTTGCCCGCGGAATTCTCGGCACGCCTCCCAACACCATGCCGGATAAAATTGCCATGGCCGACTGGCGCGATCTCCTCGGTCTTTACTGGGATTTCGACCTTGCGGCTTCTGAGCCATATGACGATTCCGGAGTTATGCTTTGGTGGTATCCAGTTACTGTTCAACCGGGATCTCTAACGACATTCACAACTACTTATGGTTTATCCGACAGTTCGGAAAACATCGGCGGGATATACGGTCTTTCGATTTCTTACCCAAGAGATCAGGTCGTCGCTGGATGTAATCTGGTTCCCAATCCTTTCAACTTGATTGTGAGTGTAACCAACAATTCTGACAGCACAGTCGAGAATATGACGGGGGTTTTCGATGATAGCGGAGCAGATCATCTCACGTTGGCGCCCGGAGATAGTGCTACCAAGCTCACCAACCCTTCTACATTGGCTCCGGGACAGGTAGGTTTCGTAAGCTGGCGTGTGATGACAGATCCCGCACCATTGACGAGCACGACAGATTACTTCCAGGTAACCGCTCTAACCCTTGACCCCGATACATTCACAACATCGCCCCCTATGCCTATCAACATTCGCGGCTCCGACTATATGGGTCCGTTAACGGAGCTGGTGGAACCCTTGTATAATACTATAACAAGTGATTCTCTTCAACCCATTAAAATTTACATTCACGATGAAGATGTGGGCGTTAACCCTAACCGCCTGTTCTTCTATTTCTATCCGACAATTGCGGATACAATTGGTGTAGATATTACTGATCCTCGCCTGACCTTCGTGAATGACACCCTCTGTTTCCAGCCGACATCTCCCATGGCTAACGGCAATGTAATCAGGTTCCAATTAACGCGAGCGGAAGATTGGAATGGCTGTCCATCCGATCCTATGGACATCTCCCTATTCCGTGTCGATCTAGACGGTCCGATTATCACGGGTCATTTCCCACCGGACGGTTCGATTCAGACCGACTCTCTGATCGAGAACTATGTTCTTGCCTACGATGTTTACGGCGATCTTCGCATTCAGAGCGTTGATTATCTCTTCGGCCTGGACGATTATCCCGCAGGTGCTTCGATTTCCGGCGCGGATGCGGACGACGGCGTGAGTATTGGCCTAACATCCGTGGCTGGTGAATCCGATACGGTGTATTGGAAGCCCGCAGAATGGACTTCCGGCGTTGGACGTATCGCAGACGGTTACGTCGATGTCTCCCTGAATGACCTCACGGATGACCCGGATTATGGCATTCCTAACCCATGTCTGGATACTCCATACGAATGGAGTTACATAATGAACTCCCACGGCCCGCGCGCAAGGCCGATAGTTCCCGCCCATGGGGATTACGTAAGCGTTCCGCATACGAACATCATGTATTACCTCTACGACGGCAACTCAATCGACATGTCAACTGCCGTTCTTTCTTTAGACGGTGCGCCTATGCCGGTTACAGGAGGGCCTCGGGACAGCATCAGAACATTCGTAGTAGATACAGTCTTCGAAGACTGCTATATGGTGGTTGTTTCGATAGATACCTGCTACGACAGCCTCGGAACACCTCTTGACCCTTCGGGATGGACCTGGTGGTCTTACTTCACCGATTATAGCGCTCCTTTCATAACATCCAGTTCGCTGGAAGATGGGGACACTATCGGGACAGACATCTTCGATTTCGAGGTTAGTTTCGATGACATATGTTCCGGAATTGAGAGAGACAGCATTCTGGTTATGGTCGATGGCGAATTGATAACCTTGCTCACATGGGTTTCGGATGACGAATTAACATTCGAAGTAAACGCCCTAAACGATTCGGTAATCATAGACATCCGCCTTTGCGACCGCATCAATGTCGGCCCGGCGAACTGGCTGGATACGACTTATGTAATCCAAATTCAAATGGAGGGACCGCGTGCGCATTTCATGTATTCTGAAACAGGCTACATCTGCAGTGCTACCGGTCCTATTGTCTGGCATCTTCAGGATCTCGACGGCATCAACGAATCCACGATCATTGTGAGCGTTGACGGCGACACCTACACTATCGCCGATAGTGAGCTTGAATATGATGCTTCGACAAATCTACTTACCTATACGCCTTCGACTCCTTGGCTTGACGGCCAGCTGGTTTCGGCAAGCCTCGATGAGGCCGAGGATATTTACGGTTATACTCTCTCTGCTCCGGTTACCGGATTGTGGAATGTCGATCTGGACGGCATTGTCTGGATGGAGACCATAGATGAAGCTCATGTTTCCACTGGCGGTTCGAGCTACGATATGCTCGATTCCTTCCTTACAATTCATTTCGAGTGGGGCGACGGCGAAGTTGACAGCGTAATGCTAATATTTGAAGACGACACATTCTACGTAGGTTTGGGATTGACCATGGACGATACGATGATAACCTTCGACGCCGCCGATGCCGGAATCATCCTCGACAGCGCTGTAACCTACGAAATGGAAATCTTCGGAAAGTCCATTTGTGCATTCAGTCTCGGAGACTGGTATTCCCATACTGTTTCTCTATACAGCACTAATATAGACGAATACAACAGTAAGCTTCCGGACAGGGTTCAACTGCTCCCGAATAGACCGGATCCGTTCAATGCGGCCACGACGATACCTTTCGTTCTGCCGAAAGAAGGGAATGTGCGTCTGGAAATCGTGGATATCCTCGGACGCCATGTTTCGACTCTTATCGACAACCGTATGAACGCCGGAGGCCACGAAATAGTATGGCACGGCAGAGACGACAGCGGGCGCGAAATGCCCAGCGGCGTTTACAACTGCCGTATTATCGTCGGGGATGATGCCAAATCCCAGAGAATTACTCTCGTAAGATAATCCGCATAAACTAATCACTGCGAGGACCGCATCACTTGGTGCGGTCCTTTTTTTTGGTTTGACTTGAAGGAATCTAATCGTTATATAATAAAGATATGCGCAATTCACTCATCATATATATCCTGTTTGTGGTTATGATACTTGCCTCTGCCATGTTCGCCGAGAGCGAATGGAAATGGCTCGATTTCGCGGATGCCCAGCTTCTCGCAATTGAGGAAGGGAAACCTCTTATAATCAACTTCTATTCTACCGGTTGCTATTGGTGCAGAAAACTGGATTCCGATACCTTTGGGGATTCTTTAGTAGATCATCGACTTCGCGAATCTTTCGTGGCGGCACGTGTTAATATCGCTTCGAACAGAAAAGTGCAATGGCGGGACCAGACCATTACCGAACACGACCTTGCCCGCCATTTCAGCGTTCGTGGAACGCCCCATACGGCATTCGTAGATACTGTAGGAAAAGTAGTAGGCTCCGTTCCGGGATATATACCGCCCCAAAATTTCCTTCCGATGCTGAAGTTCGTCGAAGGGGGCTGGTATAACGAACTGACATTTCAGGAATTTTTGGTGAGCGAAGAAGCTCTGAAAAAGAACTAATTACCCTTGAAAAAACTTAGTCTACAGAATTTGAAAGCCGACATAGCGTGCGGAGGATTGATACTTATTCTCAACATAGCACCTCTGTTCGGCCAGGTTATTCTCACGGAGATTATGGCAAATCCCGCCGGCAGTGAGACTGCAATCCCCGGCGGAGATTCCAACGAATACATCGAGCTTTTCAACGCCGGAGACGATAGTGTAGATTTGACGGGCTGGTCTTTCACCGATGGCGATGACGACGATTATTTATCGACCGGAGATTTTCAGCTTTCGCCTCTGCCCATAATCGATGGGGTTTACAACTCGATGATTCTTCCGCCGGAAGGATTTGCGCTTATTCTCGATCCGGAGTATGTCGATCCGGCTAACGATCAACCATTTGACTGGCCCGAAAACACCCTGATTTTAACCATTCAAACAACAACGGATCTCGGCGGTTACCGTCTCTCAACTACCGACCCAGTAACCCTTTTCGATGAGTTCGGCACTCCGGTGGATTCCTTCCCGAATCCATTTGATCCAGGGGATGGAATCAGCGCGGAAAGGACATCCATCGAGGGCAATTCCTGGTTATCTTGTGTCGCTTCTACGGGAAATACTGCAGGTTCACGCAATTCCCATTGGCCCTTTGGCAACGATTTATCTCTGGATTCTCTAACAACGCCGAATAATCCTGCGGAAGAATCCCCTGTGGCCATTTTCGCTTACGTTTCAAATGTCGGCGATAATACTTCATCAAGCTCTACGATAAGACTCTACGAACATGACGACACTTCTTCAAGTGAGTTAATCTCAACGGAAAGTATCCCCTCTCTTCTTCCGGGAGAAGGTCATGTAATAGAGTTCAGCGCGGATTTGGCGGTCGGGTCATATGTGCTCTTTTGCACCCTTCCTAACGACGACAATCAAATGAATAATGACGCCCGATTTTCCCTTTTTGTTGGTCCTTCCGGCTGGCCGATTTGCGTTACGGAATTCATGTTCATGCCCATCACCGGAGAATCAGAATGGATAGAGATTCACAACTGGGGGGATGAATCCGTCGATCTTACAGGCTGGCAGTTCGGCGATGAAATTACACTCCACGACATTCCGGCTTGCACACTCGAACCGGGAGAATTCGCCGTGTTGATTCAGGATTCATCGAGCTTCGGCGATAGTCTCTGCCCCGAGGCCTTGCTCCTGGAACCATCCGGCTGGGCGGCTTTGAACAACACTGGTGATAACGTCCGGCTTTTCGATTCGGCAGGTTTACCACGCCAAATTCTTCCTTACACTTCCGCACAGTTCGGTTCATGTATGGACTACGGAATTTCCGCCGAGGCGTTGGAAGCGGGAAGCTACCAATTTGTATGCAGTCCCGCCGGACGAACACCAGGATGTGAGAACTCTATCTGGTTCATAACTCCCGGAACAGCAAATGTTTACGTCGAACCTAACCCTTTCAATCCTACCAAAGAAACCACAACCATTCACCTTGAATTTCCATCGGGTGGCGTCGAAGCCTACATTTACGATAGAATGGGGCGCAGAATGGCTACTGTCGCACATCCTGACCGGTCGGTAGGTTTAGAATTCGTTTGGGACGGACGGGACGATTGCGGTGAAATTCTGCCATCGGGGATGTATGTCCTACATGCGCGGGATGCCGATGGTTATAGTGCGAAGAAGGTCATCGCCCTCGAGGGGGGCAGATGATCTGGCCTTTGCCGACGGATCCGGATTCTGCTAAACAGGCCGCCAAAGGTTTGAAAGTTGCTTATGCAATCTTCTCAGCCGGTTTCCCAACCTATCTGGTTGGAGGCTGTGTTCGAGACTCCCTGCTGGGAATTCCCAATTATGATATTGATATCTGCACTTCCGCACCTCCGGAGATAATTGTAGAACTTTTCCCGGAAGCGTTGCCGCATGGGCCCCAGCGCTATAACATTTTTCGCTTACCCGGCGATTCCGGCATTATAGAAATCGCCCATTTTCGAACCGAACGAAATTGCGACGGCCGTCACTGCGAAGTCGAGCTTACCGGTAATCTACATTTGGATTTGGCACGGCGGGATTTCACGGTGAACGCACTGGCTGTATCTCCTGAAAACCGCGAGGTTATTGATGAGTTCGGCGGCATTGCAGACTTATCTTCGAGACTTTTGCGGACAGTAGGAGAGCCTTCGGTCAGATTCGCAGAGGACAGGCTCCGAATTCTTCGTGGAATACGTTTCGCCGCAAAATTAAATTTTAAAATAGATAACGATACTCGACTTGCTATCGAACATGAAGCGAGGAATACTAATTCCTTATCTGGTTATAGGATACGCAGGGAAATTACAAGCATCCTTCAAAACGGAAATTCCGCAAAAGGAATATCTCTTCTCTTCGAGTTAGGGATTTGGCCCCACATTTTCGAAGAAATTGCTGATTACCCTCTTTCGAACTCCTGGCAAAAACGTTTGGCCGCAATTGAGAGAGTCTGGAAGGACGGACGAGGAACTGAATTAAGCTGGGCGGTTCTGCTTATGCCTGATTTATCCTGTGCAAATGATGAACAAAGGGAAATAAACGGCCTTGTTTCCAAATTAGGTTTCCCGTCGAGTGAAGGCAATAGGATATTAACACTTTGTCAATTAACGAATTACGCTGTCCAGTTTCACTCTCTTGATTTAGAATCTAAAATCGCAATCGCCGATTCACACCATCTCGACGACATCGAATATCTCCTTAGCCTCCTTGCGCCGGAAAACGACTTCAAAACAACACTCCGTAGGGAATTCCCATCACTCGGAACACCAAAACTACTCGCAGGCAAAGAGTTGAAAGCCGCCCTATCGGGAATACAGGGAGCGGAGATAAATTCTGCTTTGAAAAAACTACGTTACCTCGAATTGGCTGGGAAAATCTCGAGCATAGGCGAAGCTGAAAGCTTCCTGCGCCAATGGGGAAGAGTATCTTAAACTGCTGATTTGAACTTCAACGATAACAACAAGTTAGGCGTATTATTTAACGTTTCACTGTAGGCAACATTCCGCCAGAAAATTTTTTTGTTTTTTGTTTTTTGTTTGCTTCTCTCACAGGTCAATACTGCAACTTATTATATTCTATTAACTTAGAAATAATAAGCCCTCCCAAAAAGCGAACACCTGTTAGTAACCCCTTGTAACATAAAGAGATATTTTTTCTAAATACTTCTTGACATATTCAAATCAATCATTTATGATGGTGGTGAAAAGTGGGGGTAATTGGTTATTATTAGAGAAAAGTGGTGAATAAGACCATGTTTTTCGGACGATATGAACATAAGGTGGATGCGAAAGGGAGAGTTCAAATCCCAATCGCTTTGCGCAAATCCGGCGATGACACTGTTTTCAGCAAATTTAAACTGGTCAGAGGTATCGACGGATGCCTTGCCCTATTCTCGATTAGCGGTTTTGAAAATTTTAAAAATGCCTATTTAGCCGGGGCTTCGAGGGCCGATAGCATTCGCTTCCAAAGAGATTTCTATTCACGGATGGTCGAAGTCGAGCTGGATAGTCAGGGTAGAATTCTTCTTCCAAGACTTCAGCGCGAAGAGGTAAGAATAGGCGATGCAGTTTTGTTCCTCGGCGCTGGCGAATGGATCGAGATATGGGACAAAGAAAGATACGAAGAATACGCCAAACAGAGCGAGAATGATTACGACGAACTCGCGTCCCATTTCTTCGAGACTCTTGGGAGAAAACAGCCTGACCGGAGCGAGAATGCCGGGCAGGAATGAATTTCACAGGCCGGTTCTTCTCGACGAAGCCCTTAATCTTTTGTCAGACGCTCCTTTATTTTTTTTTGTAGATGCCACTTTAGGTGACGGCGGCCATTCGGAACAAATTCTCAGCCGCTTTCCCGACTCGGAAGTTATAGGAATCGACCGCGATCCATCAGCCTTAAAATCGGCTTCTGAGCGGCTCGTTGAATATAATGAGAGAATTATTTACATCCGCGGAAGTTTCGGAGAGATCGAGAAGATAGTCGCGGACTGCGGCAATCCGGGCATCGGCGGAGTGCTCTTTGATTTAGGTGTAAGATCGGCTCAGATCGACAATGCTCAGCGGGGTTTCAGCTACAGCAAGGACGGCCCGCTGGACATGCGTATGGACCCCGATACGCCCGATACGGCATATTCCTTCATAAATACAGCTTCGAGGGGAGTATTGGCCAAAGCAATAGCCACCTACGGTGAACAGCCCGGAGCTGGAAGAATTGCACGGGCTATCGATATTGAACGGCGGAAAAAGCCTATCGAATCGACTATCGAATTGGCAGAAATTGTCCGAAAGTCCATATACAATGCTACTGCGGCAGATTTGTCGAGAGTGTTTCAGGCAATTCGAATCGTAGTCAACGGTGAACTTGAGCAGTTGGAGAAAGGCCTTCAGGGTGCTCTGGAAGTTCTAGTCCCCGGCGGAATTGCTGTACTGATGAGTTACCATTCTCTGGAAGACCGTATCGTGAAGAAGTTCATCGTCGCAAATGAGAAGGGCTGTATCTGCCCGCCGGATTTGCCTGTATGCCGTTGCGGACACAGACCGCGGGTAGAGAGAATCACCAAAAAGCCACTTACCCCCTCTGCGGGAGAGGCTGTTGACAATCCAAGGGCGCGGTCGGCTAAATTGAGAGCTTTTAAAAAGCTCGTATAATAATAAGGAGAGATAATGAAGAGAAATGTGAGTGCTTTAATTACGAAAATGCGTGTTCCTGCGTTGTTCGTAGCGTTCTTCCTTCTCTCCGTTTTGCTGATAGCTCAGAGAGTTCATATGATAAGGATCGGGGACAGGCTTTCTTCCATGCAGAACGAGCTTAGATCGGTTCAGAGTATCAATGGTGAGTTAGAATATGAAATAGGAAGGCTTCTGGATACAGACTACCTAGCGCAAACGGCGTTTGAAGATTTCGGTCTGCGTTCGGCGAATTTTGACGAGATTGTAATTTTGAATGAACCCCAAATGGAGGTAGAACTGCCTGGAACTGGTCCGTGGCAAAAAGTCCGCGTAGCGTTGACAAACAGTATCGAAACGATTGTCGCGGGTATTTCAGGCGGAGAGGACATAGAAATCAGCGGCTCTATATAGGGCCGTTTTCTCATTGAATCAAACTAATGGTCGCAAGTAAAAACATAGACAGGATTATTTGGGTAGCAATTATTGGCGCTGTGGTCTGGATCAGTATCTTGGCGAGGCTTTTCGCAGTGCAGATTCTTTATGCGGATGACTACAGAGCAAAAGCTGACTATCAGCATCAGAAACGGCACATTATTCCGGCAGAACGGGGAGAGATTTTCGACCGCAACGGTTTCGCTCTCGCGAAAAATTCGATTGCATATAATATCTGGACGCGTCCGGGAATGATAGTTGATGTCGCGCGGGTAGATTCGGCTTTTAACGCGATCCTCGGGTATCCAGAGGATTCTATTACGAGGCTTTTGGAGGGGAAAGGACCACGAAAGTTCGTTTTTATTGCTCGCGATGTCGAACTCAACAAAGCCGAACAGCTTTTCGATCTGAAAGCTGACAGCATCGTTTTCGACGAGGTTCGCCAGAGGGTATATCCCCTTGGAAAATCCGCCGCTCAAGTTGTAGGGTTCGTAAATCCCGACGGAAAGGGTATGGAAGGAATCGAATACAGCTTCGATCGAGATCTCGCGGGAACGAGTGGTGAGGTAATCGTTCTTTCCGACGCGCTGGGCAGAGATTACAAACTGTTTCAATACGGTAACAATCCAGCTATTTCCGGGAAGGACATTCATCTTACCATAGATGCTCGTCTGCAAGAACTTGTAGAATCAGAACTGGCCAAGGGTGTAACCGATTTATGCGATGCCGTTGGGGGCATGGCTGTTTTCATGCGGCCTTCAACCGGAGAGATTTTGGCAATAGCCTCCTACCCCAGTTTTGAACCCACGGAGTATTCAAGAACAAAAGCCGAATACCGGAAGCTGAAACCTATTACAGATATATACGAACCCGGAAGCACTTTCAAGATAGTTTCCTTTGCGGCTCTGTTGGAAAACAACTTGGTCGATTTGAGTGAAATGGTCGATTGCGAAAATGGCAGTTGGCAGTTCTGCAATGGGATAATTCGAGATTCTGAGCCTCATGGCGACATGATGGCTCGTAGCGTTATGATTCACAGTTCAAACATAGGGACGATAAAACTTGCCCAACGCCTCGGTCAGGATACTTTGTATTCATACGCCCGCGCCTTTGGTTTCGGCAACCCTACCAATGTTGAGCTTAAAGGCGAAGTCGGCGGAAAACTCCACAAAACCCACACATGGACTCAGCGTTCAATGGGATCAATCCCAATGGGACACGAGGTTGCTGTTACGACCCTTCAGATGGCGGCGGCTTATGGCGCTGTGGCCAACAGAGGCATTCTGATGCAACCCAGAATAATATCCAGTATTCACGATGAAGAAAATCGAATCGAGAAACATAACGAAGCTGTGGTTGTTCGAAGAGTAATGAGTGAAGCCGCCGCTGAATCCCTAATTATGCTATTAGAGGCGGTAGTAGATTCCGGAACAGCCACAAAGGCCAAGATAGAAGGACTTCGCGTCGCAGGAAAAACCGGAACGGCCCAAAAAGTAAAAGAGGACGGAAGGGGATATTACGAGAAGCGTTTTGTCAGCTCTTTCGTAGGTTTTGCGCCGGTCGATAATCCCCAGATTGTTGGTGTTATTGCTATTGACGATCCCGGCAAGTTTCCCCACTGGGGTGGGTGGACAGCCGCTCCAATCTGGAGGAACATTGTCAGCAAAGCCTTCGCCGCAGGTATAATCAGCTCTGGACCCAAGCCGAGAGACACGCTGGCAGTTCAGGAATACACTGACAGAGTTATGGTTCCCGATGTTAGACGTATGAGAACCGGACAGGCGCGAGAGGTGCTCACGTTCAGAGGTTTATCGACCGACACAATCGGAGATGGCTTCGTTATCAATCAATCCCCAAAACCGGGGGTTCTAGTTCCAACTCACACAAGAGTTAATTTGATCTCCAAACCTTCACTACCGTTAGAACGAGGAAGAATCGAAATACCGGATGTGAAAGGCTTTACACTCCGAGAAGCGGCTATGCATCTAGCTGAAGCTAATATCGAATTTGTCGTCATCGGGAACGGTGTAGTAAAATCCCAGAGTCCCGAGGCAGGCGAAATGATCGACAGAGAGGGAGTATGTCTTCTGACTTGCGAAATAGATTCCCATTGAAGCGGCTTTTGGAAATATCGGGCGGCGAGGCTAACTTCCCGGTTGGCGATACCTGTGTATCGAGAATCGTATGCGATTCGAGGCTAGTTTCCGAGGGAGACCTTTTCGTGGCAATCGACGGTGCAACGATGAACGGTCATATTTTCGTGCCTGAAGCTCTGGAAAAGGGCGCTGTGGCCGCAGTCGTTGAGAGGGAATCCGATCCTTCCGCAAAACTGATAGTCGTGCCGGATACCCGTATCGCTCTGGCCGAAATGTCTAAAGAATACTACGGCAGACCGGATGAACGCCTCGCTATAGCTGGTATCACCGGAACTAACGGCAAAACAACAGTCACTTATATGGTCTCCGAAATTGCGCGTGCCCAGGGTCTGAAATTCGGCTCTATTGGAACTCTCGGGTATTCTATTGGCAGGGAAATATACAAGCTCGATTTTACGACCCCCGACCCAACGGTTCTTTTTGAAATTCTTTCGCTTATGGCGAACGCCGGACTTGACGGCGCCGCTATGGAGGTTTCCAGTCATGGACTGGCACAACGCAGAAGCTGGAGCATCGAATACAGAGTTGTAGCGTTTACTAATCTTACACAGGATCATCTCGATTTCCACGGAGATATGGAAAGTTACTTCGCGATAAAATCCGGCCTTTTCGAGAATATCGATTCCGGAACACCTTCGGTGATTAACATCGATGATCAATATGGAAAACGCCTTGTTGATAGGACTTCCAGCGACAACATCATCACTGTGGGAATCCATGGAAAAGCTGTCATAACAGCAGGGAATATCTTGGCGAGTCGAGGGACAACTTCTTTCGATTTGCAGACCCCCGTCGGTTCCAGCCATGTCGAGCTGAAAATTCCCGGCAGGTTTAATGTTTACAACGCCCTTGTCGCCGGAGGAATAGGATTCGCTTTGAATTGGAGCTTAAGTTCCATCATCGAGGGTTTGGAGGCTTTCACAGGAGTTCCCGGACGACTCGAGCCGGTAATTGGAAAACAGCCTTTCGCTGTGTATGTCGATTATTCGCACACTCCAGATGCCCTTGAAAACGCCATCCGTTCTTGTGCGGAAATTGCCGACGGCAGAATTATCGTAGTTTTCGGGTGCGGTGGGGACAGGGACAGGGATAAACGCCCAAAAATGGGCCGAGTTGCAGGTGAAAACGCCAATATTGTAATCCTTACTAGCGACAACCCTCGTAGCGAAGTTCCCGGGCGGATTATCGACGAAATCGAGCAGGATGTGCCAATCAATTGCGAGAAATATCGTATCGACGATAGGAAATCAGCTATCTATAAAGCTTTGGAGCTTGCCGATAATGGGGATGTCGTTCTCATTTCCGGTAAGGGCCATGAAGATTATCAAATAATTGGTAAAGAAAAACACCACTTCGACGATAGGGAAACTGCCGCCGAATGGTTAATCGAGAAAGGTTATAGGGAAAGAAGTTGAGGAGCATGCCGCTGGCCGAGATTACACAGATATTGGACGGTGTCCTTCGCCCGAATTCCGCGAGTGAAATGACAGTAGACAAGGTCGCTTTTGATTCCCGGAGTGTAACAGGTGGTGAGCTTTTCTTCGCTCTGCAGGCAGAACGGGACGGCCACGATTTCATCCGCGATGCCGCCCGCAACGGTGCTGTAGCCGCCGTTGTTTCGCAAGAGACTTCTGAAGATCTACCATTAATCAAGGTGGATAATACTCTCGTAGCTATCGGCAACCTTGCCCGGGAATATCGCAAGTCTCTCAAAACCAAAGTTGTTTGTATTACGGGAAGTCTCGGCAAAACCACATGCAGAAGAACAGTCGCTCAAACTCTTTCTTCGAAGTTCACCATTTCGGAATCCAAAGGCAATTTCAATAATCTCATAGGCCTGCCCTATTCGATTTTGAACATCAGCAGTGGAGATACCGTGGCGATTCTCGAAGTCGGAATCAATGTTCCCGGGGAAATGAGTCGGCTAGGCGATATTGCCGCGCCGGATTGCGCTGTGATGTTGAATATAGCGCCAGTCCATTTGGAGGGATTGAGAGATTTAGATACCATCGCAGAAGAAAAATTGAAACTGCTTGAAAATCTAAGACCGGACGGAATAGCCTTTATCAATATCGATGATGACAGACTCTCTAAACAGGACATTATTCCGTCAAATCGAGTTGTAACTTTTGGCTTTTGCGATGGCGCGGATTTTCGAATCACAGGAACTTCGATGAACGAAGAGGGCGGAACTACGGTTGAGGTAAACGGGAAAGCTATAATGACAGGCCTTCACGGCAGAGGAGCGGCATATTCTGTATGCGCGGCATTTGCGGTTGGAACTCAGTTTGTTATGAGTGCAGATGATATTTCCGTGGCTCTCGATAATTTCCGCGGCCTCCCCGATAGGCTTAACATAATTCGTTTAGGTAAAATTACCCTGATTTCCGATGTCTATAACTCCAGTCCGATGGCTGTTATTTCTGCTCTGGAAACCCTTTCTGAAGTCAATTGTAGGCGTAATATTGTCGTTCTGGGGGATATGTTGGAATTAGGCGATGAGACAATTAATTATCACCGCGAGATGATCGCGGATGCTATTGAGATGGGCGCAAACAGAGTGTTTCTATTCGGCGACCTTTGCAAATCCGCTCTGGAAAGCAGTTCTTACAGAGACGATGCTGATTTAACGGCATTCTGTGACTATTCGGAACTGGAATCTGAGTTGATTGCGAGCATCGAACCCGGTGACGCCATTTTGGTGAAGGCCAGCAGGGCGATGCACCTGGAACGCCTTGTAATAAGCATTTTGAAGAAATATGAAAGTTAATTTTAAAAACATAGCAATTATTTTATTGCTCGCGGGGGCAGTTCTTGGAACTGGTTTGGCTATAAGGTTCAAATTCAATCTTGTCGCACCTCATTACGATGTGCGTTTCGTTGATGGCAAATTCTACCGCAGGCCGATACATCCGGGGTTTATAACTCAACGGCATCCCAGCCTGACAATCAAGGTTGTAAAAAGTTCCGGTCCCCTCGAAAACGGGTTACCAACAGCAAAAGAATACGAGAAGAGAGATGATTTATAGTCTTCTATATCCTTTGGCTGACAAATTCAGCGTGTTGAATCTCCTTAGATACATCACGTTCCGAGTGGCGGCCTCTGCCGCGACAAGCCTTTTGATATGCTTCATTGCCGGACCTTTCATCATCGATTATTTGCGTAAAAAGCACTTGGGCGACCCCGTTCGCGAAGACAGCCCGGAACATCATCAGGTAAAGAAAGGCACTCCGACTATGGGCGGGATAATCATCGTGCTCTCTTTCACCATCGCGACACTTCTGTGGGCGGATTTGACCAATATGTATGTCTGGCTCGCAATTATCGGCACTCTGTTCAGTGCGGCCATCGGTTTCCGTGACGATTACTTGAAGATTGTCAAGAAGAATCCAAAGGGCATGCTTGCTAAGAATAAGCTTGTAGGCCAGTTATTGATGGGTCTTGCGATAGGCTTTATATTTTACTATTACCCTCCGTTAAAAGAGTATCGCACTATCACAGAATTGCCCTTTATCAAGAATATTCGTATCGATTTTGGGTGGTTTTATGTAATCTGGATCGTGTTCGTGATTACGGGAAGCACAAATGCCATCAATCTCACTGACGGTCTGGACGGCCTTGCTGTTGGCCTTTCGGCGATTGTGGCCGCTGTCTTCACAATAACAGCATATGTCGTAGGCCGTATCGACTTCAGCGAATACCTGAATTTTCTCTATCTACCGGGGGCGGGAGAAGTGGCGATTTTCACTGCGGCTGTCGGAGGTGCTTGCTTGGGCTTCCTCTGGTTCAACGCCCATCCCGCAGATGTTTTCATGGGAGATACCGGTGCGCTGGCATTGGGCGCGGCTTTCGGAACTACGGCGATACTGCTGAAGAAGGAATTTTTACTGCTGATTGTCGGCGGAGTCTTTGTAGTAGAGACTTTGAGTGTGATAATACAGGTAATAAGTTACAAAACAACGAGAAAACGAGTCTTTTTGATGACTCCTATTCACCACCATTTTGAACTGCTGGGCTGGCCGGAAACACTTATTGTATCGCGTTTCTGGATAGCCGGGATACTATGTGCCCTAATGGGACTTGCAACATTTAAACTTCGTTGAGAATATGACCTATCGAGGAAAGAAAATAGCAGTTTTGGGACTCGCGAGAAGCGGAATGGCCGCGGCCAAACTTCTGCTCATGGCCGGTGCGGATGTATATGTCAGCGATGCGGCGGATAATGCGATTCTGCGCGACAGGGCAAAGGAGCTAAAACGGCTCGGTGCGAAAGTCGAGCTTGGAGGCCACAATGGTAGCATGAAAGACGCCTTTGACGAGGTAGTCCTCTCCCCCGGTGTTCCCACGGATATTCCTCTTTTGTTGTGGTATAAGTCGAACAATCCCACCATGCCTATAATCTCCGAAATCGAACTGGCTTACCGCTTCGCAAAAGGTGCAATTGTGGGTATCACCGGCAGTAACGGAAAATCCACAACTATCAGCATGGCTGGAGCGCTGTTCTTGGAAGGCGGTTTTGACACGGAAGTCGTTGGAAATATTGGCAAACCAATGTCCGAAGTGGTGATGGAATCATCAGAAAAGACAATTTTGTGCGTGGAGCTTTCATCCTTCCAACTGGAGATGATCGATAACTTTCGGCCGAAAGTGGCCTGCATGTTGAACCTGACGCCGGATCATCTGGATAGACATTACACCGAGAAGTCCTATTTTTCGGCTAAAGAACGGATTTTTGAAAATCAAACTGTCGAAGATTACGCGGTATTAAATTATGATGATACCAACGTGAAAGCTCTAGCCGCGGATATCCATGCACAAATCCTCTGGTTCAGTAATGGGGAGCATTCGGAAGCCGGAGTTTTTGCTCGGAATGGGAACATCATCTCGCGCGGATTAGACGGAGTCGAACGCGAGATTATGCCGACGAAGAAATTGAACCTGCCGGGTGGTCATAATCTGGCAAATGCCTGCGCGGCAGTGGCTTGCACTCTTCCCTTTGAGATACAGAGCAAGTCCATCGCTCAGGGATTTGCAAAATTCGCCGGACTGCCTCATCGTTTGGAGAACGTGGGCGAGTTTAGCGGTGTCCGATTCATCAACGACAGCAAAGCTACGAACGTGGATTCGTTAGAATGCGCCCTTCGAAGCTTCGACGAGAAGGTGGTTCTGATTGCCGGGGGTTACGATAAGGGTGCGGATTTTTCGCCGTTGAAGAATCTCGTCGCCGAAAGGGTTAAGCACGTTGTTCTAATTGGTGCTACTGCGGGTAAAATCGATTCGGATTGGAACAATGCTGTTGAAAGAGAACGTGCCGCTAACCTCGAAGATGCAGTATCCATGGCTTTTGAGGCGGCCAAGCCGAACGGCATTGTTCTGCTGGCTCCCGGGTGTGCGAGTTATGACATGTTCGATAATTTTGAATGCCGCGGCGAAAAATTCGCGGAAATTGTAAGGAATCTAATCAAGAGATTAAAATGACTCTGAACGTTGATAAACAGCTAATTCTGGTAATCGCCGCTTTAACTTTGCTGGGCATATTGATGGTCTATTCAGCGTCTTCGGTAATTTGCGAGAAGGATCCGCGTTACGGAGACTCTCTTTACTTCATGAAAAAGAATCTATTTCGTGTAGCTATTGCAGTTGTCGGCTTCATTGCCGCATCTCAGTTTGATTATCGAAAATTGAAGAAAGCATCACCCTACATTCTTGCTTTAGGTGCATTACTTCTCATATCGGTGATGATTCCGAGGTTGACTGCTGGATCGATAAAAGGGGCCAATCGGTGGATTGAATTTGGCGAAGCGAGTCTTCAGCCTTCTGAGCTTGCAAAACTTGCGCTGATAATCTTCATGGCGGAATATCTGGCCAGAAAACGAAAAACTCTCAGCGATTTCAAACGATCGTTCTTGCCCATTGTCGGTATCGCGGGAATATTCATTTTGGCAATCGCTTCCCAACCTAACTACGGCATGGCTGTGGGCCTTTCGATAGTTACTGTTATAATGATTTTCATCGCTGGAGCGGAATTAAAGCACATGTTCATTGTCGCTTTGCCCACATTTATCGCGATGGTTGTCGCGATAATGAATTCTGAACATGCTCGTCGCAGAGTAATCACGTTCCTTATGGGAGGGGATCCCCTAGGTGCATCGTTCCAAATCAATCAGTCGCTGATTGCTATCGGCGCCGGCGGACTTGCGGGAAAAGGCATAGGCCAGGGTATTCAGAAGCTTTTTTACATACCTGAGATTCACACAGATTTCATTTTCGCGGTAATCGGCGAAGAGATGGGTTTTTGGGGAACGACCCTGGTGATTGTTCTTTTCGCTCTATTTGCTTGGCGCGGAATAAAAATAGCCATGCGCGCACCGGACGCCTTTGGCCAAAACCTGGCTATGGGCATAACCGCAATGGTTACAACTTATGCAGTAATCAATATCGGTGTTGTTTTAAAACTGCTTCCGACTACGGGAATCCCATTACCCTTTATAAGCTATGGCGGGTCGGCGCTTCTGGTTACGATGCTTTCTTGTGGAATTTTGACGAATATATCGGCACATGTCTGGACTCCGCTCGTAGAGCGAATCGTAGTTCCGGGCGAAACGGAAGTCGCGGAGGATTTCGATGCGAGTCTTAATGGCCGGAGGCGGAACCGGCGGACATCTAATTCCGGCGCTAAATATCGCCCGGAAGTTGTCAGCACGTCATCCGGACGCTGATATCAGATTCGTCGGCACCGTCAGAGGAATTGAAAATAGGATTGTTCCCGAAGAGGGATATCATCTTGAGCTAATGCCGGTAGTGCCCTTTTCGAGGAAGATTTCGGGAAGCTGGTTCAAGTTCCCAATAGCTCTTTTAAAATCGATAATAAAAACAGCAAGGCTGATCAAGTCGATGGACGCAGAAGTCGTCGTAGCGACGGGAGGTTATGTATCGGGCCCTGCGGTTATGGCCGGATGGCTTTGCCGAAGACCCATCGTTCTCAATGAACAGAACTCATATCCCGGCTCGACTACTCGAATCGCGAGTCTTTTCGCCACGCGGATATGTTTGGGGCTTCCCGGCGCAAAATCCCATCTGTGGCGGAAATCGCGGGCGGAGCTTACGGGAAATCCCGTGGAGCTACCGGATGAAATGCCCGACGTTACCGAAGTTCGCCGAAAGCTCGGTCTCGAACCGGACAAACTGACAATACTTCTAACCGGAGGGTCTCAGGGGGCGGCGAGCATCAACACGGCGGTAATCGAGCTTATTGAAAAGGGTGGTTTGCCGGAAAAAGTTCAACTGCTATGGCAGACCGGCCAGGCGAAGTTCGATGACGTTCGGGATGGGTTAGGCCAAGTGCCGTCAAATGTAGTTCTGAGGCCCTTTATTCGCCCGATGTGGGAAGCCTATCGTTCGGCGGACATCGTGGTTGGGCGATGTGGAGCTTTGACACTGAGTGAAATCAGCATCTTCGGGCTTCCGGCGATTTTGGTGCCGTATCCTTTCGCCGCGGCGGACCATCAACGTTTGAACGCATTGAGTTTCGCGAAAGCCGGAGCGGCAATGGTGCTTTCGGACGAGGAAGTATCGGGCAGTAGCCTTGCAAAAGCTCTTAATGAGCTAATTAAAGATATAAAAAAACGCGAAAAGATGGCTCGGGCATCCAGAGAATTGGGGCGGCCGTCGGCGTTAAATGAGATAATTGTAACTATAGAGAAAATACTCGAGGAAAAATGACCTTGTTTCATAAAATAAAACTCCTTCACTTCGTCGGTATTGGCGGATCGGGCATGTGCGGTATTGCCGAGGTTCTTTTGAACCTGGGGTTCAAGATTACCGGCTCGGATCTGCGTGAAACGGACATCACCCGTCGTCTTGGCGATCTCGGTGCGAAAATATACATAGGCCACTCGGCGGAAAACATCGGAGATACCGATGTGGTTGTGATTTCCAGCGCGGTCAAAAGCGATAACATCGAGGTGAAAACGGCCGAAGAGCGCGGAATTCCAATTATCCGTCGGTCGGAGATGCTCGCAGAACTAATGCGGATGAAATTCGGTATCGCCATAGCCGGCACCCATGGTAAATCCACTACCAGTAGTATCGTGGGCGAGATACTCTCCCATGGCGATCTCGATCCTACGGTTATCGTAGGCGGTATAGTCCGAAGCCTCGGAACAGGCGCCGTTGTGGGGAAATCGGAATATTTGGTCGTGGAAGCGGACGAGTTCGACCGCAGTTTCCTCAAACTAATCCCGACAATCGCCGTAGTTACAACTCTCGAAGCCGAGCATATGGAGTGCTACAAAGACATGGACGACCTGCGCAGTGCTTTCGTCGAGTTTATGAACAAAGTGCCTTTCTTCGGCGCGGTGATTCTCTGCCTCGATGAAACCTCTCTGCAGGAGCTTCTGCCGCGAATAGAGCGCAGGGTAATCACCTACGGCCTTTCCACTCAGAGCGATCTGCGGGCGACGCGAATCCGTTTTGACAAGAACAAGACGCGTTTCGAGGTCAATTCGCGGAGTTTCACTTATGGCGAGGTCGAGGTCGAGTTGGTGGGAATGCATAATGTTCGAAATGTGCTGGCGGCAATCGCCGTGGGCCTCGAGTTAGGTATCGACTTCGATACGATTCGCGAGGGACTAAGCCGTTTTCATGGCGTCCGCAGGCGTTTCGATACGATAGGCGAAGCGGGGGGTATTTTGATTATCGACGACTTTGGCCATCACCCGACGGAGATCATGGTTACCCTTCAGGGAGCTAGGTTGGGTTACGACAGGCCGATCATCGCGGTGTTTCAGCCCCATCTGTTTACGCGAACCCGTAATTTTGCCTCGGAGTTCGGCCAGGCCTTCTTGCATTCGGATAAACTCATCGTAACGGACATTTACCCCTCGCGGGAAAGCGCTATCCCGGGCGTCACGGGAGAGTTGGTAGTCAAAGCCGCTCGGGATTACGGACATCGCGATGCCCACTGGGTTCCGAACATGGAGGACGTGCCGAAGCGCCTAATGGAGATGGCCAAACCGGGCGATATGGTAATAACCTTCGGCGCCGGCGATATACACAAGGTCGGCAAAGAGTATTTGAAACTTTTGAAAGAGGAGAGTTGAGAGATTACAGCGACATAATCAGCGCTCTGGAAGAAGTGGGCATCGAAGTCTGCCAGGATATTCCAATGGCCGCCATGACCAGTTTTGGAATAGGGGGGCCTGCGGATTTACTTCTGAAACCGTCTTCTCCCGAGGAAATTTCGACTGCACTGAGAATCCTCGCGGACGAAGAGGTTCCCGTTTTCGTTCTCGGAAGGGGAACGAATCTTCTTCCGGCGGATGAGGGATTCCGTGGTGCGATGGTGAAGCCATCATCTACACGATGCGACCCTTGGAAGGAAGGAAACTTCATTACGGGATCAGCATTGCCCTTGAGCGAGCTTGTCGAAAGGGCTTTGAAAAACGGCCTTTCCGGCGGCGAGGAGCTTATGGGAATCCCCGGTTCGGTGGGCGGCGCGGTAGCTATGAACGCGGGAGCATACGGCAAATGGGCCGCGGATGTCCTGGCGGGAGTAGTCGCCTTCGATATGTCCGGCGAAGAGGTTACAGTCGAAACCGGCGAGGCTTTTGGATATCGGCGTTTCGATTCCCGGGGCGAGGTGGTCATCGCCGAAGCTGAGTGGACTTTTAAGAGCATGGGCGATCCGGATAAACTCCTCGCAAAAGCAAAAGAGTTCGACCGGCGCAGGAAAAGCACTCAGCCCATCGGGGAAAGATCGGCGGGATGTATCTTCATGAATCCGAAAGGTGATCATGCCGGACTGCTGATCGAGGAGGCCGGACTAAAAGGCAAAAGGGTCGGCGGCGCGGAGATAAGCGAAATTCACGGGAATTTCATCGTGAACAAGGGCGGCGCGACGGCGCGGGACGTTATCGAGCTGATTAGATTTGCTCAGACAATGATTTTGAAAGAATTTGGAATCGAACTGAAACCGGAAGTTATCACACCGGGTTACGAGATATGAGAAGAAGGACCAGAAAGCGTTTGCTGATTGTCCTCACCGCGATGGCGGTTGTGGGCGGAGGCGCGTATGTCTTCTTCTCGCCGACGTTCTTCCTCAGCGAGATAACTATCGCGGGAAACAGCAGAATCAGCGACGAGGAGATTTCGCGAGGACTCCCCTTCGAAATTGGCGACCATATTCTGTTTTTGCGCAAGAGTTCAGCAAAAGAGACCCTTATCTCCGACGACAGAATCGCCAGATGCGAGATTCACAGGCGTTATCCGAACAAAGTGGATATCGTTATCGAGGAAATGACACCCGTAATGCTGATATCATCCGGCAAGATATGGGGAATTAGCGATAACGGCACCGCGTTGCCGATTAAATCGGCATATGAGATTCCAAACCTGCCTTTCCTGAGTCTGTCCGCGACCGATGCATCGCCGGAAGCTTATAAAACAATCGAATCTTCCAGTCTGAACCGCGGGTTGGAGTTTTGGGCGGAAATTCAAGAGAATTGTCCCCAATTTTTGGATGCTGTCAGCGAAATAATCGTGAATGGCGATGACGGGATTAGCCTCGTTCTCTCCGGAACCGGAACTTTGGCGCATCTTGGCGATCGAGATTACGCCAGAAGGATTCTTCGGTTGAGGGCGATAACCAGCGAAATAGAAAAAACAGGCAATAAAGCAAATTACATCGATTTAAGATACACGGATCAAGCAATAGTCCGCCTCGATAAGAGAGCGCAAAACCAGAGGCCGGGGTAAATTATGCAAGAAATATATGTGGGAATAGACATTGGAACTCAATCGACCAAAGTGGCTATCGCCGAGGAGAATCTCAGTGGAGAAATCATGCTCAAAGGCATCGGCGAAGCTAGGAGCGACGGAGTTTCACGTGGAAACATTTTGAACATCGAAAAGGCCGAAAGGGCGCTTCATACCGCCCTCACCGACGCTGAAAAGATGGCGGACGTGGAAGCTCGGGAGGCATTTCTTACTGTTGGAGGCGACAGGCTCCGCACAATAGGAAGCCGTGGAGTAACTGCGATTCCGAAAGACAAAGAGTCCATCGATTCTGCGAGTGTTTCCGAGGTGCTTCAGGCGGCGCGGGCGGTGGTTATTCCATCCGAAGCGGTGATTATCGACTCGGTCGTCCGCGAATTTCTGGTCGATGGACAGGGTGGAATCACCGACCCCGTGGGAATGAGCGGTATCCGTATGGAGGCCGACGTGGGCCTTCTGGTGTCGCCGAAAGCTACCTTAAGCAATCTCGAACGATGCATCGAACGTGCAGGCCTCGTCCCAGACGGCCAGACAGCAGCAATCAGAGCATCGGGAATGGCTGTCCTGTCCCCCGATGAAGCCGAAATCGGTGTAGCGATAATCGATATTGGCGCAGGCTCCACGGATGTTGGAGTATTTCGCAGAGGCTCTCTGGTAAATGCTTTCAGCGTTGGTTACGCCGGCGTGTCCATCACAAAAGACATTACCGTAGGCCTCTCCGTGCCCTTCGAGACGGCGGAACAATTGAAGATACAGTTCGGTTCCGCCCTCGAAGACAAGGTCGAGCCGACTGATATGATAAGTATCCCCGGAATCGGCGGCAGGGACGCTCGTTCGGTCGAACGACGGTTCCTGAGCCAGATTATGGAGCCTCGAATCGAAGAGATTTTCATCATGTGTAAAGACGGCTTGCTGGAGACCGATCTTCTCGGCAAACTCACGGCAGGCATAGTCATCACAGGCGGAACATCCATGACGGACGGCATAGTTCATCTAGCAGAGAGTATCTTCGACCTTCCCGTTCGAACGGGAGCCCCTCATCTTCCAGGAGATACCCCGGATATAGCAACCAGTCCGCGTTTTGCCACGGCGGTAGGCGCCGTTCTGGCGGCTTCCGAGCGCAGGCATCGCACGGACGTAATTGAAAGGAAACACCCATTATGGACAAAAATCCGAAAATGGTTCATAAAGAAAGTATAGTTTTTGAAACAATAATTATCAAATTTAAAGGAGGTGCATTGTGGAGTTTACACTCGACAATCCAGTAGATGTCGCCGGACCTGCAGTCATTAAGGTTGTGGGGATTGGCGGTGCAGGCGGCAATGCCGTCGAAAGAATGATTAATGCCGGCCTAATGGGCGTCGAATTCGTGTCGATAAACACGGATCAGCAGGCTCTTTCAAGGAGCAGTGCGGCGCAGAAACTTACGGTCGGGCAAAGACAAACCAAAGGCCTCGGCGCGGGTGGAAACCCGGAGATCGGAAGGAAGGCCGCGGAGGAAGACCGCGATCAGATAATCGATCTCCTCGACGGCGCCGATATGGTTTTCCTGACCGCCGGAATGGGCGGAGGAACCGGAACCGGCGCGGCTGGAGTAGTGGCGGAGATTTCTAAAGAAATCGGCGCTCTCACCGTGGCCGTCGTGACGAAACCCTTCGATTTCGAAGGCAGACGCCGTTGCGAAAACGCCGACAAAGGAATCGAGGCTTTAAAAGACTTCGTTGACACGCTGATAATAATCCCAAACCAGCGGCTTCTCTCGGTCATCGAGCGTAACACCCCGATGATAGAAGCTTTCAGCATCGCCGACGAAGTTCTTCATCACGCCACACGCGGAATCAGCGACCTGATTACCGTTACCGGCGTCGTCAACCTCGACTTCGCGGATGTCCGCACCGTGCTTTCCGGTATGGGTGGAGACGCTCTGATGGGAACCGGCATCGCCACCGGCGAAAACCGCGCCCTCGAAGCCGCCCGCGGAGCTATTTCCAGCAATCTTCTCGAGGATATGTCCATCGAGGGAGCAAAGGGCGTGCTTATCAACATCACCGGTAGCGAAGATATGTCCCTCTTCGAGGTCAACGAGGCCGCGACCCTTATCTCGGAAGCCGCAGGCCCCGACGCCAACGTCATCTTCGGTTCCGTGGTCAACAAGGAACTCAGCGACGAGATTCGTGTAACGGTTATCGCCGCCGGTTTCAGCAGGAACAAGCGCAAATCCAAAATCTTCGACACATCCAAATTCAGTAAGCCGACCGGGGATATTTTCTCGACGGGCATCGAAAGCTCGAAATCCGAGGAGAAAAAACCCAGCGTCGCCCCGACTTTTATTCCGAAGTTCGAAGACGCGGATTTAGAGTCCGAACAGAACCGCGAAGAAGAGCCCGTTGCGGTAGAACATCGCGCGGAACGCCCTCAGCGGCAGGCTCCTACCCCTCAGCCGGAAAGGCCTTCGACGCCCCATCTGGCTAACTTCGGGGACGACGAATACGAAGAACCGGCATTCATGCGCCGGCGCAGAAAAATGGAAGATTAGCGCGTGGGGACGCTTTAACAGTTCGGGGCGATGACGTCCCGGAATCATACCCTCCTATAGTATCCCACCTACGCGACCCCTGTGGCTCCTCTCCCCCAAGGGGAGCCACATCCTTAATTTTTTGCGATTTTCTCATTGTCGCTGTGGGGATTTTCGAGAGTGCAAATTTTTATGAAACTACGAATCGACAAGATATTTGTTCATGTAGCCGACGTTACAAGGTCGGCGCTCTTTTATGGCGATATCCTCGGCCTGAAGCGTAAAGAGATTTTCGAGGGGGATACTGCTTTCGACCTCGACGGCGCGGACTTGATACTGGTGCCGGACAGGGAACGGGGAACGCCTCGCATCGGCGCGGATATATGCCTCTGGACGGACGACCTCGACAAACTCTACGGCCAGCTTATTATGAAGGGCGTGAAATTTTTCAAACCTCCGGCGCGGGAGAAATGGGGCGGCAAACTCGCCGCCTGCTACGACTCCGAAGGCAACCGCCTTTTCCTGATACAGTATTGATATGAATCGATATTCTCAAATAATACTCAATCTGCTGTTTATCGGAGTTATCTTTTCATACGCAGATTTCCCCCAACACTATTTCCCCACGGGCATCTCCCATTTCGAACCGGTTGCGATGGAGGAACTACTCTCAACTACGACAAGCCCATGGTATATCACCGATTCCACGATCATCGATACGGACTATGTCTCAACAGGCGATATTATTGTCATCTGGGATGGTGTGCTTGTAGTAGATGACGCTAAACTCACCATGAACGGGCAATTGGCCGCTTCGGGGAATGGAAGAATTGTCTTCATTAATGACGCTCATCTTCACTTCAATCAGATATGGGTAGGGCAATACTACATCTATTTAATGGGAAACTCTACTTTCGAGATTACCGACGGCATAATCGACGCGAACGGAGTAATGCACTTTGCAGAATTGCACGATTCGTCATCCATATCGGCAATACGCACTCATTTTCCCGATTGGAGTTTCAGAAAAATCTTCGACAAATCCTCGATGTTCCTTGAAGACATTGGTCATGTGGGCGATTTCATGATGGACGATTCCACCGATATACACCTTGTGCGATGCGATACATTAATGCCATGGCTATTTGTTCCCGACGGCAGTTTAATCGATGTGGAATTCCCAGCCCCCGATTTCGTCGAGCATTTCGAAGCCGGAATAGGCATTGCAGGTTTCGAGGGGGTCGGGTTCCGTTTTGTGGTCGATAGCTGTAGCCGTTGCTGGTGGTCGCTGGAAACATTCTCCGGGTGTTCAATTATCGTTCGTAATTCAGAGATTCGCGGCTCTTGTGTCCGGCTTAAGGGCACTGACACGACGACGGTATATGGAATATGTAATTACAATATGCATGACGCCATTTTGCCTTTGCATGACAGACATCTCGAATACGATAACACATACGTTTACTGGTGGAACTGGTATCCCCTCGACAACACGGTTTTCTATATGGACTCCTGCGTTTTCGGAGAGTTGATTACAAAACAAGAAGGCAGGGCATATGTTACTCGAAGCACTCACGATGGCGCAACGGTATCATTGGGGACACAGGACGGCTCTTTTTTGTCATTCAGCGATGGTGTTTCCGAGGCTTTCTTAAATACTTTTAAACGTTCAACGATGTTTTTGGAAAATGTGCGCGTTACACCTCTCTGGCCCTATCAATCTTTGAATATCGCCCATGGGCATTCTGAAATGCTATGTGTCAACTGCGACTTCGATTCTTTGCCCTTCGCAATGGACACCGCAGTAGTTTTCTACGCCGCGATAGACTCGATGGACACTCTGGAAATAGGCGATATTGTGGAAATTACCGGCCACGCTTGGTTGAGCACCGGCATGTTTTACCCATTTGATTTCGAAAACTTTGCTCTTCGATGTTCGTCACATGTGGATGGCAGTGTTTTTCCTTTGGCCGAATCCTCTGTGCCGGTTGTGGATGGCCTCCTCGGGCTCTGGGACACCGACGGCCTTGCGGAAGGGGATTACACACTGTCTCTCGCCGTTATTAACTCGGACTCTGACAGCCTTGTCTCGAAAATGGATATTCGACTTTCTGGAATGTCCATCTCCGACTCCTCCCCGCAAACAGCCCGCCCGGAGGTATTCGAGATTAATGCCCACCCCAACCCCTTCAATTCCGCGGTATCAATCACCGTCGATTGTCAGGGTTTGATTAATCAACCCCTTACGGTGGAGATATTCGACCTGAACGGGCGGCGCGTTGCGGAATTGCCCGAATACGGAACCGTAGGGGTGGGTCATTCGCCAGCCTTAAACGCCGACACACGCACCAACGAGAGAGACGGCATAAAGCCATCCCCTACGGCAAAAGCGGTCGTCTGGTCACCAGCTCCATCCCTGCCTTCCGGCGTATATCTGGTGAGGGCTTTGGTCGGAGAACTCCCTTCTCCCCTTCGACAAGCTAATGGCACCGCAGGCTCAGGGAACGTTGCGACAAAGAGAATCGTGTATCTAAAATAGTTATGGTTTAACAGACCCACCTATGTCCTTCTCCTAATCGAATAGGAGCTTTGGGAGCATTATATCTACAGCTGGAGACCTGTAGCCAGACTTGATACACCCAACTCGACACTTGAGCCTTGCCCCCATCTTCCATGACCGGAGTATCTATGGGAAATGTTTTCATCGACCAATAAGAAATCCCACCGACCGTCCACACTTCGCGAAGCTTCGAAAATGACGATGCGGGGAAATGGACGAAAAAACGTAACTCAATACTGAGCCTAAATATTATCTTGACAGGTAAAAAAAACATATTAAATTGACTATGCTATTGAAAACTTTTTCCTGAGGTAATATTATGAGAACCCAATTAATGGTTGTATTGTTGTTGACTGTAGTTACTGTATTTGCCGTTTCACAGTCAATCAACTATCAAGGCAAACTGACAGATATGGACGGTGTCGGGGAGAACGATACCCTTGATATTCGCTTCCGAGTTTTCGATGTTCCTTCAGGCGGAGATTCCCTCTGGGCAATGACGGTCGCCGATGTGCCAATCGTCCGCGGCATGTTCGATGTCAACATCGGCCCCATCGACCTGCCTTTCGATGAACAATATTGGCTGGAAATAGTAGTCGATGGCAATACCCTCGCGCCGAGGGTTCAGTTGACATCTTCGCCTTACGCCTTCCGTGCGGCTGTGGCGGACAGCTTCACCGGCGGGGTATCCCCATGGACTCAGGACACGATGATCGCGCAGTGGGATTCATTGCGCAACGTGCCCGCCGGTTTTGCAGACGGCGTGGATGACACCGGTCATTTCGAACCGAACACTATCGATACGAACATTGCCCACTGGGGAGACATTCGCGATATACCGGGGGATATTGCCGACGGCGATCAAGTTATCGAAACACGCGACACCATGATTGCCCACTGGGATAGTGTTCGTGGAATTCCGGCTGACTTCGCAGATGGGGTTGATAACATCGGTCAGAATGATACCATGATTGCATTCTGGGATTCACTTCGCGACGTCCCGCCCGGTTTTGCGGACGGAATCGACGATACAGGTCATTTCGAACCGAACACCATAGATACAAACATCGCCCACTGGGGTGATATTCGGGATATACCAGCTGACATAGCCGACGGCGACGATATTTGCGACGACGACTGGAATATTAGCGATTCAGTCCTTTATTCAGCAAATTATTACGGAATAGCACGCGGAGGAGCCGGTAATCAGATTTTCGGTGATAGCGCACACACTAATATTAATTTGGGCGTAGGCGGAGATATAGGATCGGAATCGGATACCGTTTATTATAGTGTTATTGGAGGAGGTCAGGGTAACGATATCATAGCCGAATATTCAGTTATCAACGGCGGAAGAGATTCGAGAATTAACAGAGGCGCTGATCATTCAACAATCGGAGGAGGAAGACAGAACAGTATTATTCAAGGTAGCGACTACTCGACAATCTCCGGAGGAAGAAGCAATATGATTAATTCTTCCTCGGGTGTATCGGTAATTTCAGGCGGTTCTTATCATAACATTAGTCCCAATTCGAGAAGTTCAGTGATAAGTGGGGGTTACAGTCATAAAATCGGAGAAAACTCTGAATATGCAGTTATTTCTGGCGGTAGAACGAACGAAGCTCATGCAACTTACGTCACAATTCCCGGCGGATCAGCTAATATCGATAGCGCCGAATACTCCTTCGTATTTGGCGAGGACAACTTGTTAAAAAATACGGCCGGACATTCCGTCGTCTTTGGTCTTGCAGACACGCTGTCGGAAGACTCGACATTCTTTATCGGTTATCCTTATGTTGAAGTGGAAGGCAAGCTATCGGTGGATAGTATCGAGTCTTCTCTCGATACCCTCTACCTTCCAGACAAGGTCTGGGTGGAAGAGCTGGTCACCGATACTATTGAATCACGTGGAGATTTCGTTTTCGTGAAAGACGCTCTGGGAGTAGAGGACAGCTTCTATTTCGACGGCGAATGGCGGAACACATGGCCCAGCGGTGCTGATAGTGATTGGGTAATAGACGGCGACAATATTTATTCCGGGCTGGACGGCAATGTCGGAATAGGAACAGATAGTCCAAATGCCCTTTTGCATACCTACGGAACAGGAGTAGGAGAAGGTAACGTAGTATTTGTGGGGGAAAACAAAATGTCATCACCCACCTACTTACCAGTGGAAGGAGCCGGAACAAGGATGATGTGGTATCCAGACAGAGCTGTACTTAGGGTTGGGGAAGTAGATAGCACACAATGGGATAGCGGGAAAATTGGCAGAAGCTCTATTGCGATGGGATATAACACAATAGCTTCAGGACAGAATTCATTGGCGTTGTTATATCAATCATCAGCATCTGGTGCATATTCCATGGCAATAGGAACCGAAGCCGAAGCATCTGATTATTACTCTACTGCGATTGGATATCATACAACTGCATCTGGAATTACTGCAATTGCTTTAGGCAGTTCTACAATTTCTTCCGGCTATGGATCAAAAACATTAGGAACCGCAACTACTGCCTCCGGGAGCTATTCAACCGCAATGGGTGTTAGCACTGAAGCGTTTTCTGGCTATGAAACAGTGATTGGCCGCTACAATACCGAATATACGCCAGATAGCCCCACAAGCTGGGATGAAGATGACCGCCTCTTTGTAGTTGCAAATGGAACGGGAATGAGCATTAGCGCAAGAAGTAACGCTTTGACCATCTTGAAGAACGGTAACACTGGTATAGGAACAGATGATCCTGAGCAAACACTCGATGTTGATGGTAATGCACTTATAAAAGGTCTCGTAATCACCGACTCGATTTCATCACCTCTCGATACCCTATACCTTCCCGACAAGGTCTGGGTGGACGAGCTGGTCACCGATACTATTGAATCACGTGGAGATTTCGTATTCGTGAAAGACGCTCTGGGTGTAGAGGACAGCTTCTATTTCGACGGCGAATGGCGCAAGAACTGGCCTGTCGTCCCCGATAGGTTCGTACAGCTTCGCGCAAATGGCTCCGCATGGCTCACCGACAGCGTAACCTTTGTTGAAGGCTCGAATATTACTCTAACTCAAACCGGCGATACAATCGAGATTGCCTCTACCGGTGGCGGCGGCGGCGCTAACGGCTGGGTGGACGACGGAACCGTCGTCCGACTCGAAACCTCAACGGATAAAGTTGGTATCGGAACCACAACTCCCAGCGATAAACTCGAGATTCACGACGGTAGTTTATTCATCGAGGGCGATGACAATGGAGCGATTCGCATTGGCCAGGGGACAGATTATTATCAGATGATTATCGATTACGACGCCAATGATGAGGGAACGAGTTTGTATTTTCAAACCAACGGCACAGATAGAATTTATTTCAGCAATAGCGGCAGATTGGGTATCGGGACCACAAGCCCGGTATCCAGGCTCGATGTGGTTGGCGATGGCGCATTCACAAGCACAGTTTCTGGTGCTGATGCCGTGAATGACGATGATTTCGTAACAAAAGGCCAAATCACCGGCGGAACTGTATCTCAATGGGTAACCAATGGCGCTGATATCTACAATTCGAATACCGGCAATGTGGGCATTGGGACGGCTACCCCGGTTGCGAAGTTGGATATATCGGGAAGTTCCATCGATGGTCGCGGACTTTACATCCACGACGCCACCGGCTTAGGCCATCCGGACACGGGGATTGTAATTAGGGATGTCGGATACCATGGAATATATATCGACTCCGTTGGTTATAGCGGAATTGGCGGCGATGGAATAAATATCAGAAAACCGAATGACGACGGAGTGCACATTTATTACCCCGGCGACGATGGCGTGTATATTGATTCCCCCGGTGATGATGGCGTGCATATTCATTTCCCCGGTGATGATGGCGTGCAAATTAATTATCCCGGCGACGATGGCGTTGAGATAAGAGGTGGAACTGAAACTAGTCGCGGACTATATATCCACGACGCCGCAGGCATCGGCGACCCGGATACGGGGATCGTAATTAGGGATGTCGGAGACCATGGGATATATATCGACTCCGTTGGTTATAGCGGAGGTGGCGGCGATGGAATAAATATCAGAAAACCGAGCGACGACGGCGTGTATATTCATGACCCCGGCGGCACCGGCGTGGAAATTATTTTCCCCGGTGACGAAGGTGTGTATATTGATTCCCCCGGCGCCGACGGCGTGTATATTAATTACCCCGGTTCAGATGGAGTGACCATCAATTCCCCCGGCGGCGACGGCGTGGAAATTATGGGCGGGACATCCACAGGTCGCGGACTTTATATCCAAGATGCCTCCGGCATAGGCGACCCGGACACGGGGATCGTAATACGGGATGTCGCGGACCATGGAATATATATCGAGGATGCTGGCGAAGACGGGTTGCGAATTGATTCCCCCATCGGTGATGGCATGCAGATTGATTCCCCCGGCGACAATGGGTTACGAATTAATGCTGCTGCCTACGACGGCGTGTCAATTACTACCCCCGGATTCGATGGAGTCTATATTCTTTCCCCCGGCGACGATGGAGTGTATATTAACAGCCCCGGCGGCGACGGCGTTGAGATAGCTGGAGGAACCGGAACAGGTCGCGGACTTTATATCCACGATCCCTCCGGAATAGGCGACCCGGACACGGGAATAGTGATAAGGCATACAGAAGAAGACGGTATTTACATCCAGGCCACCGGCGACGATGGAATCGAAATAGACTCGGCATCCAACGATGGTATTCAGATCGATCATGCAGGTGACGATGGCGTGGATATTAACTTCCCCCTCGGCGATGGTGTGAATATTTATTCCCCCGGCGGCGACGGTGTGTATGTTTATAATCCCACTTTAGACGGTGTGAATATTAACCACGCCGGTGGCGACGGAGTGGATATTACTAATTCCGACGGCAACGGTGCGTATATTGCAAATTCCGGTAGCAACGGCGTATATGTCTATGAATCCGGCGACGATGGCGTGCATATTAACTCAACCGGCGATGCTGGTGTGGATATTTCATATACTGACGGCAACGGCGTGTCTATTTATGACTCAGGCGACGACGGGATAAATGTTTCTTCTTCAACCAATTACGATGGCTACTTCAACAGCGATATTTACGCCGCAACTGCAAGTGCCGGAATAAAATCATTCCTCATAGATCATCCATCCGATCCCGAGCATAAACTGCTTCGGCATTACAGCACCGAGTCCCCCGAGGTGCTGGTCACATACCGCGGTAAGGTCGAACTGGATGGAAGCGGTCGTGGCATAATCACCATGCCCGACTATTTCCCGGACCTTACAGATGAGGATGGCGTTACGGTTCATCTTACGCCAATTGGGCGCGAGCCGTTCATCATCAGCTATGAATGGGATGCGCAGAATTGCGAGGTGCATGTATATGGCAAACCCAATGGCGAGGCCTCATATCAGGTTAATGCCGAGCGCGACGACCCGGTAAAACGCTATCTCGTTCAGCCAGTAGAGTCGAACAAAGCTGACGGCAAATACTGCCCCGATGGCGAGCTCCTCATCCCCGAGGCATACGGCTACCCGGAGTCCCGAAGACGGCATTATAAGCAACATCAGGAAGCATTGGAACAGCGAGAGGAAAAGAAATAGTCTTTGCCTCGTTGCGGTGAGCGGTGCTGACGTAGGGGCGAATCTCGTATTCGCCCGTGCGCGGCCATTGTCATTCCCGTGAAAACGGGAGTCCAGAGACAGCAAGGAAATCCTGTATTCCCGATCAAGTCGGGAATGACAGACCAGGCCGTAGGGGCGGTTAACCCGGCGCACCGGCGTCGTTCGTTCTTTTAAAATAGATAATGGCCCCTGCGGGGAATTTCAAAATTCAAATTCCAAATGGCCCTACGGATCTTCGACAAACGAAATCCAAATCACTAAATGGCAAATGGGTCGGCGGAATTGGGAATTTGACATTACAACATTTGCCATTGATTTGATATTTGTAATTTGAGCTTTGTCATTGCTTCGATATTTGTTCTTTAAGCTCGTTGGAGGGGAGTTTTTGAATTGTAGAATAGAGTTATTGATTGACGGAAGACAGTTTATATTTCTTAGAATGGAGTTTATGGTTGACGGAATATAGTTTATATTTCTTGGAATGGAGTTTATGATTGTCAGAATATAGTTTATATTTCTTGGAATGGAGTTTATGGTTGACGAATTATAGTTTATGCGAAGTAGTTTAGAGTTTAGGGTCATTGAGAAGAAGTTTAAACTCGCGAGGAAGTTATTGAAAATCGAGCGGAAGGAGTTAAAACTCGCGGGGAAGGACTTGGAATTCGCGAGGACATAGTTTAGGCTCGTCGGCAGGTTATTGAAAATCGCGAGGACATAGTTTAGGCTCGTCGGCAGGTTATTGAAAATCGCGAGGAAGAAGTTGGGTGCTGTTCGGCGGAGGTTCAGGTTCGTTTGGAGACTTTTGAAAACCGTTTGGAAGCTTTTTTTCTCGTCGAATAGCTCCGGCTTTGCGACGGGATTGCGCTCGAAGCTTCGATTCGAATAGAGACGCCCGCCCGTTCGACGCGCAATCGAAAAGCGGGAGGGCGTCCGTTGGATTTCCCTTCGGTCAACAAGGACCTCCCCTACGAATCCAATCACCAAAACAGTTTCGTAAGGGCGTATTGAATACGTCCATAGCGTAAATAGGGTCAACCACCGGTTGACCCCTACAGAAACGGAATTTGAAATGTTACTCATACACCCATGCACCGATGTCGTTCTTTATTCCGAAAACGGGTCAATGCAATTGACCCCTACGGAAAAGCGGGAGGGCACATAGGCCCTCCCCTACAAATGCAATCGCCAAAACAGTTTCGTAAGGGCGTATTGAATATGTCCATAGCGTAAAAGGGTCAACCACCGGTTGACCCCTACGGAAATTGGAGATTGTTTACAATTTCAAAAGCGAATCAGTCGAAACATTTTGCAATTTATCTTCATCGAAGCGAATCCGCCGGAGGCGTAAGGGAATTTATTATTTGCCGAAGCGAATCCCGTAGGGTTGAGCACGCTAAAAATCCCAGCCGAAGAAGATGTCGTAGTAGGGGCGGTCGAAGCCGGAGTGGAAATCCGTGCGCCAGGAGATGTCGAAGCGAAGGCAGGTTACGTTGCCGAGATTCATGCGCAGGCCCGTGCCCACCGAACCCACAAGCGGTTTGCGATCCGTTTCCCATGCCTGACCAACATCGAAGAAGAGTGCTCCGCGGATCCCGTGCATATCGGCGTCGAGGAAGGGGAATTTCAGCCTGAACTGGTCGAGGAGGGGGTAGCGAAGTTCGGTGCTGGAGAACACGAGGTTCCTGCCGTAGAAGTAATAGAAGGGGTATCCGCGGAAATCCCATGTTCCGCCCATCCAGAAACGTTCCGGCTCGGGGCCGTCGGAGGTGCGCCCCACCATTCGGAAAGCGAGGGCGCTACGTTTTGTGAGGCGCAAATAGTATCGCAGATCAGCGCTGGCGAGGTAGCTGGAAAGTTCGGCGGTGTTCAGGCGCATCGTGCCGCCGATAGTGGCGTTGCCGCGGAATCCCTCGATGGGCCCGGTGCGTCCCCAAATGGCGTTGTCGCGTATCAGGGAGAGTTTGAGGGAGCTGAAGCCGCCGTAACGTATCGGTTCGATGTCGGCGAAATAGGATTTTTCCGAGTAGAAGAGATATCCGGTCGCTTCGGCTCGAGTGAAGCGGTTGAAGGGATAACCAACGGTGCCCATGAATCCGGCGGTTTCCTCGGAGAAGCCGAAATCGTAGGGGTTGAAGCCCTCGGTGTAGAAATGATAACCTCCGACGCCCCATATCGGGCGGTCTTCCATGTTGTAATAGACCGCGGCGACATTGAGGTTGCGCAGGATGTTTTTCCAGTCGTCGAACTGGTTATAAACCATGAAATAAATCTGCTTGTCGCCAATCATGTCGGAGAAAAGCCCCTCGATACCGCCTCCGGACTCCATGGAGGTGTTGGTCGAGATGGCCCCCTGGGCGACATCGAAGGAGAGTTTCGTGTCATACCCGATTTTCCCCGCGGCGATATCACTGGACAACTGGCGCGGTCTCCAGCTTTCTTCCCATGGGCGCCATTCGACGGCTATGCTGTCGTGGATGGTATCACCGTCGAGAATCATAATCTGGTAGCTCGATTTTGTATAGACGGTCGCGGTGATGCTGTCCTCGCCGAAAGCGGAGGGTTCGTTCAGGGCTGTCAGGATGTTCGTGCGTTGGACGATTTGATTTTGCTCGGGCAGATATTCCCAGATGTTCAGGAGGTTGTTCTGTTCGAGGGAGACGAGGATTCGGCGGTCATCGCGGACGTAGGGTTGGGCGAAGGAGCCTTTCGTGCCCGATAGATGTTCTATTTCGCCGGTGTCGAGGGAAAGTCGGCACAGGCCGATGTTTTTTCCGCCGCCTTCCACTCGGTCGCTGGTGAAGACGATGTATTCGCCTTCGAAAGCGGGGTCGAAATCGCCGTAGATGTCGTCGGTAAGGCGGTTAAAGCTGTCGGCCTCGATGTCGTAGATATGCAAATCGGAGAAGCCGTTGAGGCCGATACCGGTGAACACCACGCGCCGGGATTCGTCGTCGATCTGCGGGCTTCCGATTCCGGGGACATTGGGGCATCGCCTTTGACGCAGGATATCGCCGGTGCGGGCATCGACGAGGGTCAGCATATCCCCGCCCTGCACTTTGACGCTAATAGCCATCACGCCTGCTGAGGAGACGGAGAAGCTGTTGCGGAAAAGGTGCATTTCTTCCATTTCCTCGGACATGCCGGCTTTGAGAATGAGGGAGGTTTTGCCATCGTTCATGCGATAGATAGCGGCGTAACCCATGCGCGTCGATTGGAAAAGGAGGGAACGGGTGGAATCGCCTTCGAAATGATATGCGACGGGAGATAGATTGATGCCGTCTTTGGCGGAAGTTACCATCTTGCCGGCTTCTGCGGGGAGATCGCCCTCTGTAATCATCGGCCAGTATTTTTCTTTGAGATTATTCTCCCATTTTCGCCCCGCCTCGTCGAGAGGGATTCCGAAATGGGCTTCGAATAGCTCGTCGAAGTAGCGGAAATCGTGCATGTCGTCGATGACCAGAGCCACGCGCCCCTCGCCGTATTCGCGGGCGAGCCAGTCCATGAAACTCTGCGCCAGTTTATACATTCTGAAAGTGCCGCTGATTTCGTAAATTCGGCTCAGGGGGACGAAATCGCCCTCGAGTAGTGACGACCGAACGACCATCTCCATTTCCGGCGAAGTCCGCTCGGAAAAATGCTCCGCAAGGCCCTCCTCGAACCACAGGGGCAGGAACGACAGGAAAAACAGCTCGTGGGCGTCGTGGACGAAGGTGTTCTTGTGCATGATAAAGGCGTGGACAAGCTCGTGCTTGAGGGTGTGCTGGAAATCGCGGTAACGGCCGTTGTAGGGGAGCACGACGCGGCCTTTGAAATACTCGGTGAACCCGCCGACCCCCTCGGGCAGAATCCACGGGATGGTGTTCGTTTCCTGAAAAAGGTTCGACGCCGGGTAAATGATTACCGGCACGCGGGTTTGGGGCATGTAGCGGAAATTGCCGACGTGGTCTTCCCAGTAGCGCTCGACCTCGTAGGCGGTGATTCGAGCGAGTTGCTCCTCCTCGGCGAAGAAGTAGATGTCGAAATGCTCTGTGCGAAGGCGTTTCCAGTCGTAGTCGGCATACTGGATTTTGTTTTTGCCGAAATAATACTGCGCAGGCAGTGTCGCAGTGAGGATTAATAATATGGCGATAGCGCGTCTCATATCGCTGTAAAGATAGGAATTTGCGTCGATGTTGTCAATTGCAATGATGCGGCTATGCCGCAGATGATGTGCTCAAACCTACGGGATTCGCTTCAGCAGGGCTGATTCCGTCGCCCTCTACACCGAGTTCGTCGGCATAAGTATCGATGTTCGCGGATAGCGCAAGCAAGCGCTCCAGCCTGTCCTCGTCCTTGTCGTCGGTGAATCTGTTATTTTTTAGCATAGTAAAAACTCCTTTTTGTTTATTGCCTAAATCGGTTTGCCTGACGCCGTTTTCGTTAAAACGAACGCCGTTTTTATCATTCCGAGCCTCTTTTCGACGGCAACGGCCCTCGAGAAGTCAAGAACGGCCCTCGGATTGTTGACAACGGCCCTAGGATTGTTGACAACAGCCCTCGGTTTTGTAGCAACGGCACTCGGATCGGTGACGACGGCGCTCTTGACGACGGCAACGACGTTCCGATTGTTGACAACGGTGCTCGTTTTTGTAGTGACGGCTCTCCGATTAACGATAACGGCACTATTTTTGTGCATTTCGTTGTTAAAGATCAGAGATTTAGGGTTATTTTGACGTTCTTCTATCTGAATCTATCGAAAATCCGCATAGCGGCGATTATTTTTGACGTGCTCGACGCTTCGCGACTCGCTTTATGTTAAATAGCATTGTCATTTAAGATAGACAACTCTCTTTGAAACAATATTCGCCCCGACGGTCGCGCGGACGAGATAGACGCCGGAACCGAGGGCGGCGTCGGGTTGCCAGATATATTGGCCGCCCGTAGGGGTCAACCGCGTTGACGCATTTTTAGGGCGTATGCGATACGCCCCTACGGACAGATTATCGACCATTCGTCCCTCAATATCGAAAATTTCAATTTCTGGATTCCCGTTTGCACGGGAATGACAATCGATTGTGATTGTTACTGCGGAATTGAACGGGTTGGGGTAGGCGGAGAGGGCGATAGCAACAGGCTTTTGCGCGGCGGTCTCATTTATCGCCAAACTAATTCCTAATGAATCGGTCTTAACAAGATAGGCATCATAAGAGTCTGTGCCGAAGAAATATCTGTATCCTGCGACGATATATCCACCGTCGGACGTCTGCGCGACGGACCGGCCATAATCACGGTCGCTTCCGCCACAAGTGCGCATCCATATTGTGTCGCCCACTGAATCGGTCTTAACAAGATAGACATCATCCTCGCCTGCGCCGAAGGATTCTGTCCTTCCTGCGACGATATATCCGCCGTCGGACGTCTGCGCGACGGAGTAGCCCTCATCACTTTCGCTTCCACCATAAGTGCGCGTCCATATTGTGTCGCCCACTGAATCGGTCTTAACAAGATAGACATCATCCTCGCCTGCGCCGAAGGAGCGTGTCTTTCCTGCGACGATATATCCACCGTCGGACGTCTGCGCGACGGACCGGCCAGCATCATAGTCGCTTCCACCATAAGTGCGCTTCCAGCCGGCGAGGGCGAGCCCCGCGAACATCGCGATTAATAGCGAACAGATAGCTTTCGTTTTCATTTCGGTTCCTTTCGTAAAGCGACTAAAGAGAAACACGCATGCAATTCGGTCAGATTGAAGCTATACCCAGTTTCAAAGTGCTATTTAGATTATATGATTCTGGTGAAAGTATGTCAAGCGTAAATTGCCGTCTGATTTTCCTGTTGCAAAGAGTAAATCGCGTATTATATTTGTTCTGATTGACCTTTTTAAGGAGACCATATGATGAGAAAATATTCAATGCTACTGACTCTATGCTTTGTTATTACAGCTTCTGCGGGCTGGCTGTTCACCAACGGTTCCGGCCGAATCGAGAGCGAGAACCGTGAGGTCGCACAGTTTACTGAGGTCCGCATCAAGGGCGAAACCTACGTTACCCGCGCGGATTTCGAGGTCTTCCTTACTCAGGATGCATCTCACGCCCTCGTTATCGAGGCGGACGACAATATCCTCCCCATGGTCAAGTCGGAAGTGCGCGGCGGCACCTTGACTATCTGGAACGACGAGTGGTTCCGCTCAAGCAATAATGTCCGTATATATATCTCGTCGCCCGAGTTCCGAAAGGTTCATATCGACGGCCTCGCCGAGGTCAAAACTCAAACTCCTATTCTATCTCCGCGCTTCGAAATCACAATCAACGGTAGCGGACGGGTCGATTTGAACATAGACGCAGAAACCCTCGACGCAATAATCAATGGCCGAGGCGATATCGGTCTTGTCGGTCAGACGGACAGACTACGAATTCAAATCAATGGACATGGCAACATAGATGCTCTTTCGCTTACGTCGAAATCCGCCGATGTTACAATAAACGGCGCAGGGGATGTTGCACTGGAAGCTCTCGAAACCCTCGATATTGAGATAAACGGTATCGGCAAAGTGCTTTATATAGGGTCTCCGGATGTCAAGCCGAGTATTACGGGTTCGGGAAAAATCGAGCGAATAGACGAATAGAAAAATTCTTCTTGCGCAAATCTGAAGGACGACCTATATTGTCGATGAAGATTTGTTTAACTAAACTTCTAACGACTGGAGTAATGAGATGTATAATAAAATAATCGCAGTTGCTTTAATTCTTGGATTAGTTGCCGGTGGTTTGTTCGCCCAGAAAAACGCCGACCTCAATTGGTTCGGATACATTCGAAGCGCTTACACATATTCGATTGTCGAGGAAGGGGACAACACCAATGAATTCAACGTTCTCTTGACGACTCTTGGGCTTATGGCAAACATAAATGATTATTCTCAGGTCTTCATGTTCGCATATTTCGACGCATCGGCTCTTACAGGTGCTTCAGAAGGTTCAGGCGGGTTGATGACTAACTCAAGTAAATTCGCTTCGATTCTAGACGCCGAAATGCGTTTCAAGCCATTAAAAGGCTTACAGCTAAGTATGGGCCAGTTCGTAACCCCCTTCGCGACCGAGCATTTGCAGTCGGCATCCAAAATCGATTTCGTAAATAGAGGATATGTAGTGCAAAATTCACCGGCTTATCGCGATGTCGGCGCATATCTTAAATACTCTCACAACATGTTTACAGTGTATGGCGGCCTTGTCAATGGATCCGGAATGAATCAGCGCGATGCAAATAACCATAAAAACATCATTGCACGCGCAGAAATAAAACCCATCGACGGTCTATTCTTATCAGGCGCAACATCTATTGGAAAAGACAATAACCCAATCGACGATGACGCCCTCGACCGCAATTTCTACGCTTTCAATTTATCTTATAAAATCAGCAACTTTTTCGCCACAACCGAAGCATCAATTCAGGATTACGACGGAGACAACACAACTGCGATGTTCGCTCATGCATTCTATGACTTTCCAGTCAATTACAACATTGTAAAAACTGTAACACCGGCTTTCCGTTACGATTTTATAGATCCTCCCGGAGACGACGACAAGACTGACCGTATGACATTCGGATTGACGCTGAATTTCGATGAGAATAAGTGGTTAAGCCATTTCCGCGTAAACTATGAGATGATAACTTCCGAGAGTTCCTTCGATCCGCCGGATAACTTAATCGCGGAATTTCAGATGCGCTTCGATTGATTCGTCTAAGACCATTTTCGATTGTAGTAGAAGAAGGGAGGGCTAAGTCCTCCCTTTATTGTATGTGAAGACTTGATTATTAAAAATTTACTCTTACACTTGCCTGGGCAATATGCTCTGGAACACGTCCGGAATGGGATTTTAGCGAATATGTTAATGTCAGAAGGGTTGCTTTTGCTACGTTTATATCTATATCGATGTTTGCTCTTCCATTGTCGCCGATGTAATCGCCATTTGCCATGTCATAGGGTAATACTGAGGCAACTGTTTCTTCGCTTTCTACTCGGGAATAGCCTACAGATGCTCGGATTGCCCCTTTCGGGAGATAGTAACTGCCAATGGGAGAAAATGCATAACGTTTTATGGAAACAGGATCTTCCGGCCATGTATCGGTTTGGGCGAGGAAGCTCATGTCGGTGGTGATTTGCAGTGCGTTGGTCAGGGATTTTGTCCAGATAAGCGATACTTCTGAACCCTCCAAATCCGAGCCGATTCTCGAACTTTCAGGATATAATCTTGCACGCCATGACCACTCGTATTTTACTCTGAAATTACCGAGGGAAAGAGAGCTAAAACGCCCTTCGAAGGCATAGCTATTGGTCCATCTAAGTTCTTCACCCGTGGTGTATTGTATATTTCTATACTTACTAAAACGTCGCCTGAAGTTTAAACTTTTTGCACCAATTCCATATCGCAAACTGCCCTCTGCTATAAAATTTCCACTCACAAGGTTTAGATTATCGTTCATATCCCTCGGATCGAGGATTAGCGATTGTGTGGCTTCTGCCGATGTCTGTCCCTCGGCCTGCAAAAGTCCGTCTGCAGAAAGTTGCTTAATAGTTTGTGCAAGTAAGCTTTCGCTCTTGATTTTACCCGGCTTTGCAGAGAGATTTATTCGCACATCAGAACGTATAACTGGTGTGAATTCGCCGGTGGAGCGATATTCCTTGAGATATTCCCCTCCGGGAGAAATAATATACTCCCCTCTGCTTTCGTCGAATTCATAATTGCCGAGACCTTCGCCAACAAAAAGATAATATGGCTCTAAAACCTCGCTTCTATTCCTGGACAATTCGTAACGAATTCTGCCATTAATCAGAGGTGTAACTGTTCGAAAACTTCCATTTGCAGAAGCGAGATCAGTTGTAACATCGTTAACTCCGAGTCGATCGTCGTATTCTCGATGATATACAGATAAATTCCACCCGCCAACAGCACTCGAAATTTTATAAGCATTGGTAACGGAGCTTACTTGCCGCACAATTCCATCACTGTTATATAATTCGTCTTCTCGATATTCATAGGATGGTGTAATAGAAATATTTTCCGAAATTGAAAATCTAAGCGAGGGAGCTAATTTTAAAAAGCGAATACCAGATGGTTTTGCATTATCCTCATATCTCCAATCGAAGTAGGGTGCTAAAACCCAATACTTTCCTGAAAAATCGCCCCAAAGCCTATCCCATGTATAATCTGCCATAGTTCGCGACTGATTTATTGAAGCATTCGTATTTTCGAGAGTCAATTTAACTGCATAATTAGCCCTTTTGCTGGTTTGTGATCCAATCTTGTTTTGTCCATAACCCGCGGTTATGCTCATTGCATCGAATGGCAAGTAACTGAGCGTTAAATCTGTTAACTGTTCTTCTCCACGCGCCTCAGAAAGTCCCCAGTCGCGGAAATATTCCGCGTCGTCCATTCTGCCGATAGCGACGAAACGAGTCTCTTTTTTTCGGAAAATACCATCGAAACTTACAACGCCAAAATCCTTTCCGGATGACCGAATTTCATTCTTAGATTTCCAATTAACTAACAAAGCGCCTCCCACGTTGTCATTATTATCAATATCAGACAATCGATTCAAATCGAGATTTGACGCCGCTACTTCAGTCGAAAGAGTCATACCATCCAAAGGAGTAAAAACGAGACCCGCGTCGATTATAGAATGAGCCGCCGGCAAAGGCAAGTATTTCAAAGGTAAATAACTCCCATTTCCAACTCCTACCCATTCATAAATCCCATTTCCAGAATATACATAATCGCCATTTCCAGAACCGACATTGGAAAAAATAACATTCCATGTTCCCACACCTTCGCCAACCCATTCGAAATGGGCACTGTCAGATGTCGAATCCACAAAAACATAGTCCCCCGTGTCAGATATGGAAGCTCCCCAGATATATGAATCATCTGCATTGTCGCCGGCAGATTCTATAATAGCGCGTTCTTCATCAGATAATTCGAAATTGAGTGGACTTTCAGAATCGTCAAGCTCCGCCATACCTGAAAAATAGAAACGAACATTTTCGTGCGGGTTCATTTCGCCGTCGATTCCGTAAAAACTCCGTCTATAATCGAGATCGGTATATTGAAAATCGACTATAATCCGGCTTTGCGCGCCGATTGGCTGATTATTGGTAAATGTAATCTGACCGAGATTATAATCTATAATATAATCGTTTGACGACCCCCTTCGAAGCTTTTTACCATCGAGCCATACAGTCTCTGTTCCCGCAAGAATCTGAATCGAAGTTTTATTATCCGCCGTTATCGAATAAGGCCCTTGGTTCCCCTCGTTGCCGTAAAATTCATCGGTAGCCCAAATGCCTTCGAGAACCGCCCCAACCCCCTCGGCAGAAATAAATTCAGAATTACCCGCAATTCTAACGCCCGAAAGACGACGCTCATACTTCGAAAACTCAGATTGGGGGCTAATCTCAGCAGTAAAATCCCCGAAAGTCCCGCCAAAATGGGGAGCCGTTATATCGATAAAAACCTGATCCAATTGAGCTATCTTCTCCGATGTCCCCTCAGGCTGTATAGGCAGGTCCTGATCGCTCAGAATAGCCGTAATTTCAACATTTTCGCCGACTTCGCCATAAGCTTCCAGCTGAAACGCAGACTCGACTGAAGCGTCCCTGCGCGACCCTATTTTTATTCCGCGTAAGAGGCTACCCGAATGAACCAGACGATTGCCCTCTGGGAACATTCCAAGATTCTTCGTAGGCGAAGGACTGCGGAAAAGCTGTCCGCCGCTTCCCGTGGGAATCTTATTCTGCAATGTCAGGGGAATATTGATGTCGGCATATGAATACTTAATTAGCAATGAATCGCAATTAGGTTGGATATCCAAAGAAATCGAACCAAAGGTGTAATCTATTGAGTAGGAGTCTGACGACAGGACATCTCCATTACAAAACAAAGTCTCGCTGTCTTCAATAATAAAGCTATCAGGCAGAGCGATAAACTCGCTTATCTCGACATTAACCTGACGCTCTACGCCAAAAAGCGCAGTAGCTATCAGTATGAATAATATGGAATTAGCGAGTTTCACTTATTCTAAACGATTTAAATGTCCCATTTTCGACGATGATAACTCTACTCCGCACCGAAATCGCCGAAACGGAAGCCTTTGCTTTTAAACGAAAAATCCATTCCCCATTGAAATTCAACCATACACCGCGACTATCGACAAGGTAAAAAGCATCTCCCAATATCCCCGCTGTTAGGGGGTTTATGTTTGTTTCGGGAGAGGGATAATCCGTTTTCTCTTCGTAGGCTCCAAGTATGGAATATTCGAGGATACTCCTTTCCGAAATTACAAGAAAAGTATTTCTGACGAAATCATAAGCCAACTCGACATGCCCCGATTCAGACGAAAGTGGAACTGTTAAAACTACGGGCGACGTATCCCGCCAACCCTTATACAACAGCATTTCCGCGCGGTCTTCGTCGTAAATGAGAATACGGCCGTCGGTGGATACGGCTATCTTAGCCGGGCGCACCGTTTCGCCCTCGACAGTGAGATCGATCTTGGCCGGGGCACGGAGATACCTATCGGTAATATATATAGCTGAACCGCTTCTGTCGGCGACATAGAGCCATCCGGAGGCGAAATCCATGTCCGATGCCTCGATCCACCCCGCCGTCCTTCTCGCTGGGTCGATTTCCGCCGAGAGGGAGTCTTTCTCGAACGCAGTCAGTTTCCCGCTCGAATCCAGAATAAAATACCTGCCCGAACCGTCGGCTTTAATAGCTATCGGGTCGATATTCTTCGTAAGCTGAAACTCTTCGACGAGTTCAAGACTCCAGCAAATGGAAACCGTCAGAATTATGAATACTATAATGACACGCATAAATCCCCTTCGAAAATATCATCCAAAGTGCCGATACCATAGGATCTTCTCAGGTCGCCGTTCGACATAATTGCGTCCATTCGATATTCGACTGCTCCTCCTCCACCGTCGAAAACAATTGCGCGACTGCAGATTTTTTCGGCTATCTCTAAATCGTGAGTTACTATCGCAACGGCCACATCCTGCTTTAGGAGATTATCGACGATTTCGAGAAATCTGGCCTGGCCGTGAACATCCAGTGCCGCTGTGGGTTCGTCGAAAAAGATGAAGTCCGGTTGAGTTGCGAGAACCCCCGCAAGGCCTGCCAGTCGCTGTTCTCCCTCCGAAAGGGCGAAAGGTGAGGCCGAGAACTTCGAGTGAGGAAAACCAACCTGTTCGAGGGCGGATAAAGCCGCATTGCGCGGATCTGGTATGCCCATTGATTTCGGCCCGAATAAAACATCATCCAAAACGGATTCAGAAAACAATTGCCGCGCGGGGAATTGGAAACTCAAGCCGGGTCTGCCATGACGTTTTATTCTGCCTGACTTAGGCTGGTAGAGGCCGACAGCGAGGCGTGCGAAAGTAGTTTTTCCTGCGCCGCTCGGTCCTAGGAGGGCTACACATTCGCCTCGATTCATCGCAAAATTAAACCCGGACAAAACATCACGCCCATCGAAAGCGAAGGAGATGTCCTCCATCTCCAGAATCGGTGATTCCGCTCTAACGTCTTGAATATTGATCGATTTGCTCGGCTCGCATTCCATCCTGCCCAGAGAAATTAACCTGTCCGCTCGTGCAGATGCCCTTAAACATTGAGTGATGTGGATTATAGATGTCCCCATTCGCCTCTGTCTATCGATTTCCGCATAAAGCCGCACCTTGCCCGAAAAATCCAGATAACTCTCCGGCTCGTCAAGGATCAATATCTTCGGATTCGACGATATCGCCCCAGCAAAAGCCGTGCGCTCGAGTTCCCCGCCGGACAATTCGTCGAGGGGCTTTTGGAGAATCTTGCCGAGGCCGAATTCGACGGCAAGCTCCCGAATTCGCTCGCGAATAATCTCCGGGGCAAATCCATGATTCTCCGGAGCAAAGGCCAGCTCCCGCTCCACGGATGTCGTCAAAATCCCGTCCTCCGGATCCTGAAATAGGAACCCCACGTCCCGGCGCAGAAAATCGAGGTTCTCCCCCGATGAATAATCCCGGCCATCGTATTCGACGACCCCGCTATCCGGGCGGATAACCCCCGCGATAATCAGCGCCAGAGTAGTCTTGCCCGAACCGTTCGGACCGACCACCGCCACGTATTCTCCCGAAGCAATATCGAAGGAAAGCCCCTCTATCAAAGGCTTATCCGCTGAAGGATGAGTAAATCGTATGTCGCGCAAGCTCAGCATAGTCACCTTTAAGATACAGCAGAAACTGTGCTAATGCAAGCAAACTCGCGCCCTTAATCGAAATGATTCGATGGAATTAGTTAAGCGGCGAAATACTTCTTTGGCGAAGACAACAAGAACATGAAAATCAAGATCATCTGAGGTATCATCGTCGTCATCTCGGTAATGAACACAACGCCGCCTATGTCATACAACCACGCGTTCTCCGGCGGGCCGGCAAGGAGAAAAAGCTCCTCGAGCACCGGATATGCCTTCGTGTAGTAAGTGTATGCGACATATATCGACCCCAAAATCTGGCCGATCGAAGCGGCTACGGCGAAGATAAGCCCCCACTTGCGCTTGAGAAGCACCCCCAGCCCGCCGAGAAAGAAAGCCGTGGAAAAAATCATCAGAGCGTTGCCAGTCCATTTGATGAAGTTCTGAATCTCCGGAGCGCGGGCGATGGCATTGTAGGGAAAAGGCATCTGCGACAATATCGACGGCAACTGAAAGACTTTGATGCCGACAAAAAGATCGACCGCCGCATAAATCAAAGCGAAAAAAGCGGCTACCGTTATCGGCCAGAGGGGTCTTTTATGAGCTGGGACTTCGGGCATAATCAACTTCCTTTGAATGAATCGCTTACCTTGCGTTCGATTTCTTTCATCCGTCTCTCAAATTTCTTTTCGAGCCGCTCTCCGGTGGGATTTATAAGCCCCACGCCTCCGGAGATAAAAGCTCCGCCGATGAATCCGGCTATCGACAATGTAAATATCGTGGCGACGAAAGCAAGGGCGAAATAGAACTCCCTCGGAAGATAAATGACCGAATCATCCACCTCGATAGGCTCGCCTTCACCCTCGAAAGGCAAAATCTGTTCGAACAAAACCGCGTCGTTAGGGTTCCGGAAGAGGTGAATCGCATTGAAAAACACCCAGATGCACATCCCAACCCCCAGAAAAAGCAGGATGAACCCCAGTAGCTGAACTATCGATATCGAACTTTCCTCTGCATTTGGCTCTCTGAAATAATCCATGATGATGCTCCATTCGTTAATCGCATCATCAATATGGGTCAAAAACACGGGTTAATCAACAGTTTTTTCGCCCAACCGCGATTTTTCCCTTTCAAAAAATGATAACGGGGTTATATTGAAATGCGGGGAATGAAACAATTAATGTAGGCGGGCAAAATGACAAAAGGGTCACCAAATAAACTGCGGCTTATCTCAATCATCTTCACCCTTATCTGGGCGAGCTTCTGGATGGTTTTCGCAATTCTTTCCGGAGCCGAGGAGGGCAACTTTCTCTCCAACTTGCCGAATGCCCTTCCATGGCTGATTCCGGCGGTAGCTTTGGCTATATCATGGAAAAAGCCGGCGATCGGCGGAGTAATCTTCTTCCTCTACGGTCTTTTCACGACATTCTTCTTCGAAACATGGGCGGACTGCATGGCGTTTCTCATCATCTCAGCCCCCGCCTTCATATCGGCCTTCCTGTTCCTGCTCGTAGCGAGGATGGCCGAATCCCATTAGTCGAAACAAACCCGGCCTATTTGCCCTTTCGCATTCGAGGACGGAATACCGACACAAAATTTCGCTTCGTCCGGAAAGGCGGAATCGCCTCGCTGGCCTCCCGCGCATCGCTGACCGACCAAATCGCATGGGGATGGAAATCCTTGATGAGGTTGATTACCTCTTCGAGGTCGCTTCGTTTGAGCAGGGTATATATGATGTTCACCTTGCCGGCGGTGCTGTCGGCGATAACATTCGTGGCCATAAAGCCGGCTTCGCGCATGGTCGCGATTAGCTCGGACGCGTCCTTCTTCGTGATTGTCCGCATAATCAGAACACCCATCGCCAGCTTCTCCTCGATCCAGATTCCGACGAAGTTCCCGGTCGCGAAACCGCCGCCGTAAGCGACGTAATACAGCGGATTCGTGAGGTTGTTAAATATCTGGCCGATGGCGAGAAGCCATATCATCACCTCGAAAAAGCCGAGAAGGGACGACAACACCTTCCGCCCGCGGGATACGCTGATAATCCGTATCGTCCCGATGGAGACGTCGATAACCCTCGCCGAAAAAATCAGCAGGGGCAAAACAACCCATTTGAAAGCCGGTGTGGCGAAAAACTCTGCTTCGAACATAATATCACCTCGTTAACTTCGGTTCCTGCGAAAGGTTACAGATTCCAGACCAAATTTCAAGCATAATCTACTTTTCGACACCAGCCTCTGAACCACACCCTTCCCTCCACGCACAATCCCCCTCCCGCCGAGCAAAGCAAGGCGAGCTC
>Ga0272444_10000085_pt1 | contig 119333 bp, 94 predicted proteins | sample SSMForm13_FD_201033 | JGI IMG/M metagenome (GOLD analysis project Ga0272444, IMG submission 201033) | Marine sediment archaeal communities from Little Sippewissett salt marsh, Falmouth, MA, United States - SSM-Form-13 | ecosystem: Environmental > Aquatic > Marine > Wetlands > Sediment ...
CTTATAATCTGCTCACTATGCATTTATATTTTTTATATTATTTTTAACAATCATCCAGGAATTGCGTGGATAAGCCCCGCATTGCTTCTGATACTCTTCTATTTCATGGGCTTGTATGGCACCCAGCCCATCAAAACGTCCGAATCGATGGGCGAATTCCCCGTTTCCTGATGCACATATTAAAACAACGATGGTTTTCCCTGAAATTCACACATGAAAGGATTGAACGATGTCTGATTCGCCGCAAGAACTGATGGAGGTGGTGGACAGGAGGAAGAAAAAATTCAAGCTCCCAAAGGTGAATCTGAAGATCTCAAAACTTACCATCCTCCTCGTGCTCATCGTCTTCCTGCTTCTGGTTGCCTATCATTCCATATTTATCTATGTGAGGCCAAATGAGTACGGCATCAAAGTCGTTCGCATGGGCATGAACCGGGGGGTTCAGAAACAGATCTATACAGCCGGCCTCCACGTGCTCATCCCTATTCTGCAGCAGATGCACACCCTGCCGCGTGATGTCCAGGTGCTGGAGCTGACCGCCTATCCACAGAGCGCCTCCGATGATACACGCAAGGACCGGGCCGCGCACATCCAGACCTCGGACGGCTTTTTTGTGGATGTGGATGTCTCCATTCTGTATCGGATCAGCGATCCCTATCTGGTGTTCACCACCATAGGACCCGGGAACCTGTTTGAAGACAACGGCATCATTCCCAAGGCGGAGCCGGCCCTCAAAGAAACCCTTGGCAAACTCACCACCGAGGATTTTTATAACAGCCCCATGCGGGTGGAGAAGACCCAGGAGGCCAGGGATCGCCTCAACCAGGAGCTCAATCCGAAAGGGATTCAGGTTGAACTGGTCCTGGTGCGGTATTTCCGCTACAGCAACGAAATCCAGAAAAACATAGAAGAGAAGAAACTCAAGGACCAGTTGGTCTTCACGAACCAGGCCGCCACAAGGGCGGCCGTGGAAGAGGCGACCCTCAAAAAAATCATTCAAGAAGGACGTGTGGCCGTACAGGTTGAATTGGAAAAGGGCCAGGCCTATGTCACGCGCAAGAGTGCAGAAAAGGATCAGTATGTCCGGACCAAAAAAGCCGAAGCGAACCTGCTGGTAAAGCTTGCCGAGGCGGAGAGGGTTCGGTTGAAAAACGAGGCGCTCAAAGGCGTGGGCTCGGAGCGCATGGTGGGGTTGAAAATGGCCGATGTGTACCGGGGATTGGATCTGATCATCCTGCCGAGCGACGGAAAGGCGGGCGTCAACCCGCTTGATCTGGACAATGCGCTTCAACTCTTTGACGTGCGAAAAGGAGGCGCCCAATGAAAAAGGCGATTCTTCTTATATGGGTCTTGATCGGGCTCAGCGGGATGTCTGGTTGTGTTTTTTATAGCACGGACAGCACCGAGGTGGGGGTACGTACGAAAAAGCTCACCCTTTTCGGGGAAAAAGGCGTGGAGGAAAAAACCTATGCCCCCGCATCCACCTACCTCTTTCTCCCTGTGATCAACGACTGGCATACCTTTGACACCAAATTGCAGAACCTGGAAATGGTCTTTGAAAAGGGAAGAGGGGACCGTAAAACGCGCGATGATCTTCTTTTCAAGACGATCGACGGCAATGATATCAGCCTGGATGTGATTATCGCCTATCGCATCGATCCTGATAAGGCCCCCTATATCCTGCAGAACGTGGCAGACAGCAACTGGACCCTGAGGGACAAGATCGTAAGGACCATTGCCCGAAGTAAACCCCGTGATATTTTCGGCGAGTTGACCACTGAAGAGTTCTATGTGGCTGAAAAAAGGGAGGCCCAGTCCCAGCGCGCAAAAGAAATTCTGCAGGAAATGCTGGGCCCCCTGGGCGTGAATGTTGAAAAGGTGCTCACCAAGGACTACAGATTCAACAAAGAGTATCAAAAGGCCATTGAAGACAAGAAAGTCGCAGATCAACAAGTGCAGAAAAACCGATCTGCCCAGCACGCCGCCCTGGAGGAGTATAAACGCAAGCTCGCCGAGGCCAAGGGAGAGGTGAATAAGATGGTGGCGGATGCGGATGGCGCCTATCGAAAGGCCAAGATCGAGGCGGATGTCTATTATGAAAAACAGGCGCTCATCGCCGAGGCAATCCGGGCGGAAGGGATTGCCGAGGCCAAGGGGATCCGCGAGATGAACGACGCCCTGGCAGGCTCCGGAGGCGAGGCCTTTGTAAAGCTCAGTATCGCGGAGGCCTTGCAGGGCAAAAGGATCATGTTGCTGCCAGTCTCTGAAGGCGGTATGAATCTTAAAACGACAGATATCAATCAGTTGATTCAGACCATGGGGATCAAGTCCCTTTCGTCCTCAAAACAATAGTGTCTCCGGGCAGGGCTGTGGTGGATGGTCTTTCCAAAAGGACGGGGCAGGGGGGCCCTACTTCGACCTATCGTGCCACCCTGATCCACGGTACCAGCAATACGCAGTAGGTTCGGGAATCAGAGAGGGACGATACGCCATCAACGGCACTTTTCGTCCATGAGAATCGCCAGGCGACACGCATAAAGTCGATTTTTCCCAGAAAAGGCAAAAATAAATATGGGAAATAAATACTATAAAATCACGTTTTCTGGAGAGATTCTCGATGGGAAAAACCCTATAAGCGTAAAAAATTATTTAAGAAACCTATTGAAACTCAATCATGCCCAAGCTGAGCTTTTATTTTCTGGAAAAACAGTTATCATTAAGAAGAAAGTGAATGCGGCAACTGCAAAAAAATGCAAATCACTTTTCGAGCGAGTTGGTGCGATTTGCCATACTGTTCCCTATTCCGAGGAAGAAAAATCCCAACAACCCCTGATTGAATGTCCTAAGTGCCATAAAAAACAGCCTCCCTCCGATACCTGCATCCATTGCGGAGTGATTTTCCGAAAGCTTAAAGAAAAAAGGAACGCTACGGACGCATAAGAAGATGAAGGGGGTGTGCAGGCCGGAAATGGGGTGCCGGCCGAAATGAATGAGGGGGAAGACGGACCATGCTCAAGGCCGGCATTTTTCTGGACATCGAGAACCTGAGCCGAAACGGCGGCTGGGGAATGCGCTTTGACGTCATCAAGAAGCTGGCCGAGGCCCAGGGGACCGTGGTCCTTCGTGCCAATGCCTATATTGCCGTGGACACCCGGCTCGAGCGGGAGGACGACGAGTACAAGAAAAAGACGCGGGCCTTCCGCGACGCCATTCGCCGGAACGGCTTCCACCTCATTTTCAAGGAAGTGAAGCGCTTCGTGGACTCCGAGGGGCAGGTGGTGCTGAAGGCCAACGCGGACCTGGATCTTGCCGTGGATGCCCTGCTCCAGGCGGAAAACCTCGACTACGTGCTTCTGGGAAGCGGCGACGGGGACTTTCTTCGTCTTGTTCGGGCGCTCCAGAGCAAGGGCAAGCGCGTGGACGTTCTGGCCTTTGCCAATACGAGCGCGGAGCTTCGGCAGGAGGCGGACTTCTTCTTCTCCGGACCGCTCGTCCCCGGGCTGCTGACCGCTGACAACGGCGACACGGAACGCAAGCGGGGTATGATCCATCACATCGTCGAGGACAAAGGGTACGCGTTCCTGATGATCCAGACCGGCCTGGGCCTGAACGACGTGATGTACAATGTCTTCTGCCACATCAGCGAGATCACGGAGAACGGAGAACCCATCGATGGGGCTTCCTTTCGAAGGTTGTACGAACGAAAAGCCATTCTGGAGTTCGATCTCACCGAGCAGGCCGACGGGAGGTTCCAGGCAACCGATGTGCGGGAGTGGGTCTGGACATGAACCGGGGAATGAGAAAAAGGGGTATCAGGAGTTGAGGTGTTGAAGGTCGAGGGGCTTCGAGGTCCTCAATCCATGGCGGCAAGAACCTTGAAGCCGTGCTTTTCGAGGGCCTTGCGAATGCCGTCGGTCTTGCATGCGGCCAACCGGAAAAAGTAGACGCGGGTATCGGCTTCCTGGCTGGTCATGCCGATGTTGATCACGTCCCCGCCGTTGTCGTTGATGATCCGAAGGGCCTCCTGAAACGCCCCGATTTTCTCCCCAACGGCCACATCGATGCGGGAGCTGGCCGTCATCACGCCCATCATGTCGATGAACGCCCGAAGGATGTCCGACTCCGTGATGATCCCCACCAGCTTGCCGTTCTCCACCACGGGGATCCCACCAATCTTGTACTTGTAGATGTACTGGGCCGCGATCTCCACGTCGTCGTCGGGACGGACCGTAATCGGCTTTCGGACCATGAGATCGGACAGGGTGAGATCCGCAACCATGGAGGGGATCAGTCCCTGTTTCAGGTCCGCGAGGGTAACGAACCCTTCCAGCCGGTTGCCCTTGGACACCACGGGCAGGTGGCGGATGGAGTTGGTCTTCATCACGCCGATGGCCTCCTGGATGGAGGTCCCCTTGGGAATCGTGATGGGGTCCGGAATCATGAGGTACCGGATCTTCATACCGTCCGCCTTTTCTCGCTTCGCTGTGCGGGCCATCCTCTTTACGTCGCCGCTCCCCGGGTTTGTTTCCCGATTTAAAAATTTTACTTTACCCCTTTTCATCCTGTCAAGCGCAACCCCGAAAAGGGTCGGCTACCAATGGTTTTCGTCCATAAAAAATAATGGCATCCCTTGCGGATCATGAAACCCTCTCGAATTTCTCGTTCCGCCCGGCACCTCACAATACGTCGGCCCTCTGGAAATCCTTGGGGTCCCGGGATCAGATAGGCATTTTCTTTGAACGCTTGATCGTGTAGTTTATCCTCTGTTCTCAGGTTTGAGGGTCACGGCATCGCAGATTACCTCCGCAAAGAGAACGAATCCGCTCGGATTGGACACGAATACGGCTTGAGCATGGAAACCGATTCCCTTTACCTCGTGTGCGCCCGCCGGAAATCCAGGCCCCGTGTGCGCATTGATGTCTGCCGCAGGTGCCGTTGGAGGACCGGCTGTCGGGACCTCCGCGATGCCGTGCAGCTAAGGCTGTTCCCGCTTCCAGCTAAGATCGGGCAAAGACGCCGACGCAACGCATTGTAACCGAATCCTCGGGGGCGGGACCCGGTTCAACGGCCTGAAAAAGCGGTTTCCTGGAAAGGACAAAAGAAATGGAACGGATTGAGGCCGTTGGGTTCGACCTCTTCAACACCCTGATCACGGTAGAGCACCAGGCCCTGGAGCACGCCGTGGAACGGCTCGTCCACAGCCTCCTTCAAAGCGGGATCCAAGTGGATGCCAACCGCTTTGTCGAGGATCACCGAAGCGCGGCCCGGGCCTTCCTGGAACAGACCCGCATCGACGGCCGGGAGACCCATAACCGGTTCTGGATTCAGCAGGCGCTCGAACGCCAGGGCTTTCAACTCGACCCGGAGGATGAGCGCATCGCCTCGGCCGTGGAGGCCTATTTCTCGGCCTTTCAGGACTACGTGAGCCTCATTCCGGGGACCCTGGACATGCTGGAACGCCTTCGCAGCACCTTCCGGTTGGGGCTGCTTTCCAACTTCACCCACCCTCCTGCGGCTCACGCCATCCTGCGCGCCACAGGGCTCGACTCCTTTTTCGATGTCCTCGCCATCAGCGGGGACATCGGGTATCGCAAACCCCACCCCACGGCCTTCGAAGAGCTCGTGCGCGGGCTCGGGATTGAAAGCAGCCGCATTCTCTACATCGGGGACGACCCGGAGCCCGATGTAACCGGCGCCCTTCAAAGCGGTCTTCGTCCCGTGTGGTCCACCTATGTCCGGGATCACGGGCTGGCCTTCGCCCCGGGCTACGCCCGGCAGGACGGGGACCGCCCCGGGGACGACGTGCCCCGCATCTCGGCATGGCATGACCTGATCGCCCTGCTCGAAGACGAGTACAACACGGTTCTTCCTGCGGAAAGCCCCTGAACCCCCTGCCCGAACCAGGGCCTGCGTCATCCCATGCTAAACCGGTCCCGTCCGGCCTTCTTGCTTTGATACATGAGGGTATCCGCACGCCTTACCGTGGATTCGATGGTATCTCCCGCCTTGAGCAGGGTCCCGCCGATGGACACGGTCACCTGAAGGTTTTCCGCCTGCCTTCGCACTCGGGAGGTCCGGATGAGGATCAGGGTCCGATTGCCGATCCGCTCCAGGCCCTCGGCGTCCACATTGCGCACGATGCCAAGGAATTCCTCTCCTCCCCAGCGCCCGAACAGGTCGAACAGCCGGGAATTGTGCAACAAGGTTGCCCCCAGGGTCTTAAGCACTTCGTCCCCGAGGTCATGGCCGTAGGTGTCGTTGAATTGCTTGAAGTGATCGATGTCCATGAAGAGCAAGCCTGAAACCAGGTCGTAGCGATCGAATTCCTCGATGCGCGCCCGAAGCTCCTGCTCCAGGTATGCCCGGTTGGGGAGCTGAGTCAGGGTGTCCAGCATGGCGAGCCTCTCCAACTCCTGGACCCGAAAGAAGCACTCCATCTTGTCGCTGTTATCGCTGAACACCTCAACCGCGCCGATAAGGGTCCCGGCCTCGTCCCGCAGGGGAGTCACACGGATCGCGACGGGCAGGCGGTGGCCGTTGCGGTGGTGCAGGTACACATCAGTCTCCCGGGGCTTTCCGTCTTTCAGAGTGGCGGCCAGGGGGCAGCTCTCCCGACACAGGCTCTTTCCTTGCTCATCCACGTGCATCAGGATGTTGTCAGAGCAGCTCCTGCCCACCACCTCGCCGGCCTTGAAGCCGGTGATGCGCTCTGCCGCCCGGTTCCAGTACTGAATCCTGCGATCCGGGTCCACGAAGTATACGGCATCGTAGAGGTTGTCCAGCATCTCCTTGTAGTTCCATTTCGTCTCTTCTGCCAAAACGAACCTCCGGAATCCGCGGCGCAGGATCACCTGCGTTTGGCCCCCGTCCGTTCCAGTATACCCGCGATCTTGTCCCGGCTCCGCATGAGGTACTCGCGGTCCTGCGAGAATACCTCCAGGGTCATGGTGTCGTCGTAACCGATTTCCTGAAGGGCCCGGATCACGCGTGGAAAGTCCAGGCCCCCCACGCCCACGGGCAGATGATCGTCCGATGAGCCGCGGTTGTCGCTCGCGTGGACATGACCTATCCGGTCTGCGAAGCGCTCGATAAAGGCCAGGTTGCGCTGCTCCCCCGGGGAGTCGATGTGTGCATGCCCCAGGTCCAGGGTCATTTCGAGATGTGGAAACCGGTGAAAAACGTCCGTGAAATGCTCCGGCTCGGAGAGCGAGCAGGCGCCCGGGGGCATGTTCTCGAGTACCACTCTCACGCCCAGGGACTGGGCCGCGAGGAGCACCGTTGAGAGGCTTTCCCTCATGTGTTCGCGAAAGAGCTCGAGCGCCCTTCGCGCCAGGCCCGCGGCATGGGCCGGGTGAAGCACGGCCTTTTCGGCTCCAAGCGCTTTGGACGTCTCCAGGGATTCCACGAGCTCTCGGACCGAGGCCTCCCGCAGCCCCGGGGTCAGATCAGCGGCCGACACAAACGTGGGAAGATGGCACACGAGTCCCAACCCCAACCTGCGAAGGGCGGACAGCACCGCGTCCTTCTGTTCCTGCAACACCCGGTGATGGGCCATGGGGGCGTCCATGGTCAGCTCTACGTAGTCGAATCCCATCTCCGCCACCACCTCGATTTCGTCGATGACCGGGTTCAGGGGGAAGTTCATGGCACCGAAGCGCATGATCCGTCCAGCCTCCATTTTTTTATGAATGAAGGTATGATACATTCAAATCCAGTGATGCACAACTCCCGTAAGACGGGAACGGTCCATGAATCGAGTGGGAGCATGATGATCGATCCCTTGCCAGATCGACGCGCCCGAATTCGCATTGGCGCCCATGAGCCCTGCCGCCCTCTGGTGGATTACCTTGCGGCCCGCTTCACCTACCACGATCGCGAGGGATGGCAGGAGCACATCCGCATGGGGCGCCTTCTCGTGAACCGCCGCACGGCCACCGAGGCGAGCGTCCTGGGGCCAGGAGACCTGGTGGAGTTCTGCATGCCCAATGCACCGGAGCCGCCGGTGGATACGGGCTACGACATCCTGTTCCAGGACGACGCACTCCTTGTGGTGGACAAGCCCGCGGACCTTCCCTGTCACCCGGCGGGCCGGTACTACCGAAACACCTTATGGGGACTCCTTCGGCAACGCCACGGGCCCCACGCCTACCTGGCCCTGATGAACCGCATCGACCGCGAGACCTCGGGGCTGGTTCTTGCGGCCCGGACCCGTTGGGCTGCCGGGGATCTGGGAAGGCAGTTCCGGAAGCGCGCCGTTTTCAAGCGGTACGTGGCCCTGGTGGAAGGACGATTTCCAAAGGGTGCCACAGAGGCCCACGGCGTGCTCGCACCCGATACGGCGAGCGCGGTTCGAAAGCGGCGTCGTTTTCAGCCAGGCCCTGTGCCCGGGGGACTCGCAGAGAATGCCGAGGCGTGCCGGACCACCTTGACCGGGGTTCTTCAGTCCGGTGAAATCAGCTGTGTGGAGGCCATCCCTCACACCGGCCGGCTCCACCAGATTCGGGCTACCCTGAGCGGCCTGGGCTATCCCGTCGTGGGAGACAAAATCTACGGCGTGGACGAGGGGTGCTTTCTGCGATTCATTCAGGGACGTCTGGATCCGGAGGACCGAAGGCGCCTCCGGCTGCCCCGTCAGGCCCTTCACGCGGCCGAGCTCCGCATTCGGCACCCTGCCACCGGCAAAGCCCTCCTTTTTCGATCGGAACTGCCCGAGGACATGAGAGCCCTTATCGGCCAACGCGGGAAAGCGGTGATTTCCCCTTGACACATCCGATGGATTTGTGGCCCTTTCTCCGAGGAAAAATCGCTTCCTCCCGAAAGGTCCTCGCTGTGAGGAAGGGCCGGGCGAGGCGGTCCCCCTTTGATTCTGTTCCTCATGGGAAGGCGGGAAACCGGTATGCAGACCATGGATCAGCTTAGACAAATGCTCGGCCGAATCGACGGCAAGAACTACAATGACTACAAGGACCTGCAGGGAGAATACGACTTCCGCTGGTTTACCCTTTACATCGACCACGTGCAGGGAGACCCGTTCGCCGCCCCTTCTCTCCTCAGGGCGCGGGTTCCCATGAAGAGGGCCGGGTACCCTCGGGACCTCTTCCGCAACCGGGTTCGCCGGATCGCCCTGGAGGACTTTGCCGCCCGTCATGTGCATCGGGCCGTGTCACGGGAGTCCCGGCGCATACAGGGAGGCGGAAAAAGCGGCCGGATCCATATCGATGCGGGGGGCCAGGAGGTCCTGGAACGCACTGCGTGCCGAATCACCCCGGATTGGGTGGAGGCCCGCGTCTACGTGGGTCTCCCGGCCGCAGGGCGACGGATTCTGGGACGCCAGGCCCGCGAGCTCCTATGTGAGATCCTGCCGGACATCGTTCAAAAAGGTCTCCTGTGGCGCGCCTTTCCGGACAAGGAGGCTTGGTCGTTCGTGGAGTGTGTGGAGAACCAGGAAGCCGTTCGGGACCGGCTGGGCGAACTCGGTCTCGTGGCCTTTGTGGCCGAAGGGGCGATCCTCCCCAGGGAGAGCGGCAACAGCCCACGCCCGCTCGACCGGAAACGTGCCGTTGCATTTCAATCCCCGGCCTCCCTTCGCGTGCGCCTGGACCTGCCCAACCCGGTCAGCCGGGAACCGGGCGCTCCGAGGCACATCACGGGCATGGGGATCCCCAGGGGGATCACGCTGATTGTGGGTGGTGGGTATCACGGCAAGTCCACCCTGCTCAAGGCCATGGAGCAGGGCATCTACCCCCATGTGCCCGGAGACGGCCGGGAAGGTGTGGTCACCTGCCGCGGGGCCGTGAAGATCCGAGCCGAGGACGGTCGAAGGGTCGAGCGCGTGGACATCGGGCCGTTCATCGACAATCTGCCCGGCGGACTGGACACCCGCACCTTTTCCACGGACAACGCCAGCGGGAGCACGAGCCAGGCCGCCAACATCGTCGAGGCCCTCGAGATGGGCGCGGACGCCCTGCTCCTGGACGAGGACACCTCGGCCACCAACTTCATGGTCCGCGACGTTCGCATGCAGGCCCTGGTACACAAGGAATTCGAACCCATCACCCCGTTCGTGGACCGGGTCCGTGAGATGTACGAAACGTTCGGCGTGTCCACGGTGCTGGTCATGGGCGGGTGTGGGGATTACTTCGATGTGGCGGATCAAGTGATCCTGATGCGGGAGTACCTTCCCGAAGACGTGACCCGGGAGGCGCAGGATGTGGCTGCGACCCACAAAACCGGAAGGCGTTTCGAGGCCGAACCCTCGTCCGCATGGCGCCTGGAGCGCACGCCCCTTCCCAATAGCTTCGACGCGTCCAGGGGAAGAAAGCGAGTCAAAATCGACGCCAGGGACCTGGATCAGATCCTGTTCGGTGCCGATTCCATTGACCTGCGGGGCGCGGAGCAGCTCGTGGACATGAGCCAGACCCGGGCCGTGGGCATGGCCATCCACCTGGCCGCCTCCCGGTTCATGAACGGGAGGGCCCCCCTCAAGATCGCGCTCGAACAGCTGGAGTCCTACCTGGACGAGAATGGCCTGGACCTGCTGGACCCCTTTCATCGGGGCGAAAAGCACCCGGGAAGCTTCGCCCGGCCCCGCATCCTGGAGATCGCCGCGGCCATCAACCGCCTCCGAAGCGTGCGCTTTCGCTGAGGGAAGAGAAAGGCATCCGTCAAGAGGCGCACCGCACGGACAGATCCAGCGCCTGAAGCACTTTGCAGGCCAAGGCGTCGACCGGCCCGGACCCACGTACGCAGATGACCCGTTCCGCCTCCTCATGCGAAAGACAGCTCGGGTCCCGTGTGATCAGGATCCGCTTTTCCTTTTTGGAGACCGCAAGAAGCTCGGAAGGCGGCAGGGACCCATCGAAGCGGACATCCCAACCGAGGCGCTGCAGGCACCGCGCCAGCTCTTCCAGGTCCCGATCCACGATAAACCGCGGCCTTCGAAGGGGGCGATTCGGGAGCTTCGTCACCCCGCTCACGTCCAGTCGCTCGAACTCGGGGTACACACTCACCCGGTCCCCTGCACACAGGGCGTGATCCCAACCCGCAGGCTCCCCGTTGACCAGGATCAGGTCCACCTCCGCTAACGGCACATCCAACCTGCAAATAGCATCCTTCACACACGTCCCGGTGCGGACATCCACCTCCCCATCGGCCTTTCTGCGTGCCTCCGGCAGATGGCGGTTGAGCTCTTCGTAGAATCGAAACAGGACACGGGGCATGGGGGATCTCCGGCACCTTTTCCCGGGGACAGCCGGGGCTACTCCATGTCGAATTCCTTGATGTCGAACCAGTAGCCCGTGCGGCTGTAATAGTCCAGCTCCGCCTGGACTGCGGCCACGTGGCGTTCCTCGATCTCTAAAAATCCCGAAAAGAGGTCCCGGGCCTCACCCGACATCTTGAGGACCATGTCGCGGTAGAAATCGCTGGTCTCCACCTCCACCTTGAGTGCCCGGCTCAAGACCTGCTTCTCGTCCCCGCGCGGGTTCCCGGGGAGGGTATCCGCGTGCTTTCGGGCCTCCTGCTCCAGGGTTTTCTTCGGGGGAATCGCACTCTCGAGCGCCTCCACGTCCAGCCTCCCGGTCTTGCGCCAGCGCTCCAGGCGGTCTTGAAGGTAGTCCACGTGACGCTGCTCGTCGTCCCCCAGTGTCCGAAGGATGCCCCGGCCCACGGGGTCAGTTACGCTCTCGGCAGCTTCCCGGTACACGTCCCGAATCTTCTTTTCATAGCCGATGGCGGCCACCAGGGCCTCTTCCAGTTTCATAGTCCGTTTCTCCTCTCCTTTTTCTTTCGTTCTCAGGTCGGTGCACCTTCAGCGTTGTCCGTTCAGATACTCCCGGTTCAAGACCCCGTGCACCACGGGGAGTGTGGCGAGATCGGGAGGACGGAAGGCGAACACGCGTTCCAAAAACACGGTCACGATACGGTAGGTCGCTCCCCACAGCATCTCCCGCCCCCTTCTCCCGTGGTGGATGAAGCAAGGGAAATCCCGGGTCTCCTCCGGCTGCTCCCTCTCTCCAGAGCCCCTCTCTTCGAACCGGAGCCGATACCGGGCATAGCGCTCCGGGTCCAGTAAAAACCGAAGAGGGACGTACACGATACGCTCCACCTCCCAGTTCGGCAGAAAGCGCGTCTGGCGCCGCACCCACCCCACCATGGGATAGATCACCCGATGGAACAGCGTCAGGTTCTGGGCGGGAAGCGGTCCAAGCACCCGCACTCCGAGCGGGTTGAGACGCATCTCCTCGAATCCTTCCCGAAGCCCCGTGGCCAGGAGCAGGGAAAGCCTTCGAGCCTCACGAGGCCTTGCGCGGCGCCACTCGCTCCAGTAAGGCCATCGGGCCAGGGGAAACCCGGGCAGGGAAAGCAGGCGACCGATGAACGGGTCCAGCCGCGGGGCCATGCTTCCCCCTGGAAAGCAGAGATCACCGGGCTGCCGAACCTTGTGGGAGCGCTTGTTGAAAACCACGCAGGTCTCGTCCAAACGCCGGTCCCGCCCACAATGGTTCCCCAGAAGAAACAGGACCGACGAGGTGGCCGCAGATCCTGAAATCCCCGCGGGAAACGTGGTGCCGTTCCCGAGACCCTCGTTCAGCGCCCTCGCAATGACCTCTTCCAGGGCTTGAGGATCGTCGGAAAGCTGCATGGGATTTCCTTTCAATCAAGACTCCCTTGAGATGATGGTTCAACGCCTGCTGAACCCGTCTCTTTGAGAGCGGCTTCGGAGCCAAACCCCTCGATTTCCTCGAGCCGAAACCGTGCCCGGTCGTTCCTTGCGGTCGCCTCGAAAAGGGCTGCCAAGGATACCCGTTACTTCCGAAATAGCCACAAGATCAGGGAAATCAGGCCGCTCAGGAGAATCATCGTTGCAAGAGGAAGGTAGAGTTTGAATCCGGGGCGGTCGATCACGATGTCCCCGGGCAGCCGACCCAGGGGAAGCTTGGACAGCCACGGCCAGAGCAGCCCCACGGCGACACACACGATCCCGATGATCACCAGCCCCCGTCTCATCGTGCCTCCTCAAAAGAGCTTACCACGCCCCGAGTCGAACGTACAGCCTCCTGGGGGTCTTTGGGGGTCGCATCTTAAATATTAACTATTGACAAGAACTGCTGAATTTTTTGCCTCCCTTAAAGTCTGCCGGCCCGTTCATGTCAAGGCATACGAATGGCTTGAGACAAAGTGGTTGTTGGACCTGTTTGGAGAAAAATCCGAGCAGGCAAATAGTTAATAATTAAGATGCGACCCCAACTACACCCCAACTACACCCCCTTGAACTTTCCGGGTACGCACATTATGGTGTGGGTCCCTTGAGGTGTCCAACCCCGAACCAGGAACCGATGTCTCCATTGAAACGCATAGAACGCATTCGATCCGCCCTGCCCGAGGCCATGATCCAGGACCAGTGGGTCATCCGCCGCGGGCTGCGTTCTGTCTCCGGAAAATCCGGCCGCAGCAAACCGTCCGGGTTTGTGAAAAAACGCCTGGACGAGCTCGAGCGCCTTCTCGAGGCATCCCTGCAAAGGCGCCGGTCACGTCTGAAAGGTCGGCCCCAACCGATTTACCCGGAGCACCTGCCGATTTTCCGGAAGAAGGAGGAGATCGTCCGGGCCGTCCAGGACCATCCGGTGGTCATCGTCTCCGGGGAGACGGGATCGGGGAAGAGCACCCAGATTCCCAAAATGTGCCTGGAGGCGGGCCGCGGCATCGCCGGTCGGATCGGCTGCACGCAACCCCGACGCATCGCCGCCACCACGATCGCCCGGCGCATTGCACAGGAGATGGGCGAGGACCTGGGGGACTCCGTGGGCTATAAAATCCGGTTCTCCGACCGCACCGGACCCAATGCGTACATCAAGATCCTCACGGACGGCATGCTCCTGGCAGAGACACAGCAGGACCGCTTCCTGAACGAGTACGACACGCTCATCATTGACGAGGCCCACGAGCGAAGTCTGAACATCGACTATCTCCTGGGCATCCTGCGCTCCCTCCTTCGCAAGCGCAGGGACCTGCGGGTGATCGTGACCTCGGCCACCCTGGACACGGAGAAATTCTCCCGGGCCTTTGACCATGCTCCGGTGGTGGAGGTGAGCGGGCGCCTGTTTCCCGTGGAGGTGGAGTACCACCCACCGGAGAATGAACAGCAGGATCCCGAGGACGTCACGTATGTGGACCGGTCGGTCCTGGCCGTAGAGCGCATCGTGAGCCAACGCCCTTTCGGGGACATCCTGGTCTTCATGCCCACGGAGCAGGACATCCGCGAGGCCTGCGAGCGACTCGACGCGCGGGACTTCCCGAACACCACGATCCTCCCCCTGTTTGCCAGACTCCCGGGGGGCCAGCAGAACCGTGTGTTCGCCTCCCGGCCGGGCCGAAAGATCGTGGTGGCCACGAACGTGGCTGAGACGTCCTTGACCATCCCCGGGATTCGTTACGTGGTGGACACGGGCCTCGCCCGCATCCCGCGCTACCTCCCGAGCACACGGACCACCAGCCTGGCCGTGGGCCCGATCTCCCGGAGCAGCGCGGATCAGCGCAAGGGCCGCTGCGGGCGGGTGGAGAACGGTGTGTGCATTCGGTTCTACTCCGAGGAAGATTACGAACGAAGAGAGGAATTCACACCTCCCGAGATCCTCCGTTCGAACCTCGCCGAGGTCATCCTGCGCATGCTCGCTCTCCGGTTGGGGGATGTGGACACGTTCCCGTTCGTGGACCGTCCCGGCGCGCGAAGCATCAAGGACGGGTTCGATGTGCTCACCGAGCTGGGCGCCATCACGCGGGACCGGGATCGGGTGCGCATCACGCCCCGGGGCCGCCTCATGGCCCGCCTGCCTCTGGACCCCAGGATCGCGCGCATGATGATCGAGGCCCGGAAGGAGGGCTGCGAAAAGGAGGTGGGCGTTATTGCGGCCGCGCTCGGCATTCAGGACCCCCGGCAGCGCCCCGCCGAACGGGCTGCCCAGGCCGATGAGGCACACCGGTCCTTTCGCGATCCCGAGAGCGACTTCCTCACACTCCTCAACCTCTGGGATCAGTACCACCGTGCCCGAAAGACCCTGCGCACGCAGGGCAAGATGCGCGCGTTCTGCAAGGAGCACTTCCTCTCCTTTGCGCGCATGCGGGAGTGGCGCGACGTCCACGAGCAGATCACCATCCTCCTGAAGGAAGAAGACCTGGAGTCCGAGGCCGGCGCCCCCTCCGAGAAGACCGCGGACAACTCCCGGTATGCCCGCATTCACCGGGCCGTCCTGAGCGGATTCCTGTCCAACATCGCCGTGCAAAAAGAGAAGACCTTCTACCGGGCCACGCGGGGCCGGGACGTGATGCTCTTTCCCGGTTCCACTCTCTTCAGCAAACCGCCTTCGTGGATCGTGGCCGCCGAGATGGTGCGCACCTCCCGGCTCTTCGCCCGGACGGCCGCCCGGATCGACCCGTCCTGGCTCGAGGCCCTTGGGGGAAGCCTGTGCCGGTCCAGCTACCACCATCCCCACTGGGAAAAAAACCGGGGAGAGGTCCGCGCCACCGAGGAGGTGACGCTTTTCGGCCTGGTCATCGTGCCGGGCCGATCCGCCCCTTACGGTCCGGTGGACCCGGACGAGGCCCACCGGATTTTTGTTCGCTCCGCCCTGGTAGAGGGAGACATTCGAGGGGATTTCTCCTTCCTCCATGAGAACCGCGCACTGGCCGAACGACTCGCTTCCCTGGAGGACCGAATCCGGCGACGAGACATCGTGGTGAGCGAGCAGGCCATGGCCGACTTTTACACGGAGCGGCTTCCCGCAGTGCGCGACGCGCGCACCCTGAAGCGCCGCATCCGGGAGCAGGGAGGCGACGCCTTTCTCCGCATGGACGAGAAGGACTTGGCCCTGTACGTGCCGGACCCGTCCGTGCTCGAGGCCTTTCCCGACCACCTTCGGATCGGGGATCAGGCGTTTCCGTTCACGTACCGCTTCGATCCCTCCTCCAAGGAGGATGGGATCACCGTGCGCGTACCGTCCACGCTCACCTCCCGGCTCCCCCCGGAGCGGCTGGAGTGGATGGTGCCGGGGCTTCTGGAGGAAAAGATCACGGCCTTGATCAAGGGGCTCCCCAAGCGATACCGCAAACAGCTCGTGCCCGTGTCCGGCACGGTACGCATCCTCATGGACGAAATGGAACGAACGGACGAATCCCTCCTCACGGCCATGGGGCGCTTCCTTTACCGGAAGTTCGGCGTGGACATTCCCGCATCCGCGTGGCCCACAGATGACCTGCCCGACCACCTGCGCATGCGGGTGGCCGTCACGGACCACAAGGGCCGGGAGCTTAAGGCCGGCAGGGATCCCGGGCTGCTTCGGGCGGGCGGTGCCGCCTCCCCTGTCGGTTCCTGCCGGGCGTGGGAAGCGGTGCAGGAGCAGTGGGAGCGGTACGCCGTCACGTCCTGGGATTTCGAGTCCCTCCCCGAGCAGATCCCTGTGGAGGACGCACTTGTGGCGTACCCCGCGCTCGAGCCGTCGGAGCCGGGCGTGCGGATCCGGCTGTTTTCAAGTTCAGCCGAGGCCGCCGAGACCCATCTGGATGGTGTGGCCCGCCTCCTGACCCTTCGCCTGGTCAGGGACCTGAAGTTCGCTCGAAAGGTCCTCCGCCTGCCCACATCCCTGAGCCGCGCAGCCGTGTACTTCGGGGGGCAAAAGGCCTTGGAGAGCGCTCTCCAGGGCTCCCTGGTGCGCCACCTCTTCCGTGCGGACGTGCGCACCAGGGAAGCGTTCGAAGCCCTGGCCGAGCGCCTGGGCCCTCGCTTGGTGACGGAGGCGAACGATCTCCTGGACCAGGTCATACGCGTTCTCGAGGCCTATCGGGCGCTTCGATCCACGCTCCGCGGTCTGGAGACCTCATCAAATGCAACCCCGGAGATTCAGGCCCTCTGCGCGACCCTCCGCCACGAGCTCGACCGAATGGTCCCCGCGGATTTCCTGGACCGCTACACGCCGGAGCGGCTCGATCACCTCCCACGCTACCTGCGTGCCATGGAGATCCGCGCGGAACGGGGGTCCTTTGACCCGGCGAAGGACCGGAAGAAGGCAGAGGAGATCCGTGGGTTCGAGGGCGAGCTCGCCCGCATGCAGGAGGAGCTCTCACCCAACGCCACCCCGGAAAAACGCGATGCCCTGGATGCGTTTTCCTGGATGATCGAAGAGCTTCGCGTGTCCATCTTCGCCCAGGAGCTTACCACTGCGGTCAAGGTGTCGCCCAAGCGACTGAAACGAATGGCCGACGAGATCCGGCGCATGGTGTAAGGAGAACACGATCCCGGGGCTTTTTCCCTCATTGCCTGAAGGAGAAAACCATGGACTTTCCAGATCATCCCTTCTGGGATTTCAGCGTTTCCGTCCACAGTCGACCGGGTGTCCCCGAGGCCTGCCTTGCCCTTCAGCGCGGATACGGGCTGGATGTCAACCTTCTGCTTTTCTGCTGCTGTGCGGCCGTGCACCAGGGGAGGCCCCTTGGCCGGGAGGGCGTGTTCCGTGCCCTGGCCGCAGTGGCCGGCTGGCAGGGAGAGGTGGTGCATCCTATCTGGAAGGCGCGATGGCGTCTGAAAGGGGGTTTTGAAGGCTTTCCGTCCGAGCAGACAGAATCCCTGCGCAAGGCCCTCATTGCGGCGGAACTGGATGCGGAGCACATGGAGCAGCTCCGTCTTGCCGAGGCCGTGAGGTTTTCAGCCCGTCCGGAAGCGGACGACGAGGCGCGCCTGGCTGCAGCCGCGGCAAACCTTGCGGACTACATCCATGCCTCGACAGGGAAAGGGAATCCTCCTCCCGGCCATCAGACTGGGGGCAACCTCGTCGCCCCTCTGACCGCTTTGCTTGGCGGGGTATTTCCCGGCTTGAACGCCGATCGAATTCGGGACGAACTGATCCGAGCGCTCAAGGAGCGCGGGCCGGCCTCAGGGTGAATCCAGGATCGCCCTCAACTTCTGGGACAGTGCGATCATGCTGAAAGGCTTCTGAATGAAGCCATCGCAACCCTTTTCCAATATTCCCTGTGCCTGGCCGTTCATGCTGTAGCCGCTGGAAAGAAGAACGCGAACCTTGGGGTTGATTTCTCTCAGGCGTGAATACGCCTCCTCGCCGTTCATGTCCGGCATGATCATGTCCAAAATCACAATATCGATGCGCTCGCTCTCATCCTGATACATGCGAACCGCCTCCCAACCTCCCAAGGCTGGCATGACGCGATACCCCATTTTTTCAATCATAGGGGTGGCCACATCGAGAACCATTTTTTCGTCGTCCACCAGGAGTACGGTTTCCGTCCCCTTCAAAAGCTCAGGCGTTTTCATTCTTTCTTCCACCACCTTTTTTTTCGATGCCGGCAGATAGACCGTGAAGGTAGATCCCTTTCCCCTCTCCGAATACACGTGGACAAAACCGCCATGGTTCTTGATGATACCGTACGCAGAGGCAAGCCCCAAGCCGAATCCTCGGCCCATGCCCTTGGTCGTAAAAAATGGATCAAACACCTTTCGTCGTGTGGCTTCATCCATTCCAACGCCCGTATCCATAATGGAGATTTTCACGAACTCTCCTGCACCGACCGAATGAGGCCGCACAAACTCATCTTCCAGAACCGTGTTTTCGGTTCGAAGATAGAGATCCCCTCCTCCGGGCATGGCCTGCCAGGCATTGACAAAAAAGTTGAGCAGGACCTGCTCGATCTGCGCCCTGTCTGCTTCCGCAGCCCAGAGATCTTCCTGGTAGGATTCATGAATCCGAATCTCTTTTCTCGTTCGGGCGAACATCTGAACCGTTTTGGTGACAAGTTGATTCACGTCTGTCGATTTGACTTCAACCTTTCCCCCGTGTGCCAACCCCAGGAGCTGTTTTGTGAGTTCCGCGCCACTCCTGACGTAGTCTTCGATCCCCTGGAGATGCTCCGTATGAGGGCTTGAGGCATCCACATCACTCATCATCAGGGCGGCCCGTCCTTGAATCCCCATGAGCAGGTTGTTGAAATCGTGGGCGATGCCGCCTGCCAGGGTCCCGATGGCTTCCATTTTCTGGGCCTGCTGAAGCTGCCATTGAAGCCTTTGCTTCTCGGTGACATCCCGCAGCACCCCCTGTACGACCGTTTTTCCCTGGTAGGTAATCAACGATGTGGAGATCTCGGCCCGGAACGTGGCGCCGTCTTTCCGCATTGCGAGGTAGGTATGGGAAACATACTCCGGCCCCATGTTTTCCACCCGCGCTCGAATCCGCTCCTGAATGCGCGGGTGTTCCTCGGGGTCCACCACATCCCAGAGGGAAAGGGCCAGGCCCTCTTCCACGGTGTAGAGACAGAGATCGCATATCCGCTGATTCAGAAAGATAAAGCGCCCCGACGGAATCTCGCACACAAAATACCCGTCCAGCGTGTTCTCCACCAGAGACCTGTAACGCTCTTCACTCTGCTGGAGAGCCTCCTCCGCTTCCTTGCGGTCGCTGATGTCGCGCACGCTCACGACCACCCCCTCGATGTACCCCTCATCGTCCCGAAACGGCTGATACGCCAAATCCATGAAGCGCCAACCTATGCCGGCATACTCGAACCATGACTGGTAACGAACGGTCTCTCCGTCCAGCGCGCGGTCCAGATATACTTTGACCTTTTTGTGAAAGGTGTCCTCGCCCATGAGTTGGGCGACGGAAAAGCCGATGATCTCCTCCCGGCTTCTGGCGTGGGCCTTGAGATAAGCGTTGTTCACCGCCCGATACACGTAATCCCGGTCCACAAAGGACATCAGATCGTCGGTCGAGGAGATGATGTGCTCGTAACGGCGCAGGGTTTCTTCGTATTTCTTCCGCTCTCTGATGTCACGGGCAATGGACATGATGGCCTTTCTGCCCTTGAACAGGAAGACGGTGGAAAGGATCTCCACCGGGATGCGTTTTCCCTCCTTGGTGATGTGGGTGACCTCGAAAGTCTGATTTTTCTCTTTATCCAGGCTCTTTCGGACGGATTCTCCTCCCCGCTCGACCGTGTCCTTCCTTGCGCTGATATCAGCGACGGTCAATTTTAGAAGCTCTTCCCGCGAGTAGCCCAACCGCTTGCAGGCGACTTCGTTCACTTCCAGGAGCCGTCCAAAGCCCTTGTCCTGAAAAGGATGGACGAATACGGCGTCAGCGCCTCCGTTGAACAACGCGCGGTAACGCTGTTCATTGTCCCGAAGCGTCTCCTGGACACGCTTTCGTGCGATGATGTTGAACACCAGCACGGCGATGATTCCCGCCAGGGCGATAAAAACGGCGATCACCGCCCAGATGATCGTTTTGTACGTATCATAGAATGAAAAGGGCTGGTTGACGATCAGGCTTCCCTCGGGCAGGGCCGACGGGGGGAGCCCGAAACGATTCAACTCGTTGGAATCAAACATGTACCTCACCGGACTCGTGCCCAGGGGAATGGCGCGTGCCTCTTCGCCGTCCAGGATACGAAGCGCCATTCGGGCGGTCATGCGGCCTTCCTCATAGCCATTGGAGAGCTTCCCTCCCACGATGCCGTGCCCGAGGTAGAACTGCCACACGGAATAGATGGGGAAAGGGCAATGGGGGCGGAGCCGGTCCAGGTTCTGCTCGTGGGAAAGCACACGGCCGGTCTCGTCCGGCCGAAAAATGAACAGGAGCACGAGGGTGTTCTCGGGGAGGTCGGGGATCTTCCGTATCAGCTGTTCCACGGTCAGGTCCTCGAGATAGCGAACCCGTGCACCCTGAAACGAATCCCCGAGAACGGCCTCCGCCTTTTTCTTGAGCGCTCGACCGGTCCGGCTCTTGTCCAGAATCACCGCGATCTCTTGGATCCCCGAATGCAGGCGCAGGGCTGTTTCCACCGTGGAACCGATGTCGATGGATTCGCGAAGCCCGGTCACGTTCATTCGGCGCCGCATCTCAGGCGTGTAGCCGCTGACGCTGCAAAAGACGGCAGGAACGCCGGGAAAAACATCTTGCCCGGCGGTGAGCATGAAGCTCAAGGCGTTGTCGTCGCAGGCGATGACGACATCGACGCTGCGTTCCCTGTATTTGACCTTCAATGCCTCCTGAAAGGCCTGCAGGTAGGCCTCCGATGCTTGGAAACGGGTGTCCAGGAACTCGAACTTGACCTCCACCTCCCCGGCCTCCTCGAGGAAGACGGACCGGATCCCCCGGGAGATACTGTCGGTCCAGGAAAAGCCGAAGTGATACGAGTGAAGCACCACGACACGGTCCGCGTCATAAACGAGTTCGGCGTTCTCGCCTGGCTCGGCCGCCTCTCCCGCCTCTCCGCCCAAGCAGAGTGTCCCTAGAAGCAGAACAAAGGTCCATCCTGTCACCCTCGCCCAAGCCCTCGGTCCCACGATCCCTTCACCTCCCGTCCCGTCCGGCGGTTCCCCGCGAAAACCCGCCTCTTGCCGCTGAAAGGCATGCCCCTGTCTCTGTCCTCATGGCCTGTTCCGCGCTTTCCGACGCATCTCGATCGGCATGGGTGCCTAATGAATTTCATCGATTTTTCCGGACAGGGCTTCCAAGGAAAACGGCTTCTGCAGAAAGCCGTCGGCCCCTGCGTTCAGGACCTCCTGGGCAGGCCCTTCCAGGGTGTACCCGCTGCACACGATCACCTTGAGTCCGGGGCGGACGGCGACCAACTCGGTATACACCTGCTTCGCGTCCATGTCCGGCAGCTTGAGGTCGAGAAGGACCAGATCGATGGTTCCGTCATGGCCCGAGCCAAGGCGCACGGCCTCTTCACCGGTGCGCGCGGGGAGGACGCGATATCCCAGTTTTTCCAGCATGGCGCGGCTGACATCCATGACCATGTCCTCGTCCTCCACCACCAGGACCGTCCCGGTCCTTTGCCCCGTGGCCGGACGGTCCTTGGGCGCAGCTTCCGCCGCCTTCTTCGACACGGGCAGATGCATCCGCACGGTGGTCCCCCTTCCCGGTTCGGAGTCCACGGTGATCCAGCCGTCATGGTTGCGTATCACCCCGTAAGCGGCTGCCATGCCGAGCCCCCGGCCCTGGAACTTGGTCGTGAAAAACGGCTCGAAGATCCGGCTTCTCGCCTCCTTATCCATTCCCTTTCCGTCGTCCTCGACACATAAAAGGACATAGGGGCCCGCCTCGAGATCCGGAAGCTGCAAGGCCTCCTCCGATGTCACGGTTTCGTTCCGGCAGGATATCCGGATGCGGCCTTTGCCCTCGATGGCCTCTACGGCGTTGAAGACCACCGCGGAAAACGCCATCTGAAACTGGGTCTCGTCCGCCTTGACCGCCGAAGTCCCCGCTTGAATGTCCGCCTCCACACGAATGGTCGGGGGGATCAGGTGCCCGATCAGGGCCAGCGTCTGGTTCACCAGGTTCTCGGCTGGGACGACCCTTGCCTGGTATCTGCCCCCCCTTGCATAGGCCAGAAGCTGGTTGGTCAGATGCACCATCCGCTCCGCAGACTGCTTGATGGGCTCGATCTCGAGCTCCCTGTCGCGGCGAGGCTCCAGCTCCAGCATGTCGATCCTGCCCAGGATGACCGAAAGCGCGTTATTGAACTGATGGGCGATCCCCCCTGCAAGGCTGGCAATGGCCTCCATCCTCTGGGCCTCTTGAAGCCGTTTTTCCAGCCGTGCTTTTTCCTCTTCGGCAAGCTTTCTCTTGTGGACGTCACGCGATACACCCAGAATGCCCACCGGACGACCCACATCGTCCCGAATAAAGGTCATGGTCGCCTCCACCCAGGAGGAAGACCCGTCCTTGTTTTTCTGCTGAATCTCAAAGGTCTTCGAGCGTTTTGGATCCACGCCGTCCCCTCCGTCCCTGGCCAGCTCCTCGGCCAGTGCCTTAATGACGCGCTCAAACGATTCGGGGGACAGGGTCTCCTCCACACTCTGGGTCATGGCCTCCTCCGGGGTGAATCCCCGCATCCTGTAGACCGAAGGACTGACATAGGTGAACCGCATGGTCGCCGGATCCACGGTCCAGATAATATCGTTCACGTTCTCCGCCAAGAGCCTGTGCGCCTGTTCGCTCTCACGAAGGGCCTTTTCCGCCCTGATCCGCTCCTCGATCTCCCGGGTGAGCTTGCCCTGCTCCGCGCGAAGCTCCTCTTTGGACGCCCTTTCCATTTCCGCCAGCCCGTGCATGCCTCGCACCATGACCGCCGCAGAGATCGCGGTCATCGCATTCATCAGGAGGTACGTCCCCAAGCTCACCGTTGCTCTCAGCGGCGTTGGGAAAAAGGGCATGTCCTGGCCCCAGCGTCCCGTGGCTGCGAGCCATCCAAAGAGCAGAAGGGTCACCGCATTGACGATCAGGGCCCCTACGGCGGCCCTCCATCCCAGGAGCAGGCCTGCCATCACGGCAAAGGCAAACAGGCAGACCGGCCCCCCGCTGAACAATCCAAAGTAGAAAATGATGTAGGCACCGAGGGCAAACGTCAGGAGAAGCGTGCACCCGGCCCGGATCTCGTACTTCCATCCCCGAAAGATCAGGACCATCAGCGCAGTGCCGCAGACCACCGCGTTCAGGAGCACGATCACCCAAAGCTTCGCCTCTATCGCCATCAGGGTCATGGGCACGAAGAGGAACAGGGCAAACACCAACCCGACACTCAGGATCGCCACCAGGATCCTTTCGCGCCAGTAGCTCAGGCCTTGTTTTTCAGGGTGTTTTTGCAATGTCACAGCCTTGCCGGTGAAATCAAATCGTAACCGGTATCCTTGCAGCGGATGAATGAGATCCTTCCGGGAGGGGAGCGCACTCCCGATTTCCGGTACGTGCGGGGATGTCCTTGTTCATGTCGTTCGAAAGGCGGGTCTTGAAGCCAAGCGGTCTATGTACTCCGCTCGATTCTCTTCCCATCCAGGGCTTCGTGGACCGCCCTCGCCAAGTCCTTCGTGCTGACGGGTTTCATGAGGAACCGGGTGATGCCGTAGTATCCGGCCGTCTGCTCGGTCACGGTCTCACTGTACCCGGTGCACAGGAGGACCGGAACGGTTCCATGGAGCTTTCGAATCTCTGCAATGAGCTGAACCCCCGTCATCTCGGGCATGGTCTGGTCTGTAACCAGCAGATCAAACCCTGTTGGATCCTCCTTGAAAGCCTCGAGCGCCTTCAGGCTGCTGGCGTGCGCTTGGACGCGGTACCCCAGATACTCCAGGCTCTCCCGGACCACGTCGAGGAAAAAGAGCTCGTCGTCGACAACGAGGATGTTCTCCTGGCGGCCGACCGGCAGGGAATCCGCTGAGGGCTCCTCTTGCATGGCCTTGCAGCGAGCCACCGGCAAGTAGACGTCGAACCGAGTCCCCTTGCCCACGGTGCTCTCCATCTCGATGAGGCCGTTGTGTCCCTTGACGATCCCCAGCGTCACCGAGAGCCCCAGGCCGCTTCCCTCGCTTCCTGGTTTCGTGGTGAAGTAGGGATTAAAAATCCTTTCGGACAACTGCGGTTCGATTCCGCAGCCCGTGTCTGAAATTCCCAACTGGAGATACTCCCCCGGCGGCACCTTGAGGGACATCCACTCCCTCGGGGCCGGGAAGGAGACATTCCTCAGGGACAACGCCAAAACGCCTCCGTCATCGCGCATGGCGTGATACGCATTCGTGCACAAATTCATGACGACCTGGTGAATCTGCGTTGCATCCCCGCATATCGTATCGACGTCGGCATCGAAGCCCTGTTCGATCCGAATGGTTTTCGGAAGGATGGATCGCATGAGCTTGACGGACTCCTTGAGGAGCGGGGTCACCGCAATGGTGGTCACCGAGGCTTCTTTGGGTCTGCTGAATCGAAGGATCTGCTGAACCAGGTCCTTGGCCCGCCTGCCGGCATCCAGCACCCGATGGAGATAATCCCGCCTCTTGCCCTCCTCATCGGGGGATTCTTCTATGAGGGCCAGCTCGGTGTACCCGATGATGCCTCCCAGGATGTTGTTGAAGTCGTGGGCAATCCCCCCTGCAAGGGTCCCGATCGCCTCGATCCGCTGGGACTGTAAAAGCTGTTTTTCCAGGGCCGTCTTTTCCTCCACGAGATGTTTCTCTTTGGTGAGGTCCCGAACAAACACGCCCAGGGCCACCGGCCTGCTTTCTTCATCCGTGATCCGCCAGCCCTTGATGGAGACGGGCAGCGGGAATCCGTCCTCTCGAATGAGTGCGATTTCGGACGGCTCCTTCTGGGAAATGCCTTTTTCCATCGACAGGACGGCCTGCCAAGCCGCCTCATGATAGGCCTCCGGCACAAACTCCGTGAAGTGCCGATCCACGATTTCCAACGCCGTATACCCGCTCATCGTCATGAGCGCCCTGTTGGCATCCAGGATGCGGCCCTCAAAATCCAGGAGGACCACACCCTCCGGGTTGGAGTTGTAAAACGTCCGGAAACGGTACTCGCTCTCTCTCAAGGCCCTTTCGGCTTCTTTGTTTGCCGTGATGTCGCGCACAATGGCCTGAAGATGCACCTCCCCGCTGAAATCCAATCGGTTCAGGCTCACCTCCGCAAAGAAGGGGGTGCTGTCCAGCCTGCGGTGTATCCATTCGAACCGCTTGGGCTTTTTCCCGTGATACACCGCATGATAGATTTCCATGGCCCGTTTTCGCGTATCCTCGCCGTTCGGCTGCCGGGGTGGAGACAGGTCTTCCACGGCTTGCCCCAGGAGGTCCTCCCTGGAGCCCCCGAAGAGCCTCAACGTGGCCTCGTTACACTTCACGATTTTTCTGTCCTTGAGGAGAAAAATGGCATCGTCGGCCGAGTCGAAAAGCGTCCGGTACCTTTGCTCGCTGGCCTTCAACGCTTCCTCGGCCTGTTCATGCCCCTGAATCTCCTGCCGGAGCCGCTGGTTTGCGGTCTCCAGATCCCCCTTGCGCTTCTCCGCCAGATCCAGGGACTCCTCGATGCGGCGTTTCAGGAGCTCAGGGGCAAGGACGGCCAGGCTCGCAATCATGACGAACACGCAGAGTGCGATCGCCCAAGAGGCGGGTTTCACGGAGGTCATCATGTGCTCGGCGTAGATCGGAATGAACCCCGTGATCATGCCGGCTGCCACAAAGGCAATGGTCCCGAAGCTCAAGACAATCGCCAGAACGGCCCTGCGAAAGCCGAAGAGCAGGCTGACCAGGAAGCACAGGCCGATCAGGAGGGTAAGGGCCACCCCGCTCATTCCCAGCCGAATCAGGATGGAAACGGTGAGCAGGTAGAGGGAGGAAACCAGAACCAGGGATTTAAATTGGGTTGAAAAGGTTTTCGAAGGAATTGTTAAGACTATAAAAATACTATATAAAACTATATATATGATAGAAAATATCCATCTTCCCTGCACATAGGCATGAATCGCGCCCAACACCACGGCCGGCAGACCGGCCAGCCACATGATAAAAAGAACGCGTGAAAGCAGGGCCTTTCGAACCTCGAGAACCTCCTCTCTTTCCTCGCGCGTATTGGAGAAAAAGCGTCTGGGCATGGGTGTGCGTCCCATTCACACGTCTCTGATTTTCCGCCTCCCCGCTCACTCGGCCGCAGGCTTCACTGCATTCCCTTTGAATCGGAATGAGGGACGCGCGAGGGAAACAGGGTCAAGGATCCTGTTTTCTCAACGGCATGGCATCCATGAACCTTGAGAAGGTTTTTCCTCGTGACCTTTCATTTGAAACCATTCCAAGGCCAGCCTGCAACTGCAAAAAGGGAAAGCTTATTCTTTTCAATAAGTTAAAGCGAATAAGGAAGGTTTATTCTGAATCCTGGAGCAAGGCTTCGGCAAGAGTTACAAAGCCGGCACAATGGAAAGGGGCTCCCACTCTTTGTGGGAAGGAGCCCATTGCACTCATGAGACGTCTGTCCAGAGTTGGATATAAGACGGGTTTAGCGCGGGCGGAACGAGAGGCAGGGCCTGTCTCTGCCTTCATTCCGGATTCTTTCGAACATAGATCGTCTTATGGACGCGGGCCACCACCTCCCCGGCACGGTCCTTCACGTCCACGGAAAACGGCTCAAAATGTGGTTCCCCATCGGCCGCCCGTTTCACGATCTCCGAGATCCTGTCCCGGCCGATCTCGAAGTCTGCGCTGACCGCACCGCGTACGGGTTTGACGAACTCGATGGTGGCGGTCTTGTCCCAGACCCGATAGCCCTTTCCCAGGAGGTGCATGAGCATCAACATGTAGAACGGGTCGGTCATGGCAAACAGGCTGCCCCCGAAGTGGGTGCCCACATAGTTTCGATTCAACGCGTGCATGTGAAGACGCACGGTGATCCCTCGCCAGTCTTTGGAAATGCGGGTGACCCGAATGCCGGCCCCCAGAAACGGCGGCCAGAGGTTCACGATGCAGCGAAAGAGACGAGGATGTTTCATCCATTCCATATCCGAAACCCTTCAAAAAAATGGGGACGCTGGTAAGAAACCTATGTTTCTTTGTTGCGGGAGCACGTCACGAGCGACAGATGTCTTTGTACAACTCCGGCCTCCGATTGGCCCAGGGGTCCGTGTTCGGGCCAAGGATTTTTTTCACCTCGGAAAACGCCTGGACGTCCAGGGTCAGGGTGGCCCGTTCAAAAGGCTTCTCCCGGCCGTCGATGTTGACCCGAACTTGGCCCAGAGGATCCACGATGCGGCTGTTTCCGCCGTACTCGATGAAGAATGATCCCTCCAGGAAGGCGCAGGGCTGGGTGCTGCAGTCGTTGGCCGCCAGGAGAAAGACCTGGTTCTCCCGGGCCCTCACCCTCGTGTAGAGGTCCCAGAACTCCAGGTACGCGACCGGCCACGCCGCAGGAAGGAGCACGATTTCCGCCCCTTGGACCTTGAGGCAGCGCATGGACTCAGGAAACTCGTTGTCATAGCAAACGAGGACCCCCACCTTTCCCACGGCCGTGTCGAACACAGGAAAGCCCAGGTTCCCGGGCTCGCTCTCCTCGGGTTCGTCCCAGACCAGGTGATTCTTCCGGTACGTGTGGACCGTATCTCCTTCGATCAGGACGGCGGCGTTGTACGGCAAGGGCCCGGTTTTCCGTCCCTCTCCTCGCGGCTCCTCCACGCCCACGCAGATGAGCATACCGAGCCGGCGCGACAACGTCTTCAGCCCTTCGATTCGGTCCTGATACTCCTCCCGGTCCCTGAGACCCACCAGGGACCGTTCGGGGAAGACGATGAGATCTGTGGAGCCTCTACTCTCTTCCACGGCCTGCACCACATGATTGAAATCCTGATCCAGTTCTTTGGTCCGCCAAAGGTTCACCACGGTGGCCCGAATGCCCTCTTTCATATGACTCTGCCTCGAATGCGGGACCCATGGCTGCCCATGCGGCGTCGTGCGCATCGATCCACGAGTGTCCCACGGTTCCCTAAAAGGGTCCTTGCTTGTGCCGAATGGGTCGCTTGATCCAGGAATACCCAGGAGTTGTCATTCGTTGGAACACGCCGGACAAGAAACGGGACGCCTCACTCCGACGGACTCTTCAGGGGACGGATCGTGTCACGCTGGAGCCTCGACCGGGGATCGGTTGGGGTATTCGACGTCCCCTGCCCGGGCGTCTGACGGCCGGTCGGGCGAGACGGGCCATTCTGCTGCCGAAGCCCCTGTCCGGGGCTTTTGTCCCTGGTGCCCGCAGCTGGCGGTTTCGCGCCGGGCCGAAGGGCCGGCGCGACTCCGGGCCTGGATCCCCCGCCTCCGCCGATATCCCGAATCTCCAGGACCTGGGACCATGCGCTCCAAGCGTTTTCCCCCTTCACCTTGCACCGGCATCGGTATCGGCCAGGCGCGGAAAAGCGCATGGGCTGGGTGACGGTCGCCTTCCCCAACATCTCCATCTTCGTGGCCACCAGGAAGGCGGGCCTGCCCATGGCGCGCCAGGCCCGGCCATCGTGCTGCTGAAACTCGAAGACCAGCCGGTCCCAGGCCTCGGGCGCACAGCGAATTTTCAGGGAAACCGGCACCCGGATGAACAGGGACTGCCCGGGCATGGGCAGAATCTCCGGAATGGGCATGCCCTCCGGTTTGGATGCCACACGCAGGTTTTCAGGGGCCTTCGGCGGGGCGTTCTCCTCCGCCTGTTCGTAGGGGCCAATGTACACGATCGACGAAACCTGGATATTTGTATTCGGGCCCTGATAGGAAATCGCGGAGGTCTGGATATTCGTATCCGGTCCCTGATAGGAAATGGCCGAGGTGTTCACCTGAACGGGCTCGGCCAAGACCGTGGCCGTTCCCAGGCCCGGCAGCAGGAGGCCCATGAGGAAGAGGGTTCGAAGATACCGCATGATGCGCCTTTGTCCCTCCGCAATGGGAGGCAGACAGGTCCTCTTTTGCTCATTCAAGGGGTTCTAAGGTTCTAACTGGAGACTAGGAGACAATAAGACCTGCCACACCCAGCTATTCGGCCCGAGCACATTCTCACCGCAGGGCCCCACCGCTCCCTTTAATGTGTCCGGGGGAAGGTTGCTGCACCAATCGCCTGCGCAGCCCAGCCCCAGGACCATGCACTCGTCTCCCTTTCGAACCAGGGCTGCTGCCAGGACCCGGTAATCATTGCTGACGCCCCCCAAATTCAAAGACCCCTTATTGGCCTCGACCATGACCGTGCCCTGGTACGACCCGGTGGAAAGGGCCTGGGGCTCGACAGTGCGTCCCACGCACACACCTATTGGTTGAACGGTTTCTTCCGCCAAGAATATTGCGGCTCCATCCACTACGAGATCCCCGTCCCGCCACGCCGAGGGCAGGTTCACGATCTGGATGGGCACGTGCAGGTGGGCCATGGGGGTTGCGAGGAACTCGAGATCGCCGAACTGGCTAATATCGAAGCCCTGGGACCCAAACAGGTGGTCTTTGATTTTTTCCGGATCCGCGATCTCCAGCGTGTCCCCGGCAACGGCCGGAAGAATCCCGACAACGCCGAGGACCAGCAAAAGGGACAGGAAAAACGGGCCCGTTCTTTGGAGCAAACCGTCTCTATGCTTCATGGCACCCTCCTGTGGGTCGGGTTGAATCCTTTTTCTATTATTCGTCGTTCCCCGGGCCCTAAAAGTTCAAAGGACTTCACGAAAAAACGGCCTCACCCGGCCCCCCTTCGTGCGATCCCAGGCCTCGCGAGAAAGCCTGGCACGCCCCCGGTCCTTTTCCCGTGGCCGGGTGTGCTTCCATCCGTCGCAGGGCTTTCCGGTTGACACGTGTCCTGACTCAGGGGTATTTTAAAAGGGTCAAAAAAGATATCTTAGAATCACATATCATTCTCACGACAGCTATTATTGTAACCTGCTACGCAACGTTCTGTCATGCTCCGTGTGGATCCACACGGGCAGGGACGCCTTCCGGCACCCGGGCGACTTCCCGGCCCGCTGGGCGTGAGAAAAGCTCCGAAGAAGCGATCCCTATCTCTTCCAAGGATCCTTGCCATAAAAACCCGTTGCCAAGCGCGACGCAGCCAACCGACGGAACGGGATCTTGTCCAGCATACGACCCGGGACCGATCCCATCAAGCGGAAAGAAAGGGTTGTTTTTTTGAACCTGGACCCAAAGACCAGGTACCCAAAACCAGCAGGTTATCCCAGGAAGGTTCTGACCGGCGAATCGTGACGTGCCGGCCCCATGGACTGCGGTGTCTCCGCCCTTGACATCCTGGACCTATGAAGACACGCCTTCGACGCAACCTGATCCTCCTCTTCACCGTGGCCCTGGCCTTTCTCCGGGCAGAAGGCCATGCCGCGGCCCAGCCCATCCGCATCGTCTCCCCGGCCTCCCAGGTCTTCGGGGGCCAACCCATCCTGTTCCACATTCAGGCCGCACGACTCGTCTCCCCCCAGCAGGCCACCCTTTACTACCGGGGAATCGGCACGGCCGTATACAAAACCCTGCCCATGCAGCAGGCTTCCTCCATTGATTTCAAGGCCGTGCTTCCGGCCGTCAAGGTGGCGCCGCCGGGGATCCAGCTCTTTTTCGTGGTCGTGGACGGCCAGGGGAAGCGGTTCACCCTGCCCGAAGCCAACCCGCAGAAGAACCCGTACAGCATCCCCATCGATCTGGACCGCAGTCCCCCGTATGTGACCGGTGCCTGGCCTGCGGAAGGGGATGTGATCCAGGAGCGGCGCCCCCGGATCGAGATCGCGTTCGAGGATGCCGAGACGCGCGTCCACAAGGCATCGGTCCGGATCATCCTGGACGACATGGATGTGACCCAGGTCTCGGAGATCACGGAGAACCGCGCCTCGTTCACGCCGCAGACCGATCTCCCGGACGGTCCCCACGTGATCACCGTGGATTTGGCCGACGTGTGCGGCAACCGGATGACGCCCGCGTCCTGGGCGTTCACGGTCCAGGGGACATCGGACCTTCAGGCCGTGGGAGACCTTCAGTGGGACGTGGAGGTGCGACGAAAGGTGGCTTCCTCGTCCTCGAACGTGGAACCGAGGTGGCAGCTCCAGTCCAGCGGCACGCTCGCGACCCGGATGGAGAAAGGCCCCTTTGCCACGACGTTTGATGCGAATGCCTGGTTCTTCGACGAGGAAGGACCGGAGCCTCAGGACGACCTCTTTACCCTGAACCACTTTCTCTGGCAGGCGCAGTACGGCAACCAGCAGGTCCAGGTCGGCGACGTGGTCGTGGACGGCACGGAGCTCATCAGCCCCAGCATTGACCGGCGGGGCGGGCACCTCGCCCTGGACATCCAAGGGACCCGGGCCCACGCCTTTGTGCTCCGCAGCAACACCATCACCGGCTTTGACCAGGGGCTGGGCATGGGCAAAAGCGGCCAGCGTATTTACGGGGGCTCTCTGGAACGGGACATCCTGGACGACCGGAAGCTGCGGGTCAAGGTGACGCACCTCCGGGGCAAGAACCGGGAGGCCACGGATTACAACGCCGCGACCCTGGAAGGCGGATCCGAGGGCGAGGTCTCCAGCCTCTACGTCTACAGCCAGCCCCTGGGGAACGCCCTGGGCCTGGACGCCGAGTTCTGCCGAAGCCGCTTCGACCCGGAGCTCTCCGACGACATTCCAATGGAATCCGACCATGCCCTGCTCCTGAGGGCCTTCGGGGTCGGGCAGGCTTACGACTGGCTCGCCGGATACCGCTTCCTGGGCCCGCAGTACCAGAGCATCGCGGATCCCACCGCGATCCACGACGTGGAGGAAGTCACCCTGGACGGGGGGTTTCGGTTTTCCGGGTCCGAGGTGAGGCTCTCCGGGATTCACTGCACGGACAACGTGGAGGAGGCCCCCGGGATCCCGGTGATCCGAAACAAGACCGGCATGATCAGCTACAGCCACCAGAGGCCGGACTGGCCGACCCTGATGCTGAGCCACACCGTGAGCATTCAGGACAGCACCCGCGAGCCGGTCGATTTCGCGGCCATCGAGAATCACACGCATGTGACCAGCCTCAGCCTCTCCCTGGACCGGGAACGGTGGAATATCACCCCCAGCTACATCCACACGGACTATGACGACCGGGTCAGCGTTCCCAGCAATGACTCCCGATCCGACCTGTACGCGGTCACCGGATCGTGGAGGCCCAAAGACACCCTCTCCTTGAACCCCGCATTGACCTATGAGCGTCTTTACACGGAGATCAACGGCGTCACCACGGAGACCCTTCAGGCCGTCCTGGCCGGGGCGTTCTCCTTTTTCTCCGGCAAGATGAATGTCAACACCACCCTCTCCATGCTGGACACGCGGGCCAATGACGACAGCGTGCACACGAGGATGTACGACGTCATCGGGCAGCTCAATGTCAACCTCGAGCGATACCTTCAAACCGAAGGCACCCAGACGCTTTCCGTGAGGGGGCATTTCGGCCGGGTGACCGATGAGATCCTCGACACGGCCGACAACGATTACTCGATTTACTGCATCTTCAGCTTTGGATTTCCCCTGCGGCTTTTCGGGGGTTCCTCGTCATGACAGGCGCAATGGACTGGAGCCGCATGTTGGAAGCATCATCCCGCATTCGAAGGGCGCGTTTTCGAGGTCCAAGGGCGTTCCTGGGCGTTCTTTTCGCCTTCCTGCTTCTCGCTTCGGGCCAACCCGCGCGGGCAAACAGCACCCTGGCCGTTGAGCAGGTAAACCCCCTGGCGGTCCAAGCATCCTGGACCTACGATGGGGCAACCTGTCCCCTCGGCGTCTGCGCGAGCTTGAATCTCGACTGGGGGGACGGCAGCCCTGCCGTGAACATCCCGTTTGCCCCCACAAGAGGCCGCAGGAACCACACGTATGCCACCCATGGGGAGTACACCGTGAGGCTGATCTGCGTCGGCAACCCGGCCGATCCACGGTGCAATCCCACAGAAACCCTGTACGTGACGAGCCGCTTCCAGGTCACCCCCAGCCCGAACCGAATCCAACTGGTGCAAGGACAGAGCTACGACTTCAACGTCACGTACACCCTCACCGGCGGCGGGACCTTCACGGCCGAGTCCGCCGAGGGCCGGTTCATCACCCGCAGCGGGAGGGTCCTGGAGCGGGACGGGAGGCGCTTGAACATTCAGGCCAGGAATGCGACCGGCACGGCCAGCGAGACGATCCACGTGCCGTCCGCCCTGATCGAGCAGGTAAGAAAACGAAGAGAAGGGAGCTTCCGGTACAGGCGCTTGTTTGAATCGGCAGGCAACCAGGCCGAGGCTGTGGTGGACTTCCAGATCGTCCCGTCTTCCGCAGGACCCTTCTCCCTGGTGCGCATGCAGCTCGTGTTCGAGAATACCGAGGAAAGGGAAAAAGGGAAAACACCCCTGGAGCAGGGCCGAGTCACCCTCCCCCAGTACTCCGAGGCCTGGGTGGCCAAGGCCCGTCTCACGTACAACGGAAGCGGTCTCTTGCGGGCCCAGTGGCGGGTGGACGACCAGATCATCGGGTACGTGAATCAATTTCTGCACCCGGGTCGGCGCCGCGTGACCCTGGAGAGCCCGAGCGTACCGGGGCTGCCCACCTACGACACGGGACGGCATCGCGTGGAGCTGGAAATCCTGAACCCGGCGCCCGTCTTTGACGAGCCGGTGGTCTTCTACTACGTCACGCCGCAGCGAATGCCCTCCCTGGAGGACATTCCCCTTCTGGCGCCCGAGGACCGTACCCGCCTTGCCGCGGGGACCGATGCTTCTCAAGCGCCTGTATTTCAATGGCAGGCCCTGGAAGGCAAGCACACCTATCTGTTCACCCTTCGCCCGGTCCAAACCTTTCAGGACAGCGGGGCCGGTCCCGCGATCAAGGCCCTGACACCGGGAGGGCCCTACCCCCTGTCCAGGCTGGACCAGGGCAAGCTGGCCTATGATGTACCCTATGCATGGGCCGTTCGGGCCTATGCAGAGGGAAAACTCGCAGGAGAGAGCCGTGAGCGCACCGTGTACTTCACGCCTCCCAAGGAAAAACCGGATCGCCTTTCCCTTCAGGACCTGCAGGTGGACGTCCTGAAGCCCCCTTTGGGGGGGCAAGCTCCCGGAGGCCCGGTGGAAGAGGGAAAGCGCGTCCGGATTGCCGCGGCCATGAAAAACCAAGGCGAGAACGCGCTCTACAACGTGGGGGTGGAATTCCTGATCGGCCAAGCCCTTGTGGACACGTCCTTTTTCGCATCGGTCCTTCCCGGAGCGGTGATTCAGCTCGAAGGCATCGGCATCGTCCAGGAATCCGGGGAGGTCGTGGTACGCGCGGTCCAGGGGGTTCACGACGAGAAGCGGATCCTCCATTCCATTCACGGGACCTTCCGTCCATAGACCCTTGGACCCTCCTCGAGCGATTCGCCGGCGGATCCCCGGCTCGACCCCTGCCCTGACGGTCGCGGGAAAACCGACGATCCGCTTTCCCGTGCCTTTCACGCAGCCCGACCCCAACTGGAACGTCCCCAGCCGTGCCTAATAGGGGCCTGTCGCATGGATGCGTGCAAGGGGCTTTCACATAATACGACCGGGATCGGCATTATACGCTTTCCGGTGCTTCACAAACGCGAATCCAGAGTGAACCTTGCAGCGCCTTGAAACGACTCATGAATAAGCGGTTGTCCTTCCCATCGGATACGGAACGGATGGAGAGAATTTCATCCGGGGACCGCAGGGTATTCGAAACCCTCTATCAAGAAACGTCCCAACGGGTCTTCTTTTACCTGAACCGGCTCCTGCAGGACCGGTCGACCGCTGAGGACATCCTGGTGGAGACCTTTACCCAGGCCTGGAAGAACGCCCACCGGTTTCAGGGGCAGTCCAAGGCCAGCACATGGATCTTCGGCATTGCGAGAAATCTCGCCTTGAACGAGCTGCGGAAACGCAAGCCCGTTGAAGACATCGAGGACCACCCCGAACTGGAGGAACCGGGCGATCCCTTGCAGGACATGGAAGCCGAGGATCGAAAAGCAGCCGTGCGGGACGCCCTGATACGGGTCTCTGCCAAGCACCGGGAAGTTCTGGATCTCGTGTTCTTCCATGAAATGAATTACCAGGAGATCGCCGCGATCCTGGATGTTCCGTTGAACACGGTAAAAACGCGCGTGTTTCACGCAAAAAAGGCCGTGAAAAAGAAGCTGGGGAGCACCTTGAGATGAACGATGAGCTCCGCATGTACAAAGACATGATTCCCTTATATCTCAACGGGCGCCTGCCGGCCCCCGACAGGGAGGCGCTGGAGCAAGCGCTGGACCGCTACGAAGAGCTGCAACGGGACCTGGCCGAGCTCGGGGAGATTCGAGGGGCCTACGAGTGCATGGAGGAGGAGGCGCCGGCCCCTTCGCATGCGGCTTTTGCAAGGATCCTCGACCAAATCCGGGAATCTCCCGACCGGAAGGCGACAAGGCCTCGTGCCGAGTCGTCCCTCCTGTCCAGGCTGAGGACCCTTTTCGTCTCCCCGAGGGCGGCCTGGGCCCTGTGCGCAGCTCAGGCCATTGTCCTGATCGTGCTGATCTTCGGCATGCCAAGCGAAAACCGGTTTTACACCCTGACGGACTCCGCAATACCGACCGACGAAGCCATCCGGTTCAACGCGATCTTCGACGAGGACGCCACGGAACGGGAGATTCGGTCCCTTTTGAATGAAGCCGATGTCACCATCGTAGAGGGACCGAGCCCCAGCGGCCTGTACGTCCTGGAGGCCCGAAGCGCGGAAGCCCCGGAGCGCGCCCTGGAGATGCTTCGAAGCTCGCCGATTGTGCGGCTGGCGGAGCGGCGCTATTGAGGGAATTGTGAGGAGAAACATGCGGTTTCGACTGGGCTTCATTCTTTGCGTGGTTTTTCTCACGATGCCTGTGACCGCGTCGAAGGCCGCGGATCTGAGCGGGCCAGAGGCTCCATCGTCGCCCACGTTGCGCTTGAAAAGGCAGGGGACCGGATCCGATGCCCGAAAGAGGATTTCGCTCCCACCTTCCCAAGCCGCCGCTCCTGCGGAGCAGGGCGCGTCCTGCGATCCGCTTGTCTTCACCTCTCCGACGCGCCTCCCTCCCGGCGCGCCAGGACGCTACTACGCCTATTCCCTAAGGGTTTCCGGGGCATACGATCCTGTCTCTTTTGAACTCAAGAGAGGGGGCGCCCTGCCGGCCGGGCTGCAGCTCCAACCGGACGGACGCATTTCCGGCACGCCCCTTCAGCCCGGACGACATGCGTTTACCGTCACCGTTCGCGATACGTGCCCGATCGGTTCCCGGAACGTCAGGAAACAATTCCACATGACCATCCTGCCCGCCGCCGGGACCCTGCGCACCCTGTCCGAACCGATGGATGCACGCCATCCCCCCTCAGCGGGCCCCCTGAATCGGGCCCCATCCGCAGCACCGCGCGTGCCCCGCGCCGAGGAATCCCCTTCCGGACAAGGAGCGCTACCACGGGCCGCGGGCCCCTGTGAACGAGCCCATGTGCCGGGACACATTCTGGTCGTCCTGGAACGGACCGCCGCCCCTTCCCGCGTCCATGCCCTTCAAGACACTTATGGGCTAAATGTCGTGGAACGCTTCAGGATTCGAGCCCTGGGGCTCCACTGTGTCCTGTTCCGTGCGGACGGCAATCCGTTCGAGGTCGTCGAGCGCCTCAAAGGAGAATCGGGGGTCATGGATGCCCAGCCCAACCACATCTTCGAGACCGCATCCGAACCCATGGAGGACCTCCAGCAGATGGCCCGGGTCCTGAACTTCGATCGGCTTCACCGGCACCGGACGGGCAGGAACGTGACCATCGCGATCCTTGATACGGGGATCGACACCAGCCACCGGGATCTCTCCGAACGCATCCGCATGACCGGGAACCTGATGAGCGAATCCCTTTACCGGGCGGAGATTCACGGTACGGCCGTGGCCGGACTGATCGGGGCGAGCGTGAATCACTTCGGCATTCAGGGGATTGCACCCGATGTGGACATCCTGGCACTCCGCGCGTGCGAGCAGATCTCGGAAGGGCGCCCTGAAGGCCGGGGGAATACGATATCGGTGGTCAAGGCCCTGGACATGGCCCTGGAGCAGGGGGCCCGGGTCGTGAACATGAGCATCGGCACAGAGGGCCCGGACAACCTGATTCTTCGGCTTCTGAAGGAAGGCGCGGGGAGAGGGGTCCTGTTCACCGCGCCCGTGGGAAACCGATCCGGAAAGCACACCCTCCTTTTTCCGGCCTCGAGCGCCTACGTGATCGGGGTGGGGGGCACGGACGAGCAGGGACGGCCGTGGCCGGATCCGCAAGCAACGGCCAATGCCCACGTCCTGGCGCCTGCCACGAACCTCCTGACCACCATCCCGGGAAACCGGCACAACGTCCTGAGCGGCGCCTCCCTGGCCTCGGCCGTGGTGGCAGGGGTCCTGGTCCTGGCGGTGGAAACGCAACCGGAGACGCCTGTCCCTCGAATGCCCGCGGGATCCAGTGCGTTTTGTCCTTGGGCCGAAAAGGTGATGGGTCTTTCCTTTTGTGTGGAGTGAGCCTCAGCAGCAGGCAAGGCGGTTTTCCCGTGCGCTCCTCCGGATCTCTCCCACGGGTCGGCAGCGACCTGGAAGAAGGGAAGGAATCCCCCTGAAACCCCGCTACAGGCGGGACGAGGAATGCGCATGCGTAACCTTTTCGAGGACAGGACGATCGAAAAGGATACCGCATTGTCGCCATCCAAAAGATCCGAGGCGGAACAGCAGGTGCTCCTGGCCTGTCTGGACGAGGTGGGGATCGGGGAGAAACAGGTCGTGGGCGAGCTCACGGGGTGCGACTTCACGGGGCACGGGGAGGAGAGTCTTCAGCAGACGATCGCGTTTCTCGAGAAGGAGCTTCAGGGGTTCTTGCCGGAGACCCTCGCCGACTTCGTGGCCGTGAACCGCGTGCGAGTGCCGGTTCGATCGACCTTTTGCCTGGACGAGCGATTCATCCTCCTGTCCAAAGGTGAGCTGGATGCGTCATTCCAGGACAGCCAGGGGTGGGAGCGTTTCCGTATGCTGTACCCGGCGTCCTACGGCGTGGTGGATATCTCGCGGGTGGGCTTCGACGCCCCGGGTCACCAGGCACTCATCTACACCGGTCTGCAGGTGGACTGGGACATGGGGCATGGGGAGTACCGGCTCTTTGAGAAATCCGGGGGTCGATGGGAGAAGACCGAATCGGCCTTGGCGTGGATGTCCTGATGACAAACCCAAAGGAGAGAGGAGGATCGAATGAAAACACGAGTTGAAAGGACCGGGGTCCTGGGCATTTGCCTGGTAGGGTTGCTTTGTGCGGGTCTTCTTCTCGCGCTGCCGGCCGGGGTCTGCGCAAAGGCCAAGCTCGTGCCCATCGAAGGCATGAGCTACCAGGTCGGTGCGTCCCTGGGGGACAACCTGAAGGCCCTGGCCGGCAAGAAGGTGTCCGTGACCCTGGACTCGGGGAACACGCTGACCGGTATCGTCAAGGAGGTCGGCGACCATTTGGTGCACCTGGAAAAGTTGGACGGCAAGGAGTACTATGACGCCCTGATCCGGATCGAGCGCATTGACGCCCTGGAGGCCCGATTCCGGGAACTCCAGCGCTGATTCGCAGGAAAAGTCCATTCTCCTCGTCCCACGGGGCGGGATTCACGGCATCCCTGGAAAGGTTCCCGTCATGCGATGTGAACGCTGCTCGCAGGAAAACGCCGGATTGAAGATCTGCATTCGATCCACCCGGGAGCGCATTCCCAGGGATGCCCCGTGGGACGTGGGCCTGGTTTTCAAGAACACCTCGGACCGCCCCCTGCGCATCTACTTTGTGCGAAACGAAGTCTTCAGGAGCTTCCAAAGCCGCTTCTGGATCCTGGTTCGCGGGAAACCCGTGCCGATCACCCGGGTGTCCCCGCCTCACGGCTATGTGGTCACGGAGAAGGATTTCCACTGGGTGGAGGCCAAAAGCGAGATCCTCTTTCACCAGGCCCTCTCCCTGGCGGAGGCCGGGCTCGAAAAGGACATCGAAACATTCACCCTTCAATGGGCCTATGAAAACACCCTTTCCCGGTGGGAAGGAGGGGTTCAAACGCTGGACGGCATCACAAAAGCCCTGTTCGGCGGAAAAGAGATCCTCTCCCTTTGGCGAGGGGAGCTGGAAGCCTCCATGGATTTCATCCTGGAGAACGGCACCCGTCCCACAGGGGAATGACACCCATCCATTTTTCAAAACGGGCGGAACATGCTATCCAGGAATCTTTTCAAGGAAGAAAACGAATCCTCCACCTTTGTGGATGCAACCATCACGGAGGAAGGGGACCTCCAAATGATTAAAAACGAGTTCGGACCGGGCGATTATGAAACCGAGGTCACGGCCGCAATATCCGCAACAGAAAAGGATCAACTCCTGCTTGCCCTGCTGGAACATGTCTATGCGGGCGACAAAAACGCGCTCGAGAACTTCATCGCCTTTGCGCGGTCCAAGAACCTCCACGTGGCAACCTTTCGTTGGCCCTGAGTTCCTGATAGAGGATGTGTCTTGTCATGGCGAAAAGAATTTTTGATGCGCTTGTCGACCTGTTTGGAAACCATCCCGTGTACATCCTCCTCGGAATGGGTGCCCTTTACTCCATTCTTGAATTGATCGAAGGGCGGTCCTTCATGAAGGGGCTCGTTTCGAGCTCCCTCTACTCCTTCGCAAAAAGCGCGTTCTTCACCGTCCTGTTCCTCTCCCTCATCGGAGCGTTCGCCTATCAGGCGATCTTCGTCGAAATCGACAAATTCAAGAAGGCCGCAAGGGCCCTGGACCTGACCTACCACCTCAAGGACCACCCGACCGCCGATGTCCTGTTTTGTTCGCCCCTCCTGCGAAGGGGCGAGCGCCGCGACATCGTGAGCCCGATCCTTTCCGGACCCTACAAGGGGACCCCGGTGGTCCTGTTCAACCTGCGATACGGCCGGACAGAGTCGGCCGGGGAGTCCCACAGCTTCTATTATCGCTCCGTGGTTGCCTTTTCTGTTCAGGGGCAGGGGGTTCCGGCGTTCTCCCTTGTCCCGGCCCGGGAAGCAGGTGCACTCTTCGAGAGGATCCCCGGCGAAAACGCCGTCCCCTTTGAAGAGGACGAGGCGTTCTCGCGCCGGTACGTCGTGAAGGGACTTGAACCGGACGTTCTGAAGCGCATGTTCGGCCCCGATCTCCGCCGCGCGTTGGTTCAATCCCCAGAGCCCTGGGCTGGAGGGACGACCGGAGAGCACCTTGTCCTTTTCAGGGACGGGAAAACGGACGACCGGGTTCAGGAAGACGCGTTTGCGGCGTATCTGGAGGACGCCTACGCGCTTTTCCAACACATAACAAAAAGGTAGGGCTACACAAAGTACTCTTTCCTGAGCTGCTCCCTGAAATTTGTGGAGCTCCGGACCACCTCGTCGAACTTGGCCTTGGGAAGGATAAAGACCTCCAGAGGCTCGAGGGCCTTGATGGTTGCCGCGCGGGGCTCGTCCTTTAAGAGAGCCAGCTCCCCGAAGAAATCCCCGGTGCCCAGGGTCCCCATCGACTGGAGCTGACCCTTTGTGTCCTTCAGGACCTCGACGGAGCCGGAGCGGATCAGGTAGAATTTGTCCCCCACTTCTCCCTGCTGAATCACGAACTCGCCCGCACCATAGCTCACCAGCTTCATCTCCTTTGCCGCACCGGCCAGCACGGTAGGGGAAACGTCCTGGAAGATGCTGCTCTTTCGGAGAAATTCCCCGATGACAATGGAGTCGGAAACCACCACGTCCGAGACGATGTACCCGTCCACCATCTTGAGGATACGGTCTGCCGCATCCAGAATCCGGTTGTCGTGGGTGACGATCATGATGGTGCAGTCCTCCTCCTTGGCGCGCTTCTGGAGGATCTGGACCACCTGCCGGCCCGTGTCCTTGTCCAGGGCCGCTGTGGGCTCGTCCGCCAGGATGAGCTTGGGGTGGTTCACCAGGGCCCGGCCGATAGCGACCCGCTGCTGCTGGCCGCCGGAGAGCTTATCCGGCTTGTAGTGCATCCGCTCCTCCAGGCCCAGCTCGGTCAGGATCTGGGCGGGGCGTTCCCTGAATTCCTTCCTTGAGAAGGGATACAGCTGCATGGCCAGGGCCAGGGTCTGAACGGCGGTCAGGGACTCGAACAGGTTGTGGGCCTGAAAGATGAACCCGATGTTTTTTCGTACCTCCTGGAGGCCCTGGGCGCTCATTCCGCCCAGATCGTTCCCTAGGACCTTCATGCTCCCTTCCTGAGTGGATCGAAGCGCCCCGATCAGGGTCAGGAGGGTCGTCTTGCCGGATCCGGAAGGGCCGGTCAGGATCACGATCTCCCCGGGGAACACCTGGAGCTTGTTGTCAAAGAGCACCTGCTTACGGCTCTCTCCCTCGCCGAAGGCGTAGTTGATGCCCTTCATCTCGATGGACGGCTGAATCGCCCCGTCGCGCAGAATGAACGTCGGAGTTTTGGATGTATTCAAATCATACCCTCCCTAGTACAGGGATGCAGGATCCGCCGAGGTCACCCGCCTCACGGCGATGAGCCCGCCGATAGCGCACATGAAGATGGTAAAGCAGAAGATCAAGGCGACCCTTCCAACGGTCAGGAACATGAGAATCCCGGTGTGGTATTCGATGATGCCATAGAGGAGATACCCGAAAGCCAGGCCCGGAATGAATCCCAGGACGGAAAGCCACAGGGCCTCCTGTACCACGGTCTTTCGAAGGAATCGGTCGGAAAACCCCATGGCCCTCAAGGTGGCGTATTGGGGCATGTGATCCGTAATCTCGTTGTACAGAATCTGGTAACAGATGATCACGCCGATGATGAACCCGATGACCATGCCTACGCCGAAGATGGCACCCAAGGGGACCGCCTTGATGGTGTGGATCACTTCCCTCTTCCTGATTTCCTCAGGTGTGAGGACGATGACGTCCTTTGGGAGTCGATCCAGCATCTGCTGCTTCAGGGTGGGGATATCCGTGCCCGGCCGGGCTCTCAGGAGGCCATAGGCGACCTTCTCGCTCTCCTGGCCCCATCGGCCCCACAGCCACGTGGCATCGGACATCAAGATGGTCCCGTCAATGCTGAAATTGGGGCCCAGCTCCACGAAGCCCCCCACCCGATACTTCCGGTCGCTGATTTCAATGTCCTGCCCCAGCTCGATCTTTCCGAAAATCCGCCTGGACTTGACGTCGAACACCACGGTCCCCTGCTTTTTCAAGGCCGCCTTGACCTCTTCGTAATTGGGGAGACTCAACGGATTCGTGTCGGGAGGAAACGCCATGACGAAGATCACCTTGGTCAACCCGGTCTGGGGGTTCTTCATTCCTACCAGCCCTTTGTACACAGGTACGACCTCTACGACCTCTTCAAACCCCATGGCCTGCATCATCCGGCTCCGGTCCATGGTCGCGTACTTGTTCAAATGAATGCTCCGGATATCCATCATGACCAGGTCTGCATTGAAATAGGTCGCCAGCCTCGCCTGACTGTCATTGATTCCGTTGAAAAAACCCATCTCCATCAGCATGATTACCACTGTAAAGGCCATGGCGCTCAAGGACATGGCCAGGCGGGCCTTCTTGTGAAGAAGCATCTTTCGGGCGATGGAGATTTTGTGTGAGGAGGAGAACATCAGTAGAGCTCCGCAGGATCGGTTCGCCTGACTTTCTGCAACCCCAGAATACAGGAGATGATGCACATCAAAAGGCTCATGGAAAAAACAAACAGGGCCATGCCCGGCGTCAGATCCATGGGCATCTTGGAGAGGGCGTGTACGACCTTGAAGACGACATAGGCGAACCCGAGCGCCGGGAAGTAGCTCATCAATGCGTACAACAGGGCCTGCTTGACACCGATGCCGTAAATGAACCAGGACTTGAATCCCATGGCCTTGAGGGTGGCGAATTCGTTGAGTCGATTGGAAATATCCGTATTCAGGACCTGAAACAGGATGACGACACCGACGATGAAGGCCACCACTACACCCGTCTGAAAAATCACCCCGACCGGTTTGACCGAGATGAAGTAGTCCTGTTCCTGCTGAATCATCTCGTCCTTTGTATAGACGAGAACGTCGTCCGGCAGAACCTGCTTCAGCTTCTCTTTGACGATGGTTGGATCGGCGCCCTCTTTGACCTGAAGAAAGCCGTAGTTGACTTCTTGGGGATCGCTTCCGGTGAGTCGAAAGAAGTTGTCGTTCCCCACGATGATACAGCCGTCGGAGAAGAGAGAGACCCCCAGCTTGAAATGCCCCTTGATGGTGACTGTCTTCTCGTTGACCTCCACCTCCCGCCCGATGCTCAGATCGCCGTACCCCGGATGGCTGTAAGTGTCCACCAGCACGGTGTTGTTCTTTTTGATCTCGTCCAGCCCGGCACGTATATCGGGATCGCTGACAAACGCCTCATCCAGGGTGATCCCGAAAACCATCAACTCGGACGTGAGCTCCGTATCCGGGTCTTCCCACCAGGCACTGGCGATATTCAAGTTCACCCAGGATTCGATTTCAGGGACAACGCGTGCCTGGGTGAGCCGCATCTTGTTGAAGTGGTCCGGGGCTCCGATGAACTTGTACCGCTCCGACAGGATTCCCAGGTCATAGTCGAATCGTTCAAACAGGGCTGCGGCGGCCGTCCTGGCTCCCTGCAGAAAACCGAGCTGCATGAAGACGAGCAGGACCGAAAAAGCGATCCCGCTCACGGCTGCGGCGGCCCGCTTCTTGTTTTGAAAGACGTTTTTTCGGGCAAGGGGAATGTTCATGCTATGACGTTAGAACGCGATGGAAACATCGACCTCCAGGTTGATCAGCTTGGCTGCGATCTCGGGATCGTCCAATAGGATCTTGACATCGGCGGTCCGGTTAGAGGGGTTGATGATCCTGCCGATGGACTCCACCTCGCCGGTCATGGCATTCGGAAGGGCGTTGCCTGTGACCGTGGCTTTCACCCCGGGGGATATCTTCAAGAGATCCCCTTCAAAGACCTCCGCGATCACGTGCATGTTCGCCAAATCGGCCATCCGAATAATCGGCCTGCCTCCGGTGGATTCTCCCACTCCCAGGAGGACCTCCAGGACGGTTCCATTCATGGGCGCCGTCAGAGTGGCACGCTCCAGCTTCTCTGTGGCCAGGTCCAATTGCTTCTGAGTGCGGTTCATGCTGATCTCACGGTTCATCCTCAAGCGCTCCAATTCCTGCTTGGCCAGGGCAACGCTGATTTCCCGATTCAGAATCAGGCGGCTCAGTTCCTGCCTGGCTGAATCCAGCTTGGCTCCGCTCACCTGGACGTGGTTTTCACGCTCGTCCATCATCTGCTCCGAGATGGACTTCCCGTCGGCCTCCTGAAACCGTTTTAATCGCCTCAAGGCGAACTCGTGCTCCGACTGTGCGGCCGACACCTTTTCTCTCTGAATCGATATGGCCTTGGCCCCCAGCTCATCCGCTTCCCGGACCCTCGCTTCCTGAACGGCAATGGATTTGGCACCCAGCTCATCGGCCTCCTTGGCCGACAATCGAGCCAGGTCGGCCTCCAGTTCATAGGTCTCCTTGCTCTTGAAAACCACCAGGGGTGCGCCCTTCTGGACGGTCTGGCCCTCCTTGACCTTGATCCCGGCAATGATATCGCCTGCCGGCCCGGCCAGATCGACGATTCCCCCCTTCGGCTTGATGCGCCCCAGGGCGCCGACTTTCTCCTGGGCGATCGCGTTTCCCGTAAAAGCAAACCAAAGGATCAACCCCAAAAAAAAGACTTTGTTTTTCATTTTGCCTCTTCTTCCTTCCTGGTTGTTGGGTCTGGTAAAGGAACCGTCATCAGGCTGTTCATCCTGAACCGAAAGGTCTGCGCTTCGTCGGTCAGGAGGGTGCCGGTGGCAAACCGCAGGTCCGCCAGAGCCACTGCGTACTTCCGCATGGCCTCCACCTGCCTTGCCCTGGCCGTGTAATAGCGATCCTCCATATCGACCAGGTCGTTCAGCTCTGCCGCACCCTGCCGGACTTTGAAGTTTTCGTGGTCGGCCGCATCCCGATAGGCCTTGGCCGATTCCGTGGCCAGGCGGTACTCCTTGATGGCCGACCGCAGTCTTTCCACGGACACCAGGACGTCCGAAGCAATGCCGTTGGAAAGCTCCTCGACTGTCAGCTTCGCCTCCCTCACCAGGGACCGCTGCCGCACGAACTCCCCCTTGGCCGCATTGTTTTCAATGGGAAACTCCAGGGTCAGGCCACCGAAGACATTGGGGCCGGCATGATCATGATACACGGATCGATAATACCGGCTGGAATCGTCCCTCTCATTGAACCCCGACACCCCGACCCGGAACGTGAAATCCAGCCTCGGCCGGATGTCGTCGCGAGCCTTTTCCAGGAGGATCTCCTCGGTCTCCACATTGGTGAGGGACGCCAGGTAGTCCCCCCGCTTCTGAAAAGCGACATCCACATACTGCCCGGTTCTCTCCTCGTCCAGCAGCTTGCTGTTGACCACGGGCGGGAACGTGCCCTCGGGCAAAGGGGCCTCGGGCAGCTCCTTGGGCGTGTACCCCATGGCCACGCCCAGCTGCTGCTTCGCCTGGTATACCGAGGAACGGCTGTCCCGAATGTCCGCCTGGCGCTCGTAGAGCTTCGCCTCGGCCTGACGCTTTGCAGCCGGCTCCATCTCCCCCACACGAACCAGCTTGTCGACCAGGCTGTAGATCTCACCCGCCCGCCTTTCCGTGTCTTCCAGGATTTGAAACGTCTTCAGGGAGGCCAAGCAGTTCCAGTAGGATACAGATGTCATGAAAATGCGTTCGGAGATGTTGTGCTTGGACAGCAGCTCCGTGGCATCCAGGTTGGAGCTGGCCGCCATCTCCTCAGCGGCTGTGTGCGTTTTTCCCAGCCCACGCATCAGGGGAATGACAAACTCGACGTCCAGGTCCGAGCGGCTCTGCGGCTGGATGTCCTGGCTGAAGTTCTCCACGTCCACGTTGGAGACGGAAGGGGAGAAGACAAGGCCTTGCCTGAACTGCTTCCTTACTCCAAGGGAGTAGGTAGCCCTCTCTTCCCGCCAGCTGTCCGTGACCTCCCGAATTCCAAGGTCCGTCGCGAACCTGCCATCCTCCTCACCCGAATCATCGAAGTGCTGCCGCTCCTGTTCCCAGGATGCGGAGCCCAACCCGACCCAATCGAACTGCCCGGTAGCCGTCTGTAGAGCACCCTCGCTCTGGACCACCTGCTCTTCCTCGATTTTCACGCCCGGATTGGACTCGAGGGTCTTGAGAATGGCGTCGGAAAGAGAGATGGAGGGTTCCTCCGCCATCAGGGACGGGGGAAGAACCAGGTACAGAATGAACACTACCCAATAGACCGAAAAGAAAGGCCGTGGATGCATCACATGTCCCCTCATGTCAAAAGGATCCTTTGCCTGCCTGGTTGTCACCGTCCATTCTAATCGAACGAATAACGTTCTACACTCAAACGCTGTGATTTATCACCACTGAATCGGGCAGGGCCTCCGCCCGAGGGCAGACGTTCGGTGGTGTGTATCTGTGATACGAAACGGAAAAAGGCTAAAGGATACGATTGCTGCCAGCAGTGGTTAAGTGGATAAATTACGATACCGGAAACGTCTTCGAAACACCAGGGGGAATTACCCAAAAGACCCGCCGATGTCAAATATTTTAACCCCCTTCGGCGAGTCCGTGCGAAAGGGCTCATGTCTGCCCGGGCCCTGGTTTCACACGCCGATCCCGGGAACAGAGAGAGTTCGTTTCCCATTGCTTAAAACGAGGTTGCTCTACCCTTCCGCGCTATATCCAATGCTGATCGAGATACCAGGCTGCAGTCTTCTCCACGCCCTCCCGCAGAGAAACCTGGGGCTTCCACGAAAGGCGTTCCTCGATCCTGCGGTTGCTGCAAAGCCAGGCCTCCTGCCTCATCTCCAGGACCTTGTCGCGACAGAAGATGGCCGGTTTTCCCCTCATCGTGGACAGGGCATCTGCAAAAAAGGCGGCCGTCCCGGTCAACGACACGGGGAGCCGTAAGGTAAGGATCCGGTGCTTGGAGAGTGCGGTCTGTATGAGCCGCGCCAACTCCAGCCAGGAAGCGGGTTCATCGCCGGTGACGAAAAAGGTCTCCCCCTTTGGCTTCCTTTCAAGCGCCGCGAGAATCGCGCGAACCAGATCGTCCACGTGAAGGAAGGACACCCGTTGTCGCCCATTCCCCGGAAGAAAAGCCACCCCCTTCCGAATCCCCTTGAACAGCAGGAAGACATCCTTTTCTCCAGGGCCGTACACCACGGAGGGCCGTAGGATGAGATATCTCCGGTCGTGCTCGCGACCCCAGGCCCTGATGATCCTCTCGGCCCGAAGCTTGCTCCAGCCATAGGCGTTCACAGGCGCAGGGCGAGCGGTTTCATCCAGTGGAATCCCTCCGGGAGACGGACCGACAGCAGCCTGGGAGCTGATGAAAAGGAACCGCTGGTGCCGTCCCGACAAGGAGAGGACTCGCTCGGTGAACGCCACGTTCGCCTGGTAAAACGCTCGCCGGCTCATGGCCTTGATTGCTGCGGCGCAGTGGATGACCGTATCGGCCTCTTCAAGTGCCTTGCGCAGCATGGGCACATCATCCGCCCCGGTGCCCACGAATACCCTCGCCCCCTGTCGTTGAAGTCTTCGAATGAGGGGGTTGGTCCGTCGAACATAGAGGTGCAAGGGATGGTCGGTCTGAATCAGGGCACGGGCGACATGGGACCCGATAAAACCTGTGGCCCCTGTGAGTGCGACCGTTTTCAATGCTCCCTCCTAAACGACGCCTTTCCCATCTCCGGGGCGCCACTCTCGACATGGAATTCAAGTCGTTCCAGTAGCGTATCCCAGAAACGGATCTCTTATCCATCCAAAATTGCGGCGACCGAAACCTCCTTCATCCTTCCCTTTAACAGCGTGAGAAAATGCATTCCTCCTGCTCCCAACGAAACCAGCAAGTCCCCTTCTATTGAATCTCCCCGCTTTCCCGGTTCAGCGGGATGAGGAGTGCGCGTCATCCCTCGTCATGCCCGCGTGCGAAAGGCGATTCCTTCACGACAGTCCTGTCCCTTTTCCACCATGCCCCAATGAGGACGATCATCGGCAGCAACGTGAAGAACTCCACGAGCTCACGAGGGACCCATCCCCTGCCCGAGAAAAACAGGACCGCGCTCACAGCGCAGACCACACCCAGTTGAATCAGGGACCTTCCCGGAATGAATCTCACCTGTACCTGACAGTGGAATACGGTCAGGAAGGCCACAACGGCCTTGGTGCCTATGATGCTCCAGGCGGATCCTTCGAGCGGATTGCCGGGGATGAAAATCCGGCACAGGAGGACGTTCACGAACAGGACGACGCTGTAGTAGAGGAGGAGGCGTGTTTCCTGCCCCATGCTCATCATGAGAAAGGAGCACAAGTATTGAAAGAAGGTCAGAGCCACCGTGAGAGCGAGAAGCTTCTGAAGCCACATGGCATCCGGATACCTTGGCCCGTAGATCAGGGGAATGATGCGATCGCTCTCCATGTACAACAGCGTGGTTATCACGAGAGCCGCAACCGTCAACCAACGGAAAGCTTTTTTCGCAATCTCCACGGCCTCCTTCCGATCTAAAAGCCAAAGCCGGGCAAACACGGGATAGAGCACACTCTGGAGAAGCAGCTCCAGGACCATCAGGGAGATGCCGTCCACAAGCTCCCACGGGGCGCTGTACTGGCCCACCTCGCCCGATCCGCCATGGTGTTGCAGGAAAAAGATGTTGATCTTCGCCGTGGCCACGCTGAAGACATCGATCAGCCCGAAAACCAGGACCTGCGGCAGGATCAGGGTGATTCCCGCCAGGGACGCTCTCACGGGTCGAGGACGGTACCCCTTGCACGCCCCATAGCCCGAAAAAAGCAGGAATACCGTTGTCTCGACGATTTTGAAAAAAGCGACGATCTCCGGTGAGAAACCCGCAAGGAGCATGACGATCCCGTATCCGAAACCCAGGAGCGCGGCGACACTCCTGACTATGCCCTCGGTTCCCTGGCGTCCGCGAACCTGAAGCACCACAAAAAACGTGTTGGAGAAGACCTCCAACCCCACCCCCGTTCCAATGATGATCATCACATGTCTCAGGTGGGCCGTGTAGTCCTGGGAGGAAAGGAAGAACAGGCCGGCCGTCCATGCGGTGAGAAACAGGGCGCCTTTCAGAAGGGAAACCTGAAGAAGGAGGGGAGCGTTCGATTCCTTGCCGCTGAGGCGGGGAACAAGGAACTGGTTCAGTCCAAAGTCGGCTGAAATGCGAAGGAGGTACCCCATACCCAGGGCGAGCATGAACTCACCGAAGAGGGCCGGACTCTCCCGGGCCAGCAGGATGTAGAACACCGCCCCCAGCATTTCCCGGAAACCGCGTGCGCCGAGAAGATAGATGAACTTTCTTACGATAGAGAGCGATCGCGGTTGCGGCCCGGACTCCTTCACTGGGTGCGCAGGGTTCATGTCGATTCCTGGATGGTTCCGCCCCTGGATATGAGTGTAGAGAAAAAGCCGCCATCGTCTCCGGGAAGCGGAGAAGGGACTGGGCTTTCAGGCCGGGGCTCACTCTTTCACCCGTGGACATCCCCGGCCGGGAGAAGTCCCCGGATGCTGTCGCTCTCCCGATTACCGAACCAATCCGAAGCGTTGCAAGTCGCCCATGCTATGCCATTTCCATAGGAATCGCAAACCTATTGCCTTGTCATGGTCTCCGGTTCAAGACAAGGCAAACCCCTCTTTGTTCTCACCCTTTCGAGGGGTAGGCTTCGTGCAGATCCATGCACGGCTCCCCTGAATTGGTGGAATGGCAAGGACGGAACGGCGTTTTCTGCGAGGGTTCTTTAAATGGGTTCGGGTCGCATCTCCTTGTGCAGAAGAAGGAACTGAAATATCTTAAGGGCGAATGGGAGGATGTCGGCATGAAGGTGTTCCTGGTCCTCTACCTTGCCGTGGGCGCCCTGATCGCAGCCGCCCTGATCATGGTGCGCAAGGCCCGCACTCAGAGAGGCGTTTCGCCAGCCAACGGGGAGCCTGATTCCCTGGGAGCCTTCTTCGTGGAACAGCTCTCCGGTGCAGGTTGGGAAGTGGAGGAATACGAACTGCTGGACGGGAAGCGGATCTCCGCAAGGCCGGGAACCGGGCAGGCGGGAAACCCCTGGGTTCGAGGACTCATCCTGGCCGTGCTGGGGGTCCTTCCGGCGATCGTCTGGATCGCCCTGGGGCCGAGCCGAATCACCGTGACCCTGAAGACCGACTCCGGGTTTCTCTTGGTTATCGTGGAAACCGCCGGGAGACCCGCGCAGAGGCTGTGGCGCAAAATCAACCTCCGGTTGACGCGCAGGACCCTTGCCGAGTCCTGAGAGTACGTGCTCTCTGGGGGGATCTTTTTCTCGACAAAAGGGAAGAAAGACGCGCCTCTATACGCGGCAGGGATACCCTTCTTTCCCGGTCTACGGCATTTCCCGAAGGCGGCGTCTCAACGTCGTTGCGATCGTCTCCCGGTACTTGAAAAAGTGCTCTCCCTTGATGCACGTGGAAATCAGGCCGGGCATTCTTTCGGGGAACCGGAGAAGGGCTTTGAGCATCACCATCCAGAATTTAAAGCGGGAGGGCCTCACAATTCCCTGCCGGAAGAAGCTCATCAGCACCGCCCTGATTTCATGACGCGAAGGGGGCCTGAAAGGCTTCTTGATCTTTGGAGAAGCCATGCGATCGAAGTGGTGGAAGGCCCTTTCCAGGAAGAAGACCGGATCATAGAGCGCCTCATAGAGGTGGATGAACTCCTCGACGATCTCCGTCAAGGGCCGTGTGGTCGTGAAATTGCAAAGCCCTGTCTGATTGCTGTAATCCTGAAGGGCTGCATCCTCCAGGGGCAGGAGGCGACCTTCTTCCTGCAGGCGATTCCACAGCGCGGTCCCAGGGCCGGCCTGCAGCAGGGTGACGAACATCTCCGGAATGCACTGGCGCTTTGCAAACGCGATCAGCCGTTCATCCGCTCCCGGCCTTTCCTGGTCGAACCCCAGGATGCAGCCAGCGATGATCTGAAGGCCTGCCCGGTTGATTTTATCGCATGCCTCGTCTGCACGGACGACCAGGTTCTGGGTTTTCCCGGCCTGCCTCAAGCTCTCTTCATCCGTTGTCTCCACGCCCAGGAACACTGCATAAAAGCCCGCACGGAGCATCATATCCATCAGGCTCTCATGACGGGCCAGATTCACGGAGGCCTGAGTATAGAAATCGAACGGATAACGCCGGGCTTCCATCCACGGAATCAATGCCTCGAGCAGGGCCCTGGTTTTTATCGGGTTTCCGAGGAAGTTATCATCCACGAAAAAAACAGCCCTTCGCCAACCCATGCGGTAGAGAGTTTCCAGCTCCTGAAGCACCTGTTCCGGTGTCTTTGTGCGGACCTTTTTCCCCAGCATGAGCGTGACGTCGCAAAACTCGCAAGCAAAGGGACAGCCCCTGGAGAACTGGACAGACATGTCGGCATACCGGTTTAAATCAATGAGGTCGTACCGCGGGGCAGGCGATTCCGTGAGGTCGGCCGTACGGTCTGCCTCGATGATCCGCTCTTTACGGCCCCTTCGCAGGTTATCAACCAGCCGCGGCACCGTGATCTCCCCTTCTCCCCGGACGACCACGTCGGCACCGGCCCTCAGGATCTCTTCAGGAAAATGATAGGCGTACGATCCTCCCACGACTACGGGTTTTCCCCGTCTGGCGGCCTCCCGCACCGTTTGAACAAGCCCCCTGTGCTGGACCATCATGCCGGTCACCAGCACGAGATCGCAGTCCTGCCAGTCCGACTCAGAGATCCTTTGAAAGGAAAGGTCGACCAGCTTCAATTCCCAATCATCCGGGAGTAGGGCCGCAACGGTGAGGAGCCCCAGGGGCGGATGGGTGGAGCCCTTGTTGAGCATGTTCATCACCCGGTCCAGGGACCAGAAGGTCGGGGGAAAGGCGGGGTTGACGAGGAGGGCTTTCATGGAATCGATCACCCGGGGAAACCCGGCTCTGTGTGGAAGCCTTCAGGAGGGTGCATGGAAGAAATTTTCCTTTTTATTTAATGCGATCCTTATAGCCGTCGACTCATAAGGGTGTCAAGGGGAAGGGGGATTGCAACCCTGCAGCACATTTTATCGGCCTTGCGATCGGAACAGGAGGCTTGTGCCAAGCCTCACTTTGGTATAAATGCATAGATGGTGGTATTCCAAAAGGCCTGGAACCCATCGATCCACTCCTGTGGTTCCCATAGGTCACGGTGTCGCCGGCATCGGTCGAGCAGGTTTTTGCGAGACCGTCCGTGCATCTCGAAGCACGCTCTTCACTGTACACGAGGACCTCGTTCTTATCTCTGAAGCTCGGCCTCTCTCCGAGATCTCAATATTGAGGGAATCCACAGGCATGCACACGACCCAATCGTTCAAGAGAAGCCACATCAACCCCTGGGTGGCGTTGAAGCATACCATTCGAATCGCGCGTCACCCGTGGATCGCTTCCAAGCTGATCAGACTGGAAACGGAAAAAACCTTCTTCAACACTCTGTACCCGGGCCATTCCGGAGGGCGGGCCGGGAAGATCCGTCAGGTCAGCATTCGGATCACGGATTTGTGCAATCTGAGGTGCCATACGTGCGGCCAGTGGGGACCGAAAGGTTTCCTGCACGGCAAGGACCTGAAGGTCTTGAAGCAAAACGAGGTCTCTGCGGGCCGATACCTTGATCTGTTTGCCGATATCGCAAAGCACGGACACCACCCCTCGCTGTACCTGTGGGGTGGGGAACCTATGCTCTATGAAGGCATTCTCGACGTAATGGCTGGAGCCACGGACCTCCGAATGCCCGTGGCCATTGCGACCAACGGCACCCATCTGGCCGCATCGGCCCGGTTTCACGTGGAGATGCCTCTCTTTCTCCTGCAAGTCTCCATTGACGGGCACCGGGCCGACTTGCACAACCGCCTCAGGCCCTCGGCCGGAAAAGGGGACAACTTCCAGCAGATTCTGGACGGACTGGAGTCGGTCCATGACATGCGACGCCGACTCGGGAGGGATCTTCCCCTGATCGCTTCGCTCACCGTCATCTCTCGGGACAACGCCGAGCACCTCATGGACATTTACGAGCGATTTCGGGACCACGTGGATTTCTTTGTCTTCTACCTTTCCTGGTGGATCGACGAACAAAGCGCAGAAGCCCACGAGAGGGATTACACCCGGCGATTCGGCCGGCGACCCGAACTCCACAGGGGCTGGATCGGGGGCTGGCAGCCGGATGATTGCGACGTCATCGAACAGCAACTGGATGCACTCGCCAGACGGTCCAGGCGCGGGTCCATGCCGCCGGTCACGGTCATCCCGCCAATCCGGGGGGCGGAAAACCTCAGGACCTACTACTCGGATCACCAGGCCCGCTTTGGATACGACCAGTGTGTCTCTATCTTTCAGGCGGTCGAGATCGACAGCAATGGGGACATGTCGCCCTGCCGGGACTATCACGACTATGTGGTCGGAAACGTCAAGGAGTCGACCATCACGGAGCTGTGGAACGCCCCTGCTTATCAGACCTTCCGGCGGAGCCTGTCCACGGAAGGGCTCATGCCGGTATGCTCGCGATGCTGTGGTTTGATGGGGTATTAATCTCGCCATCGTGGTGCGATTTCAGGGGAGACTTGCTTTTCGGGGAATGACAGGGATCATGAAGCGCGGAGAAGCGGGACATGCTCACGGGAAAATTGTCGGATAGGATCAATCGTTTCACCCTGGCCGAGGAAGGCCGTAAGATGGGTCTCTACTTCTATTTCCGGGAGATCGTGTCCGAACCGGGAACGGAGGTCGTTCTGAAAGGAGGCCGACGGGTGCTCATGCTGGGGTCCAACAGCTACATGGGCCTGACCGACCACCCTGAGGTCAAAGAGGCCAGCGTGAAGGCGCTGAACAAATACGGCACCGGGTGTGCGGGCTCCAGGTTCCTGAACGGGACCCTGGATATCCATATCGAGCTTGAAGAGGCGCTTGCCGACTGGGTCGGGAAGGAGGCGGCGATCCTGTTTTCTACAGGGTTCCAGGTCAACCAGGGTATTATTGCCACCTTGTTGAACCGTCACGATGCCGTCTTCCTGGACGCGTGCGACCATGCCAGCATCCTGGAAGGCGCCAAGCTGTCCATGGCCAGGGTGGAGCGCTTTCCTCACAACGACCTCGAGAAACTGGAAATCCTCCTCTCGGGGGTCCCCGAAGAAAAAGTGAAATTTCTCGTGGTGGACGGAATCTTCAGCATGGAGGGGGATGTCTGCCCTCTTCCCGGGCTGGCCGACCTGTCGGAACGCTATCAAACCGCCTTGATGGTGGATGACGCCCACGGTCTGGGGGTCCTCGGAAAAGAGGGTGCAGGAACGGCGGATCACTTCGAGCTGACGGACCGGGTCGACTTCATCATGGGGACCTTCAGCAAGTCCCTGGCAACCCTTGGGGGCTTTGTGGCGGGCGACCGGCGTGCCATGGAATACCTGAAGCACCACGCCCGGGCCTTCATCTTCAGCGCCAGCATGCCTGCCTCCTCGGCGGCAGCCGCCCTGGCTGCCCTGAAAATCATTCGACGGGAGCCCGAGCGTATGGAACGCCTCTGGCGGAACACCCGCATGATGAAAACGGGATTGAACGAGATGGGCTTTCACACCGGCGATTCGGAGACCCCCATCATTCCTGTCTATATTGCCGACACCTTCACCCTCATGCAGATGTGCAAGCGACTCGAGGAAGAGGGAATCTTTGTCAATCCGGTCTTACCCCCGGCGGTTCTCCCGAAGAGCAGCCTGCTTCGGGTCAGCCTCATGGCTACGCACACGACATCACAGATCGCCTCAGCCCTGGACATCTTTGAGCGGGTCGGAAAAGAGCTTCACCTCCTGTGATCTCCCGAATCCCGGACCTGATGCGGGTGGGAACGATGATCCTTTGCCTCCTCATGGGACTGTGCCTCCTGAGTGCCGCCTGCCTGGTTGCTGTGGGGGGAACCTCCATCCGGCGCAAGCCCTCGATCCACGAAATCCCCTCCACGGCCTGGCCGGACGTGGGCGTGGTGGTGCCGGCCGCCGGGGCAGCACCGCAACTGCCCGCGGCGATCTCTTCGCTCCTCTCCCAGGACTACCCCTCGTTCCGACTGGTTCTCGTGACCCGGGACAGAGAGGACCCGGCATCCGCCGTCCTCACGGAAATCCTCGGAAATCGTGCCGGGACGAAGCACGTCCTGAGCGGAATGGCCTCCGGCTGCGGCCAGAAAAATCACAACCTGCTCAGAGGGCTGGCCGCCCTGGAGCCCAGACCCCCGATCCTGGTCTTTTGCGACAGCACTCGAACGGCTCCACCTCAGTGGCTCAAGGCCCTGGTGGCCCCGGTGGTTCGAGGTGAGGTCGAGGTCACCTCCGGGTATCACCACGGCATTCCCCGGGACAAAAGGTTCTCCACCTTGGGGCATGCCTTCTCCATCCTGGTCCTCTACCTGACCAAGGGGATCCCTTTCCTGAACCAGCCCTGGGGCGGCGGCACCGCCATCCGAAGAGAAACTTTCGAGCGCCTGGGCGTGGAACAGATCTGGTCCCGAAACATCGTGGACGATGTATCCCTGGCCGCCCTGCTGAAAGAAAACCGCCTTCGGGTGGGCCTCAGTTCGGGGGCCCACATGGCCACGCCCCTCAAAGGGGAAACCGTGGGATCCTGGGTCCAATGGCTCATTCGGCAGTGGTTCTACCTCAAGGTCTGTCTCCCGGGGAGCTGGCTTGCCGCAGGATCTGCCTGCTATCTCTTTTCCGGCGTCCTCGCTCTCGCCGTCTTCGGTGTCCTGGGTGCGATCCCGGGGTGGGTGACGAAACTTCATGCCCTTGCCTGCCTCGCCTTCCTCTGCCTGTTTGCAGCGATGGCGCTCGGGCTCCGGCTCCTGCACCCCGAGCCGCCCCCGCCGCTGCGCTGTCTGGCCGCCGCCTTTCTGAACCCCCCGATAGCGGCCTGGGCCCACATGCGGACCCTTTTTACCATGAAAATCACCTGGCATGGCATCCACTACCGAGTAAAATGGAAGGGGATTGTGGAAGGACCTGGCGCAGAGAAATAAAAATTTCTATCATAAAAACAGTGGCAAGTGCGATCCCATCATCTTGCCTCTTGGGACCATTTGGTATATGAAAGTCAGCTCGCAGAAACTTCCATGTCCCGTTCGAATAATGGGATGTTCTCATTCCTCAGGAACACGAAGGGCACAAGCGAAGCATTTTCACGCACAGAGCGTGGGCAAAACATCCGGCCGCTTTCCTTCAGGCTATGAATTGTCCGGCAACACCTCCAGATCAAGTCCGGCTGGAATTCATCCACACTGCAGCAAGAGGGCCTCTTTCTGAGGGGATCGAAGGAATGCAATGATGAGAAGACGGGTGGTTGTCACCGGGTTAGGCGTGGTATCCCCCAATGGGATTGGAAAGGAGGCCTTTTGGGAGGCGAACCTCAACGGCACCTCCGGGGTGGACCGCCTCAATGACCTTGACGTCCCGGCCGGGTCGTCCAAGATCGCCGCGCAGGTGAAGGGTTTCGAAGCCGAGGCCTTTATGCACGAGGGCGTGGCAAAGAGAACAGACCGCTTTGCCCACCTGGGAATTGCAGCTGCAAATCTGGCGATCGAAGACAGCTCCATGGATATGGACCGGATCGACAAGGAGAGATCCGGCGTTATCTTCGCATCCGGTCTGGGCGGCGCATTTTTTCACGAAGAGCAAATGATACGGGCCATCAAAGCGAACACCCTCAAGGTCGCCCCCATCTGCGTACCCAAGGTAACCCCCAACGCCGTGGCCGCTCAAATCGCCATTCAGTACGGCCTTCTTGGACCGAACTATGTGGTCTCAACCGCCTGTGCATCGGGGAATCATGCCATTGGCGAGGCATACCGAAAGATTCAGCACAGGGAAGCGGATGTGATGATCACCGGCGGAACCGAAGCGCCCCTGACCACATTCACCGTGGCCGCATTCGCCGCCCTGAGGACCCTGTCGCGGACTTCGTGTCCTCCACAGGAAGCAAGCAAACCCTTTGACCTTCGAAGAGACGGGTTCGTCATTGGGGAGGGGGGGGCGGCATTGGTCCTCGAGGACCTGGACCACGCACTGAAAAGGGGGGCCGCCATTCAGGCGGAGATCGTCGGGTACGGCCTGACCAGCGGGGCCTATCACATGGTCATGCCTGTGGCTGACGGCCAGGATGCAGCTCGCACCATGGTGCTTGCTCTAAAGGATGCCGGACTGCGTCCCGAAGAAATCGATTACATCAATGCACACGGCACCAGCACCCGGGCCAATGACCTCGCCGAGACCCAGGCAATCAAAACGGTTTTTGGGGAGAGGGCCTATCATACGCCCGTTTCCTCCACCAAATCCATGATCGGACACACGATCGGAGCGGCAGGGGCCATTGAGGCCGTAGTCGCCTGCCTGGCCATTCAACATCACAAGATCCCGCCTACCATCAACTATCAGGAACCGGACCCGAAATGCGACCTGGACTATGTTCCCAACAAGGTCCGAGACAAGAACGTACGAACGGTACTCTCGAATTCCTTTGGTTTCGGCAGCGTCAACGCCTGTTTGATTTTTCAGAAGTTCGAAGAACATCGCTCAGCAGTTTCTTGAAGAGAGGATAAGACATGGCGCACAAAAGGGATGAGATCGAAAAAAAGGTCATCGAAGTCATGGCGAAAATGCTCCACCGAGACCAGGGGGACATCCGGCTCGAATCCACCCTCCTCGACGACCTGGAAATGGATTCGTTTACCGCTCTCGAGATGCTGTTCGAGCTCGAGGACCAGTACGGCCTGGAGATTCCGGATGAGGAAGTGGAGAATTTCAAGACCGTGAAAGACATCGTCGATTACGTCGTGGCACGACTGGAGGAATAGCGGGTTGCGAAGATGGCTGTAAACCTGGACATCCAACCGGTTTTCGGACGCAAGGCGCTGCGTGCCTTTATCCACCTTCCCGAAAAACTCCACACGCTTCACAAAAACTGGGTCCCTCCCCTCTACCTGGACGAGTGGCAGTACTTCAATCCGAAAAAAAACCAGGCCTTCTCCTATTGCGACACGATCCTGCTCCTTGCCTTTCAAGACGGAGCCCCGGTCGGCCGCATCATGGGCGTGATCAACCCTCGCTACAACCGGCTCAGGAACGAAAAGACCGCCCGTTTCTCCAGGCTGGAGAGCGTGGAGGACTTCCGGGTCGTTCGCGAGCTGCTGAACCGAGTGGAACAATGGGCCAGAGAAAAGGGGATGACCACGATGATCGGCCCGTACGGGTTTTCCGATCAGGACCCGGAAGGCTTTCTGGTGGAAGGATTCGAGCATCCGGCCACCATCGCCACCTACTGCAATCACGCGTGGATGCCACGATTCGTGGAAAATCACGACTATCAGAAGGATGTGGATTACGTGACCTACAAGATTCACATCCCTTCAGAAGTCCCGAAGATCTACACACGCCTTCATGAGAGGATTCGGAAACGGGGCTCCCTGGAGGTGATCGAACCCCGGAACAAAAAAGAGGCCGCGGCCTGGGCAAAGCCCGCGTTTCGACTCATGAACGAGTGTTACACCCAAGAGGGGATCTACGGGTACGCCCCTATGGAAGACGATGAAATCAACGCACTGCTCAAGCGCTACATGCCCCTGCTGGATCCACGTTTCCTGAAAGGCCTCCGGCATGGGGATGAACTGGTCGGGTTCGTGGTCGGAATCCCCGACATGACAGAGGGAATTCGAGAAGCCCGCGGCCGCCTTCTCCCGTTCGGTTTTCTCAAGATCCTCAAAGCACGTAAAAAAGCCAGGCAGCTCGACCTGCTGCTGGGAGCAATCAAGCAGGAACACCGCGGAAAGGGGGGGGATGTCCTCATGATGGTGGCCATGGGGATGTCCGTCATCAAGGCGGGGATGGAGGTCATCGACACCCATCATCAGATGGAGACCAACAAGAAGATGCGGGCGGTCTCCGAGCTTCTGGGGGGAGAGGTGTACAAGCGCCACCGCGTGTATCGAAAGACGCTTTGAGAAACGTCGAGCGGGACGGAAGAGGCCCCCCGAAAAATGAAAGAAAGAAAAACAGGAATTCCTTTTCACTCCGGTAAGGCAAGGCGACCTCAGTAAGAGGGCACAAAGGCCCACGTCCGAAATCAAATCCCCAAAAGCCGTGAAGCATACCACGAAATAATTGGCTCTTTCCTGCGGTTGAAAGAGACCTCACAGGGCTTTGCGTGCTTTTTTATTGACATCCACCCCTTCATTCGGGTATTAATACGTTTTATATGCGGTTTACTTCCGCGTATCCCTCTATTCATAGCGCGACCTTCTGACACATACTCTCATCAATGGCACCGACATGCCCCATCAAGACGCCGTTGTCGGTATCAGATTCGCAATACTATACACCGAAATCGTGAACAAAAAGATCATTTGACTTAATATGCCCTGGTTCACCGATTTCGTGGTGTTATTATATTGTTTTTTGTTTTTATATTCAATAATTTAAAGTATTTAATTGCAATATATATACCAAAAAGGCTGCATTCGTTCCCTTACTCATGTCTTTGATGTTTCCGCATTTTGATTTGCATCGCAAAGAGGAGGTCCTCCCATGATCGCCGAGTGCAAAAAATGCCATAAAAAATACAAACTGAATCCAGATATGTTGGATGTTACTTTTAAATGCTCCCAATGTGGCAATATTGTGCATGCATCGAGCCCTGATTTCCGCGCCGGCCCTCCCAAAGGGGGGTCGAAAAAGGGGCTGCTCGTGGTTGTGGGGGTCCTTTGCCTTCTTATCGCAGGAGGTGCTGCGTTTTTCTTTCTGGACCTCTTCCCGAAGCCGGCGGATGATTCACCGATTGTCCTGGGCTGTCCCCTGGCCAGGGAATACCCTGATGGCTGGAATGGAGAAAGGGGCATAAAGCTCGCTGTCGAGCAAATCAATGCCCAGGGAGGGGTGAAAATCAACGGATCCAAAAGGCCTTTTGAGGTGGTGGTCATCGACACCAAGGACCTGGATCCGGGCGTTCCGGTGAGTACGGCGCTGGAGGTGGTCGAACAACTCATCGTGGAAAAGAAGGCCGATTTCATCCTTGGCGGACCTGTGCGGTCCGAAGCAGCCCTTGCCGCCATGGACCTCCTTTCGAAACACAACAAAATAAGCATTCTGACCACCGGTGTTCTGACCCCGAAATACCATGCCCTCATCAAGGAGCAATATGACAAATACAAAAACTGCTTCAGAATCACCGGAGAGGCCAAGTGGCTGGTCAAAGAGATTGTTACGTGCCTTGCGAAAATCAAGGATACCTATCAATTGGACAAAATGCAGTTGATGCTCCAGGACGTCGCCCATTCCCGCTCAGGGGGCGACATCATTGCCAAAATCGCCACCGAACAAGGCTGGACCATTACCGGGAAAGCCGTCTACCCTACGGGGTCCGGTGATTTTTCCCGTGGTCTGGAAGCCGCGGCAAAGAACGGGACCCAGGTGTTGCTGATCTGGATGGACATGCCGGAAGCATCCGAGCTCATTCGGCAATGGTATGAAATGAAAATCCCGGCTCTCCCATTTGGCTCCATTCTCTCTGCGGCTGTCGGGCCCGACTTTTGGGAGGAGACGGGCCAAGCGGGAGAGTTCTGTCTGGCAAACGTGGTCAATGCCGGAAACGTTCCCTCCGATGCGACATTGAGCACCATGGCCTTTTACAAAGCCTACACAAAAAAATGGGGAACTGCCCCAGGGGGTTACGGGACGTCCAGCAGCTATATGGCCCCCTTTGTATTGAAGGACGCCATTGAACGTGCAAATTCTCTGGAAACCAACAAGGTAATCTCAGCCCTGGAAAAGACAGATTTGATGGGAGTCTACGGCAGAATCCGGTTCGGCAAGAAGAACCATCAGGTGATCCCCAGCTTCGACCCGAAGGAAGGCGCGGTGGGTAGCATTTTTCAGTGGCAGGGGGGCGAAAGGGTGGTGGTGTTCCCTCCATCCATTGCGAAGAGTGAGATAAAACTGCCTCCCTGGATGAAGACCGGCAACTGAGAGACAGTCGCACAGATGAAGGCCTTTATGAGAGATTTTCTTCCGGTTTTCAGGAGATAAGCGTCATGGAAAAGAGGCCTACACTAAGATACAGGATCCACATCGCCTTATTCCTCACGATTCTGTGCCTGACCCTCGGTGTCTTCCCTTCTCCAGCGCGGTGCCAGGATCTCTATAGAATCGCGATCCTTCCCGAATACCTCCCCATTGTGATCTACGAACAATTCAATCCTCTCCTAGACGGCCTAAAGCGCGAATTGAACGTGGACTTTGAGCTCATCATCCCCAAAAATTTCGATGAATATATGCAAATGATTCGAAGTGAAGCGGTTGATTTCTCCTACCAGAACCCCTATGTGGTCCTGGAGCTCTGGCCCCACCTTCAGCCTCTCGTCATCACCGAAAAAGGCAAGAAGTGGGGGATCGAAGGCAGAGGCGTCATTGTGGCAAGGGCGAATGGAAGCATCAACAAACCGGATGACATCGTTAGAAAACGGGTAAGTATTGTGTCCTTCCATAGCGCGAATGGGTATATTGCTCAAAGAAATTTACTGAGAGGCATGATGATCCATGAAAAAACCGACTATCAAGTTTCGGAAACAAGCAATAAAATTCATCAAAATGTCCTAATAGATGTATTGAAAGGGAATGCTGAAGCCGGTTTCCTCTCGGAAGAAACCCTTCTCAATATCCGGAAAAACCGCGCTTTGTCCTCGGATGAGCTGAAAAGCATTCAGGTTATCTCCAGAACAAGCTTTACTCCAAACTGGATTTTTTGCGCCAGGAAAAATCTGAATTCCCGCATCACCAAGAAAATGAAAAACGCATTGCTCGACATTCCGACCAACAGTGATCTGCTAACTCCTGCATCCATCCGGAGATTCGTAGAAATTCCCTCCAACTATCTGGAAGAATATCGCTCAAAGAATCCATAGGACAGGATACCGGCTCCTCCCCCCTGTTTTTGACGGACGCGAAACCACCCGCCCTACCGCCTAAGGCATTACTGTCACCCTTTTGAAAGACAGGGCTGCATTCCTTCCCTGCCGCCGCGCGCGCCATCGTTCGACCGAATCCCTTCACAGGCGTTGCGGGGGCCGGTGAATCGGTATTCTCTTCCTTGCCTGCGCTTCAAAAGGACCTCAGAAGATCTTACCTGCTTGATTATTGACACATGACGGTCTTTTCGGGTATCCTGCATATAAATTGCGTTTATTATCATATATTATCCTTTTCAAAGTGAACATCGCAGCGATGCATCCTCATAACGGGCACCGACATGCCCTTTCCAGGCGCGGTTGGCGGTACCGGACTTGCGCTGTTCTTTGCCAAAACCGTGAACCCAAAGATGTGTTCACCTGAAAAACGTTTACTTGCCATCTTAATGGCATTATTTTTGTTTTTATATTTTTTTAACGAGTTTTTTTATAAATTGCACACGATTCAAAAAGAAACTTCCCATTATTTTGATCGGATCGTTTTGGGTTTCCATTTTGATTTGCATCGCAAAGAGGAGGTCCTCCCATGATCGCCGAGTGCAAAAAATGCCATAAAAAATACAAACTGAATCCAGATATGTTGGATGTTACTTTTAAATGCTCCCAATGTGGCAATATTGTACATGCATCGAGCCCTGATTTCCGCGCCGGCCCTCCCAAAGGGGGGTCGAAAAAGGGGCTGCTCGTGGTTGTGGGGATCCTTTGCCTCTTGATCGCGGGGGCCGCGGCTTTCTTCTTTCTGGACCTCTTCCCCAAGCCGGCGGATGATTCCCCGATTGTCCTGGGCTGTCCCCTGGCCAGGGAGCACGCCGATGGCAGGAATGGAGAAAGGGGCATCAAGCTGGCTGTCGAGCAAATCAACGCCCAGGGAGGGGTGAAAATCAACGGATCCAAACGACGCTTTCAGGCCGTGGTAATCGATACCAAGGACCTGGATCCGGGCGTTCCGGTGAGTACGGCGCTGGAGGTGGTCGAACAGCTCATCGTGGAAAAGAAGGCCGATTTCATCCTTGGCGGACCTGTGCGGTCCGAAGCCGCCCTTGCCGCCATGGACCTCCTTTCGAAACACAACAAAATCAGCATTCTGACCACCGGGGTCCTGACCCCGAAATACCATGCGCTCATTGAAGAACAATATGGAAAATACAAGAACTGCTTTCGGATCACCGGAGAGGCCAAGTGGCTGGTCAAAGAGATTGTTACCTGCTTGTCCAATATCAAGGATACCTATCATCTGAATAAAATGCAGTTGATGCTCCAGGATGTCGCCCATTCCCGCGCAGGAGGCGACATCATCGCCAAAATCGCCACCGAACAAGGCTGGACCATTACCGGAAAAGCCGTCTACCCTACGGGGTCCAAGGATTTTTCCCGTGGGTTGAAAGCCGCGGCAAAGAACGGGACCCAGGTGATGTTGATCTGGATGGACATGCCGGAAGCGTCCGAGCTCATTCGGCAATGGTATAAAATGAAGATCCCGGCGCTCCCTTTTGGCTCCATTCTCTCTGCGGCTGTCGGGCCCGACTTTTGGGAGGAGACGAACCAGGCGGCAGAGTTCTGTCTGGCAAACGTGGTCAATGCCGGAAACGTTCCCTCCAAGGCGACGTCGAAGACCATGGCCTTTTACAAGGCCTTTGAAAAAAAGTGGGGGATCGCCCCGGAGGGATACGGGACGTCGAGCAGTTACATGGCCCCCTTTGTGTTGAAGGACGCCATTGAACGTGCGCAATCTCTGGAAACCGACAAGGTCATATCGGCCCTGGAAAAGACGGATATGATGGGCGTCTACGGCAGAATCCGGTTCGGCAAGAAGAACCATCAGGTGATCCCCAGCTTCGACCCGAAGGAAGGCGCGGTGGGTAGCATTTTTCAGTGGCAGGGGGGCGAAAGGGTGGTGGTGTTCCCTCCATCCATTGCGAAGAGTGAGATAAAACTGCCTCCCTGGATGAAGACTGGCAACTGAGAGACAGTCGCACAAATGAAGGCCTTTATTAGAGATTTTCTTCCGGTTTTCAGGAGATCAGCGTCATGGAAAAGAGGCCTACCCTGAGATACAGGATCCACATCGCCTTATTCCTCACGATTCTGTGCCTGACCCTCGGTGTCTTCCCTTCTCCAGCGCGGTGCCAGGATCTCTATCAAATCGCGATCCTTCCCGAATACCAGCCCATTGTGATCTATGAAAAATACACGCCACTCCTTAAAACATTGCAAGAGGAACTGGGAGTGGAATTTCAACTCATTATCCCGAATGATTTCGACGAGTACTTCCAGATCATCAGAGACGGCTCCGTCGATTTTTCGTACCAGAACCCGTATGTGTTCCTGGAGCTTTGGCCCCACCTCCAGCCTCTCGTCATCACCGAAAAAGGCAAAAAGTGGGGAATCGAAGGCAGAGGCCTCATTGTGGCAAGGGCGAATGGAGGCATCAACAAACCCGATGACATCGTTGGAAAACGTATAAGCATTGTGTCTTTCCACAGCGCGAATGGGTATATGGCTCAAAAAAATTTACTGAAAGGCATGATGATCTATGAAAACACTGACTACAATGTCTTTGAAACATATGGAAATTTTCATCAAAATGTCGTGGCAGATGTATTGAATGAAAAAGCGGATGCGGGGTTTATCGGCGAGGAAATTTTAAGAGACCCAGGCACAAACTCGAATATATCGACGGAGGAATTTGAAAATCTTACCATTATCGCAAGAACCAGTTATATCCCAAACTGGATTTTTGGTGCAAAAAAGGGGCTTAAACGCCGTTTTGTGCAGAAGGTCCAAAACGTCCTGCTCGATATTCCTCTTGGAAGTGACGCTTTAAAGGCGGCAGGAATCCGTAGCTTCCTTGAAATCCCCTCCAACTATCTTGAGGAATATCGCTCAAAAAACCCGTAAAACCTCGGTTCGCCCCCTTCTTTGACGGCCTTGACCCCCTGTGCTCGACCGTTGCAGGCCGCGATGCCGCGCTTCGATCTTCCCCGGAGACAAACCCGAAGCCGTGAGAACCAAATAAAAAAGTGCGGATCTGCACAACCCCGCTGCTCAGCCTTCCTTTAGCGCACCTGAGTCACCGCGGCCTGCGGTGCCCTGTGAAGCCATCCAGGAAACCATCCTGCCCGTGCCGCAAGGGTCCCCCATTTTCAGAATGAGCCCCATTTCCATATTGGAGATGCGATTTGTCAGGGGCGAAATCACAAAATGAAATAGAAAAAAAGGGGTCAACCATAAAAGTTGACCCCTTGAACTCCCTGGAGGCGGCAACCGGATTCGAACCGGTGAATAACGGTTTTGCAGACCGCTGCCTTAGCCACTTGGCTATGCCGCCGGCGCAACGAAGATAAGGTGAACCCCCTCGCACCTGCCGGGGGTTCACCTCTTGCAAACGCTTGGAGCGGGAAACGGGACTCGAACCCGCGACAATCACGTTGGCAACGTGAGGCTCTACCAGCTGAGCTATTCCCGCTTGGAAAGTTTTTATTCTATTTCCTACCGCTGGTTTGTCAACAGAAAATCTTGCTTCACAAACAGCGTCTTCCCGGGCACGGTCAGCCGGATGGCTCCTCGCCGGCAAAGGCTCAAAAGTCCACATCCAGCGTCGTGGTCTGCCCCTGTTGAATGGAAAAGGAGACCCGCTTCTCCGGCTTCCCCTCCAGGTTGCCGGCCCGGACAATGACCTCATAGTTTCCCGGTCTCAGCCGAATCTCCTTGTCGGCGTAATCGGTGGCGAACCGCTTCGTTTCCCCTGTGTGAAAGAACTGAAGCCAGGCCTTTGTCGTCTGTCCGCCGGAGGTGGGCCGAACCACCAGGACGCCCTCCCGAAACTCGGCCCTTCGCTTCGCGGTCTCGCCTGCGACGACCTGGACGTTCTCGAAGACCTGCTCGGCTTCCGGCCTGGCCCGGCGGTGAACCACCTTGAGGTCATAGGCGCCGGCGACGAGGTTGAAGACCTTCGGGTTGTCCACAGTGGTGTCACCCGTGCTCACCCGATTATTCGTACCTGCCTGAAACACGTAGAGTCCCACTGCGCCCTTCCTGTCGTTCACCACGGCCTCTATGCTCAATTGGCCGTAACCGAAGTCGGCACGCTTTTCCACCACCTGGCCGACCTGGATTTCGATGTCCTCGAAAAGCACCTCGGTGTCGGGCTTGGATTTCCGGTTCACGACCTTGAGATCGTACACCCCCGGCTCCAGCTTGAACACACGGGGGTTGTCGCTGGACGTGTCGCCCGTGGTCACGCGACGATTCGTGCCGGCCTCAAAGACGTAGAGGCCGGCCGAGCCCTTCTCGCCGTTGATGAGGACTTCCACGCTCAATTGGCCATGGCCGAACTCGGCACGCCTCTCCACCACCTGGCCGGGCCCGACCTCGATGCCTTTGAAGACGCGCTCGGTTTCGGGCCTGGATCCCCGGTTCACGACCTTGAGATCGTATACCCCCGGCTCCAGCTTGAGCATGCGGGGGTTGTCGCTGGATGTGTCGCTCGAGGTCACCAGGTTCTCGGTTCCGGCCTCAAAGACGTACAGGCCGGCCGAGCCCTTTTCGCCGTTGATGAGCACCTCCACACTCAGGCCCCCTTCGCCGAATTCGGCTGTCCTCTCCACGGTCTCTCCGGCCTTCAAGGTCACGTCGGAAAATACGATCTCCTGAGGCGGGCGGACCCGGTTGTCGCGTACGATTACATCGTAGGTCCCGGGGAGGAGGTGCTGAATGAGCGGGTTTTCCGCCGACGTGTCGCGGTCGGCCACGAGGTTCCCGGTGCCGGCCTCTTGAACCCGTACGCCGGCCACCGAGGGCTCTCCCTGCTTCAGCACGGTCAGGCGCAGGATGCCGGATGAAAAGCTCACCTCCTGCTTTAAGGTCTTGCCGGCCTCGATCCGAATGCCCTGGATGCGAACCGGCGCCTGGTTCGGGGTGTCGCGGTCCGTCACCTGCACATCGTAGACACCCGGCTTGAGCTTGGCGCCCGGGCGACCCGGATCCGTACCGGTGCGGCCGCTCTTGATGCTCTTTTCCTCTCCCTGGAGAAAGACCTCCACGTAGGCCCTGAAGGGCTGGCCGTTTCGCAGGGCCGTCACGCGGAGATAGCCCATGCTCGGGGTCTCCTGGACCGCCCGCTTGGCAGCCACCCGGAACTCCTGCGCGGTCTTGGCGGTGAAGTACTCCCCGCCGCCCGCCCGGGCCATGCACTCGAGCTGCGCCCGTTCCTCCTCGGTCACGTCAAAGCCGATCACGTGCAGGATGAACCGGACCCCTGCCTTCTTGAGCTCGGCCACCAGGGCGCAGGGGTCCCCCCCGCAGGTCTCCTTACCGTCGCTCACGAGGATGATGAGGGTCTCCTCCTCCACGGCCCGGAGCTTTTCCGCGGTCTTCCGAACCGACAGGGTGATCGGGGTCTTGCCCTTGGGGCTGATGGCCTGAATCCTTTTCGTGAGGGACGCCTTGTCCACAGGGCCCAGGGGCACCAGCTCCTCCACGTCGTTGCAGTCGCCCTTGCGGCGGTGGCCGTAAGCTACGAGGCCTGCCTTGGCTGTATCCGGCAGGTCCCGGATCAATTCGGTCATGACCTCCTTGGCGATGGCGATCTTGGGCTTCCCTTGCACCTGGGCCCACATGGACCCCGAGGCGTCCAGGATGAACAGGATGGCCACGGGCGGGCTCTTGGATGAAACCTCCTCTGAAGGTCGCTCCACTGCCGGTGCTTCAGAGGTCTGTGCCTCGGCGGCTTTGCTTCCCTTTTGGGAGGAGGGGGCGGTCTGGGCTTCGGGTCCCCGCGATGCCGTGTCCTTTTCGGCCGTCTCTTGCCAGGAAGGGGGCACCGCATCTGCATGTTCGGGATATTCCAGGCGAACGTGGATCCCGCCGTCAAAGATATTGAAGGTCAGAGTCCCGATGGACTTATCCGCTGAAGAGTACCACGACATGGTCTCGCCGTTTCTGATATCGAGATCAAGCTCCTCGGCCTTTTCTTTGTGCTGGGCCCTTCCCCTGTAAAGGGTCAACGTTCCGCGTGTATCTCTGCCGTCTTTTTCATCATCCCGAACGACGAGCCGAAAGGGTCGATCCGTGCCGGTGCGGAGTTCCTTGCCGGACATGTTCTTGATGAAAACATTCCGAAGAACGATGCCTTCGGGGGCCTCCACCATCTCCGTGGTGATGAGCACCGTGCCTTCCCTCACGCGAATCACGACCTCATCGGCTTTGGCTCCTGTCTCCCGCGGGGTGACGGTCATCCCCTGACCCTTGCGGGAGAGGTTGAAGGTGCTCATGGACGGTTGATTGACGGGCTGGCCGTCCTTGAAGGCCACGGCGGTGACCGCGGCCTTGCCGTCCGAAGCATTTTCCACTCTCACTCCGACCCTGTATCCCTGCTTGAGCGGGGCCCTCACCATCTCTCCTGCGGAAAGGGTCTTTTCAAAGGGGGCCGGAAGGAGGGGGGCCTTGGGCACATCCGCGGCCCAGGAAGGGGGCTCGATCGGCATGCGCTCCCTCCTGGCATAGCCTTCAGGGGGTTGGAAAAGGCTCTCTTCCTGGGGACCTTCCTGGATGTTGGTAAGCTCCACGAACCGCCCCTCGGACAAATGATTCACGATCTTGATCGCGAATCCGAGTTGGTCGGCGAACCAGGCGGTCAGAAAATCCTTACCGGAACTCCGAATGAGCTTCTTGGTGCATTCGTACCCATGGACGGTTTCCTTCCCCATGTTCCGGCTTTTGTACTGGGCCTCCGAGATTTGAAAGGCCACAAAGGGGTTGTTCATGGCGCTCCGGAGATCGTCGTTTTTCATCTCCAGGTATATCTTCTCGGACGGCACGAGCACCCGGGTGAGACCGGCCTTTTCATCCACCAGCACGGACACGGTTTGGTCGCCTTCCTGAACCTCCATTCGATATTTTTCGTCACGGACAAAAATCCTCCCGTGAAGGGTTTTCTCGGGTTCTCCGAGGATCATGTCCGCGGAAAACTGAGCCGCGCTCACGGGGAGTGGGCACACAAGCCCGAACAGGATCAGCATTCCTATACCGGAAAACCAAGCCACGAACCGAGGTCTGTCCATGATCGTCTCCTTTGCACGTCCATACCTAAAAGCGGTTGATTTGATTCATGAAAGGCTTCTTCCAAAGGCGAAGCACATGACAAGCCCTTATGCCTGTCTCTCCCAACTTCTCATTGGAATCATCGGCCCTACCCTCATAGTCTTCGGCCAATCGACAAGAATGAACCAAAGGAATATGCCTGACTTGCAATGAATGAGCGACGAAGCAGGGTTATAAAAATATGGAAAGGTTCTGCTGCAGAAATTTCGTGGTGAGGCGTCTGGGTTTTTCGAGATCAAACAGGGATCTTCTGCGGCCGGCCGAAAGGCCTGTGTTCCACCGGGACCGACGAACATGGGTGACACGGACAGAAGCCGTCCCCCCCGGGCCCGTAAAAGGGGCCCGGAGGGAACGGTCGTTTCTCATTTCTTTTTCTGGTAGCCGTTATAATAATCAATCACACGCTTCACAAAGACCTGCGTCTCCTCGTAAGGCGGTATTCCCCGGTAGTTTTCCACCGCCTCTGGACCGGCATTGTAAGCGGCCACGGCCAGCCTCATATCGCTGAAGCGATCGAGCAGTTGTTTCAGGTAGCGCGTTCCCCCGAAGATGTTCTCCGTGGGATCGAACGGGTCGTTCACCCGCAGCAGGTCGGCCGTGCTCGGCATGAGCTGCATGAGACCCTGGGCGCCCTTGTGGGATACGGCCCGGTGATTGAAGCCGGACTCGGCCTTGATCACCGCCTTGATCAGCGACGGCTCCACCTCGAAGTGCGCGGACGCCTGCTTGATGATGGAGCCGTACTTTTCGATGTACTCTGCAGCGCGCTTCTCCGGGGACTTTAAATAGAGGCGATAACGGGAATCGCTCTTGATATTCGTGAAGTGCCATACGCCGTTCTCGTCCTTGTAGCGGTAGATGTCCGCCGAACCCGTGCGAGGCGACCCCAGGAGGATACAGGCCGCAAACAACGCGAGCACACCGGTCGCTTGAAGGGAAACGCGCATGGCTACCCCATTTTCTTCCAATCCGCCAGAAACTTTTCCAAGCCGATATCCGTCATGGGATGCTTGATGAGCTGCTCCATGACCTTGTACGGAATCGTGGCAATGTCTGCGCCCATGAGGGCCGCGTCGAGCACATGGAGGGGGTTGCGCACGCTGGCTACGATGATCTCCGTATCGTAGCCGTAGTTCTCGTAAATCGTGACGATCTGCTCCACGAGCTCCATGCCTTCCTGGCTCAGGTCGTCCAGGCGACCCACAAACGGGCTGATGTAGGAAGCACCGGCCTTGGCCGCCATCAGCGCCTGGATCGGACTGAAGCACAGCGTGACATTCGTGTGAATGCCCTCGCCCGCCAGGACCTTGACCGCCTTCAGCCCTTCCGCAATCAGGGGGATCTTCACCACGATGTTCTCTGCGATTTCAGCCAGACTCCGGGCCTCTTCGATCATCCCGGTGGTCTCGGTGCTCACGACCTCCGCACTGACCGGTCCATCCACGATGTCACAGATCTCCTGAATGAGCTCCCTGAAATCCCGCCCCTCCTTCGCCACCAGGCTGGGATTCGTGGTCACGCCGTCCAGCAGTCCCAAGTCGTTCGCCTTTTGAATCTCCTCGATGTTCGCGGTGTCGATAAAGAACTTCATGTGCTCTCCCCTTCCTTTGCAGATGTCGTGACGGGGCGGATGCGGTCCCTCCGCCCCGGATGATCAGGTTTCACCCCGCCTTGCTTTTTCATACTCGGCTGCACATTTTTCACTGCAAAAATAGTGCTCTTGCCCCGCGATACGCCGTCTGACCGCCTCCTGTCGCGGAATGTAGGTGCCGCATTGGGGGTCCTGCACCATCTCGTCGATCACCTCTCCATCCGCCCCTGTCCGTTGTGCGGGCCGGCCGAACCCTGTGAGGGCCTTGATCACACGGTACAAAAAGAACACGAGAAAGGCAATGATAAGGATTCGCAGCATGGATCAAACCCCCTCCAACGGCTGAATGTCTTGGGTTTCATCCCCTTCCAGGTCGTTCAGGATCTCTCCGATACGCCTTCCCAGGACCGGATGAACCAGCATCGCGTCCAGATCCGAGAGCGGCACGACCACGAAACGGCGCAGGTGCATCCTCGGGTGAGGTACCGTGAGCTCCTTTTCCTGAAGGCACGCCGTGCCGTAGAGCAGGAGATCGAGATCAATGATCCGGGACTCCCAACGCGCTTTGCGCACCCGCCCCATATCCGCTTCGATGCCCAGAAGCGCGTGCAGGAGTTCCACGGCGGTCAGCCGGGTCTCCAATCGGGCGACCCCGTTGACATACCAGGGCTGGTCCTCGACCCCCACGGGCCGGCTCCGGTACCAGGGGGAAACCGCCTCCACCCGGCACCCGGAAAGTTGTCCCATCCGGTTCACGGCCTCCAGCCCGTTTTTCAGGGGATCCCCCAGGTTGGACCCGATGCCGATGAAAGCGCGCGTTCTTCCCATACAGCCTCGTCAGAACGGAATCCCTTTGATCCGCTCCACCGCCTCGGCCAGGCGATCTCGCGTCTGGGTCAGAGCGATACGGAAATAGCCCTCCCCGGGATCGCCAAAGCCGTTCCCGGGCGTCACCACTACGCCGTTCTCCAGGAGCCGGGCCGTGGTTTCCGTGGAGCTGAGGCCGTTGGGAGTACGGACCCAGAGGTAGAACGTGGCCTTGGAGGGCGAGACCTCGAACCCGGCTTCTCGAAGCCCGGCCACCATGAGATCCCGACGCCTCGTGTACACGCGGCACATCTCCTCCACGCAGGCCTGATCCCCGCGAAGCGCCTCGATGCCAGCCATCTGTACGGCCTGAAACACGCCAGAGTCCACGTTGCTCTTAATGGTTCCCAGACCCCCGACGGCATCCCGGTTCCCCACGGCAAACCCGATCCGCCACCCCGTCATGTTGTACGTCTTGGAGAGCGAATGGAACTCGATCCCCACCTCCCGGGCACCGTCCGCCTGAAGGAAGCTCGGCGGCCGATAGCCGTCAAAGGCCATCTCCGTGTACGCGGCATCGTGACAGACGAGGATCCCGTGCGCCCGCGCAAAGGCCACGACCTTTTCAAAAAACGGCACGTCTGCTACCGCCGCTGTGGGGTTGTTCGGGTAGTTGAGAAAAAGGAGGCGAGCCTTCTCGAGCACCGCTCGGGGGACGGCCTCCAGGTCCGGGAGGAAGCCGTTCTCCTCCAGAAGAGGCAGGAAATGGGACTCCCCGCCCGCAAACAGGGTGGCCGTATGGTACACAGGATACGCAGGGGTGGGCACGAGGGACACGTCGCCCGGGTTGATAAAGGCCAGGGGAAGATGAGCCAGCCCTTCCTTGCTCCCGATCAGGGAGACCACCTCAGTGGCCGGATCCAGAGCGACGTTGAAGCGGTTGTCATACCACTCGGCCACGGCGTCCTTGAGAACGTTCATTCCCGAGTACGAAGGGTACCGGTGGTTGGCCGGGTCCTCGGCGCCCTTTTTCAGGGCCTCGATGATGTGAGGTGGTGTGGGGAGGTCCGGATCCCCCACCCCGAGGTCGATGATGTCCACCCCGCTCGCACGCACCTCGGCCTTCTTTCGATCGATCTCCTTGAACAGGTACGGGGGCAGCTTTTTGAGTCGGTCCGCTTTCTCGAATGTCATGCTCGTGTCCTTCAGATTCAACGGGTACTTCAGCGATGTGAAGATTTCCTCTCGCAAAGGCGCAAAGACGCGAAGAAAAACCGTAATGAGTCCTTTTTCGCAAGGTCAAGGAGGATCAAGGGATTGCGCGGAGACGTACATTTTTGTACGTCGCACAAGGAATCCCGCCGACCGACGCGGAGATTGCGCTCCCGGGGACCCGCCCGCAGGGTGGGGTCTGAGCCACCCGGCAGGGTGCGAAGAAAATGGGCCATTTCTTCCAATCTATCTCAGACCTAGAACGTCCTGCATGTCATAGAACCCCACAGCCTGATCCACCACCCAACACGCGGCCCGGACCGCCCCCCGGGCGAAGTTGTCTCGATTGTGGGCCCGGTGGGTCAGCTCCAAACGCTCCCCGATGCCGCCGAACATCACGGTGTGCTCACCGGTGATATCCCCTGCACGTAGGGCCTGGATTCCGATCTCGTCGGTACGCCGCTCCCCGACCATGCCCTTTCGCCCGTACACGGCCGTCTTCTCCAAGTCCCGGCCCACGGCCTCGGCAAGGACCTGGGCCAGGCGAAGGGCCGTTCCACTGGGGGCATCCTTCTTGAAGCGGTGGTGGGTCTCCAGGATCTCCAGGTCGTACTCGTCACCCAGGATGCGGGCCATCTCCGCGGCAATGCGGAACATGAGGTTCACTCCCACACTCATGTTCGGCGCCATGACGCAGCGAATCCCCTGCGCTGCCGAACGAAGCTCCTCCAGACGCTCGCCTTCAAAGCCCGTGGTGCCGATCACCATGCTCTTTCCCCGGTCGGCGGCGACACGGACATTTTCCAGTGTGGCCTCGGGGGTCGTGAAATCGATAATCACATCCCCGGCATCGACCACGTCCTTCACGGAACCGGCGATCTTTACGCCCATCGCGCCCAGGCCCGCCGCCTCGCCCGCGTCCCTGCCCACAGCAGGGTGGTCGGTCCGCTCAAAGGCCCCGACCAAAGACACGTCGGGGTTCTCATTCACCATGTGGACGATGCGACCGCCCATACGGCCGGCCGCGCCCGCAACGATCACGTTCACCATGGCAACCCTCCATGCTTCCCATCCAACACCACCGGCTACAGGAGGCCGTAGGCCCCCAGGGCCTGCTTCAGCTTCTCCAGGTTGGCCGGGGCCATGGGCGATAGGGGCAGACGCATCTCCCCGTCGATCCTGCCCACGAGGCCGAGGGCGGTCTTCACCGGGATCGGGTTCGTCTCGAAAAACATCGCCCTGCACAGGGGAAAGATTTTAAAGAAGCGTTCCCTGGCCTGCTTCGCATTTCCCTGCTCCCAGGCGTCGATCACATCGGCGACGTCCCGCGGAATGAGGTTGGCCACCACGGAGACTACGCCTTTGCCCCCGATCGACAGCACGGGCAAAAGCACATTGTCGTCGCCCGAAAGCAGGGTGATCTTCTCCCCTGCCAGGTTCAGGATCTCCGCCATCTGGGAGAGGCTTCCGGAGGCCTCCTTGATGCCCACCACCTCGGGCAGCTCGGCAAGCCGAGCCACGGTCTCGGGGAGCATGTTCACACTCGTCCGGCCCGGGACGTTGTAGAGCACCTGGGGCAGGGGGACCTCTTTGGCAATGGTCGAAAAATGCTGGTAGAGCCCCTCCTGCGTGGGCTTGTTGTAGTACGGTGTCACCTGGAGCGTGGCATCCGCTCCGGCTTCCTTGGCGTGCCGGGTCAGCTCGATCGCTTCCTGGGTGTTGTTTCCGCCGCTCCCAGCAATCACCGGGACCCGCTTCTTTACGGCATCCACGCAGATATCGATCACGTGGGCATGCTCGTCCATGGAAAGCGTGGCCGACTCCCCTGTGGTGCCGCACGGAACAATGGCGCTCGTGCCGTTTTCGATCTGGAACTCGATGAGCTCCCGGTAACCCGCTTCATCGACCTGGCCGCCCTTGAACGGCGTGACAATCGCGACGATGGATCCCTTGAACATGACAACCCTCCTTCTCGTTGTTCCAATGGGTTGTGTTGTGCGAGCGTCCGCAGAAAACGACCCGGACACCCATCCTTCAGGCCAATCAAAGGGCTTCTTCGCCCAGGTCGGCCCGATAGATAATCGACGTGTTTCCTTCCAACCACACCTCGGAAAACTCCCCCGAGTCCTCCTGGAAATGAATGCCGAGTTCCTCCCCGCCCCGCGTGGTTACATGAACCGGAGATTTCATCCGGTCGCGCATCGCACACACCAGGGCGGAGGCGATGGATCCGGTCCCGCAGGCCAGGGTCTCGTCCTCCACCCCGCGTTCGTAGGTCCGAACGGCCAAGGTGCCGGGACCGGTGATGTCCACGAAGTTCACGTTCGCGCCCTCGGGCGCAAACATATCGTGGTGGCGAACCCGCCTTCCCTGCTCCACCACCGGGCAACGCTCCAGGTCGTCCACTCGGATCACCACGTGAGGAACGCCCGTGTTGATGAAATCCGCGAACCGCCACCCATCGCCGGGGGGGAGGTCGATGTCCTTCCTGAAATCGGAGGGTCGGGGCATCCGCACTGTCACCACCCGTCCCCGAACCCGTGCGGAAACCGGGCCTGCCAGGGTCTCGAAGGTCATATCCGGGCCTGCGATTTCATTCAGGTAAGCGTAACGGGCTACACAGCGGCTGCCGTTGCCGCACATCTCCGCCTCGCCGCCATCCGCATTGAAGAACCGCCAGGCGAAATCACATCGGCTCGAGGGCTCCACGAAGATCACGCCGTCCGCACCGATCGATTCCCTGCGCCGGCAGACGCGCTCCACCCAACGGCTCATGTCCTGCGTAGGAATCTTTCCGTCCCGGTTGTCGACCAGAATGAAGTCGTTTCCGCTCCCGCTCATCTTCCAGAATGCGAGATCTGTCATGGCCTCATTCCCCAGCCCTGCCCGGGGCCCGGTCCGCCGGGAAATCCGGCACCCGCTCGCCTCGAATCAGGTCTTCGTAGCACTCCCGTTCACGAACGACCTCAAAGCCCTTTCCACAGACCATCAGCTCCGGAGGTCTGGGACGAGAGTTGTACACCGAGGCCATGGTGAATCCATACGCCCCGGCACTCATCACGGCCATGAGGTCTCCCGGGCGGAAGGCCGCCATCTCGCGATCCCGCGCCAGGAAGTCGCTGGACTCGCAGATCGGACCCACCACATCGGCCCTGACCCTCTCCCGATCCTGCTTTCGTACGGGCTGGATCCCGTGGTAGGAACCGTACAGGCTCGGGCGGAGCAAATCGTTCATGGCCGCGTCCACGATGTAGAACGTCTTGGATTCCACGGTCTTGGTGTAAAGCACCCGGGTGACGAGAATGCCGGCATTCCCCACGATGACACGGCCCGGCTCGAGCACCAGAAGCATGTCCTTCATGTCCAGCTCGCTCCGCAGCGCCTCCGCGTACTCCCGGGGTTCCGGCGGGCTCTCCTGGTCGTACGTGATACCCAGGCCGCCGCCCAGGTCCAGGTAGCGGATGGAGATGTCCCGGCCGGAGAGCTGAGCGATCAACTCCTTGAGCTTCCGGAGGGCTTCGACCACGGGACTGATCTGGACCAATTGGCTGCCGATGTGGCAGGACACCCCGCAGACCTCCAGGTGGCCCATGGAAGCCGCACGGGTATACACATCCAGGGCCTGATCAAAGGGGATCCCGAACTTGTTCTCGCGGAGCCCTGTGGAGATGTACGGGTGGGTTTGAGGGTCGATGTCCGGATTTACTCGGATCGCCACCGGCGCCCGTTTTCCCAAACCGGCCGCCACCTCGTCGAGAAGGGCCATCTCCTGGGTCGACTCCAGTGCGAAGAGCATGATCCCGGAGCGAAGAGCATACGCCATTTCCTCGGCGGTCTTTCCCACCCCCGAGTAGACGATCTTTCCCGGATCCACGCCCGCGGCCAGGGCCCGGTAGAGCTCGCCCCCGCTCACGATGTCTGCGCCGCCCCCTTCCCCGGCAAAGAGCCGAATCACCGCCATACTGGTGTTGGACTTCAGGGAGAAACAGACCTGGTGCGGAATGCTGTCAAAGGCCCCGTCAAAGGCCCGAAAGTGCCTGAGCAGGGTCGCGTGGGAGTACAGGTAGAACGGGGTTCCCACCTCGGCCACGATGCGGGATATGGGAACCTCCTCTGCGTAAAGCTCCCCGCTGCTGTTGTACTGGAAATGGTGCATGCTCAATCCCTACGTGTTTCTTCCCCGAATTTGCGAAAAGGAACACGCTGACGATTCAATCCTTCGGCTCTTCCTGTCTCTCCGTGCAGGCCCGTGCCGACGGGCCGGCCCTACGGTGCGATCGCGTCGACCTTGGTTCGGTTGGAGGGCGGTCCCAGCTCCCCATCGGGGCCGATCAAGTGGACCTTGAAGAAGTACAGGGTGTCCCGGACCTTGCCCGGCACCTTGCAGGAGAACCCGTCGCCGGTGATCACCTCCACGCCGAACTCGTGGTATCCGTGATATCGGACCGGGCAGCCCTCGCAGGGGGGTTCCGCAGGATCATAGGCCCCGTAGTACACCCGGCATCCCTGCACGCTTTGCCTGGTCTTTGCAGAGCCGACAAGACCTTCCAGCGTTCCGTGAAGGACGATGAAGTTCTCGTCCCAGGCCCCTGCCAGATCCCGGACTCCTGCAGAGAACCCTTTCTGAGGGAGGGTCGGATCGCCCTTTTTTCCACATCCCCCGGCCGCCAGCAGGCAGGCGGCCAGGATCCCCACTGCGAGAAAACGAATCGGCTTCACCCGGAAACCTCCTTTCTGGCCTCTCGAAGGCGCTGTTTCACCACGGCCGGGGCGGTTCCCCCAACCAGGCCCCGCCGCGCCACGCATTGGACCGGGTCGAGCCAATCATAGACATCCTCTTCGATCCGGTTCGAGAATTGCTTCATCTCCTCCAGGGACAGGTCGCTCAGCTCCCGGCCGCGGTCCAGGGCATGGAGCACCATCTTCCCGGAGACCTCGTGGGCCTTTCGAAACGTCATGCCATGAGTGACCAGGTAGTCGGCCAGATCCGTGGCCGTGAGGTACCCGTGCTCCGTGGCGCTTCTCATGGCCTCCCCGTCGAACGACAGGTTCCGGAGGAGCCTCGTAAAGACCTCCAGGCACGTCTCCACGGTGTCCACCGTGTCGAACAGGGGCTCCTTGTCTTCCTGCATGTCCTTGTTGTAGGCCAGAGGGAGCCCCTTCATGGTGGTGAGCAGGGCCATGAGGTTCCCGTACACCCTCCCCGTCTTTCCTCGCACGAGCTCGGGAAGGTCCGGGTTCTTCTTCTGGGGCATGATGCTGCTCCCCGTGCAGAACGCGTCCGGCAGCCGGACAAACCCGAACTCCAGGGTGGACCACAGGATGATCTCTTCGCTGAAGCGGCTCAGGTGCATCATCAGGAGGGCACAGGCGGACACGAACTCGATCACGAAGTCCCGATCGCTCACGGCATCCATGCTGTTCAGGCTGATCCCGTCGAACCCGAGATCCCGGGCGACCATGTCCCGATCCAAATCGAAGGTCGAGCCCGCCAGGGCCGCGCTTCCCAGGGGCATGACATCGACGCGCACGCGCCCGTCGCGAAGCCGTTCGCGGTCCCGCTTGAGCATCTCGTAGTACGCCATCAGGTGATGGGCCAGCAGCACGGGCTGGGCGCGCTGGAGATGCGTGTACCCGGGGCACACGAGGTGCTCGTTCTGCTCGGCCAGATCCACCAGGGCGATCTGCATCTCGCGAATCCGATCGCTCACCCGGTCCGTGGCCTCCCGAACATACAGGCGAACGTCCAGGGCCACCTGATCGTTCCGGCTCCGGGCCGTGTGGAGCTTCTCCCCTAAAGGACCGATCTTGGCCACCAGGAGCCTCTCCACCAGGGAGTGGATGTCCTCGGCCCCTTCGCCCCCTGCGTGCTCCCCTCGCTCCATCTCCCGGCGGATCTCCGCCAGGGCCTCAACCATGCGGTCGGCCTCGTCTTCCGTCAGAATTCCCTGCTTGGCCAGCATGCGGCAGTGGACCGTGCTCCCTTCGATGTCCTGGGCAGCCAGGCGCCGGTCGAACCCGATGGAGGCGTTGAAGCGATCCAAGACCTCGTCCAGACCTTCGCGGAAACGTCCACCCCACACTTTATCACCCATGACGGCCTTCCTTCAACCGGCAGGCGATGCCGCCCGCCCCGATCCTCGTCCTATCTCCTCGAAGGCTCCCGGCCTAGGCCCGACCGGAGAGCTTTGCGATCTTCAGGCGAAGGGCGTTCAATCGAATGAACCCTTCGGCATCCTGCTGGTTGTAAACCTCGTCCTCCTCGAAGGTAACGAAGTCCGTGCTGTAGAGCGAGCGCTCGGACTTCCGCCCCACCACGATCGCATTGCCCTTGTAAAGCTTGAGCCGCACCACGCCGGTCACATCCTTCTGGGCCTCGTCCATGAGGGCCTGAAGCATGCGCATCTCCGGGCCGAACCAGTACCCGTAGTAAACTGCTTCAGCCCAGCGAGGGACCATCCCGTCTCGAATGTGCATGACCTCCCGATCCATGGTGATGGACTCCATGGCCTGGTGCGCGATCCGCAGGGTCGTCCCGCCCGGGGTTTCATACACCCCTCTCGATTTCATCCCCACGTACCGGTTCTCCACCAGATCGATCCTTCCCACACCGTGCCGGCCTCCCCGCTCGTTCATGTGGGCAAGGAGCTCGGCCGGGCTCATCTCCCTGCCGTCCACGGCCACGGGATTTCCTTCCCGAAAGGCGATCTCCAGGTACTCGGGCCTGTCCGGGGCCTTCTCGGGCGACACGCTCATGACGAACATGTCCTCCGGGGGCTCCATCCATGGGTCCTCGAGGATCCCTCCCTCAAAACTGATGTGCAGGAGATTGGCATCGCTCGAGTAGGGTTTTTCCTTGGTCACAGGGACGGGAATCCCCTTGTCCCGCGCAAACCGAACCAGGTCCTCACGGCCCTTGAAATCCCAGATCCGCCAGGGGGCAATGATGGTCAGGGTCGGGTCCAGGGCCATGTACCCCATCTCGAACCGGACCTGGTCGTTTCCCTTTCCCGTAGCGCCGTGGCTCACGGCGTTGGCGCCGGTTCGATGGGCGGTTTCCACCTGCTGCCTGGCGATCAAAGGCCTTGCCAGGGAGGTCCCTAAAAGGTAGCCGGACTCGTATACGGCGTTCGCCCGCAGGGCGGGCCACACGAAGCCCCGAACGAACTCCTCGCGAAGGTCCTCCACAACAGCTTCTTCCGCTCCGGTGGCCAGGGCCTTTTCCCGGACCGCTTCCATATCGTCGCCCTGTCCCAGATCCGCGGCATAGGCGATCACCGGGCAGGCATAGGTCTCCTTGAGCCATGCCATGATCACGGAGGTGTCCAGACCCCCGGAGTAGGCCAGTACGATTTTTTCGATATCCTTGCTCATTTCATTTCCACTCCGCTTTACCGTACCCAAAATTAGAAATCCTTCATCTTCGTGAACTTCGCGCTCTTCGTGGTGATCCTTCTTTGCAATGGCACAATCCAATACTACGTTTGGCCCAACATCCACTCCAGCAGGGCCTGGTGCAGGTGGAGTTTGTTTTCCGCCTGGTCGAACACCACGCTGTGGGGTCCTTCCAGGACCTCCTCCGTGATCTCCTCGCCGCGGTGGGCCGGAAGGCAGTGCATCACCAGCACGTCCGGAGCCGCTTCCGCCAGCAGGGCGTCGTCCACACAGAACCCCTGAAACGCCCGCAGCCGCTCTTCCCTCTCGTCCTCCTGCCCCATGCTGGCCCACACGTCCGTATTGATCACATGGGCCCCCCGGACCGCCTCCTGCGGTGACCCGGTCACCCGAATCCCGGATTCCGCCCGGCCGAGAACCTCCTCGCCGGGCTCATAGCCTGCCGGGCAGGCCAGGACCAGCTCAAAGCCCAGGAGGCTTGCGGCGTTGATCCAGGAATGGGCCATATTGTTGCCGTCTCCGATCCAGGCCACCCGCACCCCTTCCAACGATCCCCGATTTTCCACGATGGTGACGAGATCGCTCAAAATCTGACAGGGGTGGTATTGATCCGTCAAGGCGTTGATCACCGGGATGGTGGCCCAGTGGGCCATCTCTTCCACCAGTTCCTGGGAGTAGGTCCGAATGGCCAGGCCGTCGAGGTACCGGGAAAGCACGCGGGCCGTATCCCGGATCGGTTCGTCCCGCGCGATCTGGGTATCCGCGCTCTGCAGGAACAGGGTCTGCCCGCCGCAGCGGTACATGGCCGTTTCAAAGGATACCCGGGTCCTTGTGGAGCTCTTGTCAAAAATGAGCCCGAGGACCCTGCCGTTCAGGTTCCCGGTGACACGCACCCCGGACCTTTTGATCTCCAGGGCCGTCCGGATGAGGGCCCGAATCTCTTCCGGGGTCAAATCCCGCAAGCTCAGCAGATCTCGTTTCATACGGCTTCCACCGTTCAGAGCAGCCGCTTCACCGATCCCGGAGGACCGGGACGGAGGCAGCTCCCGAAACAGCGCTCCTTCCCGCTTCAGAATACGCACTCGAGCATGGAAAAGGACATGCGGCTATGCGATCCCGTCCGCCAGCACACGGTCCAGGCAGCCCACCATGAGGTCGACCTCCTCGCGCGTGACAATGAGCGGGGGAAGAAACCTCAAGACCCGATCCTGGGTGCAGTTGATGAGGAATCCCTCATTGCGGCAGGCCTCCACCACGGGCCCTGCCGGGACGCCCAGCTCCATGCCCAGGATCAGGCCCAGCCCCCGCACGTCCTTCACTCCGTGGTGACGTTCCTGTAACCCTTTGAGTTGTTCCAGGAAGTACATCCCTGTGTCCCGGGCATTCTCGATCCATCCGTCCTTCAGAAGACTCTCGAGCACCCCCTTGGCCACAGCGGTCACCAGCGGTGTCCCGCCGAAGGTGGTGGCATGGCTTCCCGGAGGAAAGGCCGAATTGAGCCTTTCCGTGGAAAGCATGGCCCCGATGGGCAGTCCGTTTCCGAGCGCCTTGGCCAGGGTCACGATGTCCGGGGAAATACCGAAGTGCTCGTGGGCGAAGAGCCGGCCGGTTCGTCCCATGCCCACCTGGACCTCATCCAGGACCAGAAGCACCCCGCGCTCGCGGCACAGCCGGGCCACCCCTTCGAGGTAGCCTTCCCCCGGGCAGACCACCCCTCCCTCGCCCTGAATCGGCTCGAGAATGACTGCGCAGGTATCGTCCTTCACGGCTTCCGAAAGTCTCGAGAGGTCATTGAACGGGACGAACCGAAACCCTTCGAGCAGGGGATCGTAGCCCTTGCGCACCTTCTCCTGCCCGGTGGCTGCAAGCGTGGCCATGGTCCTGCCGTGAAACGAGTTCTCCATGCACACCATCACGTGGTGCCCGGGTCCGCGCGTCTCATAGGCATGACGCCGAGCCAGCTTGATGGCCGCCTCGTTCGCCTCGGCGCCGCTGTTGCAGAAAAACACGCGATCTGCAAAGGAGTGCTCCACCAGGAGACGGGCCAGCTCCACCTGGGGAACCGTGTAAAAAAGATTGGAGACGTGGACGAGTGTCCTGGACTGCTCCTCCAGGATCCGTGTGACCAGCGGGGCGCTGTGCCCCAAGGCGCACACGGCGATCCCGCCCACGAAGTCCAGGTACGCCTTGCCCGTATCGTCCCAGACACGGCACCCTTCGCCGCGCACCAGGGTCAGGGGACGCTTGCCGTACGTCTCGAAGAGGTAGTGGTCCGCCAGGTCGGCGGTGGTCTCCTTGATGTCGTTCATCCTTCTCCGCTTTCCGTTTTCTCGGAGGCCGGGCGTTCCACTGCGGAAACGATTTCCGTCCCGACCCCCGCCTTGGTAAATATTTCCAGCAACAGGGTGTGTTCCTTTCGCCCGTCCAGGATGTGTGCCTTGCTCACACCCCCTTCCAGCGCGCCCAGGCAGCAGTTCACCTTGGGAATCATGCCCCCTTGAATCGTACCCTCCCGCACCAGGCGCCGGGCTTCGTCCGCACTGAGCGTGGAGATCAGGCCCCCCTGATCGTCGAGCACGCCCGCCGTGTCCGTGAGCAGGATGAGCTTTCGTGCCTCGAGCGATGCGGCGATGCGCCCGGCCACGATGTCCGCGTTGATATTATACGTCTCGCCGTCCCGGCCCGCCCCCACCGGGGCGATGACCGGAATGAACCGCTCCATGAGGCCTCGAAGCACGGTGCCGTCCACCGCCGTGATCTCGCCCACCATGCCCATGTCGATGATCTCAGGCGGCTGGTCTTCTCCCTTGTTCCGGACGTAATGCATCTTCTTGGCCGTGATCAGGCCGCCGTCCTTTCCAGAGAGCCCGACACATCTCCCGCCGTGGGTATTGATCAGGGACACGATCTCCTTGTTCACCTTCCCGACCAGGACCATTTCCACCACGTCCATGGTCTGCTTGTCCGTCACGCGCATCCCGTCGATGAACTCGCTCTCGATGGACAGCCTGCGGAGCAGGTCCCCGATCTGGGGCCCTCCGCCGTGCACCACCACGGGGTTCAGTCCCACGTACTTCATGAGGATCACGTCCAGGGCGAAGTTGCGCTTCAAATCCTCGTCCACCATGGCGTGGCCTCCGTACTTGACCACCACCGTGGCGTTGCTGAACCGCCGGATGAACGGCAAAGCCTCGATCAGGACCTTGGCACGATCCACGTCTTCGATGCGTTCCATGGACATAGGCCGTTCTCGTATCGGTTTTAAGGGATCGCCACCCAGAAATGATTGACCTGTGAATCCTACAAAATGTACCGGCTCAGATTTTCGTCCTCGAGGATGTCCTCGAGCTTTTTCTTTACATAGTCGCGGTCGATGACCACCTCGTCTTCTTCCCGATCCGGTGCGTCGAAGGACACCTCGTCCAGGAGCTTTTCCATGACCGTGTGGAGCCTTCGCGCCCCGATGTTCTCCATCTGCTCGTTCACCCGGCTCGACATGGAGGCGATCTCCTCGATCGCATCCGGCTCGAAGCGAAGGTCGATTCCCTCGGTCTCGAGCAGGGCCCGGTACTGGATGATCAACGCGTTTTTCGGTTCCTGCAGGATCCGGATGAAATCCTCCGTGGTCAGGGAGTCGAGCTCCACGCGGATAGGAAACCGTCCCTGGAGCTCGGGGAGAAGGTCCGACGGCCGGCTCACGTTGAAGGCCCCGGCCGCAATGAAAAGGATGTGATCCGTACGCACCATTCCATACTTCGTGGTCACGGTGGAACCCTCCACAATGGGCAGCAGGTCCCTCTGGACTCCTTCCCGGGACACATCCGGTCCATGGCCGGAGTCGGCGGCGCTGACCTTGTCCAGCTCGTCCAGGAAAATGATCCCGTTCTGCTCGGTCATCTGGAGTGCTTCCTCGACGACCTTGTCCATGTCGATCAGCTTCTGGGCCTCTTCCTGGAAAAGGATCTCGCCAGCCTCCCGGACCTTTACACGACGCCGCTTTTTACGCTGCGGAAAGAGGTTCCCGAACACCTCTTTCATGTTGAACTCCATCTCCTCGAGGCCGGCGTTCGAAAACACCTCGACCATGGGGATCTGCTGGTGCGAGACCTCGATCTCCACGTAACGGTTCTCGAGCTTCCCGTCCCGGAGCAGGCGCCTAAGCTTTTCACGGGTGGAATCCCCATCGCTCCTTTCCGAGCGGACCACCTCCAGGGCCTTTTCCCGGTCCCCCTCCTCGCCCTCGGCGACCTCATGCTTTCGCTTGGGCAGGAGGATGTCCAGCAGCCGCTCCTCGGCCACCTCCCGGGCCTTGGGCTCCACCCGCTCCTGCTCGCCCTTTTTCGCCATGTTCACGGCCAGCTCGGTCAGGTCTCGAATGATGGACTCCACGTCCCGGCCCACGTACCCCACCTCGGTGAACTTCGTGGCCTCCACCTTGAGAAAGGGGGAGTGGGCCAGCCGGGCCAGACGCCTGGCGATCTCGGTCTTGCCCACGCCTGTGGGCCCGATCATGATGATGTTCTTTGGGGCGATCTCGTCGCGGAGCTCCTTGGGGACCTGCTGGCGTCTCCAGCGATTTCGCAGCGCGATCGCCACCGAACGCTTGGCCTCATCCTGTCCGATGATGTACTTATCCAACTCGGAAACAATCTGTGCCGGCGTGAGCATCTTTCCCAGACGCTCCTGGCTTTCTTCTGGCGATTCCATCAGGACCTCATCTCACCCACTTCCTCAACGGCAATGACCTCGTTGGTATACAAGCAGATGGAAGCCGCGATCTTCATGGCTTCCAGGGCGATGGCCGGGGCATCCATGGACGTGTGTGCGGCCAGGGCACACGCGGCGGCATACGCATAGGGTCCTCCCGAACCGATGGCGGCCACCGACTCGTCAGGCTCGATCACATCCCCGGTCCCGGAGATCACCAGCGTGTGCTCCCGGTCCATGGCCAGAAGCAGGGCCTCCAGTCTTCTCAGCATCTTGTCCGTGCGCCACTCCTTAGCCAGGTCCACGGCGGCCCGGGTCAGGTTCCCACTGAACTGCTCCAGCTTGCCCTCCAGTTTCTCGAACAGGGTGAAGGCGTCGGCCGAGGCCCCGGCAAACCCAACCAGGACCTGGTCCTCGTACAGGAACCGAAGCTTCTTCGCCCTGTGCTTCATCACGGTCTCACCGAGGGTGACCTGTCCGTCGCAGGCCATCACGGACCGCCCGTCCTTTCGGATTCCGAGAATGGTTGTTCCATGAAATGTCCCGCGGTTACGTTCCATGGGGAATCCCCGCCTTTCGTACGATCACGAGCCTCTTCGAAGCACTCGAGGCACCTGCTTCAACGCCTGGGGTGCGCCTTGTCGTAGACCTCCATGAGCCGGTCCAGGGTCACGTGGGTGTACTTCTGCGTCGTCGAGAGGCTCGCGTGTCCTAGAAGCTCCTGCACCGATCTCAGGTCCGCCCCCCCATCCAGGAGGTGTGTGGCGAATGTGTGCCGCAGGGCGTGCGGAGAGATGTCGGAAGTGAGCCCGCAGGTCGTGGCGTATTTCTTGATCAACCGGGCGATGCTCCGGGTCGTGAGCCGTCCTCCTCGATGATTCAGGAACATCGGACCGTTCTCCTCGTCCTGCCAGACCTTTTTCCGCATCCCGCGCACGGCATCGAGGTAGCGCCCCAGGGCGCGAAGCGCCGTCCGCCCCACAGGCACCACCCGCTCGCGATTCCCCTTTCCCACGGCTCGAACCAGGCGTTGCTCGAAATCCACATCCCCCAGATCGAGGCCGGCCAGCTCGCTGACGCGCAGGCCGCAGGAGTAAAGGATCTCCAGCATGGCTAGGTCCCGCAGCCCCAGCGGATTCTCCTGATCCGGCCCTTCAAGCAACCGGAACATGTCGTCCACGGGAAGGTAGGTGGGAATGGGTTTGCCCTGCTTCAACGTGGCCACGTCTGCGGCCGGGTTGTCCCGGCGCAGGCCCCTTTTCTCCAGGAAACCGAAAAAGGATCGGACCGCCGAGAGCTTTCGTGCGATCGTGGTCCGCTTGTACCGGCCATGCAGGCTACCGAGGTATTCCCGGAGGACCCGGTAGTCCGGATCGGAGACCGTCCCCTCTTCCCTGGCCTCCACAAACCTGCGAAACTGCTCCAGATCCGCACGGTATCCCCGGACGGTATGACCGGAGTACCCCCTCTCGGATTTCAGATACGCGAGGAATCGACCGATCTGCCCGGTAAGATCCATGTATCCGCTCGCAGGCTCGGAGTTGTCCTTTTCTTCCATGCGCTTGCCCTTTCCCACGCGGGCAGGGCTGCCTGGAGAGTCAAAAAAGAGTAACAATACCACATTTCAACGGGTTGGCAATGAAAAAATCCCCGAATTTCGGATTCCGCTCTTGACTTCCCATTTCGGATTGGGCTAGTAAATATAGTTTCGCAATTCGCCAAAACATCCTCAGGGCATGGGCGGCATCCCCGATTCGACTCTTCTTCCTGTCCTGGGTGCTCCCGTGCATCCAGGGATCATGCCTTGAAGGAAACCCTGCAATGCCGCCGTGCGAAATCCGCCCCCGACGCCCTGTGTCGTTTTCGGGGGAAACTTTTCATGGAGAGGGATCCGGTATGGAAAGCAAAAGCGATCAATTGAGAAACATCGGTTTTGTGGGCCACGTGGGATGCGGGAAGACGTCCATCGCAGAGGCCATGCTCTTGAACGGGAAGGTCACGAACCGGCTCGGAAAGGTGGATGATGGGTCTTCCAACTTCGACTTCGAGCCCGAAGAAATCAAGCGAAAAATCACCTTGAGCACGGCCTTTCATCACTGCCCGTGGAAAAAGCACGAAATCAACATCATCGACACCCCGGGCGACGACAACTTCCTCTCCGACACGAAATTCTCCTTGAAAGCGGCCGACGGTGCCGTGGTGGTGATCGACGCTACCTCGGGCGTGAAAATCGGGACCGAGAAGACCTGGGGATTCGCGGACGATGAAAACCTGCCGCGCGTCATCTTCATCAATCGAATGGATCGCGAGCGTGCGGATTTCCAGGGTGTGGTGGATCAGATCAACAACGAGTTCGATAAAAAGGCAACCGCGGTGCAGCTCCCCATCGGCGCGGAGGAGGATTTCCGTGGGGTCGTGGACCTGATCAAGATGAAGGCGTACGTGTACGAGCGCGACGGTTCCGGCTCGTTCAAGGAGGAGGATCCACCCGCAGACCTGGCCGACGCCGTGCAGGAAGCGCGTGAGGCCATGATCGAGAACATCGTCGAGGCCAACGACGAGCTCATGGAAAAGTATCTCGAAGGGGAAGAACTTTCCGCGCAGGAGATCGAGGAGACCTTTGTCCAGGGCGTAAAATCCGGTGCTGTGATCCCGATTCTCTGTGGCTCGGCCCTGCTCAACATGGGCGTGGACCGGCTCATGGATCTCTTGGTACAGGCGATGCCTTCCCCGCTGGAGCGCGGACCGTTCAAGGGCAAAAAACCCGGCACCGAAGAGGAGATCGAACGCGAGGCCTTACCGGATGCGCCCTTCTCCGCACTGGTCTTCAAGACGGTCGCCGATCCCTTTGCCGGAAAACTGAACATCCTGCGGATCCTTTCGGGAACGCTCACTACGGATACACCGCTTTACAACCCGAGCCAGGAGGTCAAGGAAAAATTCAGCAACATCCTGATCCTGGAAGGGAAAAAACAGAAATCCGTGGAAGAGGCCTCCACCGGGGACATCGTGGCCTTTGCCAAGCTCAAGGAGACCGGAACGGGTGACACCCTCTGCCTGGAAAAGGAGCCCATTGTCTATCCTTCCCCCGAACCCCTGCCAGCCGTCATCTCTTACGCCGTCGGAGCCAAGGTACAGGGAACCGAGGACAAGCTCTTCAGCTCCCTGACCCGCATTGGTGAGGAAGACCCGACCCTTCGGCTGGAACGGGATGCCTCCACCGCCGAGATCATCCTCTCCGGCACCGGCCAGATTCATCTGGAGGCCTCCTGCGAAAAGGTGCATCGCAAGTTCGGTGTGGAGGTGGAACTGAAACCGGTCAAGGTCCCCTACCTCGAAACGATCAAGAAATCTACACAAGGCGTTATTTACCGCCACAAAAAGCAGTCCGGGGGGCGAGGCCAGTTTGCGGAAGTCCACTTCGACATCTCTCCGCTCGAAAGGGGATCCGGATTCGAGTTCGATGAAGCCCTCGTGGGCATGAACGTGCCCCGCAACTTCGTACCGGCCGTGGAAAAGGGCATTCAGGAAACCCTCCCCCACGGTGTCCTGGCCGGGTACCCCGTGGTGGACGTGAAGGTCCGGTTCTTCGACGGCAAAAGCCACGACGTGGATTCCTCGGAAATGGCGTTCAAAATCGCCGCAAGCATGTGTTTCAAAAAGGGCGTCCAGGACGCAAGCCCCGTGCTGCTCGAGCCGATCATGGGGCTGGAGGTGATCGTCCCGGAAGAGAGCATGGGCGACGTCATGGGAGACCTCAACGGTCGACGGGGACGGGTGCTCGGCATGGAGGGGCAGGGCAAATACCAGGTCATCAAGGCCCAGGCCCCCATGGCAGAGGTGCTCAAGTACGCCTTGGACCTGAACCAGATGACCGGCGGCCGGGGGTCATTCACCATGGAGCTCGACCACTACGATGAACTCCCGGCCCAGCTCGCCGACAAGGTGATCGCGGAGGCCAAGGAAGCCGCCGAATAACAGGCACCGGAATCACCTCAGTACGCTGTGGAGGATTTGACATCGGTCCCGGGTTCGCCTTTCGGCGAACCCGGTTTTTTTTCATCCGTGGCCGGAGGCGGAAAATCCGCTTCCAGCTGAAATTCTCTCACTATCACGTTACGATCGAAAGGGACAAAACCATGACCTTCGAGACCCCTTATCGAGCCGGCATCCTCACGATAAGCGACCGGGGCTCCTCCGGGGAAAGGAAGGACGAGAGCGGGGAGGCGGCCCGAGCAATGCTCGAGGAAGCGGGCTTCCCCGTGGCGCGCATGGACATCGTCCCTGACGAGCTGGAGCGCATTCGGGCCGTGCTTCGGAAATGGGTGGATCAGGACGGCCTTGCGTTGATCGTGACCTCCGGCGGGACCGGCCTCAGCCCCCGTGATGTCACCCCCCAGGCGACCCGCGACATTCTGGACTACGAGATTCCGGGCATGGCCGAGGCCATGCGGGCCGCCAGTCTCGCCAAGACTCCCCACGCCATGCTCTCCCGGGCGGTGGCCGGAGTCCGGGGTACCAGCCTGATCCTCAACCTCCCCGGAAGCCCTAAGGCAGTCCGGGAGAATCTCGCAACGGTCCTTCCCGCTCTTCGCCACGGCCTGGACAAGCTCTCCGGGGATCCCTCTGACTGTGCGAGCTGACCCCGGTCCACACCATCCGAATTTCTTCCGGAAAAGGCGGCGACCGGGGTCGCGGCCGACCTGGAATGCGAGGGTTCTGTGTTGAAATCCCTTTTTCAATGTGTTAAAAGCCTCAAACCCGGTTTCACCGGGAATATCTCACCACTTGGTTTTCCAGAACAATCCAGGACCGTCTATTCGAATTAAAAGGAGGATGCTGTGATGAAAAAGGCTCTTTGGTGTGTGGCCCTGTGTGCAGCGATGGCCATGATCTTGACGCCCGGTGCGTGGGCGGCGGGCAAGGCGATCAAAGTCGGTATCAATGCGCCCCTGACCGGGGACATCCCCAAGGTGGGCGAGGGCACCAAGTACGCCGCCCAGATGTGGCTGGAGGACGTCAAGGCCGCCGGCGGACTGGATGTTGGCGGAACCAAGGTCCCAGTCGAGCTGGTCATCGAGGATAACGAGGCCAAGGCCGAGTCTGCGGTCAAGGCGAACACCAAGATGATCACCGAGGACGAGGTCCTGGTCATCGTGGGTCCCCAGTCGTCCAAGCAGGCCGTTCCCGCGGGCGGTGTGGCGGACAATTACAAGACTCCCATGGTCAGCCCGTGGTCCACGAACCCGGACACCACCAAGGATCGTCCGTTCGTGTTTCGGGCCTGCTTCCTGGATCCGTTCCAGGGGCCGGTGCTGGCCAACTTCATCACCGAGGAGTTCGGGTACAAAAAGGCCGCTGTGCTTTACGATGTGGCCAGCGACTACCCCAAGGGCCTGGCCGAATTCTTTAAGGAGGCCTGGGAAAAGCTCCATGGCGAAGGATCCGTAGTGGCCTTTGAGAGCTTCACCACGAAAGACGCTGACTTCAGCTCCCAGCTCACCAAGATCCTCCAGTCCGGAGCGGAAGTCCTCTTCACCCCCCAGTACTACAACGAGGTGGCCCTGATCGTGCAGCAGGCCCACGAGCTGGGATGGGACAAGCCCATTGTGGGAAGCGACAGCTGGGGTTCCGCCGAGACGGTAGAGCTCTGCGGCCCGGATTGCTACGGCCTCTTCTTTAGCACCCACTACGCCGCGGCCGGCGCCAAGGGCGCCACCAAGGCCTTCATCGACCGTTACGAGAAGAAGTACGGGTACGTGCCGGACGACGTGGCCGCCCTTACCTGGGATGCGCTCCGCATCGTGCAGCAGGCCATCGAGGACTGCGGAAACATGACCGGAGACATCGAGAAGGATCGGCAGTGCGTGCGTGACGCCCTGGCCAAGGTCCAGGACTTCGATGGCATCACGGGCAAGATGACCTTCACCGAGGAAGGGGATCCGATCAAGTGCGCAGTCATCGTTCGAATCAGCGACAAGGGCGAGTACGAGTTCTACAAATCGGTCTGCCCCTAGTCGAAATGCGGGCAGGGAGCGACCGGTGCTTCCCGCTCTAATCCCATGAAACCACCAACCCGCGGACGCCGGGACTCGCTGAAAGGATAAGGCGGGCCGGGGCACAGCCCCGGGCCCGCCTTATCGAACGTACAAGGAGTCGGCCTGATGCAATTCTTCCTGCAAAACCTGGTCAACGCCCTGCAGTGGGGGAGCTTTTACGCCCTGATCGCCCTGGGATACTCCATGGTCTACAGCATTATGATGCTGTTCAACTTCGCCCACGGAGACATCTTCATGGTGGGTGCGTACATCGGGTTCGGCGTGGCAACGGGTCTCGTGGCCCTGGCCTCCCTCGGCGCCATTTCCGTGCCTGGCTGGGTCATTCTAGTGCTGACCATCCTCATCTCCATGGTCCTCACCTCGTTCCTGGGCATGATCGTGGAACGGGTGGGGTACCGGCCGCTCCGCGGGGCCCCCCGGGCCTCAGCCGCCATCACGGGCCTGATGATCGGGATCATCCTGGAGACCAGCAACCTGGCCCTCATGGGAGCCCAACGCGTCCGCTTTCCTTACCTGATCAAGGGGCACACGTATAACCTGGGCGGCGTGTTCGTCACCAACAAGAAGATTATGATCGTCGTGGTCTCCGTAGCGCTCATGCTGGCCCTCCACCAGTTCATCAAGCGGACGCGGTGGGGCATGGCCATGCGGGCCATGGCCTTCGATTACGTGGTGGTACCCCTCATGGGCGTATCCATCAATAAAATCGCGGCCATGACCTTTGCCATCGGATCAGCCCTGGCAGCAGTGGCGGGAATTCTTTTCGGCGTAGCCTACCCCGTGCTGGACCCTTACATGGGCATCGTCTTCGGCTGGAAGGCCTTCGTGGCCGCCATTCTCGGAGGCAGAGGATCCATCATGGGCGCCACCCTCGCCGGGTTCCTGCTCGGATTCATTGAAATCTTCGTGGCGATGGTCTTCCCTTCGACGCTTCGAGACCTCATCGCCTACTCGATCATCCTGATCATTCTCGTCTTCAGACCCCACGGGTTCTTTGGAGAACCTTACAGCGCGAAGCTCCGGCTTTAACGCACCGGGCCCGAAGGCATTGAACGGGCGGTACCCGTTTCGGGGCCGCCGGCCATACCGACAAGGACGAGGGGGAATGATGTCACAAGCAACCGGCACCGTGCCCGAAAACAGCCCCACGGGCGTGATCGGCAGGCTCCGCAGATCCTTTTCCGGGGTTCCCATCCTGGCCTGGCTTCTCGGGGCCCTGCTCGCCGTGATCCTGGAACGCATCTGGGGCACGCCGCTGGCAACGGCCATAGGGCTGCCCAAGGTCCCCATGCTCTTCGGCTGCGTCATTGCGCTGAGCAAGCCCCTCCTGATTCCCTCGGCCGCGGCCTACGTCTTCCTGATCTATGTGCTCCCCATCGCGGTGGTGGCCCGGCTCGCCGGCGCAACCGCGAATCGAACGGCGGATGCCCTCATTCGCATGCCCATCCTGACCACCGTCCTCGTCCACCTGGGCGTCCTGTTCATCATTCTCCACGTCTGGTCCGACATCAGCGCCTACCGGGTCCTCACGCTCAAGCTCACCTTGATCGCCGTCATCGTGACCCTCAGCCTGAACCTCATCAACGGCTACCAGGGGGAGTTCTCCTGCTCCCACCCGGGATTCATGGCCCTGGGGGCCTATGGGGCGTCGGTCTTCAGCCTGGCTTTCTTTGTGGAGGACAAGATCTTCGGAGCGCCCCTCCTGCCCGAGTGGCTGGGGCCCTTTCTCTTTCCCGTGGGCCTGATTCTGGGGGGCCTGCTCGCATCGCTCGGGGCCCTCGTCATCGCCATCCCGTCCTTTCGAACACGCGGGGACTACCTGGCCATCATCTCCCTCGCCTTCCTCTTCATCGTCAAGAGCCTGATCGAGAACCTGGAGATCGTGGGCGGCCCCCGCGGGCTCGGGAGCCAGCCCGACTGGGCCAATCTCCCCACCGTCTTCGTGTGGACGGTCCTGGCCCTCTGGATGATCAACAACTTTGTCCGCTCCACCCTGGGGAAGGCCGTCAATGCCGTACGGGACGACGAGGAGGCGGCCGAGGCCATGACCGTGAACACCCGGCGCACCAAGATGGTGAACTTCATGTTCGCCGCCTTCTGGGCCGGCGTGGCCGGAGGCCTCTTCGCCCACGTGCTCCGGTACGTGAACCCGGCCACCTTCGGCATTCAGAAACTGGCCGAGGTCCTGGCCATGGTCTACCTGGGGGGACTGAACTCCGTGATCGGATCCGTGGTGGGCGCCGTGAGCCTGAGCGTGCTCAGCGAGGCCCTGCGCCCCCTGGAGATCTTCAAGTGGATCATCATTCCCCTCCTGCTCATCCTGGTCATGATCTACCGGCCCACGGGCCTGATCGCCTTTCGCGAGTTCGACGTGCGAAAGATCCTGAGCCCCAGACGAAAACCGGAACGAGAGGTGTAGCATGCCGCTGCTCGAGGTCAAAGACATGACCCACTTCTTCGGTGGGTTGCGCGCCGTCCACAACTACAACCTGTCCGTCGAGCCGGGCGATGTGCGCGGTCTCATCGGGCCCAACGGCGCCGGAAAGACGACGATCTTCAACCTCATCACGGGAATTCACCACCCTACCGAAGGGCGCGTCGAGCTGGCCGGTGAGAACCTGGTGGGTCTCTTTCCCCACCAAATCGCCGCCCGGGGGCTCGGTCGGACCTTTCAGAATCTCCAGCTCTGGCGGCACATGACCGTGCTCGAGCACGTGAAAATGGCCCGCTACTCCAAGCTTCAGTACGGCCTGGTCGGGGCCTTCTTCGGCACGGGAGCGCGGCACCGTGAAGAGGACGAGATCCAGGAAAAGGCCATGGGCCTCCTCCGAATGATGAAGGTGGACCATCTCGCCGGGCAAAACGTGCTCAACCTGCCTTACGGGGCCCAGCGGCGGGTGGAGATGGCCCGGGCCCTGGCCATCGAGCCCAAGGTCCTCTTCCTGGACGAACCCACCGCGGGCATGAACCCGGAGGAACTCAAGCAGATGATGGGGATCATACGCCAGGTGCACGAGGAGGTCGGGCTGGCCATCTTTCTCATCGAGCACCGCCTTAAAATGGTCATGGAGCTCTGCGAGCGCATTCAGACCCTGGTCTTCGGGGAGGTGATCGCCGAGGGAACGCCCAAGGAGATCCAGAACAACCCAAAGGTCATCGACGCCTACCTGGGAAAGGAGGCCGTGGAATAATGCTGCTCTCGGTGGAGAACCTTCACGTTTCCTACGGCCGCATCAAGGCCCTTCAGGGAATCGCCTTTGACATCGACGAGAGGGAGATCGTGACCATCATCGGCGCGAACGGCGCCGGTAAAAGCACCACGCTGCGGGCGGTTTCCCGTCTGATCCCGGTGGAGCAGGGCACGCGTATGACCTTTCGAGGGGAGGACCTTCTCAAGTACTCGGCGGACAAGGTGGTCAGCAAGCTCGGGCTTAGCCACGTGCCCGAGGGAAGGCGCCTCTTCGGGAACCTGACCGTGCTCGAGAACCTTCAGCTCGCTACCTTCTCCCGAAGGGACACCGACCAGATCGAGAAAGACATCGAGCAGGTCTTCACCATCTTCGAGCGCCTGCGCGAGCGCTCCTCTCAGAAGGCCGGAACCCTGAGCGGTGGCGAGCAGCAGATGCTCGCCATCGGCCGGGCCTTCATGAGCGGGCGGCAGTTCATGATCCTGGACGAGCCCTCCATGGGACTGGCACCGCTCCTCATGATGAGCGTGTTCGAAGCGCTTAAGGAAATCAACGAAGAGGGGACCACGATTCTGCTGGTGGAGCAGAACGCGCGGCTCGCCCTCCAGTTCGCCAGCCGCGGGTATGTGCTGGAAAACGGAAATCTCGTGCTCCAAGGGAACTCCAAGGATCTCCTGAACGACCCGGACGTGAAAAAAGCCTACCTCGGGGGCTGAATCCGCATTCCCTTATTTGCCCGCCACTATTCGAAAACCCTTTTCCTTCATTCCATAAAGGAGCTGACAATGCCTCCCAAACAATGGTCCGAGCCGCCGTCCATGCAGATCGAACCCAAAACCCCTCTCACGGCCTCCATGCAGACCAGCAGGGGGACCATTGAACTCGAGCTCTATCCCGAGCACGCGCCCAAGACCGTGAACAACTTCGTCTTCCTGGCCCGGGAAGGCTTCTACGACGGGGTCTCCTTCCACCGCGTCATCCCCGACTTCGTCATCCAGGGCGGAGACCCCACGGGAACGGGAAGCGGCGGCCCCGGCTACCAGTTCGAGGACGAGACCACGGGCAATCCCCTGATCCATGAGACGGGTTCCCTGTCCATGGCCAATGCGGGGCCGAACACGAATGGGAGCCAGTTTTTCATCACCCATTCGCCCCAGCCTCACCTGGACGGGAAGCACACCGTGTTCGGGAAAGTGGTTCAGGGGCAGGACGTGGTGAATGCCATTCAGCAGGGGGACCGGATTGAGCGGCTGACCATCAAGTCCTGATCATCAGACGCCTTGGGAGTGTTTCAGGTTTCGGGATGGACGGAAGGGGCATCCTGCGTCAGGACCGCCTCCAGGGCAAGCACGCACTCAGCGTCCCACTTGGTCCCGGCATTTTTCTTGAGCACGGAGAGGGCCTTCTCCACGGTCATGCCCTTCTGGTAGGGGCGATCCGTGGTCATGGCGTCAAAGCCGTCCGCAACGGCCAGGAGGCGGGCCCCCACGGGGATCTCCTCCCCGCACAGGCGACGGGGATACCCCTTGCCGTCGGGCCGTTCGTGATGGCAGCGCACGTAGTCCAGGGCAGGGCCCAGAAAATCCAGGTCCTTCAGGATCTCCGCACCGGTTTCGGGGTGCCGGACAATCTCCTTCACCACATCCGGCGGATTCCTTGTCCCATGGTCCTGGAACAGGTGATCGGAGAACCCGATCTTGCCGATGTCGTGAAGCGCTCCCGCGATTCGCACGAACTCCGCCTCGCCCTCCTGAAAATCCAGGTGCAGGGCCATGCGATGGGCCAGGTCCCCCACGCGCGAGGCGTGCCCCTCGGTGTACGTGTCCCGGGCGGCCAGGGCATTGGCCATGGCCGACACCGTGCTCACGGTGTTCCGCTTGATGGTCTCGTTCAGATCGCGCAGCTCGTCGATGAGGGTCTCCAGGCGATACTCCCGGGCCTCCACCTTGACCATCATCATGGCCATGGCCTCGGCGATGACCCGGACGGTCTCCGGCTGATCCTCTGCGGTCAGGGGCATGATGTCGTTGGAGTAGTTCCCCCGGGCGATCTCTTCGATGATCTCGATCAGCCGCTGCAGCCCTTTTTCCTCCATGGCCGTCCTCACTCCCCCATGAGCGTGCGGAGCACGTCCTCCTTCCCGATGATGCCCACCAACTCATCCCCTTCCACCACGGGAATGGTGTGAAACTTTCGGTCCACCATGAGGGATGCGACTTCAGCGAGGTCCGCGTCCGGGCCCACCGTGACGGGGTCGGGCGTCATGGCATCGGCCACCCGGGTGGCCGTGATCTTCTGGACCTCCCGTTCCAGACTCCTCAGGGAGCCCAGGGGAATCAGTCCGTCCAGAAGGGTGAACACCGTGGGAATGGGAAACTTTTTCTGCTGGGTGACCAGGTCGCTCTGGCAAAGGATGCCCACCAGGGTCCCTCCCCGATCCATTACGGGAATCCCGTTGATCCGTTTTTCAAGAAGCAGCCGGGCCGCCTCGGCGATCTCCGTGTCCGGCGACACGGTGATGGGCTCCCGGGTCATGACCTCTCGCACTTTCACCATGATCGTACCTCCTCGATCTATTCCCCCTTTCGAATCCAGGCCTCGAGTGCGGGCTGCTCCTCGGACCTCCACTCGGGAGACATGCGAAGCCGAATGAATTGAGAAAAAAGCGCCTGAACCACGGCGATGGGCTGCTCGATGAGAAACATCCGCTCGTAGAACAGACCGTCGGGATCCTCCCGCACATCCTGCATCACGCGGGGCGTCTTGAGCGAGTGAAGGTCGAGCCAGGCCGCATCCAGGGTAAAGGACCACTCATCATCCCCCTTGAGCATTCGGATCTCGGCTTGGGTGATCTTCTTGTTCCTGGTGAGTGCATAACGCGCCTCGCGAAGACGGGATCCGGCTCCCTTGCACGTCACCTCGCTGCCCCGCTCTTCCCCTTCGCCTTCCAGGGCCACCTTCCCTTCGAACCAGAGCTCCACCGTACCGGTCTCGCCCAGATCAAAGAGTGCTTCCCGGGTCTCGCTGCGGTACCAGAGCCACACCAGGAATTCCCGCCCCAGGAACTCGGTCCTTTTCACCCTTTCCGCCAGCGTCATGACGCCTCCTCTCCCGCAAGCAGGACCGGCTGGGCCTCGTCGAGAATTGCAGGATCCATTCCCTGGTCCTGTAGTGCTTGGTAGGCCAGGGCATAGGGGTAGAGGGACGTGAGCCGAAGCTCGAACGTGTTGAAAAAAAGCTCACTGAACGCATCGCAGATACGGGAATTCGTTGATCCGAAAAGCACCACCCCGCCCTGGAGATCCCACGCCATGTCGTAGACGGAGGTCCTGGGAAGCACCCTTCGCAGGAGTTGGCCGCGGACCCGTTCCCGGATCTCCTCCCGGCGCTTCTTGTTCAGGAAATCCAGACCTTCGAGAGACTTGACCTCCTCCTCGGCCTCCCGGCAGTACTGGCGGAGGGCCCTGGCCGGCACACTCCGGACGTCCACCCGCAACGACAGGGCCAGGTACGGTTCCTTGAACATCTCGTCCCCGTAAAACCCCACCTGGAGCTCGTCCAGAATGTTCACCCAGCCCATGGTCCTTTCCTGGTCCGAGTCCTCCTCCAGCTTTCGAAACGCATACCTGGAAATGCGATCCCGGGCCGTCTCCCGAAAGTCTTCCGGCAGATCGACGGCGACCTGAAAACGGGTACACGTAACCGACCCCTTCAAAAAGCCCATTCTCATTCTCCCAAGAAACGATCCCCTTTTGCCTCGATGTCGGCAAAAGGGGATTCGTTGAGGACAGTCGCCCGTCCCCCAGCGGCTTACATCACATCCTTGTCGCTTTCTTCCACCGCCCGGTCAATCTCCTTCCGGAGCTCGCTCGGCAGGCCCGGGATTTCCACGCTCAGGAACCCGCGCACGATGGTGGCCGTTGCCTCATCCTCGCTCAGTCCCCGGGCCATGAGGTAGGTGATCTCTTCCTGGGCGATCTTTCCCACTGCGGCCTCATGGCTCATCTCCACGCCGTCTACGTGACCCTCCAGCTCGGGAATGGCATGAATGACGCCGCCGTTCAGGAGCAGGCCCCGGCACTCCAGGTGCGCCTTGATCTCCGGTTGCTTCCCCACCAGGTGGCCTCGGGCCATCACGTTGCCCCCGTTGCTGATCACCCGGCTGATGATCTCGGCGCGATTCCCGGGATGCTCCAGGAAGATCCGTCCTCCCATATCGTACTGGGACCCGGGACTCCCCACCACGATACTGTAGAATCGGGCCACGGCATCCGGCCCGTTCAGGTAGGTCGTGGGGTACATTTGAAGGGAGCGGACCGGCTTCATGCAGATGTAGTTGTTCAGGAAGAGCCCGCCCTCCTCCACCCGGGCCACGGACCGCGGCCGGACGGCCATGTCCTCGGCCCAGTTGTGGATCATGGTAAAGGAAAGCTTGGCGTTTTTCTTGACGAAAAATTCGGAAATTCCCACGTGGAGTCCCCGGTGCATGTGGGGGGCCGTTGCGCAGCCCGTGATGATGTGCAGCTCCGCATCCTCCTCCGCGATGATGATGTTGTGCACATTCTGCTGAAGCCCTTCCTTTTCCAGGTACATGCAGGCCTGGATGGGGTAGACCGACTTGCTCCCCGGCAGCGCCCGAATCACGTAGCCGTCATGGAGATCCAGCATGGCCGCAGCCGTATACTTGTCCGCATCTACCGTGGCCAGCCGCCAGTAGTACTCCTCGATCCAGTCGTACTCCTCCAGGGCCTTGCGAATGGGAATGACCTCCACCCCTTCCTGTGCGGTCTGGCAGTGCACCACCGAGGTGTCCTTCTGGAAAAAGGTCCCGCCCCGCTCCTTACGGTTCACATCCATGCCCGCCATGAGAAGGGTGTTCTGATCCGCCATGGGCAGTGCGCAAAGGTCTTCTTCTGCCAGGTAGTCGTGGGGGACAGGGGCCGGGTCGAACTCCTTCAGATCTATGTCGGGCCCGATGGCCGCCACCTTGTCCCTTGCCTTTTCCGCCTTTTCCTTCAGTTGGTCTCTGCGATGCATCGCACACACTCCCCGTATCCTGTCTCCCCTACGCAGCGCAGGATCTCCCTCGGGTTGCTGATACAGCTCAATCGACCGTCGTACAGGACCTGTCCCTTGTCTGCGGCGAAGTAGTCGAGAATATGCCCGGTATGGGTAATGATCAGGCCCATCTTGGTCCGCTCGAGCTTCTTTTGCATCTTGCTCTTTTCGCCGTTGGAGTGGAGGTCCTTCTGGAGCAGCGAGGCGATGGTCTTGCCCACGAGCTGGATGTTTTCCATGTCCACACCGGATTCGGGCTCGTCAAAGAGCATGAGGTCCGGATCCTGGGCCATGAGCTGCAGAAGCTCGGAACGTTTGATCTCCCCCCCGGAGAAACCGGCGTTCACATCCCGATCCAGGAAGTCCTCGAAGTTCACCTTCCGGGCCAGGTTGCCCTCGTCTATCTCACGGGACCCGGCGCATAGGCGAACGAGCTGGCGGGTCTTGAGGCCGTTGATCGTCGGCGGTCGCTGGTAGGACATGCCGATGCCCATCCGAGCCCGCTCGTGAATCGGCATGTGCGTGATGTCCTCCCCCTTGAACTCGATCCTCCCCCCCACGACCCGGTACTGGGGGTAGCCCATGATCGTCATGAGCAGCGAGGTCTTTCCGGACCCGTTGGGTCCGAACAGGACATGCGTCTCTCCCGGTTGTATCTCGAGATCGATGTGCTCGAGGATGATCTTGTCCTGGAGCTCCACCCTGAGGTCTTCAATGATCAGCATGATCCCTCTCCTTCCTGGATGCCCGACGAACTTCACGGTTTTTTCCCGCAGGCTGGCCCCCCACGGCGAGGCGGGAGACCTTTTGGGGCTCCAAAGAGGCCACACGTATTTTCCGAACGCCTCCCGCGGCCTTTCCCGTCACTGAGAATAGTATACTATAACGCTTCGGATGGAAATGCCAAGGACGGGACTCGCCCGGTCACTTCAGATACGGAGCCCATTGTTCGGCCGTTCGCCGAATGTAATCGGGCGGCAGGTCCGTTGCAATGCGGTTGTGTCCCGGCAGCAGTGTCTCCACACGCAGCTCCGCAAGGCGCATGAGAGAATCCTTCAGCTCCGCCCCGTCCGCGCCATGTAGATCAAATCTACCGATCGCGTAATCCGCATAGATCACGTCTCCGGGGATCAGGATGCCCCGGGCGGCATCGTAGAGCCCGATACCCCCCGCCGAGTGACCGGGAATGTGAAGGACCTCCCAGGGTACACCGCCGAGCTCGAGCGACTCTCCGCCGTGCAGTTTGCGGTCCACGGAAAACGTGAATACGCCGGGCTTCAGGCCGTACTGAGCCTGGCACATGCTTCGGAACATCTCCATGCCGTACACGGTCCGCTCATCCCCCGACTCCAGGGGTTCGGCTTCGGCCGCGTGGACCCAGAGCTCGGCATGGGGGAGGTGCTCCATCAACTCCGGAAGACAGCCGATGTGGTCCAGGTGCGTATGGGTCATGATGATCCGGCGCACCTCTTTCAGGGAAACACCGATTCGCTTGAGGGATTCGATCTTGTACGCCCCCTTTCCCATGAGCCCGGCGTCCACCACGCTCACATCGCCGCCCGCAGGCTCCCCCAGGACGTAGACGTGGGCGTCAGGAATCATCTCATCCTGCCCGCGTATGAAATGGATATCCTTGGCTACTTCCGTCATGAACGACTCCTTCCACTTCGTTGCCGCGGCCGGATGAAACGGAGATTCCATCCGATTTCCCGGCCTCTTCTTCCCTCGTGATTCCACACTAGACGATCCGAGGACCCGGTTCAAGGAAAGAATCCCGAGGCCGCATGCTGCCCGATACCTGGACAATTGCCCCCTGTGCGTTCAATGACGTAAGGCGCAGCCAACTGCGGGCGAGCGGGTTTTGCGAGACCGCAAAAAAAACAACAAAAAAAGAGAGGTAGAAGCGAGGAGAGAGCGATGAAGGCGACACCGGAACCCGATGGGGCGGCTTCCGGTGCCGAAAGGAAAAATCGAGGGGGCTTCATTCTGCACGAACGGATATTAAAAGGCCTTGTCCGCCTCGTTTTCGTCCTCTGCACGGGTGGGGGGGTCTTGAGGCATCTTCAGGGCGAAGGGATCGCCGGAAGGCCCTTCCTCGCCCCGGATTATCTCAACGGCAGGCGGAGGGGTCGTGATGCCTTTGGCCGAGAGTTCCTTGCCGTCGTCTTCACCGGTGCCGATGTTCCCTACCAGGGCGACAAGCGCTTCCACGATCTCATTCATTCGACGGGCCTGCCTTTTGAGTTCCTCCGCGGCGGACGCCGATTCTCCCGCATTCAGCGTGTTCTTCTGCACCACGCCGTCCATGTCGCTCACGGCGCGATTGATCTGCTCGACGCCCCGGGCCTGCTCGCTGGAGGACTCGGCAATGCCGCTGACGATCTCTCCGCCCTTGGCGGAGTTCTGGGACAGGTCGGAAAATGCGTTTGCCGTTCGGTCCACGATTTCAGAACCCGCTCTCACCTTTTCGACCGTCTTTTGGATGAGTTCTTCCGTGTTTTTCGCCGCTTCTGCGGCGCGCATGGCCAGATTGCGCACCTCGTCGGCCACCACGGCGAACCCGGCGCCCGCCTCCCCGGCTCGAGCCGCCTCCACCGCGGCATTCAGGGCCAGAAGATTCGTCTGAAACGCAATTTCATCAATGGTCTTAATAATTTTGGATGTCTCATCACTGGCCTGGGATATCCCTTTCATGGAAGCCGTGAGTTCCTCCATCGACGTGGTGGCCAACCCTACGATCCGGTTCGACTCGCGCATCAGTCCATCCGCCTCATTGGCACTGTCCGCGTTCTGGCGTGTGGAGGCGGCCATCTGCTCCAGCGAGGCGGAGGTCTCTTCCAGTGCCGATGCCTGCTCACCTGCGCCTTCGGAGAGCTGAAAGCTGGTGGTGGCAACCATGTCCGAGGCCCCGGAGACCCGGTGGGCCGTGCGGGTCAGGGTGCGAATGATACCGGAAATCGGTCGCGTCAGATGGTTGGAGCCCCAGAGTCCCAGGGGTACGATCAAGAGGAAGCAGCCCAGGTACACGAGCCCCAGGAGGCGGATCATCTGCCAGGTGCCGGCCGCAGACACTTCCGTGGGCTGTAAAAAGGCCAGGACCCCCACGAACTCGCCCCGGCCGTAAAGGGGAAACGCTCCCTGGTAGTACGCGCCAGCCTCCAGGTCGACGCGGTGAAGGAGGGCCTTCTGCTGCTCGAGCTCCCATTGGGGCAGACGTTTCTCGAAGCCCTGGATGCGCGTCTCCCCGTACGAGGCCAGGGTGCCCGAGCTCATCTTCGAACCGCTGAAAAGATTGACCTCCACGCCGGTCAGGCCTGATATCCTCTCAACGAACGGTGTGCCGAGACGACGGACCGCCATCATCAATCCGAACTGTTTTTCTTCCAGCTCCCCGCTGTCCTGGTTGTAGCTCGATCCCACGGCCGGGACCTGGGAAACCAGGCAGACCGCCCCGCTCATTCTCTGGAAGTAGATGCCTTCCTCTTCCTCTGCGACCGCTTCCTTGCGAAGCGGCACCCCGATCTCCTCAGGCGATGCCAACGGCTTCCAGTTTTTGAAGGACGGGTCTTCGCCCTCCTGTGAAAACAGCCCGTAGAACCGGGCCCCGCCTGCGTAGTGCCCGTAACCCATGAGGAAAGCCCCGTCCGCTTTTCGCACGACAAAGGCCCTCAGGTCCCCGTCCCGGTCATACAGGACGACCTGGGCAAGAGCCCCCCTTTTCATGATCTGATAGAGGTCGTTCGTGATGTCATCATAGGTGGTCTTGGTCAAATTCTGGTTGTCCGAGTTCTTGTACTCGTAGACGAACTTCACCCGGGAACCCATGTTGTTCATCGTGGCAAGCTGCCGCGTCTCGGCCAGGGTCTCCGTGAACTTGACCGAAAGGTCATCGCGCGCTATATTAATAGATTTTCGAATCATATCATAGGCATTTTTTTGATTTTGTTTACCCAGAAGGATGAACACGGCGACCGACGACGCCAGCATGACGAGAAAGACCATCGCTATGGATCCGAGGATCAGTTTTTGTCTGAAGGTGAGCTTTGGCATGGTTCCTCCTCCTTCGAAAAGCGCGCTTTGGAAACGCCCTGAAATGCAGGATCCCTCTTTAGCCCGTCCCGGACGGAAGGAAGGGGATGGAATATCGGACATTCCACAATTCCGAGATCCCCCTGGATGCGGCCTGAAAGGACCCGGTCTGTGCAATCCCCGTCAAACAGCGGTATTTCCCTCAGCTAAAAATTTTGCAACAAACATGCCGTATCCGATAGGAACGCAGGCCGGGCGAGGGCGCAGGGTACGGGCAAAATTCCGTCGGTTTTTTGAACACGAGTCGGTACAATATTGACGCTTCCGGGACGCAAAACCGGGGCACGGTATTTGACATCTCATCGGCAGGTATTATAGTTTTCATAAATGCGCAAAAGGGCGACTGCCCTGCCATCCCCGGTATTGCAGGGGACCGAACGTGATGAGCCTGTCTCAAACGTCTGGTGTTGAGTTCGAGCCCTTTGCTCCTTCTTCTCGAACGTGCTTTTTCCGGGGAACCGTATCGTTTTGACATTTGAAAAGCACCTTCCGACAGCTTATAGACCATGGTACATGAAAAAGGCATGCATCCTGCGATAGAAGATATAAAGGAGTCCTGTTGAAAATGGCCACACCAAGACCAGGCGAAGGCATGCACTACGAAGGGAGCTGCATTCGGCCACCGAGCGAGGCGTACAGCATTCTGCTCCAGGTCACGCTGGGCTGCTCCCACAACAAGTGCACCTTTTGCGGCACATACAAGGATAAACGATTTACCATCAAGGATGACGAGACCATTCTGAGCGACATCCTGTTCGCCGCCCAGACCATGCGCAGGCAGGACCGGGTGTTCCTCATGGACGGGGACGCCCTGATCATTCCTCAGAAGCGCCTCGTGTGGATCCTGGACCGAATTCGGGAGCACCTTCCATGGGTGCGGCGGGTGGGTGCCTACGCAAACACCAAGAGTATTCGACTCAAGACACCGGAAGAGCTGATCACGCTTCGGGAAAAGGGTCTGGGCATCCTTTACATGGGCGTGGAAACCGGGGATGAGGAACTGCTTCGAAAGATCCACAAGGGCACAAGCGCTCAGAACCTGATCGCCATGGGCCGAAAAGTCATCGACGCGGGCATCAAGCTTTCCGTCACCGTTCTTTTAGGCATTGCGGGGCGGGAGCGGTCCCTGGAGCATGCCCGAGCCACGGGCGAGCTCTTGAGCGCCATGGATCCCGACTACGTGGGGGCGCTGAGCGTCATGCTAATACCCGGGACGCCGCTCTACGAGGAGTATCGACGCGGAGAATTTCAACTGCCGGACCAGGAAGGACTCCTGCGGGAGCTTCGAGAGATGATTCAACACACGGACCTCTCGGGCGGGCTCTTCTTCTCGAACCACGCCTCGAACTACCTTCCGATCAAGGCGCGTCTTCCACGGGGCAAACAGGAAGCGCTGGATCAGATCGATGCGGCCCTTCGCGGTGAAATCGGGCTCCGTCCGGAGTGGATGCGTGCACTCTGAGCGGGGCACCCCCTTCCGCAATCCAGGCACCTGGATGACGGCGTATACGGGTCTGCATTCAGCCGTCAGTCGAAGATAGCGTCCACAAACTCCCTCGGGTCAAAGGGGCGGAGGTCGTCGATCTTCTCCCCGATGCCGATGAACCGAATGGGAAGCCCCAGCTGGTGGGAGATCCCGATCACGATTCCCCCCTTGGCGGTGCCGTCCAGCTTGGTCAGGAGGATATCCGTGATACCCACGGATTCATGAAACATCCGGGCCTGGCTGATGGCGTTCTGGCCCGTGGTAGCATCCAGGACCAGCCACACCTCGTGGGGAGCCCCGGGAAGCTTTCGTCCCAGCACGCGCTGCGTCTTCTGGAGCTCTTCCATGAGATTGCTTCGGGTGTGCAGACGACCGGCCGTGTCGATGAGCACGACGTCCACGCCCCTGGAGACCGCAGCAGAGACCGCATCAAAGGCCACGGCCGACGGATCGGACCCCTCGCGCTGCTTGACCACCTCACAACCCACGCGCTCCCCCCAGGCGGAGAGCTGCTCGATGGCCGCGGCGCGAAAGGTGTCCGCCGCCACAAGCATGACGCTGTTCCCCTCGTTTGCAAAGCGCCGGGCGGCCTTGCCGATCGTGGTGGTCTTCCCCACGCCGTTTACACCGATCACCATGATAACCCGCGGCTCTCCCGGACCGGGTTCCACGCGATCCGATCCGGGCTCCCGAAGAAAAGACAGCATCTCCCGTTTCAGTGCGGACTTGAGCTTCTCGGCGTTATCCAGCTCCCTGCGGGCCACCTGCTCCTGAACGTGTTCGATGATCTCCTGGGTCGTGGCCACACCGAGGTCCGACGTGAAGAGGATCTCCTCGAGCTCCTCCATCAAGTCCTCGTCGATCTCCTTCCTGCCGAAGACCAGCCGGTCCAGCCGGCCCGTGAACCCGGTGCGCGTCTTGGAGAGCCCTTCACGGAGCCGCGCAAACAGCCCTTTCCGGTCCTGATCCTCATCCTGCTCCTCGACCGCCGGGCCCGGCTCCTGGACCGGGGGCTCCGAGGGGTGGGCTTCTTCCTGAGCCCCCTCGTACGGGGAGGCCGACGGCTTTTCAGGGGCGGACTCCGCTGAATCCTTCTTTTTGAACCAGCGAATCATGGACGAGCAAGGCTCCCTTTCTCTTCAGACGGTCGTGTTCTCACAACCTTCATGCACCCGGGTGCGGGGCAGCGCAAGCGCAGTTTTTCACGGCGGAGGTCGCCCGATCCGACCATGGAGCGGCGACCACCGGGGTGGTTGTAGACCAATCGTTCGGTGCTTTCAAGGGAGATTTTTCGGATAGAAAAGAAACCGGGAACCGGGCGGTCGAGCAACACCTCTCCGCCCCCCGGACCGTCCGTTTCAAAGCGCCGGCTGTGAACGTGCAATCGACTGCGGCTCAGGCGGCGAGCCTCTCGGCCTTGCTCAAGTTCACGCTGACGACCTTGGACACGCCGGCCTTTTCCATGGTCACGCCGTACAGCCGCTCGACGATCTCCATGGAGCGCCGGTTGTGGGTCACCAGCACCACCTGGGAGTACTTTCGAATCTCCTCCAGGAGGTTGTTGAAACGGTCGATGTTCGCCTCGTCCAGCGGCGCGTCCACCTCGTCGAGCAGGCAGAAGGGGCTGGGTTTGATCAGGTAGATGGCGAACAGGAGCGCCATGGCCACAAGCGCCTTCTCCCCGCCGGAGAGCAGGCCCATGTGGCTCAGCTTTTTCCCCGGGGGTTTCACCTCTACGAGCACACCGCTTTCCAGGGGTAGGCTCTCGTCGATCAGCTTCAGGCCGGCGGTCCCACCCTTGAACAGGATGGGGAACACCTCCCGGAGCTTGCCGTCCACCTCCTCGAGGGTTTTCTTGAACTTTTCCAGAGAAATCCGATTGATCTTTCGAATGGCCTTGTTCAGGGAATCGATGGCATTGAGGAGATCGTCCCTCTGGCCGGTGATGAATGCGTGTCGTTCGACCAGGGCCTCGTGCTCGTGAATGGCCGCCAGGTTGACTTCTCCCAGCCGGTCCCGCTTCTGCTTCTTCTGTTCCACGTCCTCCCGGATCTCCGCCGGAGAAAAGCCCTCCTCCACGCGTTCCGAGTAAATCGCCGGGAGCTCGAGGTGGAACTGGTCCCGCACGCGCTCGATCAGGCTGTCCATACGAAGCTTGATCTCCGACTGCTCCATGCGGGCCCGGTTGATCTTCTCCTTGACCGCATCCACCTCCACGCGAAGGGACTCCGCTTTTTTCTCCTCTTCGCGAATCCGTTCCCGAAAGAGCCCGCGCTCCCGTTCGGCTCGATTCACGGCCTCTTCGGACAGAGCAAGACGCTCGTAGAGGTCCTTGAGCTCCTCACGCACGGCCTCTTCCCGCTCCTCGCAGGCCTGATACGTCCTCCTGGCCTCGCCGGTGTCGCGGTCGATCTTTTCCAACTTCTCCAGGGCTTCCTCCCGGTAATCGTCGAGGCGCTCCAGCTGTCTCAGAAGGCCCTTTTCCTCCTCCTGGGCACGGTTCATGGACACCTTGAGGTCGGCCAGCTCGTTTCGGAACCGCTCCGCTTCCTCTTCACTCTCCTTGAGCTCGACCTCCTTTTCTTTCAGGTAGCGCTCTCGCTCTCGAATCTCTTCCTGACAGGCCGCGAGCTCTGTCCGAATGCGATCGAGTGCATTGCTATGCTTGTCCTTTTCCTGCTCCTTCTGATCCAGCTCACCTGAAATTCGTTCGGAAAATCGGAGAAGTTGGTCCAGTTCATTGCCGATTTGTAAGAGGATCCGGTCGTGATCGTTGATCTCCTCTCGACAGGATTCCCTCTCCTGGCCCAGGGCTTCGACCCGGGCGCGTCGTGCATCCATGTCCATATCGATCTGCTCGAGCTTGCCGCTCAGCGTCTCCACATCGCCCCGACTCTGAGACACCTTCCGTTCGAGCTCCTGAATCTCCCGCTTTCTTGCCAGAAGGCCGTGGGAGCTCCGATTGGCCTTTCCTCCGCTGATGACCCCCCTCTCATCGATCATGTCGCCGTCCGGCGTCACCAGGCAGGGTTTGTTCCCGTTGCGGGACCACACGTCGATGGCCTGATCCAGGTCCTCGGCCACGGCGGCATCCCCGAGCAGGGTGTCGATCAGGGGGCGGTAGCTCTCATCCGGAACGTCAACGCGCTCCCGCAGCAAGGGAAGCCCGTTTCCCGTGCCCTTGCCGTGGCCGTTTGCGCACAGGTCCCGAAGCGGGACGAAGCTGCTCCGACCTCGTGCCTTGGACTTCAGGTAGGCCACCCCTTCCTTGCCGTCGTGAAGCCCTTCCACGATCACGTACTGGAGGCGATCGGCGAGCACCGCTTCCACCGCCTGCTCCAGTTCGGGAGCGACCTGCACCATGTCCGCCACAAGCCCTAGAATGCGACCCTCACGATGCGCGTCCAGCTCCCGTGCCTTCATGATGGTTCGAACACCCACCTGGAAGCCTTCGAAGTTCTCCGTGAGAGATCGCAGGCTGGCAAGCCTGGAGTCCAGGTTGGCGAGCTCTGTCTCAGCCCGCTTCAAATCCGCCTCCACCGTCCTTCGAACCTGCTCGAGCTCCTGGCTTTCCTCCCGCTCCCGTTCCAGATCCTCCTCGACCCGGGCCAGCTTCCCGGTCAAGGTCTCCCGGCCCTCGGTCTTTCGACGGGACGCCTCGGAGAGACGCTCGATCTTGGCCTCGACCTCCTGCTTCTCCTGCTGGAGACGGGCTCTGCTGTCCGTAATCTCTCCGATCCGCTGGTTCAGGTACCCGGACTCCTGGTTCAGCCCGGCCTCCCGGGTCATGCCGCTGTTGACGTCCGACCGCGCTCGCTCGTACTCCTCCCGAACGTCCTGAAGGGCCTGGTTGCGCCGCCTTAGCCGCTGCTCCAGGAGGCCGATCTCCTGCTCCAGGGCTCCCGCGTTCTCGCGCAAGGCCGACACGCGCTGCTCCATGTCCAGGTGCTCCTCCTCGAACCCCCGGACCTTTCCCTCGATCTCCTCCTTCTCTTCCTTCAGCCGGGTTTCGAGCGTCACCTGCATCCGCTTCTCACCGGCCAGCGATTCCAGCATGGACTCTTTTCGGCTGACCGATTCTTTTCTGCGGAGGAACGTGTCCCGGAGCCGCCCGATCTCCTCATCCTGCTCGCCGAGCTCAAGATGCATCCGCTCGATATCCGCCTGCAGCGCGGCCAATCTGGAGGTCCGATCGGTCTCCTCCTGAGCCAGGGCCTCGGTGGACCGGATCCGGTCCCCGGACTCCTCCTTGAGCGCATGGAAGGCGTTTGCATGAAGGGTAAGCTCCAGGTCCTCGATCTCGGCGCTCAGTTTCTTGTAGCGCCTTGCCATGGCGGCCTGGCGTTTGAGGGAGCGCATCTGCCGCTCGACCTCGCTCAGAATATCCTCCACCCGCTGGAGGTTCCCCCGGGTGAGCTCGAGCTTTCGCTGGGACTCCACCACTTTTTTGCGGTACTTCGTGATCCCGGCCGCTTCCTCAAGCATGGCCCGGGTCTCCTCGGGCCGTTGCTCGATGATGCTGCTGATCCGCCCCTGCCCGATGATGGAGTAGGCCTTGTTCCCCAGGCCCGTGTCCATGAAAATCTCCTGGATGTCCTTGAGCCGGCAGGGCACCCGGTTGATCAGGTACTCGCTTTCCCCCGAGCGATAGAGGCGACGGGTGATCGCCAGCTCACTCAGTTGGGCATACTCCCCGGGAAACGAGCCGTCGCCGTTTTCAAAGACCAGCGAGACCTCCGCCATACCCATGGGCTTGTACTCGCCGGCCCCGCTGAAAATGACATCTTCCATCTGGCGGCCGCGGAGTTGCTTGGCGCTCTGCTCCCCCATGGCCCAGCGAATGGCGTCCACGATGTTGCTCTTGCCGCATCCGTTCGGACCCACGATCGCGCTGATCCCCTCGGGCAGGGCCACGTCAAGCCGATCCATGAAGGACTTGAATCCCACGATGGAGAGCTTCTTGATTTTCATGCATTCCTCCCGTGAAGGGTTCGCCTTCCCCGTCCCCCGCCGATTCCTACACGTTCGATGCCTTTTCAGGCCCTTTGCGGAACGCCGGGTTTAAATTCCATGCACTGTAGCAGATATTTACAGATCTTGTAAAGGAAAAACACCATATCCTGTGGAGCACCTATGCAAAATTCCAATATATAGTGGAATCGAGTCAGCGTCCGGAAAAGCGTTGACATTGTTGCGGCTAAGTATCTAAAATTCGTTTTGATTGAGGCACCCTGCAAAATCGGTCGCAGGGAAAGCCCTGAACGGTCAAAGCGGTCCCCCCGGGTGAGGCCGCCCCAGCCCTCACCTCGAGCGTGCCGCTCCGTTTGTGCATGCAGGATCGCATCCGCCAACCCGCAGAGGACCTTGTGAAGATTCGCCTCTGGATTGTCAACAGCTTTCTGTCCTTGACGGCGTTCCTCTTTCTGGTCCTGGTCGGGATCGGTCCGGCGGCTGGGGAACCCGAATCTGCCGAAGACGAAGACACCTACAGCATCACGTTGACCAAGACGGCCGAGCCGGAACCGGAGCCTGAGCCGGAGCCGGAGCCGGAGGCCGGCGAGGAACCCGAGCCGGAACCCGCCGACGAAACCGGTCCCGGACTCGAAATCCTCGAGGTCGCCGGGAAACGGGTGCTTACGGAGGCCCACACCGTTCACAAAGGGGAGTGGATCTGGCAGATCTTCCGGGAACGCAATCTCCTCGAGAAACGAAACCTTGCCGAGCTCCTTGCCATTCTGAAAAAGCTCAATCCCTCCCTGACCGACCTGGACAAGGTCCACCCCGGACAGCGTATCCTCGTACCCCTCACCCTGTCGCCTGCCGGAGGAGCCGCCCCCCCTATCCCGCTCAAACGCCCGGAACCGGTGCCGGTGGCCCTGGAGGACCTGAGCGACCTGGACCTCGAGCAGTACACGATCCGGCGTGGCGACAGCCTGGTCAAGATCATCAACCAGCGTTACGATTCCCCGGACGCCGAATTTTATGAAAAGTACCTGGATGCGGTCCGGCGGCTCAACCCCACCCTCCGCGACCCGGACTTCATCTTGACGGGCCAGAAAATCCGCCTTCCTGTATTCTCTCCCGAACTCGTTCGCATGCCCATTGAACCGGCACGGGAGTCCATCCCGCCTCCGCCGGAAGACATGCCGGAGCTCGACCTGGAGCCACCGCCGGAGAGCACCGTGCAGATTCTCGCGGTGGAGGAAACCCCAAACCCGCTTCGGGACCGACTGGGACAGCTCTTCCGGCTCCTGGGAGAGGAGTGGATTCAGCGCGGCCAGCATTTCATACCGCTCCAGGAAAAAGGAGAGGTGAACCTCCGAGCGGACGCCTACCCCATGATCGACCTCTCGAACGGGCGGAAGGTCATTGTGGACTTCCACCAAGGGCTCCCCGGAAACATGGCCACCCTGATCGAAGAAACCTGGGAGCATTATCGCATCGTGCATCTGGAAGAGGGGGACGACCTGCCTTCCGCGGTGGGCCGCATCCTTCCGGAATGCGACCTGGGCACCCTGCACGGCCGGGGAGAGTCCGTTCACTTGGGAGGGGAAATTCCCGTCCGGTTGACCGCCGACTGGATCCTTCAAAGGAACGTGACCGGAACGCAACAGGACGACATCGTGATGATCACGTTTCTGGATGAGCGGACCCCCTCCACCCCCGGTCCTGTCCGTGATTACCTCGCTCTTCGAGGCGTGCGCGTGGTGGACTATCCTCCGGGGCAGGACTCCGATTCTCCCCTGCCGCCTGCTTACAGCATTCTGGACCCGGGACCGGATATTGGAAGCCTGGTGGAGACCCTCCTCGACTTGAACGGCCTGGATTTTCTTCGAAACGTGGAAATCCCGGTGTACGAAAAGTCCGGTACGGACTTCAACCTGTTCGTCAAGGCCGACTACCTCTTTGAAAAGGACGGGAAAAAGCACCTGCTGGATCTGACGGGAGTCGGATCCGAGCTTATGACCCTGATGCGTGAGCGGGACCTTTCCTACCTGTCCCTGGCAGGGCAGAACGACCCCCTCGAGGTGGTGAGACGCATCCTGGGATTCTTGGACGTGGATTACCAGCCCGCACCCATCGACGTCATGGCCACCGAGCGGGACGGGTACCAGAATATCCGTTTTCGAATTCATGGCGTGAGATTTCAAGACCGTTCGGGCCGCCACCTGCTGGCCACGCCGCTTCGACTGCCCGATGCGGTTCTCCGGTTGCTGGCGCTGGAGGAGTGCCGCGTGCTCCGGCTCTCCGCCCTGTGACGGTGTGGGGCTCCCCGGCGCAAGCAGCGAAGAAAACCCGGAGATCCATGCTACAGGATTGATCCCGATGGAGAAACGACCCGAACATCCGGGTCCAGCGCGCTTCTTTTCGACCTCCATTCCACTACTATTCAAGGAGAAGAACCATGACCCTGAAGACGCCCGAACAATTCGAAGAGAGCCTGAAAAACGTCCACCCGAGAGTGTTCATGAACGGCGAGCGCGTCCCCAACATCCTGGAAAACCGCAACACCCGAACCGTTGTGGAAGCGAATAAAGCCAGCTATCGATGGGCCCTGGACCCGGAGTTCCAGGACGTCATGTCCTGCCACTCGCCGCTCATCAATGACAGGGTGAACCGTTACACCCACGTGAGCGCCAGCGTGGACGACCTGGTCAAGAAGGCCGAGGCCGGCACGTTCACCGCGGAACGGCTGGGCACCTGCATCTACCGGTGCGTGGGCTACGACGCCTTCCACTCCCTGGCAAGCACGACGTGGGAAATGGATCAGAAACTCGGGACCCAATACCGCGGCCGGTTTCTCGACTACCTGAAATGGGTTCAGAAGGAGGATCTCTCCGTGGCGGGCGCCCTGACCGAGCCCCGGGGCAGCCGCGGCAAGAAGACCCTGGACTGGCCCGATCCCTACCTGTCCCTGAAAATCGTGGACAAGAACGATCAGGGAATCACGGTCCGCGGGGCCAAGATCAACATCAGCGGGGCCTACGGAAGCCACGAGGTGGTGGTCCTCCCCCAGGCGGCGCACTTCGAAGGGGAGGAGGACTATGCCGTAGCCTTTGCCACGCCCGTGGATGCCAAGGGCATCACGTTCGTATGCCAGTACACCCCTTACAGCGCGGAACGGGACATGGCCGAGGACATGGAAGAGCTGGGTAACCCGCTGTACGGCCAGCGCGAGACGTCCATGGTCATCTTCGACGACGTGTTCGTGCCCTGGGAGAGGGTGTTTCACTGCGGAGAAACGCCTTACTCGGTCAAGCTCGTGACCCGCTTCGCCCGGACCCACCGCATGACCTGCGGCGGGACGTGCAAGGTGGGGTTCATGAACCAGATCATCGGAGCGGCCAAGCTCATCCAGGAGTACAAGGGGCTCGACAAGGTAACCCACATCAACGAGCAGCTCATGGAGATGGTGGTCCTTCGAGAGACCGGCCGGGCCTGTGGTCTTGCCGCCGCGCACAAGGGGGTGGAAGAACCCCCCGGATCGGGCGTGTTCCTTCCGGATGAGACCATGGGCAACGTCAGCAAGCTGAATGTGTGCAACGCCTTCTGGCGGGTCATGGCCCTGGCCGGGGACATCGGCGGGGGTCTCCTGGTGACCACCCCGAGCCTCAAGGAGCTGAAAAACCCCGAGGTCAAGGACTACGTAGAGGAGTTTTACAGCTTTGGATCGGACGAACCCACGGAGAACATCCTCAAGGTCCACAAGCATCTCCAGAACTGGACCGCCGGGCTTCACGGCGTGGGGACCTGGCACGGAGCCGGACCGGTCATGGCCCAGAAAATCATGCTCCAGCGGGTCACGGACTACTCACGCGAAAAGGACCTGGTCCGAAAGACCCTGAACCTCAAGGAAAAGCCCGACAAGGACAAAAGCTGATTCCGATTTTCTTTCAAAACGCATCCTGCGGGGGGATCGGGAGATCCGGTCCCCTCACCCTCTCTTCCCGACCCCGCCTCACGCGGAAAACGGGCGGGCCGCCCCGGTTCCATAGGCATGCCTGATTCCTCGCCCAGCATTGCACTCGTGTCCGCGCCATGGCCTCTCTTTGATCGGCCCTCCGTCCAAATCGGGGCCCTGAAGGCCTACCTGGCCTTCTCCCTTCCGGAAACCCGCGTGGATGCCCACCACGCCTACCTTTCCGTGGCGGCCGAGCTGGGGTACGACCTCTACGGACCCATTTCGGAGCGCTCCTGGCTCGCGGAAATCCCCTACGCCGCCCTGCTCTACCCGGGGCAGCGGGATGCACTCGAGCGCCTGTGGCGTCGGCAGTGCCGAGGTCTTCGCCCTTCTCGGGACGTTGATCTCGGCACCGTGATCCGGCGGGTAGAGACCGCCTCAAACCGCTACCTGGCATCCATTGCCTGGGAGCCGTACCTGCTAGCGGGCTTCTCCATCTGCCTGGGGCAGCTCACGAGCACGCTCTACTTCATCCACTGCATACGTCAAATCACCCCGGGTGTGCGAATCGCCGTTGGGGGTTCCTCCTGCGCCGGGGCCCTGGGCCAGAGCCTCCTGGAGACGTTTCCCGAGATCGACTTCGCGATCAGCGGCGAGGGAGAGCGTCCGCTCGCCCATCTGGCCCGTTCCCTCCTGGAGGCCCGAGATCCGGTCCCCGCCTTCCCCGGTCTTCTCACACGGGCAGGCGGCGCCTCCTCCGCTCCAGATTCGTCCCGTACCCAGGTGGCCTCCCTGGACTCCCTGCCGCCGCCCGACTACGACGATTACTTCCATCTCCTCGCATCCCTCGGGCCGGAAAGGGCATTCCTCCCCCGGCTGCCCATGGAGATCTCCAGGGGGTGCTGGTGGAGGACGCCACGAAGCGGGGGCCAGGAACGGGGGTGCCGGTTCTGCAATCTGAACCTCCAGTGGGAAGGGTACCGCGCTAAGTCTCATCGCCGCGTGATCCAGGAGGTGGACGCCCTGACCCGAAAGCACCGCGTCCTGTCGGTCTCTTTCGCGGACAACCTGCTTCCGGCAAAAGGCCTCGAGGGCCTCTTTCGAGACCTGACCGAGCTGCCCAAGGACCTGCGGCTCTTCGCCGAGATGCGGGCCACCACGCCTCCGGACGCGCTCGCGGCCATGGCCGCCGCAGGGGTGTGCCATCTCCAGGTGGGCATCGAGGCCCTGAGCACGAGACTCCTTCGCCGCCTTCGAAAGGGAACCACGACCATTCTGAACCTGGAGATCATGAAGCGGTGCGAGGCCCCCGGCATGCCGGAGCTGGACGCCAACCTCATCCTGCAGTTCCCGGGAAGCGGGGAGGAAGAGGTGCAGGAAACCCTTCACGCCCTTGAGTTCGCCGCAGCCTTCCGGCCGCTGAGTGCGATCCCGTTCTGGCTCGGCTATGGGAGCCCGGTCTGGCAAAACCCGCGCGCTCACGGCATTCAAAGATTGTTCAATCACCCGTACTATGCCCGCCTCTTCCCCAAAGAGATCCTGCGTTCCATGGTCCTCATGATCCAGGGATACCACGGCGGCGTCCGCTTTCAGCAGCGGCTCTGGCGGCCGGTTCGAGAGCGGGTACGCGCCTGGCACCGCGCGTATGCCGAGATCCACTGCGCACCGCGAAGCCGGCCCATCCTGAGCTATCGGGACGGGGGGACCTTTCTCGTCATACACGAACGACGCAAGGGCAAGGATCCCATGACCCATCGGCTTCAGGGAGCGTCCCGCGAGATCTACCTCTTCTGCGACCGAAACCGCTCGTTTCGAAGTATTGCCCGGCGCTTCGACCGGCAGGGAGAGGACCGGCTTCGGGCGTTTCTTCGAATGATGCAGGACAAGCGCCTCCTGTACGAGGAGAACGACCGCTACCTGAGCCTGGCCGTGCCGGTCCGGGGGTACGGGGAAACCCCGGGCCGGTAACGCCCGGACCCGGGAAACGCGAGGTGAGTATGGAGACCGTTCCTTTCGCTGTCATCGGGGGAGGCGTCGTGGGATGCGCCGTGGCCCTGGCACTCTCCGACCGGGGCGATCCTGTCTTTCTCTTTGAAAAGAACCCCGGCATCACTCAAGGCGAGAACCAGTCCACACGGAACTCCGGGGTCGTCCACTCCGGGATCTACTACGACACAACCACCCGACCCCTCAAAGCGGCCCTGTGCGTGACAGGGAATCGTCTGCTCTACCTGTTCTGCAAAGACCATCGCGTGCCGGCCCTTAAAACGGGAAAGCTCATCGTGGCCACGTGTGCCGAGGAAGAGGAGGTGTTGGATCTCTACCTGGACCGGGCCCGGGAAAACGGCGTGCCGGGGGTCGAACGCATCAAGGCGGATCGCGTCCGGGACATGGAACCCAATGTGAAGGCGCGCTCCGCCCTCTGGGTACCGAGCGCGGGCATTGTGGACCCGGTCTCCCTGGTCTACCGTCTCCATACCCTGGCCGAGCACAAGGGCGCTCATTTCGTCACCGGCACCGAGGTCGTCGGGCTCGACGTGCAGGACCAGGGCGTGGTGGTCTCGTTCCGTTATCCCGACGGGCAGACGGACAGGGTGCTTGCGGAGTTCGTGGTCAATGCGGCCGGCGTGGAAGCGGACCGGATCGCGCGCATGATCGATCCGGACTCGCCGTATACACTGGATCCGGTCCGGGGCGAGAGTTACAAGTTTTACAGCCACCGCCGCCCGGACCTCCGGGTGTGCGGCCGGAACGTCTACCCCACGCCCGAGGCCGTGGAAACGCCCCACGGCCGGCATTTCACAGTGGGCGTGCATCTCACGCCCACGTTCGAGGACCTCTCGTTTCCGCCGAGTCTGGGAAGCACGGTCACGGTGGGGCCTCGTCTGGTTCCCGCCCCGGACCGGGATGCGTGGAGCGGGACGCCGTTCCCGGCCGAATCCATGGCCGAGCGGGTGAGGTCCTACTTCCCCGGTCTCCGGACCGAGGACCTGATCTGGCACCAGGCCGGTCTTCAGGCACGGCTCACGGATCACCCTGATTTCGTCCTCCTGCGAGCCCCTTCGGCCCCGAACGTGATCCATCTCCTGGGAATCGACAGCCCCGGGCTCACAGCCTGCCTGGCCCTGGCGCGCAGGGTGGCCGATAGGACCCGGGAGGACGCGTTGTCATGACCGAGGACATCCGCGACAAGCCTTCGGCAGGACCGGACGATATTCGGGCGCTCAACTTCATACGAGCGGAGATTCCGTTTGTCCTGCGTCGGCACTTTCGACAGGGCCTCCGTTCCCACGTCCTGGAGGTCCTCGACCCGAAGGATGTACAAGCGGAAAAGAGCGGCCTCCTCCAGGACGGGGTCCTTCGCTTCCCCCGGGCCCGGCCTCTCAAGATGTTCCGCGTGTTCCGGACACGCTTCGACAGCCTGAAACACGCCCTTCTCGAGATCGAGACCGTGAAGGTCCTCGGACGTTACCTCGCCCCGCAGTACGTCGCCCGTTCCGATGAATTCCTGGTGCATTATGTCTTCAAGGGCGCCCGAGATCTCCTCCTGTGCGGCCTACAGGACCACGTGGAAGGAGAAGTCCTGGATCCCTGGAGCCCGGTGAAGGAAAACCTCCTGGAGGACCTCTGGCGCCGCATCACCGACCACGGGCCCGCAGGCGAACGATCCACCCGAATCCCGGGCATCGAATCGTTTCGAGAACACATCGCCGCCTTTCTCACCTGTGTGAAACGCATGATCATGGAGGCCGGTTCCATCCCGGACCTGGCCGGCGTGAGCAACCTGATCCTGACCGCGTCCGGGGCCGTCAAGCTCGTGGACATCAACAACATCTCGCCCGTTTCCCTGAGTCCTCACATACCCGTGGACGACAAGGGATACCCCATCTGCGACAAGTCGGTTCAGGCCCTCGCCCTCTTGGAGCAGAAGCTCCTGGGTCGGGCACCGGGGCGGGACGATCCCATCTATCGAGTGTTCCTTGATCCGGATCGGGTCCGGGACGTGAAGGCCATGGAAGATTCCTTCCACAAAGGGAATAGGGGACGCTGGTAAGAAACATAAGTTTCTTCAAAGAAACTTATGTTTCTTACCAGCGTCCCCTATCTCGTCCCCTATATGTTTGACGGGGTTTTTGATCCGGGATAGAGTCCGTTCATGTCACCGCCTTCCGATTCCATTGAACGCGTGTTCGAGCCCATCGGCCTCCTGGCCCGCCATCTGGAGGGATTCGAGTTCCGCGAATCCCAGCTCTCCATGGCGAGGCTGATCGACCAAGGTCTTCGGGAAAAGCGCCACGTGATTATCGAAGCGGGGACCGGGACCGGCAAGACCCTGGGCTACCTCGTGCCGATCGTCCTCAGCGGCAAAAAGGCCGTCATCTCCACGGGGACCAAGAACCTCCAGGAACAGATCTTTTTCAAGGACATCCCCCTGCTCGCCGGGGCCACAGGTCTTTCCATCGACGCCGCGCTCATGAAGGGCCGAAAAAACTACCTCTGCCTGCACCGGTACCACCAGGCCCGGTCCACGCCCGGTCTCTTTGAAGGCCGGGAACGCCCGAGGTGGAAGCGCATGGACCGATGGGTCGAGGAAACGGAATTCGCCGACCGGTCCGAGCTGGGATGGCTGGCCGACGAAGACCCGTTCTGGGACCAGGTCTCCTCCACATCCGAGCAGTGCCTGGGAGCCCGCTGCCTCTACTTCGACGACTGCTTCCTAAATGCCCTGCGCCGGCGTGCCGCCCGGTCCAGGGTGATCATCGTAAACCATCACCTCTTCTTTGCGGACCTCATGGTCAAACAGGGCGGGTTCGGTGAAATCATCCCCCGGTTCCAGGTCGTGGTTCTGGACGAGGCCCACAACGTGGAGGAGACCGCGACCACCTATTTCGGGGAACGCATCAGCTCGAACCAGCTGATCGATCTGGTCAGCGACACGGAAAAGGCCCTCCGCGCTGTAGGAGAAGACGAGGGGCTCGATCGAAAACTCCTGGAGCAGGGGCTCGCAGGGGTCCGGGCCGCTGCGGAGAGGCTTCGAACCCAGTGCAGCGAAGGAGACGAGCGGGGCCTCCTTTCCCCGGAGGCGCGCAGTGCCCTGAAAGAGGGCGCGGCCGCCCTGCTCCGGCACGAACTGGAGCGGATTCACGATCACGGCGGCCTGGAGGGTGCGGAAGACACCGTTCTCCGAACCTTCCCCCAGCGTGCAGGGGCCCTGGTGCAGTCCCTGGAGACCATTCTGGACTCGGATGAGCCGGGCTGGCTCGCCTGGTACGAAAGGCGAAAACGGGGCGTGGTGCTCCATGCCTCGCCCCTGGACGT
>Ga0272444_10000086_pt1 | contig 119037 bp, 108 predicted proteins | sample SSMForm13_FD_201033 | JGI IMG/M metagenome (GOLD analysis project Ga0272444, IMG submission 201033) | Marine sediment archaeal communities from Little Sippewissett salt marsh, Falmouth, MA, United States - SSM-Form-13 | ecosystem: Environmental > Aquatic > Marine > Wetlands > Sediment ...
GGATATATGAGGCCTAAAGATGAAATTTGAAAGGATTTTTAAGAGATTTTAAATGCATTTCATATTGCTGAATATATTTCAGAATATGGCCATCCTATAGCACTAAATAGGAGTTTAGTCAAGGTTTCTTTTCGTTTCAGGACCGATCGTTTCGAGTTGTTTCAGGTGCCTCAAAAGCCCGATCGATGCTTGACGTTCCTTCCACAGGTCCCTTGGAAATGCAGAGGCAGATCCCTTGGCCCCTCGTTCTTTTCGACTCCATCCTGTTTTCGGATGGGGTTTGAAAATGCTTTGCCCCCGCATTATCCACCCGGATGCGGCAGGGCTGCCGGGAGATCAACGCTGTTCTCTTACTCCTCCATGCCGATGCGGTAGTCCCACCAGAAGGGACCACGGTGGGCCTTGCCCGGGCGCAGGCGGGATGCGCGTATAACGGTCAGGGCTTCCTCCAGTGTGAGTGCGGTTTTGAGCTTTTTCGTCACCCTGGCCAGCCACATGCGACACAGATCCGTGATCAGGATCCTGCCTCCGGTCCTGGTGACGCGCTCCATCTCGTTGAGCATGGAAACGGGGTCCTCCACGATGTGCAGCATAAAGGTGTTGACCACGAGATCGAATGCATTGTCTTTCAGGTCCAGCCGGTGAACGTCTCCATTTCGGAAGGTGACGCGGCCGGCCACGCCGGCCTTCTCAGCCAGAGATCGGGCCCGGTCCAGAAGGGCCCCGCCCCGGTCCACCCCCAGGATCTGGGCTTGGGGAAAGGCCAGGGCCAATTCCAGGGTCACGGCACCGGAACCACATCCCGAGTCCAGAATTTGACCGCCTTGAAAGCCGTCCACCTTGAGCAGAGCTGCGAAGCGTCTTCCCACACGATGAATGTTCCTGGCATTGCGCCGGTAATAGCCCCTGGCCCATACCTCATCGTCGAGCACACGCGGGTGAAACAGGGCAATCTGTTTCATGAGGCCTCCGTAAGTTCTGCTCTGACTACGAGAACTCTTCGTCGCTTTTGACGATCCTGTCGGTGTAGTCCGCCATTTTCACGGCGATGTGCGTGGCCTTCTTGATGAAGACGTCCTCATTTTGCTCATCGATTCGGTTCGCCTGCACGTACGCTGCAAAGATTCGGGATGCCATGCTTGCAATCACGGACTCGCTGTGCTGAAGGCGAACGTGTTTTTGGGTGGTCATTCTTCCCTCCTGGTTGAAGGGTAGGCGAGAGTGCAATCCACTACCTCGAAACCGCCGGGCGGGTTTGAAAACGCCGCTGCATCATAGCACGGAAAGGGGGTCGGCACAAACAGGGCCGTTGTGTCTGGATCTCGTCCGGGCTGGAAGGGTTCAGGGCTTGGCCGGATTTGCAGAGGGCCCCTGCTTCGCCAGCCATGCCTCGGTTCCGATCTCGGCCCTGTGCTTCAGGCTTTCCTTTCGGTCGTCCAGGGCCTGTTCAAATGCCTCGTCCGTCATGTTCGGGTCGCGGAGTTCGAGAAACGCCCGGCATGGGAACTCGGTGCAGAGCCCGCAGTGTTCGAGCTGTTTTTGGTTGCGACAGCATTCGTGCAGGGGGCACACGCCCCCGGGCAATTGAGCGGTCCAGAAGGGCTTGCCGCTCACATAGCCGCAGCCTGGACACTGGATATCGAAAAACGGGCAGTCACCGCAGTAGATTCCGCAGCAGGGTGCATGATTCACATCGGCCATTGTTACTCATCCCCTCAGTACCGCTCGGCCTTGTAAAATCCCAGAGCCGGGGCCTGTCGACGGTTTTTAAAGATCACGTCCAGGTTCAGGCACCAAACCACTTCGTTTTCGCGTGTGAGCTCCAATATCCGGGTGGAACCGGTGATCAGGATATTGCCGTTGGGCAGGAGGTTGGCGTCGCGCACTGGGGACATCTCCTTTTCGAACGGCCTGGACTCCCAGTACACGCGGTCGGTCTTCGGGTCGATCTCAAGGGCCTGGTTGGGCCGTTTGTGGTTCATGACCAGCAGATGGCCGTTGGGCAGGATTTCCGGGTCGTGCTGGTAATGGAACAATCCCTGGCCAACGGCTCGCACGAGGGCGCCGCTTGCATCAACTTCGGCGATGATGTTGAAGTTCCGGAGGCTGATCAGGGTGTGCCCGTTTTTACAACGCGTCACCGCATTGGTATGGGTCCAGCCTTGATCCGAGATATCCCGGTACGCAGGGGTGTCGAAATGGTCGGCCGCCTTCCAGGACCAGACCATCCGACCCTGGGGGTCGACCTCCTTGACCTGGGCGTCACTCTTGCCGTCGAATCCGCCGAAGACATACAGGGTGTTTCCGTTGGGCAGGCGATCCGCGTCATGGGTCACGTTTTTATCCAGGTGCTTCCACACGACGTCCCCGGCCCGATTGATCTCATAGATCCCGTGTAGCGGAAGGACAAAGAGGACGTGCCCGTTGGACAGCCTTTCCACATCGAACCCGGGGTTGGTGTACCGGCTCAGGTGGGATGGGATCACGTACTCCCATGCGATCCGACCGTCCATGTCCAGCTCCAGGATGCGGGGTCGATTTTCCCGGTGGTTGTCCACCAGCAACGTGGTCCCTTGATAGGCCTTGTCCGGGTTGTGGACGTCCACATGAAGGTCTGCATCGGCAAGGGGCGGGCTATGGAGGGCGGCATTTTGTGTGGCGGGCACGCACCCGCATCCAAAAAAAAGCATGGCAAGGAAACCCAGGAATCTGTGGAGGTGCGGCATGGGGAACCCTTCTTTTTCACAAAGGTTGAACGCTTCTCGGAACGGTCGGGTTACAATCGAAGGCCCTTTTCGAGTAGGTCGATCCGCCCTCCCGGCGGGTCGTCGAGCACGAGGACCAACGCGGTGAAATCCCATTCGCCCTCGTTCCGAACGGCCTTGGCATAAAGGGTCCCGCTTGCACGGGGACCGGAAAGGGGAATGGCGAGGTTCGCATCGCCGGAAGGACCGCTGAGGTTGATGTTCCCGGAGAGGAACAGCCCGTCATCGATGGGGTCGCCTAGGGCCTCCACCACCGCAGGATCGGCCCTGGCAATGGCCAGGGCCTCCTCGTACACGTCGGAGGATTTCATGATACCGAACACCAGGAACAGGATCCCGGCGATGAAGGCCGCAAACAGAACAAGCGATCCCAGGCAGCCTACCGGTACGAACCATTTCCAGTTTCTGCCCCACCAGCCTTTTTGGGTCTGCGGTTGCATGGAAACCTCCGAGCAAGGCGTGTCCAGGATGTGCTGCGCCCGTTTGCCAGGGACGTGTGCCTCAGGGTCAGGAAGCCCATTCGTCCAGGATGCGGTCCTTGCGGGCGGAGACGTCGTCCTTGTCCTTCATGGCCTTGGTGATCCGGTCGAATCCTTTGGTGTCGCCCAGCATGATGCAGCCGATGATGCGACCCTGATTGAAAACGACCTTCTGGTACACTTCGCCGGTCTCCCGGGTGGTCGCCTCGTACTCGCCGTCAGCGTCGATGTCTCCGGCTGAGGCCAGATCGATGCCCACGACCTTGAGGGTGTTCGCCATGGAGGTGCCATCGTAGGTTGCATTGCCGCCTCCCATGTTCGTGCCTGCGATCCGTCCCTGTTCCATGGCTGCAGGCCAGATGCCGTAAGGGATGCCGCGGAACTCGGCTACATCGCCCGCGGCAAATACTTCGGGCCTGGAGGTGCGGAGCTGCTCGTCCACCTGGACGCCCTTATCCATTTCCAGGCCCAGGGCTTGGGCCAACTCCAGGTTGGGGCGCACCCCAGCGGATATCACGACCATGCCCGAGTCCAGGATCTCGCCGTCCTCGAGCCGGACGCCTTCCGCAGTGTCCGTGCCCGTGATCTCCTGTGTCTTGGCGCCCAAGCGGAATGCGAACCCCATGCCCTCCATGAGGGCCTGAAGGCGTGCCGCGCCGTAGTCGTCGAGCTGGCGGGGCAGCAGCCGGGGGAAGAACTCCACCACAGTGACCTGCTTTCCGAGTTTGCGCAGGGCGTTTCCCGCCTCCAGCCCCAGTAGGCCTCCGCCGATCAGAACCGCCTCCTGGATGCCCGTGGCACGGTCGCGGATGGCGCGTGCGTCCCTTACATTGCGAAGGGTAAAGACTCCCCCCTTGTCCGAGCCCTGGATGGGAGGGACAAAGGAGTGGCTCCCGGTGGCCAGAAGCAGGATGTCGTAAGCGTACGTGTCGCCGTCGGCAGAGGTGAGGGTCTTCCCCCCCGGGTCTGCGCCCGTGATGCGCGTCTCGAGCATGAGTCGGACGCGCTGTTCGTTATACCAGGATCTGCTCTTGGCCAGGAGCTTTTTCTCGGAGGTCTCCCCCGCAATGAGGTCGTTGAGCTGGATGCGCCAGTAAAACGGGAGGTCCTCGTCCGTAATCAGGGTGATTTCACCTTGGGGGTCCTGCTTGCGCAGGTGCTCTGCGGCCGTGGTGCCGGCCACGCCATTCCCCACAATCAGGTAGTGTGTCATGATGTGCCCCTCTCGGTTATAGGTGCTCGCCTCGCGTCGGTTCATCCCTTTACACTACCGCTCCGCCCGCCTGATCTCAAGCAGGATGGATGTTTCCTGTACTACGCTTCTGGGCCGCGCCGACGATCCCCTCACCGGCATATGGGCTAAGGCGCTTATAATCCTATCCATTTTCGGAAATTGAAAAGACCTCGATCAAGGACCGTTTTCTGGATTTGTCGAGAAGGAGGTGAGGCGCACCGATTTCTACGGGCGCGCAGCACGTGAAAACGGCGAGAAGCTCCGTTGATTCGAGCGAAAACGGTTGACAGGACCCGAGGGAATCGTGCAAGGTGCGCTCTTTCTGCCGCACGGCCGGGCGCGTTCCCGGAGTTTTCCTCAAGGCCGGGGCGTTTCGTGCCGATGAGGGGGTATTGCGAGGAGACGGAGGATAGGGTCCTATGGAAATGCTTTCCCTTGGGCTTGGAGCCCTTTTTGCCGTGGGCTTCCTTTTGGGCGTAGGCTACGTCTGCGGGAGGAAGTAGCGGCATCCCCGACAATGGAAGAGAGGCATCGAACGAGGGCAGGCCAGCGTGCCGCCCTCGTTTTTTTTTGGCGATTACGCGGCTCGGCATTCAGGGGCACGGTATGGTTCAGAAAATGCGTTGCCCGCGTATTCCTCACCCGCTTTCAGCGTGACTGTGAAGAGATTCAATTGCCCTTGACCCCGAGCGAGGGGCATCGTAGTCTTTTCGCAAACGTGTGAGGCGCTGATAAACGACCTTTTGGGTGTGATTAAAGTGAGGTGTGGAAACACGATATATGCAGTCCGGTAAGAGGCGCACGAGACGGCCCGGGAAGGAGTCCACGTGCTTCCAGGGGAATCGCCATGAATATAGAATGTGAGCGGCGGGAGGCAGGCATGAAAGCGAAAGTCCGAAGGATGGGTTGCATGGCATGGAGCGTGTTGGTGTTTATGATCCTGGCTTCTTCACCGGCTGTGGGGGCGGAGTTCACCGCGGAGATCGTCATCACCGGGCCCGGGGAAGGGTACACATACAGCCTTCACGTGAAGGATCCCATGTACCGGATTCAGAAAATTCAGGGCCCCATGAACGTTCCCCCCTTTCCCAGCATTGTGAACCGGGACACGGGCATGACATGGGGGCTCATGCCGTCCATGCGACAGTACGTGGAGATGCCCGACCTGGAGAAGACCTTCCTGGCCAATCCCCTGGTAGGCTGGGCTATGACCCGGAAAGGGATGACAGAGACGCCGGGGGTCGATGAGACCCTGAACGGTTATACATGTGAAACGCGGGTCTACACCGTGGCGGGAGAGTCGAAACCCGCGGCCAAGGTGTGGGTTGCGAAGAAGCTCGGGCAAGTCGTGCGTGAGGAGCGCTTTGGCGGGAACGAGAACCCCGTGCTCGAGCTTCGCAACATTCAAGAGGGGCCTGTGGACGCCGGGCTGTTTGAGATCCCCGAGGGATTCACGAGGGTTTCCATGGAGGGCGGGCAGGAAAAGGCCTCGCCTTCGGCCTCCAGAGGGCCTGCGCCGGGGGGCTCGTCATCCCCCCCTTCGAAGCCGGCCGGGGCATCCACCGCGCACATCGTGTTCATCCTGGACGCGTCGGGGTCCATGTGGGGCCAGGTGGATGGTAAGCCCAAGATCGCCATCGCCAAGGAGGTTCTCACCGACCTGGTGCAGGACCTTCCGGATGAGGCCGTGGTGGGCCTGGTGGCATACGGCCATCGACGAAAGGGGGACTGCCGCGACGTGGAGGAGCTGATCCCGCTGGGCAAGCTGGACAAGGGCAGGGTTATCAAAACCGTCCAGGGATTGAGCCCCAAGGGCAAGACCCCCATCACCCTTTCCGTTCGAAAAACCGTGGACCGAATTCGGCACGTGGAGGAAGAAACCACCATCATCCTGGTCTCGGACGGCAAGGAGACCTGTGGGGGCGATCCCTGCGCTCTGGTCAAGGAGCTCAAGGATGCGGGCATTCGGTTCACGCTCCACGTGGTGGGCTTCGACGTCACCGAGGAGGAGCGTCTGCAGCTCGAGTGCATGGCCAAGGCAGGAGGAGGTGTGTACTACACGGCCAAGACAGCTCACGAGTTTCGAACTGCAGCGCGGGAAGTGGTCCGAAAAACTCAGGAGCAAGGTTTTCTCCGCTTGACAGCCCTTCGCGGGGACAAGCCGTTTCGCGCAGCCGTGGAGTTGAGGGCAGCCGGCGGGGACCAGGTCATCAAGAGCGGGAGGACCGGGACCGATCCGAAGCGGCGCGGCGCCCCGGTGAAACCCGGCGTGTATGACCTTCGGTTCTCGGACACGGAGCTCCCGGATTCGCCTGAGGTATGGATTCGAGGAGTGGAGGTGGCTGCGGGTGAGACCGTGGAGCGGGTGGCTGTCTTTAGAGAGGACGGCGTGCTGAGCGTGAAGGCCGTCAAGGACAATGCCCCCATGAAGGCGTACGTGAAGGTGTACCGGCAGGAGGACGAGAAGTACATCAAGGACGGGTGGACGCAGGAGGACGGAAAGCCTGCGGAGTTCCGTCTGCTGCCGGGGACGTACAAGGTGTACCTCCAGGACCAGAGCGTGACGCAGCGGCCTGAAAAGTGGATCGAGAATGTGGAGGTGAAGGCGGGCGAGATCGTGGAGCGGGTGGCCACGTTCGGCGAAGGGGGTGTGCTGCAGGTCAAGGCGATCAAGAACAACGCTCCCATGAAGGCGTACGTGAAGGTGTACCGGCAGAAGGACGAGAAGTACATGAGGGACGGGTGGACGCGGGAGGACGGGAGTCCTGCGGAGTTCCAGCTGCTGCCGGGGACGTACAAGGTGTGGCTCCAGGACCAGAGCGTGACGCAGCGTCCCGAGCAGTGGATCGAGAACGTGGAGGTGAAGCCGGGCGAGACCGTGGAGCGCGTGGCCACGTTCGGCGAGGGGGGCTTGCTCCATGTGAAGGCGATCAAGAACAACGCCCCCATGAAGGCGTACGTGAAGGTGTATCGGCAGAAGGACGAGAAGTACATGCGGGACGGGCACACCCGGGAAGACGGAAGGCCTGCGGAGTTCAAGCTGCTTCCCGGGACGTACAAGGTGTGGCTCCAGGACCAGAGCGTGACGCAGCGTCCCGAGCAGTGGATCGAGAACGTGGAGGTGAAGCCGGGCGAGACCGTGGAGCGCGTGGCCACGTTCGGCGAGGGGGGCTTGCTCCATGTGAAGGCGATCAAGAACAACGCCCCCATGAAGGCGTACGTGAAGGTGTATCGGCAGAAGGACGAGAAGTACATGCGGGACGGGCACACCCGGGAAGACGGAAGGCCTGCGGAGTTCAAGCTGCTGCCCGGGATGTACAAGGTGTGGCTGCAGGACGGGAGCGTGACGCAGCGTCCCGAGCAGTGGATCGAGAACGTGGAGGTGAAGCCGGGCGAGACCGTGGAGCGCGTGGCCGCGTTCGGCGAGGGGGGCGTGCTCCATGTGAAGGCGATCAAGAACAACGCCCCCATGAAGGCGTACGTGAAGGTGTATCGGCAGAAGGACGAGAAGTACATGCGGGACGGGCACACCCGGGAAGACGGAAGGCCTGCGGAGTTCAAGCTGCTGCCGGGGACGTACAAGGTGTGGCTCCAGGACGGGAGCGTGACGCAGCGTCCCGAGCAGTGGATCGAGAACGTGGAGGTGAAGCCGGGCGAGACCGTGGAGCGGACGGCCACGTTCGGGCAGGGGGGCGTGCTCCATGTGAAGGCGATCAAGAACAATGCCCCCATGAAGGCGTACGTGAAGGTGTACCGGCAGAAGGACGAGAAGTACATGCGGGACGGGTACACCCGGGAGGACGGAAATCCTGCGGAGTTCAAGCTGCTGCCCGGGACGTACAAGGTGTGGCTCCAGGATGGAAGTGTAAAGCAGCGGCCAAAGCAGTGGATCGAGAACGTGGAGGTCAAGGCGGATCAGACCGTGGAGCGGTTTGCCACATTTGTCCAGGGTGGAGTGCTTCGCATTACTGCCACGCGGGAAGGCGAGCCCTGCAAAGCGTATGTCAAGGTGTTTCAACAGAAGGACGACCGGTACTTAGGGGACGGATGGACCCGGGAGGATGGCGGGGCGGTCGAGTTTGACCTGCTTCCAGGCGTCTACTATGCCCGGGTGACAGATGCCTCGGACAAATCCGTTCGGGGGATAAAGGACATTCAGGTGGCATCGGGAAAGACGATCACCGCAAATGCAGCCTTCCCTGTGGAAGCGGAAATTTCGCCTCAAGAATCGTCTGCAGCTCCCGAACCGGCCCAGAAGGCGGGCGCTGAGAAGGAGAAGACTCCCACTGCGCCGGGCAAGGTCGAAGAAGGAGGGCAAAGTCTTCATGGGGGTGAGATCCCGATCATGCCAGGGGCCGAGGTTCTGAAAGAGAGTGCATACGGAAATTCCGCACAGTACGAGCTGGAGGTGGACGCTCCCCTGCAAGCGGTCTTGGACTACTACAAAAAGGCCATGGCGGATCGGGGGTGGCCGCAGGGCATGGTCATGAATCAGGGGGGAAGGGGCGCTATGATGATTCAGCACGAGGGTCGGCAGTTTGCCTTGAAGGCAACGGCCTCGGGAGACCTTACACACATCACCCTGATGATGATTCAACAGTAGCACGCCCGGCTCGAGTTCCCCGGCAGGCCAAACTCCGCACATGCTTCTCCCGCCAATGCAGGGGGAGAGGCATGTCAAATCCCCTTCTGAGGACAGATGCTGACAGCTCAGGTTTTCTTGCTGGAGAAACATGCAGAGAGAATGACTTGAGCCCGCTTTGTGAAACGCCTAAATGGATCAAAGGCACCAAAAAGAAGTAAGCTATTTGGCTTTTTCGTAACCGTTTCCATCTCTTCAAATGCCTTTCGAAGGTTTCTGTGTTCCATATAGAGGTCTATCCGGGTACTTGAATCCCCTTCACGATACGTCTTCATGATACGCTCAAGCATGCCCATGGCGGTTCTCCTGTGAGGAAACGTGCGAGATTTACATAAAGAACGAACGTTCGTGCCAAATATAATCCATGGAACGGCGTTTCCGATGGTCACCTGAAAGGGTGCAAAGAGCTCAGCCCGTCATCCGTTTCCCTGAAGCACCCCTATGCCCAACTGCTCCATGAAGCCTTCTTGCGGTTACTTTCTGTATTGTTCAAGGAGTTTTTTCAGGGACGCCTCCTCCCGCTTCTTGGTTTCTCCGTTTTGAAGGAGCCTGTTATAGAGATGAAACCCGAGGAGAAGGGAGTAGAGCTCAAAGGCAAACTGCTCTGTATCAGTGTCTTCTCTGAAATCCCCTGCCTTGACCGCAGATTGAGCCAATCTGCGCAGGCTGTGGAGCCATTGGGTTTGCTGGTCCAGGAGAAAATCCCTCACCTTTCCGGGCCTTTCGCTCAAGTCGGTACTTGCAGTGACAAAAATACAGCCCCCTGAAATTTTTGAACTCCAATCAATCCAGTTTTCCACCAACGCCCGGATCCTGGGAATCCCTGCTCGGATCCGTAAGGTCGGGACAAGGACGTTTTCTGAGAAAACCTGCCCCGCATACCGGAGGATTTCGATTTGCAGGTTTTCCTTTGACTGAAAGTGGGCAAATAGACCACTCTTTGACATCCCAAGGACCTTTGCGAGAGCGCCGATGGAGACGCCTTCAAGACCCAGTTCGCTGGCCATGTGAATGCCGGTCTCAAGGATCGTTTGCTTTGTGGTCTCACCCTTTCTCATAAACACAAAAAATAGTACGATCGTTCGTTCTTGTCAAGCAGATTTTTTTGCACCCGGCGGTGAGCGCATTCCGGGTTTATTCAACGAGCGGATTTCGTGACGAAGAGGATACGGCCATTCGCAGGGTTTTGACGAAGAGGTCGAAAAGAGGGGTCTTGCTTCTGTGGGATCGTTGGGAAAGATGAAGGAAAAAAGCTTCCCTCAGACCCCTAGAGAGTTCCAGCTGAACGCCTTGACCGCTCCGGCATCGATTGCAGATGTTCTTCGTGCTTTGCCCCAGAAGGCCTGGCTCTCGGCTGATGACGGCGTGAAATCCGGCCTCGTTCAAACGGTTTCGGATGCGTTCGATCATGGCTTGGTTTTTCCCGCCAAGAAAGACGGCTTCTTCTTTTTCCTTACACCCGTGTATGGTCAGGACGACCTCGGCGTTACGGGCGATTGCCATCCCTATGGGCTCATCAAACCGGTTACTCGCGATGTGTAATACGCGATTCCCGGTTGGCTTGATTCCTTTGAAGGCATAAAAATTGTGATCGTTGCCTGCGACGGCATCGGCGATATCGACGGTGCCCGGTTCGATGCCACCGCCATGGATCGCGATGACGGCCAAGGTGGAATCCGTTTCCCGAAAAAGGATACAGTAGTCCTTCCCCTCGTTTTCGTTTCGGCTCAGTGTGCTGTAGTCAGGGTAGGTGTCCATGGGAAGCGTGGTGCAGGATTCTAGTCCTTCCCGGGTGTGCGGCGCATCGCAACGATAAGAAAAACCGCGTTGGCCGCGATGAACAGGAAAAGGACTGTGATCACAGAAGCCAGCAATACGAGCGCGCCGCTTTCACCCTCCAGTAGCGATTCACAGAGCATAAGCTCCCCGAGAACACCGAGGATGAAGAGAAGCGGGGATCCCAGGAAAAAAGATTTCACTAGGAAGACCCGACTTCGATCCTGCGCTTTTTCACCGTGAACAAGGGAGACACCCATCACGACGTACACCGCGCCGAGGAGTGCTGCAAAAAGAAAAGGCAAAATACTCATTTTTTGTCGAAGGGATCGAATTCCCTCACCCTCAAAGGGCGGCCTTTCGGACCTCTTCCGGCACATCTTTTTCAAAGGCCTTGAAGTTCTTACGAAAGTCATCGACGAGCTTTCGGGCCCGCGCGTCGTAGGCCGCGGTATCGCCGGACGCGTTTCGCGGGTTGAGGATCTCCGGGGGCACACCCTCCACCTGTTTGGGAATCTCGAGGCCGAACACGGAGTCCGTATCGAACTCGGCACGCTCCAGGGCGCCGCTCAGGACTGCCTTGACGATGGCCCGCGAGTGGGCGATGCGGATTCGATCGCCCTCGCCGTATGGCTTTCCTGTCCAGCCCGTGTTGACGAGCCAGCACCGGGCATTGTGCCGCCGCACCTTCTTCATGAGCAGGTCGGCGTAGACCGCCGGGCGGAGTGCCATGAACGGGGCGCCGAAGCAGGCGCTGAACACGGCCTGGGGTTCCTTGACGCCCACCTCGGTGCCGGCCACCTTGGCCGTATACCCGCTCAGGAAGTGGTACACGGCCTGCTCTACACTCAGCCGGGCGACCGGCGGCATGACCCCGAAGGCATCACACGTGAGCATGATGATGTGGCTGGGGTGGCCGCAGACCCCGCCTCGGAAGGCGCTCGGAATGTGACTGATGGGATAGGCGGCGCGGGTGTTTTCGGTAAGGGATTCGTCGTCCAGGTCCAGGCGCCGCGTGTTCTGGTCAATGAACACGTTCTCGAGGATGGTGCCGAACTTGCGTGTGGTCTCATAGATCTCGGGCTCCTCCTCCCTGGAGAGCCGGATGACCTTTGCATAGCACCCGCCCTCGAAGTTGAAGATACCCTCATCGCCCCATCCGTGCTCGTCGTCGCCGATGAGCGTACGATCCGGGTCGGCCGATAGCGAGGTCTTGCCCGTTCCCGACAAGCCGAAAAAGATGGCGGAGTCGCCCTTGTCCCCGAAGTTGGCCGAGCAGTGCATGGAAAGCACGGATTCCTGCGGGTAGAAGTAATTCAGCATGGTGAAGACCGACTTTTTGATCTCCCCGGCATAGCTCGTTCCTCCGATCAGGACGAGCTTTCTGCCCAGATGGATCAGCACGAATGCCTCGGAGTGAAGGCCGTCCAGCTCGGGGATGGCGTTGAACCGCGGCACGTTGATCACCGTAAACTGCGGGGTGTGGGTCTCCGCCTCTGCGGGATCCAGGAAGCGGATGAACATATTTCGGGCGAACAGGTTGTGCCATGCCGTCTCCGTGACCACGCGGATGGGAATGCGGCGTGCCGGCTCAGCCCCCACGTAGCAGTCCTGGATGAATACGTCCTTATTCTGGAGGTAGGCCGTGAGACGGTAAAACAGGTTCGTGAATTGCTGCTCGTCGATGTCCCGGTTCACGTCGCCCCACCAGATTTTATCCTCGCTGGTGGGTTCCCGGACGATGAATCGGTCGTTGGGAGAGCGGCCCACGTGATGGCCGGTGCGCACCACCACCGGACCCAGATGGGCGATAAGCCCTTCACGCCGACGCACGATCAGCTCATATAGGTGGGGCGTGGAGGGATTCCAGTACAGGGTACCGAGGTTTTGAAAACCCAGGGCCTCCAGTTCGGGACGAACGTCTTTTGTATTGAACATGGCGGTCTCCTTTCATAAGCGAAGGGAACAGAAGAACTCAGATGTTTTCAACCACGACCTGAGGCAGGATGTCCTCCACCATGGAAAAGTGGCAGAGCTCCGTGCCCGGGGTTATGGCTGTGGCTGTGCCGGACGCGCAGGCAAGCCGCAGGCAGTCCTCCAGGGGCCTATGCTGAGAGTGCGCCCACACAAATCCTGCGACCACGGAGTCTCCGGCCCCGACCGTGCTTTCCACGTCCACGGGAGGGGCTACGGCCTTGAGCCGGGTTCCGGACGCCGACAGGATCAAACCGTCCTTGCCCCTGGAGACAAGCACGAAGGGAATGCCTGTTTCGTGGAGATCATCGCATGCGGTGAGGATGTCGTTCTCGATGGGGAGCTCCCGCCCCACCAGCCGGCCCAGCTCGTGAACGTTCGGTTTGATGCAGGAGGGTTGGTACGCGATAGACTCGCGCATGGCCTGACCGTCCGCATCCAGCAGGGTGAAGGCGGATTTCTCTCGGGCCGCCACAATGAGTTGGCCGTAAAGATTGGGAGTGACCCCCCTTGGAAGGCTCCCGCTCATCACGAGGTAGTCCATATCCTGGATCCCCAGGATACTTCGGTAGAACTCGGCGATCTCCGTCGGGCTGATTTCGGGTCCCGAGGCACTGATGACGTATTGCCGGTCCTGGCTTTCTTCCCTGAGAATGATGTTCGTGCGCGTTTCCCCGGAGATGCGGGTGAATTGGATCATGACCCCTGCGTTGATCAGAAGCCCCTCCAGCTGAAGTCCGTCGTATCCGCCCACGAGCCCGAGGGCCACGCTCCGGCCTTTCAGCTCGGTGATGACGCGGGAGACATCAATGCCCTTGCCTGCGGCATAGTGCTTTTCTTTGATCACCCGGGTGGTGTCGTCGTGGAGAAGACGCTCCACGGTGATGGCTCGGTCCAGGGCGGGATTCAGCGTGACCGTGTAGATCATGGGGTGCTCCCTTCACTTGTTTCTGCCGAGGCGTCGGCCCTACGAATGAACTGCCACGCCTCCTCCGCCGTTTCCACGAAACGGATAAGGGCCAGGTCCTCCTCGTCGACGGCGCCTTCCTCGACCAGGATATCGAATCGGATGATGCGGTCCCAGTACTCCTTTCCGAATAGGAGGATGGGAAAGGCCTTGATTTTATGAGTTTGCATCAGGGTGAGGGCCTCGAACAGCTCGTCCAGGGTCCCGAACCCGCCGGGGAACGCCACTAGGGCCTTGGCACGCATGAGAAAGTGCATCTTTCGTATGGCAAAGTAGTGGAACTGGAAGCATAGCTCCGGCGTGATAAAGGGGTTCGGGGCCTGCTCCATGGGCAGGACGATATTCAGGCCCATGCTCTTGGCGCCTGCATCGTGCGCCCCCCGGTTGGCAGCCTCCATAATTCCGGGGCCTCCACCGGTCGTGATTACATGCGTGTTGCGTCCATCGCACTGGCACTCTGCGGAGATCAGGCGTCCGAGCTCGCGGGCCTCTTCATAGTAGCGGCTGTTGGAGAGGGCCGTGCGTGCGGCTTCCAGGGCGCGGGTGCGCTGCTCGTCCCCGGGGAACTTCTCGGCTTCGGCCCGCGCTTGGTCCATCCGTTTTTGCGCGGTTTCCGGGTCCGGAATACGGGCGCTTCCGAAGACCACCACCGTAGATTCGATTTCCTGCTCCTGTTGAAGAAGGTCGGGTTTGAGGAGTTCGAGCTGCAGGCGCAGGGAGCGCAGTTCGTCGCGCACGAGGAAGTCGGCATCCTGGTAGGCCAGGCGGTAGCTGGGGGAACGGGTCTGGGGGGAGTTCACGTGACGGCGTGCGGAAGCCGCCTCCTCGCTCGCGGGAGAATACGGACAGTGCACTCGCGGATTGTGCTGCATGGTCTCCTCCTGGAATTCGCTCCGGGACGGCGGCCCACGGAGTGGGGGCCGGTTGGACGGATCGCTAGGTTTGAAAGGGCTCTGGTATCGAGGATACCGTCCGGGTAGGGGGGCGTCAAGGAGGATCGCTGTCGCTTCGAACGGCCGGTGAGGTCCCGGGAGATGGTTTTTTCCCGTTGCAAATTGTGTCTCGATCCGCATACCCTATAGGAGACATTCGGCCATTTTCGAGTCGTATAGCGCAAGGGCCGGACCGTGAGAAGCGTCCGGACCCTGCTTCGTGGAACCAGTAGGCCGGGGAGGAGGAATCATGGAGAAGCATCTGCTTTTGACGGTGAGCGAGCAGAAGAGCGCCCTGCACGGTGCACGGTTTCTAACCGGGTTTTTCGGCAACAAAGATGTGGTGAAGCTCACCCTGTTCTACACGATCCCACGGCCTGCAGCCGTCTGGACCGGGGAAAAGACCCAGGAGAAGGTCGTAGAGCAGGAGGACATGGCCAGGAAGGGTGAGGCCAAAGCCAAGAAGGCGCTTCAGGAAGCCAAGTCCGAGGTGATCAAACTCGGGTTTTCCGAGGATCAGATCCAAACCCGCCTCCAGATGCGGCAGTTTTCAAAGGTCAAGGACATTCTGGAGGAGGGCGAGCGGGGCCTTTACGACGCCATTGTTCTGGGGAAGCGGGGGTTGAACTGGTTCGAAGAGGCATTTGACGGGAGTGTCACCAAGGAACTTCTGGAGAGCCGGCACGACTGCCCCATCTGGATCTGCCGCCGCCCCGATCCGGAGCGCAAGGGGGTCCTCCTTTGCATGGACGGCTCGGAAGGTTCCTACCGCATGGCCGACCACGTGGGCTTCGTTCTGGGGACCGAGCAGCGGCATCCCGTGAAGATCTTCGTGATCAAGGGAAGGGCACTCCAGGATACCCCCGAGGCCATCATTGCCAAAGGCCGTGAGCTCCTGGCCAAGAGCAAGGTGCCCAACGTACGGGTGAGCGCGTCGGCCATTGACGCATCCAGTCCGGCCCGGGCCATCCTTCGAGAGGCGGAAGAAGGTGGGTTCGCAGCGGTGGCCGCCGCCAGGGGCGAGCAGGAAAAAAGCCTCATGGACAAGGTGTTCCTGGGCTCCGTGACCATGACCCTGTTTCGGGAGATCGAAAACGCAGCGCTTTGGGTCGCTGGGTAATCCCGGAAAAACAATCAAAGCCCCTGGCGCGTCGGGCCGGGGGCATGATTCAATGAAGCGGATCGGGTCTCCCTCTGTCCACCCACCGGCGGTTTGATCTATGGCATTCTCCTTCGCAACCCACCTTCGACGGTCTCGCAAAAACCCGCTCGACCGCTGTGGATTGCGCTGTAACTTCTAGGAAATCTGGGGGACATCTCTTCGTCGCGGATTTTTACCACTCCATCACCATTCAGACGAGTCCATCGAGGATCCATCTTCAGGTGCTGCCGCGCCGGGGATCGGGTCTTGATGGATTTCACCGCCTCCAGAACTCCGGGACCAGCAGCACAATGACCGTGTAGATTTCCAGCCTGCCTAGAAGCATGCAGAAGATGAGGACCCACTTGCCTGCCAGAGGAACGTCCAGGTAATTGCACATCGGGCCCACGCCGCCGAGACCCGGTCCGATGTTGCCGATGGAGGCCGCCACCGAGGAGAATGCGGTGATGAGATCCAGGCCCAGCCCGGCCATGATCACGGCGGCGAGGACGAAGAGACCCACGAAGAGCAGAGAGAAACCCCAGATGCCGTGCAGCACCTTGTCCGGCACCGGCAGTTGTCCCAGCTTCACGGTGGCTACGGCGTGAGGGTGTATGGCCCGGAAGAGCTCGCGATAGGCATGCTTGACGAGCAGCATGACCCGCATGATCTTCATACCACCGCCCGTAGAGCCCGCCATACCTCCCAGGAACATGCAGAGCAGCAGGATCAGCCGGGAGAACGCGGGCCAGTGATCGAAGTCTGCGGTCGCGAACCCGGTAGTGGTAAGAATGGAACCCACCTGAAACGAGGCGTATCGGAAGGCCTCTGAGAAGGTCTCGTAAACGCGCTCGTGGATGTCCAGGGTGACCGCGAGGGTGAAGACGGCAAAAAGCCCCAGGAAGACGCGACACTCCGGGTCCCTGATAAACGGGCCGGCATTTCCCTTGATCAGGCGATAGTGGAGGGAGAAGTTGATTCCGGCTAGGAGCATGAACACGAGGACGACCCCGTCGAAGTACGCGCTGTTGTAATGGGCGATGGAGGCATTCATGGGCGAGAAGCCGCCCGTGGGCAAGGTGCAGAAAGCATGACAAAGGGCCTCGAATACGGGCATTCCCCCGGCCAACAACAGGAGGATTTCCAGCACCGTGATCAGGACATAGACCTTCCACAGGGCCTTGGCCGTGTCCGAGATGCGGGGTTTCAGCTTGTCCACCACCGGGCTCGGTACCTCGGCCTTGTAAAGCTCCATGCCGCCGATTCCCAGGAAGGGGAGAATGGCGACAGAGAGTACGATGATGCCCATACCACCGAACCACTGGGTCAGGCTGCGCCAAAGGAGCACGCCCTTGGGGAGGCTTTCGATGTTCGAGAGAATGGATGCCCCGGTGGTGGTAAACCCGGAGATGGACTCGAAGTAGGCGTTTGTAAATTCCGGAATGGCACCGGTGAGCATGAACGGCAGCGTGCCCGCCAGTCCGGCCACGACCCAGCCCAGGGTGACGATCAGTACGCCGTCGCGATGGCTGAGTGAGGGGCGCTCGTGGCGTTGCGTCGCCAGAAGGAGAAGGAGCCCCACAATAGACACAATCCCCGTGCAAAGGGCCAGCGCACAGGTGCTTCCGTCCTGGTAGAGGTCGGACGCCACCAGGGGCCCGACCATGGAAAGTCCCAGGACCAGGAGCAGGACTCCGAGGAAATTGAAGATCGCTTTGGCGTGCATCAGAAGAAGTCCAGCTTCACGGTGAGCAGCTTCTCCAGCTTCGGAATAGCCTTTTTCAGGGCGAAGATGATCAGCCGGTCCTTCTCTTGAATAACGCTGTCCCCCCGGGGAATGATGATGTCGTCCCCGCGGACCACCGCTCCTACAAGCGCTCCCTTGGGAAACTTGATCTGGGAGAGGGGGATGTTCACGATGTCCGATGTGCTGAGGGCCTCCGCCTCAATGGCCTCTGCATGCTCCCCCTTGAGCGGCGCAACGGAAATGATTTTCCCCCGCCGGATGTGTTGAAGGATGGCCCGTGTGGCCGATAGCCGTGCGCTGATGACCGTGTCGAGCCCGATGGAGGACACCAGGGGGATGTAGCTCAGCTTGTTGATCCGGGTGATCGTCTTCCCGGCCCCCAAGCCCTTGGCCAGGAGGGAGATGAGGACGTTGCTCTCTTCGTCTCCAGTGAGGGTAACGAGGATGTCTACGTTGCCCACACTCTCCTCGAGGAGGAGGTCCCGGTCCGTGCCGTCGCCGTTGATCACGATGACTTTTCCAAGGCGTCTGGCCAGTTCTTCACAGCGCTCGGGGTCCCGGTCGATCAGCTTGACCGAGACCCGGGTCCTGTCGAGGGCCTCGGCCAGTGCCGTTCCGGTCTGGCCGCCCCCCACGATGATGACGCGGCGGAGTCCTTCCTCCTTGATCTGGAAGAAGGAAAAGATTTTCTGGAGCTCGTCGGAGCGGGTGACCACATAGACAAGATCGTTGGCCTGGATGGTGTCCTCGCCGTGAGGAATGGATACCTGTTCGCCTCGAACAATCGCGCCCACCAGAAGCTTGCCCTCCAGGTCTTGAAAGGACATGAGCTTTCGGCCTGCGAACGGAGAATCCGGTTGTATGGTCACCCCGATAAGCTTGACACGCCCCTCAACAAAGTCGATCACGTCGGATGCGCCGGGCACCATCATCAGGTTCCGAACCGTCTCCACCATGACGGATTCCGGATTGATGATGTGGTCGATGCCCAGGATGTCCTGACCGAGAAGTTCCTTCATATCCAGGTATTCGGGATTGCGCAAACGGGCGACCTTCAGGAGATAGGGGTTCAGCTGTCGGGCGAGCATGCAGGCGATCAGGTTGACCTCGTCGCTGTCGGTCGCAGCCACCAGCATATCGGCGTCCGCGATTCCGGAGTCCTGCAGCATGCGAGGACTCGTTCCCGAGCCCAGGAGCGCCTGGAGGTCCAGCTCCTCGTTGATGCGGTTGATTTTCTCCGGGTCCTTGTCGAGAAGGACGACATCCTGGTTTTCCACGGAGAGACGCTGGGCGATATGAAAGCCTACCACGCCCGCACCTACGATGATGATCTTCAAGACGGTTTCTCCCTGTTGTGCTTGGGATGGGGAGGGGAGCCCGAGCAAATGGTTTCGGGCCTATCTTGAGCGCATCTTAAGCAGGCGATGGAAATCTTGTCAATGGGCAAGGCGGATCGTTCCAAGGCGAATCGATTTTTCCAAAGGATAGAACAGGCACCCTGCCGAGGGCTCGATGGGATATGGTGAAGGAACAACACCGTGAAATCCTAGGGGCCTTCGCGCTTGTACCCTTTCGCCGAGACGACAAGACCGCCAAGACAATCAAGAAGGTCGAGAAGCTCTTCAGCGCCTTTGGATCTTTGCATGAGGAAAGGAATCAATATCCGGAGGACAGCGCGATCAGGAGCACGCCGGCCATCATGATGGCTGCTCCCAGAAGGCGCTCGCGGATGTGTGTTTCATGAAACACGATGGCACCGAAAACCACAGCGAAAAGCAGACTGGTTCGCTTGATGGAGATCATGTAGGCGGCTTCCACGAGGGAGATGGCCAGGGTGTGGCTGAAGACCATGGCGGCGGAGGCCGTGCCTGTGGCGATCCCTGGAAGGGGTCGCGCGATGAGGTTTCGCGCGCTCACACCGGAAAACCAGGGAAAGAGGAGGAGCATCAGGAGGAGCAGGCAGAGGAAGTAGGTCACCCCGAAGAAGTGCGGACTGGAGTGAAGGATGCCCACCTTTCCCAGGGTGGCCGTGAACGCATAGATGAGGCTGGTGAGGAGCATGAGCCAGGACCCGCGCTCGCGGAAGATGGAGAGGAAGGGCATGATCCATTGCTCTCGTGCGCGTGTGAGATTCAGCACATAGGAGCCGGCCACGATGCAAGCAATACCTAGGATTCCCGAAGCCGAAAGAACTTCATCCAGGAAAAGGTACCCTGTCAGGATGATGAAAGCCGGAGTAAAGGAAAGAAAAGGCACGGTCAGGGAGAGGGGCGAAACCTTGATTGCCTCCATGTAGCATAGAAGGGCCGTCAACTCCAGGGGAAGCGCGGTTGCAATACACAACCAGAAGGTGGCATCGAGGTCGGGCCGGGGCAAGAGCAGGAGTGCAATCACCAGGATGGGAGCAGAGTAAATAAGCCGAATCAACGCCATTTCGAACGACTTGAGATCGCTGAAAAAGCGTTTGGTAAGGGTGTCGGTGGCCGCGGCGGAAAGGGCCGCGGCAAGGGACATGGTCAACCAGAGCATGGGGTCTCCGTTGCTTTTTTTGCAATTCCGGAAATCCGGGGATGTTCTTTTGCTTTCCGTGCACGAGCTCGGGGTGCGTTTCAAGAATATCCGGTATGCCCCTGGTTCTCAATCAAGGATTCGCCGAAGAGGGTATCGGTCGGGACGATTCAGGAAAGGGAAAAGGAGAAAGATGAAAGGATAAAGGAGACAAAGGAGTACTCAGTGATCAGGGATCAGGGATTTGGGACCGGAGGGGGGATGCGTGAATGGGAAGGGGGTGGACAACCGTGGGGTAGGGTGGTAACGTCCTCCTTTGCCTCGAAAAAGGCGCCAGGAGCGGCTGATGCTACAAATGCGTAGCCCGCGTATTCCCCCTCCCGCCTTAGGGGGACCCCAGGGTGAGCGAGCGACATTCGGGCCCGGAAGATGCCTTGTCCTTTGGACCCCCGCGCAGCATGATGCGAGGAAATTCAATGCCCTAAAAAGGGCGGGCTTTACGAAACACCGGTGTTGAGCGAGCATGAGGAGCAATGATCAAGGAATCCGATATTCAAATCAGAGCAAACGATCTCAAGGCCTGGATCCGTCGATTCTCTGATACGAAGATTCTGGTGATCGGGGACATTATTCTGGACAAGTTCGTCTGGGGGGATGTAAGCCGCATCTCCCCTGAAGCCCCGGTCCCCGTCGTCGAGGTGACGCAGGAAACCAAACGGCTCGGGGGAGCGGCCAACGTGTTGAATAACATCGCTTCCTTGGGGGGGCACCCCATCCTGTGCGGCGTGGTCGGAGAAGACCGGTCGGGTAGTGAGATCATAGAAAGAATTCAGAACTTGGGGCTTGCCGTGGAGGGTATCGTCCCGGTAAACGACCGGCCCACAAGCGTCAAATCCCGGGTGGTGGCGCGTAACCAGCAGGTGGTGCGCTTCGATCGGGAAAGCCGTAAGCGGATTCAACCGGAAGGCGTTCACCGCATTTTGGATTTCGTCAAGCAGGTTCGAAGCGAGGTGAATGTCATTATCGTTGCGGACTATGGGAAAGGCGTAATCTCGGAGGTGATGATGGAGGGGCTGCGAAGCCTCGTCTGGGACTCGGATGTCATCATCGGCGTGGACCCCAAAACGGGTAACTTTCCATCCTATAAAGGCGTAGACACAATCACGCCCAACCATCACGAGGCCGGTGCGTACTGTGGAGTGGAGATCCACGACGAGCAGTCTCTGCTCGAGGCCGGCAGGCAAATGCTTGAAACGCTCGAAGCCGGATCCGTCCTGATCACGCAGGGCAAAGACGGCATGACGTTGTTCGAGAGGGGCGGTGAGACCACACACATTCCCACTGTGGCCCGAAAGGTGTTTGACGTAACAGGCGCAGGGGACACCGTGATCAGTACGCTCTGCATGGGCCTGGCGGCCGGCATGGACCTCAAGTCCGCCGCGGTCGTTGCGAACTACGCCGCCGGGATCGTAGTGGGTGAACTGGGGACCTCGACGGTCACGGTGGACGAGTTGAACCGCGCAATCAACGGTCGAAAAGGGTAGACGGTCGTCCGTCTGTCTGTTTCGAGACGCAAGCAGAGCCCCGGGGCTTCTCTGCAGAGGAAACTCCGCGCGAAACGAGGACCATGAGTACACCCAGCGAACCTGATCCCGTAAAACGGATAGCCAGCCTCATCGCTGTAAAGGAAGAGATCCTTGACCGTGCGATTTCGAGGCTGGAAGATTTATACGGGCCCACGGATTGGGTGAGCCCGCGCATGCCCTTTGATCGGACCCGTTACTACGAGCGGGAGATGGGGGGCCGCCTGGTGCGGAAATTCGTGGCGTTCGAACGCCTCATGGCCCGGGAGGAGCTTCCTGGGACGAAGCTCGAGACAAACCGGCTGGAGGCGCAAACCCTGGAACGGGGAAGGCGAACGGTGAACATCGATCCGGGGTTTGTCTGCCTTGAGCGATTGGTCCTGGCAACGGGGAAGAACTATACTCATCGGATTTACCTCTCCCAGGGGATCTACGCGGATCTCACGCTGGTCTTCCACAGGAAAGACTTCCGTCCACTGGCCTGGACCTATCCGGATTACGCGGACGCCGAGGTGATCGGATATTTCAACGCCGTCCGGGAGCGTTACAAGGAGCAGTTGCGAAGAAGCGGTCCCATGCCCTCTTGAAACCGGATGGAGTCGTGATACGTGCGAAGCAGGGAATTTTTCGTTGTTCCAAGGCATTCCAGTGTTCCCAACAGCGTTCAAGCGGGGTTGTGCAAAACCTTCAAATGCGGTGTGAGCCATGAACCGCACACACCCCGGTCAACGAAAGGATGAAAAGATGCTCCGAAGTATGACCGCCTATGGACGCGGAGAGCGGGAGGTCGCAGAGGCGCTGATCACGGTGGAGATCCGTTCCGTGAACCACCGGTTTCGGGATGTGGTGCTGCGCATGCCCCGGAGCATTCAGCCCCTGGAGGACGAGGTGCGCTCGCAGATCGCGACCTGTGTGGGGCGCGGCCGTATCGAGTGTTCGATCCAGATGGAGCATCGCGCGGAAGAGCCCGATACGGACGTTACGTTGAACGTTCCTCTTGCCAGGGCCTATGTGGAGGTCCTTCGGGAGATTCAGGAACGATTTGAGCTCGATTCCGCGATCCATGCCGAAACCCTGTGCCAGTTCAAGGACGTCGTGAAGGTATCCCCTGTAGAGGAAGACCTGGAAGCCGTACGTCCCGGTGTGGCAAAGGCGATGTCCGATGCCCTGGACGCGCTGGATCACATGCGAGTCGAGGAGGGCCGCGCCATTGAGAAGGATTTTCGATCCCGGCTCCTGGCGATTCGGGAGAACCTTACTCGCATTGAGGAACGTGCACCACTCGTGGTGGAGGCGTATCGGAAGCGGCTGCGGGAAAGGATCGAATCCCTGTCCGAGGGGTTGGAGTTGGATGAGGGCCGCCTGTTACAGGAGGTGGCTTTTTTTGCAGGGCGGTGCGATATCACGGAGGAAACGGTCCGGAGCCAGAGCCACCTGGCTCAGTTCGAACAGGTTCTCGGGCTGAACGAGCCGGTGGGCCGACGGCTGGATTTTCTGGTCCAGGAACTCCACCGGGAGGTGAACACGATCAGCTCCAAGGCCTCGGACGCGTCCATATCCTCCATGGCGGTGGAGGTCAAGGGAGAGCTCGAGAAACTGAAGGAGCAGGTGCAGAATGTCGAATGAAACCCCGTGGGGGCGTAACGTGAATGGGCAGGCTCCGGGAAGCGGTATCCTCTGCTCTTGAGAGGTTCGTGAAAAATGCCCCAGGGGATTTCGTTGCAGGGATTGTTCACCGGAAAGGAGAGGGTGCCATGAGCCCAAAGCTTTTGAACATCGGCTTCGGGAACTCGGTGGTCTCCAAACGCGTGGTTGCGATCATTTCGCCGAATACTGCACCGGTCAAGCGGCTGCGAGACGAAGCACGGGAGGAGCGGAGACTGATCGATGCCACGCAAGGCAGAAAGACCCGGTCTGTCATCATTACGGACAGCAATCACGTAGTGCTTTCCGCCATCCAGTCGGAAACCATTGCTCAGCGCTTCAGCCCGGAAGGAAATCTGAGCGCGGAAGACCTGGAAGAGTAACATGGCTGGTTGCCTCTACGTGCTTTCCGGACCGTCGGGTTCTGGAAAATCCACGATCATCGAGCGTGTTCGCCGGCGAGTGAGAGGTCTGGGCTTCTCGGTTTCGCACACCACGCGCCGACCCCGGGGAGCGGAGCAGGACGGCGTGGAGTATCACTTCGTGGGGCAGGCGCAATTCGAGGAGATGATTGAGCAGGAGGCATTCGCGGAGTGGGCCAGGGTGTACGAGGATTACTACGGCACCTCTCTCGAGGAGATTCAAAGCAAGACATCTCAAGGCCTGGATGTAATCATGGACCTGGACGTCCAGGGTGCGTTCAACATCCGCAGGCGCGTCAAGCAAAGCGTGCTCATCTTCGTCCTGCCTCCGTCCAAGGAAGCCCTTGAGCACCGCCTTCGGGAACGCGGTACAGACGAACCCTCGGTTGTCGCTGCAAGGATGGAAAAGGCCGCCGAGGAAATCGCCGTCTGCTCCCGGTACGACTACCTCGTCGTCAACGAACGCCTGGAGCAGGCCGTAGAGGAGATCGCTGCTGTGATTCTTGCGGAGCGCTGTAGGGCCACTCGCAAGCTTTCCGAGGTCGCATCCCGCTTTCCCTCGGCCGGGATCCCTGAGCCTCCTCGGGAGTGAAAGCCCTGTTCCCTTCCCGGTTTTCGTTGGAAACGCCATGAGCAGCAAATCGGAAGAGCACGTGATTTCCGGGTTCCACGCGGTCAGCCAGGCCTTGAGCAGCCCGGAAAACGCGGTGGTCGAGGTCTGGATCGCCGCGAAAAAGAAGTCCGGTCGCGCAAAAGAGGTTCAGGAACTGGCCAGAGACCGAGACGTCCCGGTGCGTTTTCAGAAGGCTGAGGATCTGGATGCGCGCTTGCCGGGAGCGGCCCACCAGGGCTTCGCAGCCGTAACTCGTGCGCCGTTGTATGTGGGGCTGGAGACGATTCTCGAGCGGGCGTGCAAGGACAATACCTCTTACGGACTCATCCTCGCAGCAGACCACATCACCGATGAGGGCAACCTGGGTGCCATGATTCGCGCAGCCGCTTTTTTCGGGGTGGCTGGCCTGATATTGCCCAAGGATCGGTCGGCCGGCCTAAGCCACCGCGTGACAAAACGATCGGCCGGTGCAAGCCTTCTTCTTCCCGTGGCCCGCGTGGTGAATCTGCCTCGGGTATTGGACGCATTGAACCGGGAAGGTTTCTGGATTGTGGGAGCGGCGGGAGAGGCAAAGACCGATGTGTATGCATTCGACTGGAAGCGGAATGTGGTTCTCGTGATGGGTCGGGAGGACCGTGGGTTGACTCCGAACGTCCGCTCCCGTTGCCATGAGCTCGTGGCCGTTCCGGGCTCCGGTCGAGTTGAGTCCCTTAACGTTGCCGTGGCGACCGGAATCGTTCTTTCCGAGATTCATCGCCAGCAGAAGGCGGCGGCAAGGGAAACCGCTCCAGCGCCCCCACGGCAACCAAGGCCTTGATCACGGCGCAAAGCGGAAGACCCACCACGTTCGTGTAGGATCCCTGAATGGACTCCACGAGAAACGATCCGATTCCCTGAATGGCGTAGCCGCCCGCCTTGCCGAACGGTTCTCCCGAGTTCACGTAGCCTTCCATTTCCTCCCGGTCGATTCGTTTGAATCGCACGAGGGTGGAGACCGCTTCGGTATGTACCTCGGCACCTGCCGGGTTCAGAATGCAAAATCCGGTCACCACCCGATGCTCGCGTCCACTGAGGCGCTCGATCATGGATAGGGCGTCTCCGCGATCGACGGGTTTCCCCAGGATCGTGGACCCGAGAATCACCACGGTATCCGCTCCCAGGATCCAGGACCCGGCCTGATCGGAAAGCACGGCCTGTGCCTTTTTCCTGGACAGATGACAGGCCTCGGCATCTGGATCATCCCCGTCCAAGGGCTCGGGGATATCGGCGGGAAGGGTGAGAAAGGGCAGTCCGACCTGTTCGAGAAGGCGCCTCCTTCGCGGGGAGGCCGAGGCCAGAATCAAGGGGCGGGCCGTGCAGATGGGAGGAACGTTCATGGATCGGGTTTTCCTTCGCCGGCCTCTTCAGCCGGTTCGGGCTGAGGCAGCCCGAATACCCTGCGCGTGTTCTCTGTCGTTTGAAAGGCTACTTCCTCGAAATCCAGCCCGCGGAGGCGTGCGATCTCCTGCGCCGTGTGGACGACTCGGGCCGGCTCGTTTCGTTTTCCTCGAAAAGGCACCGGGGTTAGGAACGGGGCGTCCGTTTCCACCAGAAGCCGGTCGAGTGGGATGCGGGCGGCTACATCCCTTGTGGCCTCGGCCTTTGGAAAGGTCACGGTTCCTGGAATGGAGAGATCGAAGCCCAAATCCAGGAACACCCGGGCGAGCGCGTAGTCCCCGCTGAAGCAGTGAATCACACCGGAGGGGCGGCGGACACCCATGGCGCGGATGCAGGCGATCACGTCCTCGTGTGCATCACGGTCGTGAATGACCACAGGAAGATCGAGACGAGCCGCCCTTTCGAGCTGGTTCTCAAACGCACGGATCTGTCCCTCTCTGCTGGCACGGTTCCTGTAATAGTCCAGACCGATTTCTCCCCAGGCGACCACGTTCGGGTCCGTTGTCAGCGCGGCCAGGCGATCCAGGTCTTCGGGGGAAAGCGCATCGGCGTGATGAGGGTGGCACCCGGCTGTTGCGAAAAGGAACGAATGCCCCCGCGCCAGTCCAAGGGCCCGTTGTGAGGAGAGGAGATCGATCCCCACGGTGACGATTTGCAGAACCCCACTCCCCCGGGCCCTTTCCAGGACCGCGGGAAGGTCTGCTGCGTATTCGGGCATGTCGAGGTGGGCGTGGCTGTCTATGAGCATGGTGTGGGGAACTCCTTCTCATGGATCATAGGGGATAGAGGACGCGAATTCAACAAAACGGTTGCATAATCGGAGAAACCGCATAAAATGAAATTTTTATAGTTTACAGGACTGCCTGAGGGAGTTCGAACCGGTATTTATGGCCGCTACCCCGAAAAGAATCGACATCGAGCCTTCCAGGGAAAAGAGCCTGGAGGAACAGCTCCAATTTCAGAAGAGGCTCAATGCCATCACGAACAAGATCCATTCCGCAAAGGACACCAATGACATCCTGATCAACATGCAATCGGAGATCTTAAGCCTTTTTGATGCGGACCGGATCACCATTTACATCGTGGACGGGGCGGCCAAGCAGATTGTTTCCAAGGTGAAGACCGGCGACGAGGTCAATGAAATTCGCGTTCCCATCGCCGACCAGAGCATTTCCGGATACTGCGCGGCTTCCGGCAAGGTGGTCAATGTATACAATGCCTACGATCAGAACGAGCTGAAGCGAATCCATCCCGAACTCCGTTTCGATCGGACCTGGGACGAAAAGACCGGTTACCGCACCAAGCAGATCCTGGCAGCGCCGATCTTATACAACAAATACCTCCTGGGCGTCATCCAGCTCATCAACAAGAAAAACGGGGACCATTACACCCTCGAAGACCAGGCGTCCGTGCTTGAGATCGCCAAGGTCCTGGGGGTGGCTTTCTTCAACAATCAGAAAGTCGCGAAGAAAGGCAAGCCCACCAAGTTCGATTACCTCATCAGCAACAACATCGTCACGGACAAGGACCTTCAGAACGCCATGGTTACGGCGCGGAAGCTGAAGAAACCCGTGGAGTCCGTGCTCATGTCCGACTTTCACGTGAGCAAGGACGATGTGGGCAAGTCCCTTGCAAACTTTTTCAATACGCGCTTCATCCCTTATGACGACAAGATGGTGATCCCCGGTCAGCTCCTCAAGGGGCTCAAGATCAATTTTCTCAAGAGAAACACGTTCGTGCCCGTGAGCCAGTCCGGCAATGCAGTGACCATCGCCATGGAGAACCCGAACTACCTGCCTGCCCGGGACACGGTCAAACGATTGATGCCCGGGAAGGAGTTCGAGTACTGTGTCTCCCTCCGGGACGACATCTTCAAGATGATCGACCTCTTTTTTGATGTAAAACGCTCTGATCTCATGGAGGACACTGGAAGCATCGAGGATATCCTCGGCCAGTTGAACGGTGCAGCCGAGGAGGATGACGAAGAGATCGAGCGGGTCTCCGAAGAAGATGGCGCCATCGTTCAGCTCGTGAATAAAATGGTTGTGGATGCATACAACAGGAACGCTTCGGATATCCACATTGAGCCTAGACCCGGAAAGGCGAATTCGGTCATCCGATTTCGCGTGGACGGGGCCTGCCAAATCTACCAGACGCTTCCGCACACGTTCAAGCGCGCCATCGTCTCACGGCTCAAGATCATGTCGGACCTCGACATCTCCGAGAGGCGGCTGCCGCAGGACGGGAAGATCAAGTTCAAGCGATACGCGCCGCTGGACATCGAGCTTCGGGTGGCGACCATCCCCACGGCCGGCGGGAACGAGGACGTGGTCATGCGTCTCCTGGCCGCCGGGGAGCCCATTCCGCTCGATAAGATGGGGATGAGCGAGCGGAACTACAATGTGTTCCTCCGCATGATCACGCAGCCTTACGGGATCGTACTCGTGGTCGGTCCTACAGGGAGCGGCAAGACCACGACCCTTCACGCGGCGTTGCATTACATCAACAAGCCCGAGACCAAGATCTGGACCGCCGAGGATCCCGTGGAGATCACACAGGACGGGCTGCGTCAGGTGCAGGTCCACGCCAAGATCGGTTTCGACTTCGCCACGGCCATGCGCGCCTTTTTGCGTGCGGATCCCGATGTCATCATGGTGGGTGAGATGCGCGACCACGAGACCGTGGCCACCGGCATCGAGGCGTCACTCACCGGACACCTGGTCTTCAGCACGCTTCACACGAACAGCGCTCCGGAGACCATCACGCGCCTCCTCGACATGGGCATGGACCCGTTCAACTTCGCCGATGCGCTCCTGGGTGTGCTGGCCCAGCGTCTGGTGAGGACCCTGTGCAAGGACTGCAAGGAGAAGTATCACCCGGATCGGGAAGAGTACGACAACCTGGCCCGGGCCTATGGGAAAGGGTTCGAGAACCTGGGATTCGAGTACAACGACGATCTGGTGCTCTATCGCCCCAAGGGCTGTCCCAACTGCGGCAACACGGGATACCGGGGCCGAACGGGGCTCCACGAGATTTTAGACGGTACGGACGACATGAAGAACCTCATCCAGGTTCGGGCCAAGATGGAGGAGCTTCGCCACCAGGCCATCCAGGACAACATGACCACCCTGTTGCAGGACGGCATTCGAAAGGTCATGATCGGTCAGACAGACCTGATTCAGGTTCGCAAGGTCTGCATCAAGTAACCGATCCTTGAGAGGGTCGGATCGCGGCTTAAGAAGCGAAAAAAAGGGCGCCTTCCAAGGAAGGCGCCCTTTCCATTTAACAGGGTTGGAGTGCAGTCGTTACTCGACCGGATAGCCCGCCTTTTCCCAGGCCATCCAGCCGCCGTCCATGTTCTTCACGTTCCTGTACCCCATGCGGCAGAGGGTGCAGGTCGCCAGGCATCCCCGCCCGCCTTTTTTACAGTACAGGATGACGTTGGCCGTTTTGTCGGGGATCTTCTTGTCAATTTTGAACTCCATTACCCCCCTGGGGATGTGCATACACCCGGGCACGTGCCCCATCTTGAACTCATCCTCGGTCCGGCAGTCAATGAAAACGTATCCGCCCTTGTCAAAGCACTCTTTGGCCTCAGACACGGAAATCTCGCAAACGTTTTCTTTGGCCTCTGATACGAGATCCGAGGCCGTCATGTCCTTGGCCATGGCGGAAGGCGCCACAAAGAGCAGGGCAGCCGCCAGCGCGACACTCCACGAAACGAAACGCATTTTCCTCATGTTCTCCCTCCCTTGGATGAAGTTTCTGATATCATGCCGAATCGTTGTTGGAAACGGCATGCTTCCTCTTTGGGAAATGTCTCCCTGTTTGCATCCATCCTCTCCTTAAGGTTGATCGGGGCGCTTCAGCGGAATGCGCTCCGGGGAAACGATAACCCCCTGATTCGCCTTCACGTACTCCTCAGCCACGTCTTTCTTCAACAGGAACAGCTCCTCGTTTCCATGACACGCATTGCAGGTTTCGTTCTGAGGGGTTTTTCGCCGGATGTTGTGGGGCGTCGCATACTTCCAGGTCGGAAGGGCTTCGAAGTTCTTCAGCGCGCCCTTTGCGTAAAACCCGAACGTGTCATGATCGACCGGGACATGCCTCACCGTCACGAACTTCTCGGGCCGTCGCTCCGAACGAAGGGGATTGAGCGCGATCTTGAAATTCATGAAGGAGCCCTTGGTTTTGTAATAGGGGAACCCGTGGTCGTCCTTCCCGACGTGGCAGGACGTGCAGTTTTTGTAAGGCTGGGAGTGACACACATAGCAGCTTACCTGGTCCCTGTGGACCCAGTGGTTTTTCGCATTTTCCGCTTTGGGCTCGTAGATGGCCTCGTGACAGTCCAGGCACTTGGGCGCGTTCTCGACCTGGTAGCGGTGCGCGTAGTCCTTGCCGTCGCCGTGCATCTCCTCGGCCTTGTGACACTTTTCGCACCTGAAGTACTTGTCCTTGTGAATGTCCGGTTTCAAACCCTCGTTTTCTCCCAGGTATTCCTGGCCCACGCGGCTCCCGTGGCAGGCCGTGCAGACCTGCTGCATGGGCGGCCTTTTCTGGAAAAGGTGCCCGTCCAGCAATCCCCCGTCCACGACTTGAGGTCGGCTGATGTGACACGTCCCGCAACTGCTGTGGCAGGAACCGCAGTGGTTGCCTATGGCCTCTTCCACTTTGGGAGGAAGACCGTTGCCGGAGCCGGCTCGCTGGCCGATGATTTTCTTGTACGGAGAAAGGGTTACATGCAGACTATTTTGGTAATTTTCTGCAATTAAATCATGGCATGCGCCACATGTCTCTGATGGATCGGGGTAAGACGGGTCCTTAACCACGCCTTCGTGGGCCTTTTTCCAATCCGCTTCAGCCGGATCCCCGCCATGGCACTCATGGCAGCAGAGCTCGCCGTGGTTTTCGTCCTCGGCAAAATCACTGTCCACATAGACCTTTTCGTGCGGAGCCAACGGCTCCACCGCTCCTCCTCACCCCTCCCCTTCGGATTCGACCGTCGCCTCGGGCTCACCCTCCTTGGATTTGGCAATCTCACGTGTGATCTGAATCAGCTTGCGCGCATTGGTATGGCAGGTGAAGCAGTGATTTTCCTGCTCGGCGGACTGGGTGACCGTGCCGCTGCTCAGGAGAAAGAGACAGACGGCAAGGAGCATCCCGACCGGCAGGGTTCGCTTGATCCATTTCATAGCCTTGCTCCTTTGGTTTGATCGCTTCCACACATGGGCGAAACACTCCTTTTCATTTCGAGCGGCTTACTCTCCCCTTTCGGCCTGCCTTCACGTGCTGCTCGACCTGCACCAGGTTCCGCTCTCGTGCATCACCCCCTTTGGATAACCTCACCAGGGCGTTTCACAAGGGGACATAAGGCTGCCATCAACCATCATCCGGCCTGGAACCGGCATGTGTGTCCTTATGGCCGGGCATCTGGAATCGGGGGTCATCGAGATCTCCCCCGATGTAAGCGGTGACGATCTGATCGATCTCCCCCGCAATGCCGGTGACCATTCGGATGTCAGCCCTTTTCAGCATGGTGTGAAACAAATCGCTGATCCCGGCGCAAATGACCGTGGACGCGTGGGACTTTAAAAGGATGTTCAAACGCTCATGCAGTGAGAATCCTTCGAGAAAGATCTTATTCCTTGTGACTACCCGCTGGTTTTCAATGTCGATGATCAACACCCTCGTACACAGATCAAAGACAGGTGATACTCTGGATTGAAATTCTGGAATTGCAAGGCGAATCATGCCATTTCAATTGTATTTTAGGTTCAGAGTATGGTCATTACTTTCCCTTATTGTGGTTGTCTGGGATGTGAGGAACTTAGACGAATGCTTGTGTATGTGGAGAACGGTGCATCCTGTCGATAAAATTTCACTACGGACCCTAAATGAGCAATAACAGTGCCAGATCCCTCTTCCGTGCCATCATTTATAAAACCCATTGATATTGAAAGATTTTTCTGATGCCCTGGGTAGAGTGGAATAAGAGCCTCTTCATTTTCAGGAACAAAACGCACCTTTTGCACACGATCAAGGGAACAATGTGAACCCATTTCTCTTGATCGAAAAAACAGACCCTGCTTCTTCAGATCCTTCTTGGTGATTGACAGTACGCATCAGGCTTGCATAATGGGTGGAGTGAACAAGGGGGATTCGAGGGCTGGGATTTCTCGAAGCGGTAAGGAACTGCCATGAGGTTATCCCCAGAGTGCGGAAGCAGTGGGGCTCGAGTCGAGGGATGATGCGATCGAAAGACCAGACCGAAGAGCATTATCAGATCATCTTGGACAGCATCGCAGACGGTGTCTTCACCGTAAATCTGAATTTCAAGGTCACATCCTTTAATCATGCGGCGGAAAAAATAACGGGGATTTCAAAGAATGAAGCGATAGGACGGCCCTGTTTCGAGGTTCTGAGGGCCAATACCTGTGAAACGAACTGTCTCTTGAGAAACACCATTGATACGCACTCCTGTGTTGTGAACAGCCCCATTTATATTGTCCGTGCAGACAACAAGCGAATCCCGATCAGTGTGACGACCGCGATTCTGAGAAACTCCGAGGGGCGGATTATCGGAGGAGTCGAGACCTTTCGTGATTTGAGGGTAGTCCACCGCCTGAAAAAAGCCCTATTCAAGCGACATTCCTTTGAGGATATCGTCACCAAGGACGAAAAAATGGCCGAGCTGTTCGCGGTCCTGCCCCAGATCGCGGAGAGTCGAAGCACCGTTCTCATTCAAGGGGCGAGCGGCACCGGAAAAGAGCTGATCGCTCGGGCCATCCACAACAACAGCTCCCGCAAAAACGGACCGTTTGTGGCCGTGAACTGCGGAGCCCTGCCCGATACGCTCTGTGAGTCCGAGCTTTTCGGATATAAAGCCGGTGCCTTCACCGATGCCAAGAAGGACAAGCCCGGGCGATTTGCCCTGGCCCACAACGGGACGATGTTTTTAGACGAGATTGGGGACATCTCGCAGGCGGTCCAGATTCGACTTCTCCGCGTGCTGGAGGAAAAGGTGTATGAGCCCCTGGGTTCCACCAGGACGATTCCCACCAATGCCCGGGTGATCGCAGCGACGCACCAGAACCTGGAACAACGCGTGGCGGACGGGCTTTTTCGGGAGGATCTCTACTTCCGCATCAACGTCATGAAGGTGGTGCTCCCGCCCCTTGCCGACCGCAAGGGAGACATCCCCCTCTTGGTGGATCACTTCGTGGAGCGCTTCAATCACTTGACAGGAAGAAAAATCGTCGGGATTTCCCGGGAAGCCCTGGCCACCCTCATGCTCTACGACTGGCCGGGAAACGTGCGCGAGCTCGAGAACGCGATTGAGCACGCGTTTGTCCTGTGCGACGGGGAGCTGATTCACCTGCGGCATCTTCCCGATCGCATCGTGCCCAGGGGCGGGCCGCTGCCAGGAGCGAAGGGGCAGACCTTGAAGGCCATCGAGGAGAGCGCCATTCGAAGGGCGCTCGAGAGGAATCGGTGGAAACGGGTTCGCACAGCCGAGGAACTGGGCATCGACAAGAACACGCTTCGCCGGAAGATGAAGCGGTTCGGGATCACGCCCCCCTCATGATCCGGGGAGTCACCCTCCGGATCCTCCTTTACGAAACGCGCCCAAGAGGGCGCGCCGTATGGTTTGATCATCCGCTGGCTCGACGCCTGAGGGGTTTCTTCCCGGGGCATGGGTAGGTTGAGCTGTATTCTGTGCGGTACCCAGGAGAAAGCCGGGTCCTGGAATAGGCCCGGAAAGCGGCACGTGCTCCTTTTTAAGGATACTGCCCCGGGTGAAGCAGCCCGGCTGTCTCTTCCAGCCCGAACATCAGGTTCAGGTTCTGAACGGCACTGCCCGCCTGCCCCTTGACCAGGTTGTCGATCATACTCACCACGATGAGCCTACCTGTCCGTTCATCCACATGCACCGAGAGATTGCAGAAGTTGCTGCCGCGCACATGGGTCGAGGTGAGGGCCGTGTCCGGACCGAAGACCCGCACAAAGGTCTCGTTCCGGTAAAACGCGCGATAGGCTTCCTCTGCGGAGGCCGGGGAAACCCCGGGGGCCAGTCGGGCGTAAAGGGTGGAGAGGATGCCTCGGCACAGGGGCACCACATGGGGGGTGAAGGTGAGCGCGATATTTCGACCTGCCAAAAGGCCGAGCTCCCGCTCGATTTCGTAGACGTGCTGGTGACCGGAGACTTTGTACGCGTTCATGGCCTCGTAGCGTGCCGGATAATGGAAGGTGGGGGAGGGGTTCTTTCCCGCTCCAGAGACCCCGGTCTTGGCATCGCAGAGGATGGAATCCGGATCCACAATGCCCTCGCGCACGGCAGGGGCCAACCCGAGGATGCAGCTCACAGCGAAGCAGCCCGGGTTCCCCACCACGCTGGAGCGGACGATTTTTTCCCTGTGCAGCTCGGCCAGGCCGTACACGGCCTGCCCCAAGAGGCCCGGGGCGGCGTGTTTCGATGAGCGCCCGATACGGGCGGCATACCCCTCATACGCGTCCGTGGAATTGAAACGGAAATCCCCACTGTAGTCGATGACCTTGACCCCACGCTCGATCCAGGCCCCAGCCTCCTCCTGCCCAACACCGTCCGGCGTTGCAAAGAACACCGCGTCGAAGTCGTCGGGCCGTCGGGGGTCGTCGGCCGCTGTTATGACGAGGTCACAGAAGCCTTTCAGGTGGGGGTACAGGTCGCTAATGGGTCTCCCTGCATCCTGCTTGTCGATCAGGGCGGCGATCTCCACATCAGGGTGACGGCTGAGAAGCTCAACAGCACCACATCCTCCGTACCCGCCGGCGCCGATGATGCCCACCCGGATTCGTTTTTTATCCATGATGCGTTCCCTTTCCATGCGTGCCGAGGTAGGCACACGCCTCAGACATTGAAACGGAAGTGCACAATATCCCCGTCCTGGACCACGTACTCCTTCCCTTCCAGTCGCAGCTGCCCGGACTTTTTCGCCTCCTGATAGGTCCCAAGCCGTTCGAGTTCCCCAAACCCAATGACCTCGGCTCGAATGAACCCCTGCTGGATGTCCGAATGAATCACACCTGCGGCCTCCAAGGCCGGTGTCCCCCTGGGGATGGTCCAGGCCTTGACCTCGTCCTCGCCCACGGTGAAAAAGGAGATCAGGTTGAGTAGCTCGTAGGAGGAGCGGATGACCCGGTCCAGCGCAGAGGTTTCAATGTGATAGGCCGTCATGAACTCCTCGGCTTCCTCGGCGGAGAGCTGAGCAATCTCCTTTTCGAGGCTGCCTCTCACCAGAAGCGTTTCCAAGCGTGCGGGCGGGTCAAACCCCTCCGGGAAGGACTCGTCCTCATCGTCGTTATTGAGGATCAGGAGCTGGGGTTTGGCGGAGAGAAAGGTAAATCCTCGCAGCACCGGCGAGGAGGCCAGGCCCGGGTCCTCCCGGAGCGGGCGGTTTTCCTCGAGCTGAGCACGGCAGGCGAAAATCAGCTCCCGGGTTTCCTCTTCCGTTTTCTTGCCGCGTTTGGCGTCCAGCTCCATACGCTCGATCTTTTTCTCCACCACGGCGAGGTCGTTGATGATCATTTCTTCCTCCAGCAGGGTGAAATCTTTGCCGGGGGTGGGGGCAACGCCCATCGTGCCTTTGAAGTTGCGCACCACGTGGATAAGGGCATCACACGGCCTTACCTGATTCCAGAGGGCACTCTCCGGCGCGGAACTTGCAGTCCCCGTCGAAATGGAGGGAAGAAGGTACTCCACCTGCGCATAGGTCGTTTTCTTGGGCCTGTACAAGGCCGAGAGGGCGTCCACGCGGTCATCCGCTACCCGTACCGTACCGATTCGCTGATCTGATCGGCCTCCTTTCTGGTGTGGGGCTTCGCCGCGGGCCCCGGCGAGGGCGCTGAACACCGTGGACTTGCCGGATTGGGGCAGTCCGATGATACCGAGCTTCATGGGCTGTGCTCCGTCTTCCAGGGAAACCCGTATCCGGGAAGGAATGCGGGTGTGCAACCTCATCTCTTACTAAAAGAAAACGCCCGGGATGTCAAACCTGCGGTGGGGTTTCGGAGCGGCAAAGCGGCTTCCTGTTTGACAGACCGCATTATTTTATATAATATTGTTACTTTTGAAGGACTTCTTGAGACTCTGATCGTAAAGGAATTCCCGCATTGCCTACCGCGGAAGGCGGTTTTTGTGGGCCTCATTGTCTTCGCGGCGTGATCGCCTGTTTCGATGGCTGCGTGACTGGGGCTGCGGTTTTCCGAGGAGGGTCCATTTGCCTCGTATCAGAGGGATTGAGGTCGCACGCCATGAGCCGCCCGCACGATTTCGATGAATCTTACAGCAAATCCCATCCCGGAGTGAGTCCCCGCGTTTTTCGGGAATCCCGATTGTCGCGCATAGGACGGGAGCGCCGGAGCGGGCAGGATCGTCGTTCCGAATTCGAACGCCGACAAAAAACCGAGGCCTGGGAAGGGGTTGAACAGCGCTCCGGGGAGGACTGGCGTACGGGTTGGGAACGGCGCAGGTCGAACCAGCGACGCATTCCCATTTTTATTAAAATGGCAAGCATTTCCACAGGGCTTATTTTACTGACGATTGCCATCATCAGTCTTGTCACGCTCCAGAGGGAAAAGACACAGTTCGAAGAGCAGCTCATCGGGTTCGGAAGGAGCCTGACTGGGATCTTGGCCACGAATGCACCGGACAAGCTTCTCGGAGATGAAGACCTGGCCCTTTTCAAGCTGATCGAGGATGTCACGGAAAACGAGCAGGTCGTTTTTGCCATGATCACCGACGACCAGAAGATCGTCCGGGCTCATAGCGACATGGAGCGGGTGGATGAGCGGTACTCCCCTCCTCGAGGCCTGAGCTTCCTGCGGGATTTCAACGGAACGATTCTGAGCCAGTTCCGACTCGATAGAAAGGATGTGTTTCTCTTCGAGAGCCCGTTGACCTATCGGCGTGTCGAGGTCGGGCATGTGCGACTGGCTTTGTCAAAGGAACAGATTCAGGAAAGCATTTTACAGGCCAAAGTGTTTTTTATTCTTCTAGCGGTATTGATCGTAGGCTTAGGGCTCGTGCTCAGCCTGGCTTTCAGCTTGTATTTCTCGAGGCCTATTAATGAGCTCCGGGAGGGCGTGGTCGCCGTAGGCATGGGCGTTTTCGATCACCGGGTACGGGTCAACCGACAGGATGAACTGGGCGAACTGGGCAGGGCCATCAACCGCATGGCCGAGGACCTGTCCCTCAAGAACAAGATCACGGATTCTTTCGGGCGATACGTCACGCCGGAAATCGTGGATTTGATCCTGGCCCATCCGGACCGACGGTGGATGCGCGGAGCTCGTGTGAATGTATCGGTGTTGTTCGTGGACATTCGAGGATTCATGACCATGTCCGAGGGCAAGGACCCGGCGTGGATTGTGGACCTCCTCAATGACTACTTCAGCCGGGTGACGGATGTGGTGATTGCCCACGGGGGGCATGTAAACAAGTTTGTCGGGGACGAGGCCATGGCGATTTTTGGGGCGCCGGTCGCCAATCCCGATCATGCGGACTCCGCAATAAAGGCCGCCCTGGAGATTCAAAGGGCGGTGCGACATATCGAGGGCAGGGGAGGAAGAGGTCGCGTAAAGGTCCACGTAGGAGTGGGGGTGAGTTCCGGCGACGTGGTGGCGGGAAACGTGGGTTCGGAAAAGAGGATGGAGTACACGGTGATTGGGGACGATGTGAATGTGGCCTCCAGATTGACATCGATGGCACGGTCCGGAGAAATCCTGATCAGCAAGCAGACCTATGAGCTTCTGGACAAAAGCAATGGAATTCGCGTGGAAGAACGGGGAAGCTTGAAGGTGAAAGGGCGCCGCATGAACCTTTCCGTATACAATGTGGTGACATGACGCTTGCTCTGTGCCGGTTTTCGTTTAAATCGTGCCGACCAGAAATGCTTTTCGGGCACTTCCGGGTTTCCAATTCAGAAATGAGAAGTTTTTTGCAAGATCAAGGACAATTCCGCAGGAAAGCGGAATTAGAGCCCGCCACAGGCGGGACCCGTCCGCAGGGTGGGGTGTCGGAGCGAAGCGAGGACAAAAAGAGCCATTTCTGGATGGAAACGAAAAAGCAGTCGATCGACGCCGACGTTCCTGTTCCGATCACCGGGCGGCGTGGGAGAATGCCCTCCCTAGGGTAGGCGTGTAGCTGGATCCTTGGGGTTGCGGAGTGGATGAGTCCATGAGGCATATTCGATTCAGGGTGTTGGGGGGGGGGAGAGCGGCGCTTTACGCCCTCCTTGGGATGACACTCAGCACTTTCCTGTCGTGTACGACCCCCATTTCTGTGGAAAAGGAATCCGAGGAGACACCTGCTGCACAACAGGAGAGATCCCGTGTTTTCCGCTCCGAGCACTACGTTGTAGTTCTTCCGGCAGAAGAGATTTCCGCGGAGGAACTGGCGGAGCAGTTCCTCGGTGGACGGGATCGGGCATGGGTCATCGTAGACGCCAACGGCGGATCCTTTTTCCACGAAAGGGATGTCGTTGCCATCCCTCTTCGCGAAGAAAACCCGGGCGGGTTGACCGACCAGGGGTATCAGACGGTCCCGGTGCTTTGCTATCGGGGTTTCGTTAGCGGTCAAGAACGTGCGATGCACATCCGGGCGGAGACTTTTCAACGACAGATGGGTTTCCTTCAAGAGCACGGGTACCGGGTGGTCGGACTGGCCGATTTGTTGGCGTTCCTGCATTACCAAAGGGGGCTGCCCGAGAACGCAGTGGTGATCACCGTTGATGGGGTAAACCGGTCGGTGTATGAGATCGCGTACCCCATTCTTCGTAGATTTGAATACCCGGCGGCCCTGTTCGTGGCGGTCGAGGCGATTGGTGCCTACGATGGCGCCTTGAACTGGGATCAGATTCGGGAGATGAAAGCAAGCGGTTGGGAGATAGGTGTCCATGCAAGCACCCAGTTCGACCTTTCGAGCCCGTGCGATTCGGTGATTGATTCGGAAAATCGTATGATCATTCGGTCGGCCCTCTCAAAGTCCAAGCAGGTCCTTGATGAGAAGCTGAATCAGGATACGATGGCACTCGCCTTCCCGTATACTCGTGTGACCCCCGGCATCCTTCACCTGGCTCAGAGTCTTGGGTATCGTTTGGGAATGACCGTACGACCGGGGGCCAACCCGTTTTTTGCAGATCCACTCGCTTTGAGGCGGGAACAAATCTCCGAAGAGGAAGATCTTTCCTTTCAGTCGCGACTGAAGACGTTTACACCCGAGCCCCTGCCGTAGGTGTGGAATGAAACGCAGCAGCATCCTTGCAATGGTCCTCATCGCCTTCGGAGGATTTTCCGGAGCGGGATGCCTGACTCTGGACAGCGGTAAACCCGCAGAGTCCGAGAACATGGTCGCTCCGGTTTCGGCCGAAGACCGGGCTCGGGGCTTTCTGGAGCATGGAAAGGCACTGGAAAGCCGGGACGATCCGGTCCGGGCCCTTCAGCAGTATTGGATGGCACTTACACTCGCGCCCGAGCAAACGGATGCGAGACGGGAAATCGAGCGGCTGGAGGCCGTCCTGAATCGCCGTTCCGAAGAGCATTTCCAGGCCGGGCTTGCGTTCCACAAACAAGGGAAGTACATCCAGGCGCGACACGAGTTCCTGGCCGCGCTTCTTATTCAGCCGACTCATTCGGAGGCCTCCCGAATACTCGTCTCCCGCAAACGCATCCAAATCAACCGGTATATCACCCACACCCTGGTGCCCGGGGATTGTCTCTCCCAATTGGCTCAAACCTACTATGGAAACCACAGAAAATTCCCGGTGATTGCTCGATACAACGATATTTCGGATGTCACGAAGATAAGGGCGGGACAGAAGCTCAAGATCCCGCAGATTCCGGGTGTACCGTTTCGGAAGGGGCGGGAGCAGGTTCGGACCGAGGAGAAACAACTTCCTGAAGCCAAGTTTTGGGAGTGGGGAAGGCTGGAGAGCGAAGGGCACGCCCCCCTTGAAGATACAGCGGAAGCGATCGAAAACGAGCGCCGAGTCGTGCACTGCCGAGAAAGGGGTCTCGATCTGTTAGAGAAGAAGCAGTACAGCGAAGCCGTACACGCCTTTGAGGAGGCCCTTCAGATTTCTCCGGATGATGAGATCTCGCTGGACAGCCTGTGTAAAGCGCATTTTTCTCTGGCCGAGAGGCTTCTGGAACGCAAGGATTACCTCACAGCGAGAGAGGCCTTTCTCGCGTGTCTTCGCGTCAGGGGGGACTGCGAGAAGTGCCACACCTCCATTCGGAAGGCCGAGAGCCTGTACATGGAGGAGCATTATCGAAAAGGAATGCAGTATTTCAACCAGCAAAAGCTCGACCAGGCGATTCGGGAATGGGAGCTTGTACAAGCGATGGATCCGGAATACAAGCGTGTACAGGACCACATTCAGAAGTCACGCAAGATTCTGTCCAAGTTGAAGGACTTGAAGAGCAAGGACGCAAAAAAGAAGCCCTAGCGGGTTCACTGGACGTCGATTTGTTGGGGCTGCCCCGACACCCCATTCAAACCCCACTCAACGCTGTTGAAGCAGGACGTACACGGCTCCTCCACCACCGTCATAGGGTCTGGCCGTAGCAAAGGCGAGCACGATTTTTCGTACGGGTCCACGTGAGAACCAGACAGGAAGCCGTTCTTTCAAAACAGGAAAGCTGGAAGGGGAATTCAAACCCCGCCCGTGAACAATGAGCACGCAGCGGAGCCCCATACTGTGGCTTTGCAGCAGGAACTCCTGGACCCGCTTTTCTGCTTCGTGCCGCGTCAGACCGTGAAGGTCTACGTGGTCCTGTACCGGGAAGCGGCCGCGCTTGAGCCTCCTCACCGTTTTTCTGCTGACGCCCTTTCGTGCCCCCTCCATGTATTCATCCGTAAAGCTGATGTCCATATCGACGTAGCCTTGAACCAATCCGTTCAAGTGATCCAGGGCTTCCTGCATTTCGTTTGGAGCGGGATGAGCAGGGGAGGTGCGCCCTCTGGGATGGGGGGTCGCCTTTTGTTTTCGACGATCTAAAGGTTCGACATCCGCCATGGCCTCAAGGAAGGACCGGGCGTCTTCGCAAACGGGATCTGCAGGAGGGGCGGGAGGCGAGTCCGGCCGGGACTCGGACTTTTCCTCAACTCGTACCTCGATATCCTTGAAAACGGGGTTGAACGGGGTCTGTTTTTTTCGTTTTTTCATGGCGCTCCGTTTCGGCAGCCTTGCGTTCCGGAGATGGAAAAGATTATAACAACTCTGGTGGTCGTGTAAAACCTCCGATTTGCGGGGCGCAGCAGTGCTGGGGGTAGGGCGGATGATGCATCGATGGATGGAAGCTCACCCGGGAAAGGCGCGAATGTCGTACGTTATGTGACCCCTGGGAGAGAGGGATGTAGATCAATCCGGGCGTATTCCCCATGGGGAAGGACATAGGGAGACCGAGCATGGCACGAGTGGATGACTATATACATGCGGCTGACATGGCAAGAAAGGATCTCATCACGAGAGATCCCGACGTCCTTGCTGGATTTGCCGGCGCTGACATTCAGAGGGAGCAGGGACATGTACAATTCAGCCTCGGTTTTCTGGGGGAGCGGATTCGGATTTCCTGGCCGGAACTGGTTCCGATCAAGGAGGAGGATCGGATGGAGGTCCCGATTCAGCAACAGGTTCTGCTGCTCCATTATCTGCAGGGCGCCTGGCGATCAAGCGGCACCCCGCTCACAGGGGAATGGATTGCATTTCAGGACGTTCCGGACGGACGATTCTATTTGGATGCTTTTCAGCGCAGGGCCAAGTTCCCGCTCTTGAAGGCCTTCGGGGAACAGCCCGAGCTCATGGCGGAACTCGCGCGGGAGGCCTATGGGGCGGAATCCATCGATTTCGGGGATACGGCCGTGTCGGTTTCGGTCCTGCCTCGAATCCGTATTGCGCTCGTACTGTGGGCTGGGGATGAGGAGTTTCCACCGGAAGGCAATCTCCTTTTCGACCGGAGCATCCTATCCGTTTTTTCGGCGGAAGACATTGCCTGGGTGTCCGGCATGGTCGTTTACCCCCTCATGGGCATGGCGTCTGCACGTACAAAAATAAAATCATGAAAAAGCATTTTAGAATACTAAATAAGAAAACAGAAGTGAATTATACGACGGATATTAGATGACAGAGAAGATAAGGGGTTGCAATGAAAGAGAAAAGGGCGCTCGTTTGTGTGGCCATGGGATCGACCTCGGACGCCGACGTGATGAAGGGGTGTACCGACACCTTGGACCGCCTGGGGATTGCGTATGAGCTTCGCGTTGTGTCGGCTCACCGCACGCCGGATCGCACGCGCGAGGTGGCGGAGGGTGCTGCTGAAAGGGGCGTTGAGGTCATGATCGCGGGTGCAGGATGGGCCGCGCACTTGGCCGGAGTGATTGCCGCGCACACCCCGCTCCCGGTGATTGGCGTCCCGATTGACTCTTCTCCCCTTCAGGGCTTGGATGCCTTGCTGGCCACCGTTCAGATGCCCCCGGGGGTCCCTGTGGCTACGGTGAGCCTTGGGAAGGGCGGCGCCAAGAACGCTGCGGTCCTGGCGGCCCGGATTCTAGCCCTCAAGTATCCCGAGGTGGGGGAGCGCCTCGCGTCCTACCGCGAGGAGATGGAGCGGAAGGTCACAGAGGCGGCCGGCGAATTGGAACGCTAGGCCGATTTGGCTGTTCTCAGGCACAATCGATCAAAAGGCATCAACGGAGGGATGAAAGGGTGGGCAAGGGGAGGATTCTGGCGGTCGGTGGGTCGAAAGACCAGGAAACGGCGCTGGAAGCTGCCCGCCGGGTCCTGAGTTCTGGAGGCATCGTATCCTTTCCCACGGAAAGCTTCTATGGACTGGCCGTGGACATTCGAAACGAACGGGCGATTCGAAGGCTCTTCGAGTTGAAGCGCCGGGAGATGGACCGGCCCGTGCTTCTTCTCATCGAATCGATTGAGCGCATTGAGCAATGGGCGGTCCGGGTCCCGGAAAAGGCGCTTCGCCTCACGGAGCGATACTGGCCCGGCGGGCTCACACTTGTCCTGAAGGCCTCGCCCCGGGTGAAGCCTTTGCTCACGGCAAACACCGGAAAGATCGGAATTCGGCTGTCGAGTCATCCCGTGGCCCAGGCCCTGGCAAGCAGGGCCGGGGGGGCAGTCACCGGGACCAGCGCCAATCGTTCCGGGCAGCCTGCCTGCAGGACGGCCCAGGAGGTTCTTTCCATCCTGGGCGATGAGGTGGCTTTGATTCTGGACGGCGGGGAAACGCCGGGAGGAACGGGGTCCACGGTCCTGGATATCGTAGAGGACCCGCCGGTTCTACTGAGGGAGGGCATGGTGCTTCGGAACTCGTTGGAGGCGTGTCTCGACGAACGTATTGCATGAGACGGCTGGGTATTCAAGCCTAGGACATCCCCTGGCGGTGAATCGTTTCCTTATCCCAGGGGCCCGGTTTGGGAAGGTGCGGCAGGAGGGATGGATATCATGAGAATTCGTTGGAGGGATATTCTGTTCGCAGCGGGTATAGCCGTGTGTCTAAGTGTCTCCACCCTATCCTGCGTGCCGTTCTGGGAAAAGAGGGGCGAGACGGTGGAAAATGCTTCTGAGAAAAAAGACAAGGAAGGCCCGCCACTAGGAACCATCGAGCACATGGAGCAACAGGCCGAACAGGGTGAACTCACCCCGCCTGTGCAGGAAGTGGAGCCCATGCACGGGCCTCTCCCTCATCCGTAAGGAACCGTCAGGGAGAGAACGCGCGCATGCGCTTTTCATTCAGGGAACACGCCACCCTGGGGTAGGTCAGCATCCGCAGATCCGCACCTTCTCACAGGTCACGAGGTCCCGGGAAAAAACCACGATCCACGGCACTGCGGTTCGTTCCATCCGGTTTGCCACAGGAACCGCCACGGTCGTCTTGCGCCCCGGCGTCGCAGCCGATCCTTGGCTGGCTCGGTTTTCGACGCCGGGGAATTGAATGCGCTGGACAGAGACTCTTACTTTTTCTGCCCCTGACGCACCCACTCCCTCAAAGCCTCTCGTTCAAAACGCCATTTGTTCAAGACCATTTTCGCAGGGATTTTACCTGCCTTGGCAAGCTTGTACACAGATCGCTTGCCCAGTCTCAAGAATTCTGCCGCCTCTTCGATGGTGAGAATGTCTTTCTCCATGGTTTTTCTCCTTTGTATGTTTTCGTTACAATACGTCTAGCCGATCCGGGTGATGCCGGTTCGACAGCAACACAAGAAAATGTTTGTGCTTTCAGGGGAAGGTCTACGTGTAGGGTGCCTCGCGCACCCACTTCTTTAAGCTTTTCTTTTCAAAACGCCATTTGTTAAGGACTTTTTTTCCTGGAATTCTCCCTTCTTTCGCTAGCTTATACACAGACCGCTTCCCCAGGCGCAGGAAATCAGCCGCCTCATCAATCGTAAAGATATCATTTTCTTCCATTCCTCCCGTCCTTTCTTTTTTCTCTCCTGAATCAAACTCTGTCCGTCCGGGTCTGGGCATAGGACAATCGCTTGGCAGGAGGTCAATGGAGACGTGACCGTGCGCAGAGGCGGTCATTATCTCCAGCAGGCCTGGCCGTTTTCATCGTCCCTCACCCGAACGTCGAAAAAAAACCACCTGAATCCTACCGTAATCTGTGGATCCGCTTCGTTGCCTGCAGCCGGATGGTGGCTTATTCCCTGCCCAAGCCCGGAAATCGCCACAAACAACCCCTTATCACAGCTATCGGAAAGGGATCGCCGCGAACCGGTGTTTGAAACATTGAAAGCACACCGGTTCGACAGTCCGTGCAGAAGAGCGGCTCTTGTGACTACTCATATCAAGCAATATTTATACCATTTTGAAGTCAACAAACGGGTCATTTAAGATGTTAAATTATCTCAAAGAGATAAGGGAATCCCGCTGTCGCACAGAAAAGAGAAGAAACGCCTAATGTATTCTCTAGTAGCGGCCAAAATGGCGTCAATAGGCGAACGACTCTTTTAGCCTATTGAAATCGTGGGAAAATGGGCACAGGCCAAATTGGCGCATTACGTGTCGTTTTGACGTGATTCGAGTTTTGGGTCATCCTTCAATCTGCGTTGAAGGGTTCTCAGGCCGATTCCAAGAATGCGCGCGGCACGGGTTCGGTTGCCTCCAGTCGCGAGAAGCACGGACCGAATATGGCGTTTTTCCACGAGGGCCAGGGGGAGGAGATCCGAATCCCTGGGGTCTTCATCGCCGGAATGCGAAAAAAGGTGACGGCGCACGGTGGCGGGACTCAGGGAAGGCCCTGTCTCCGTCAGCACAGCCGAGGCGATGATATTCTCCAACTCCCTGACATTTCCTGGAAACGGGTACTCCTGCAGCACTTCAACGAGTCTCGGCGACAGCTCCCGCAAAGGCTTCCGGTTCTGGTTCGCATGCGTGTGCAGAAACCGGTTGGCAATGGCCGGGATATCCAGCTTTCGTTCCCGCAGCGGAGGGATGTGAATGTGGCAGACATTGAGCCGGTAATAGAGGTCGCTTCGAAAGCGTCCTCGCACGACCTGTTGGGGGAGATCCCGGTTGGATGCGGCGATGATCCGGACATCCACCTTTTTCGCCCGCGTGCTTCCGAGCCGGTAAAGCTCTCTTTCCTGAATCACGCGCAGGATCGCGGCTTGGAGGTCCTTGTCCAGTTCCGTGATTTCGTCCAGGAATAGTGTACCCCCGTGTGCTTCCTCAAAGAAGCCCTTTTTGTCTGAAAAGGCGCCTGTATATGCACCCTTGGAGTGACCGAAGAGGTCGTCCTCGAAAAGCGATCGGCTGAGTGACGCCATGCTTACAGGCATGAAGGGGCCATCGGCCCGAGGGCTCAGACGGTGAATGATGCGGGCCAGCATGTCTTTGCCCACCCCCGTTTCACCGGTGATGACGAGGTTGTAGTCGTTGGCGGCATACGTCTCGGCTTCGTGGAATACGCGCGCCATGGCCGGGTCCCGGGCCACCATCCCTTGAAAGGCCTCGGGGTGGGTGAGGTCCGAAAAGGAGGGCTCCTTTTCCAGGAAGCTCACCTTGTGGAGGAGGTCGTAGCGCTGTAGAGCATTGCGCACGGCGATGATCAGCTTGTCCCGTTGGATGGGTTTGACCAGGTAGTCAAAGGCCCCATATTTCATGGCTTCCACGGCGATTTCCACGTCGTCCACGGCCGTAACGATCAGGCACTCCACATCCGGATATGCCTGCTTCATTTCCCGCAGGAGATCGATGCCTGGAGTTTTGGGAAGGATGAGATCCAGGAGTACGAGATGGATGGGGTGCTCCTTCAAGAGGTCCATGACCCGCTCGCCTTTGGAGACCAAGGCGGGTTCGGGCAGGCCCGAGCTGGCGATAATGTCCCCCATGCTCAGGAGCAACCCCTCGTCATCGTCTACGATCAGGATTGGCGTCCTGTTTTTCGGTATGGATTCCATCTCCGAGACCGTTTCCCCGTCAGTCGACCTTCTAAGGTTGGCTCGACCCTCGACGCGAGCGCGCTTCCACGTGCGGGAAGGAGACCGTAAATGAGGTTTCCTCCACTGCTTCTTGTATTGAAGTGGATATCGCCTCCATGCGCCTTCACGAGGTTGTACATGATCGAGAGCCCCAGCCCGGTTTCCCCTTACCCCTTCGACTCAGTGGCAAAGGGGGCAATGCCACGTTCCGTGACATCCAAGAGGACTCCGGCTCCCATATCCATTATGGAAAAGGGAAGGCAGACGTCTTTGAGAATGGTTCGGATTCTCACCTCGCTATTGCGGCCTTCCATGGCCTCAACATGCTTTGCTCGGCATCCCTCAGCATCCCTAGATAGGAGTGAGGGTCAGCGAGCCACCCCCATGCAGCAGATCAGGATGTCTTGCCGTTTTGGCTTACCCCACCCCTGCCGCAGGCGGGATCAGGAGGGATTCGATGCCTCCCTTCCGATGTTTTGCGGTCCCAGGCATATCGATCGTTTCGCTAATGCGTGATCGACATATAACAAGTCAATTCTATTTCAATAAAATGATTGATACGATGCGCTGCATTCGTCCGTGCCTCCTTGGACCTTGCCTTTTTACATCAGCCTCCAGAAAGGGCAAGAATCCAGAAGCCCCGAGATCACGGGATCCTCATGTCCTTCCAGCGGTTCTCAATCCCCAGGATGATGGAAGAGCCGGATTCCTATCGCCTACCGAATTTTCCCCGTTTTGCCGTGCCGAGGTTCGTCGGGCGTGAGCGCAGGGTGCTCAGGGGAACGGCAAACGCATGGAAACAAGGCCTGGTTGCATGAAGAACGACGGATGATAGCTTGTATATTCCCAAGTCGGTTGCACTGAAATGCAGGCTTAACGCAATATATACCAAAAAGATGAGCCGATGTCCATTTCATTCTCCTCAACGGTCGAATAAAAAATCCCTTTCAGGGAAAGGAACGTGATGAGGAGGATACATCAGAGGCAGGGTCAAGGCGTCAAGAAGGGAGAAGGGAAGGACACATGGCATGTCGATCCTTTCTCCAAACCCCTTGACTTCAGCTTGCAAACCCCCTATCTCAAAAATGGTTGGAGTCGAAAAAATCCCGGAATCCGGAGATCTGGCGCTGGAAGCCCAAAGCGCACATCAGCGATGCCAGCAGCGGTCGAGCGGATTTCTGAGAAATGAAACACTCCTGATCGCTTCTATCCTTAAAAGAGTCAGGGAAGGGCTGCCATGAAAGACACGAATGATATGTTTCATCAAATCCGCAAGCTCCTGAAGGATCGCCATGCAATCCTTCTCGCCCACAACTACCAACGCCCGGAAGTTCAAGACGCGGCCGATCTATGCGGCGACTCCCTCGAGCTGTCCATCAAGGCATCTCGAACCGATGCCGAGGTCATCGTGTTTTGCGGTGTTCGGTTCATGGCCGAAACCGCCGCCATTCTTTCGCCTGGAAAGACGGTGCTTCTACCCGCCGAATCGGCCGGATGTCCCATGGCCGACATGATCACGGCCGAAGACGTGAGAGCGCGAAAAATCGGGAATCCCGATCTGGTCGTGCTCAGCTATGTGAACACGACGGCAGAGGTCAAGGCGGAAAGCGACCTGTGCTGTACGTCCGCAAACGCCGTTCAGATGGCAAGGCAAATCGATGCGGGTCAAAAGGTCCTGATGACCCCGGATCGAAACCTGGCCCAGTACACCATTCGGGAAACGGGCCGCGAAATGGATTACTGGAAAGGGTTCTGCCCTGTGCATGAGAGGTTGAGTGCAGAGCGGGTCCTGGAGGTCCGGGAGGCTCACCCCGGCGCCCTTTTTCTCGCCCACCCGGAGTGCCGGCCAGAGGTGCTGGATCTGGCCGACGCCGTCCGAAGCACATCGGGTATGCTTGCGTTCGCGCGGGAATCGGATGGTGAGAGCTTCATCATCGGGACCGAGGTCGGGTTGCTTCATCCCCTGAGGAAGGAGAACCCGGAAAAGACCTTTGTCCCCGCAGATCCGGACATGGTCTGTACGGATATGAAGAAAACAACGCTCGCAGAGGTGGTCCGGGCTTTAGAAGAGATGTCTCCGGCCGTGTCCGTGCCGGAGGATACGCGAGCCCGAGCCCAAAAGGCCGTGGACCGGATGCTCGCGGTTCCGAGAGGGTGATTCCTGTTCCCTGGTCGGGTCCCACCTCAAAAAACCCCCGGGAAAGGGACGGCTTATTCGCATCCCGTGTTTCCGCTGGAGCGGGATGAGGGATTTTAAAACGAGGAGTTTTCATGACCGACGACGGTCCCAGGGAAATCAAGGCCACCATGGAGGTGCTCCGGAAGCTTTTCATCATGCCGGACTCCCCGGACAAATTTGTCGAGTTCGGGCATGAGCTTCTGGAGATGATCCACGAGTTCTTTCGAGAAAAAGGCGGCATTCACAGCAGCATTTCCCTTCCCGAACTGAGCCGGATTTTCAGCCGGACATCGGTCCCGTCCAGGCCCATGCTGATCAAGGACGTCCTCGGGGAGATCAAGGAGGAGGTGATCGCCCATTCGGTCAAGGTCGGCAGTCCCTACTACATTGGCCACATGATCAGTCCTATCCCATACTTCATGATTCTTCTCGAGATGATCATCGCCGCGTTGAACCAGAACCAGGTGAAGATCGAAACCGCCAAGGCTTCGAGCTTCGTGGAGAAGGAGCTGGTCACCTGGCTTCATCGGCTCGTGTTCAACCGTGCGGAACGCTTTTATGAAAAGAACGTCCAGAACCCGCGCGTAAGCCTCGGGAATGTCACTTCGGACGGTACGCTGGCCAATCTGACCGCCCTGAGTGTGGCGCGGGAAAAGGCGTTTCCGCCCGAGGGTTCCTTCGGAGGGGTTCGAAGGGAAGGTATGGCCCGGGCACTGGAGCACTACGGATTTCGCCGGGCGGTCGTTATGGTGTCCACGCGCGGGCATTACTCCATTGCAAAGGCGGCCAATCTTCTGGGAATGGGCTCGGACAATGTGATCACGGTGCCGGTGGATGAAGACAACCGAATGGACGTGAACAAGCTTCTCCGGCGGATTCGAGCCCTGGGAGCGGACGAGCGTGTGTTGGCCATCATCGGGATTGCCGGTACCACAGAGACCGGAAATATCGACGATCTCGTAGCCCTCGCCGGGGTGAGCCGGGAGAGCCGCACGCATTTTCACGTGGACGCCTGCTGGGGGGGGTCCGTCCTACTCGTGGAGGAATACCGGTCCCTGTTTCAAGGGATTGAGGAGGCGGACTCCGTATCCATTGACGCCCACAAACTCCTCTATTGTCCTATGAGCATGGGGTTGATCCTTTTTCGGAACGAGCGGGATCTGAACCACCTGAAACACAGCTCCATGTATGTCATTCGACGGAACTCCGTGGATACCGGCCGGTTCACCATCGAAGGCTCGAGGCCCTTTTCCGCCCTCAAGCCGTGGGCCTCCTTGAAGATTCTGGGAAGTCAGGGATACCGGCTGCTCTTCGAGAGTGCCCGAAAAAACACGCGAATTCTAAAAGACCTTCTTGAGGCAGACGGGCATTTCGAGGTCTTGAACCGCCCGGAGCTCTTTATCCTGAACTACCGGTTCGTGCCCGGGCCTGCGCAGCGGGTCCTGGATGAGGCCGCCCGCGGAGGGGGAGCGAACAAAAAAGGGGGCAGGCATGCGCCCGATGGTTTCGTGCGGAAGGTAAACCGCCTGGTCAACGCCCTGAACGTCAAGCTGCACAAGGAGCTTCGAAAGGACGACACTACCTTTGTCTCCCGCACGACATTGGAATCCACACGATACAGGCCACAGCGAATCGTGGTCCTTCGGGCGGTGCTTTCCAATCCGCTCACAGACCGGGATGTGCTCCAGGAAATCGTGGGCACCCAGAGCCGCATCGGCCGAAGGCTCTGGCCGGAGTTCGTGCTGGCCTTTGATCGCCTGAACGACTCCGTGGCGCCTTGACTGGGGGGGTCAGGGGGGAGGCTCTTTTCCATCCTCACGCGTTTCCGCGCTTTGCTTGTCCAACTGGCCTGCGTACCAGTCCATCTGGCGGCAGACCCCTCGAATGACACGCACTTCCCGGGCGCGCAGGGAAACGCGCGAAAGGAAGCGTCGAATATTGGTCATCCAGTGCTCGGGGTTCTGGGGGTCCAGAAAGCCGATCCTCTCGAGTACACCCCGCAGGTGATCGTACATCCCTTCGAGCTCGAACTTGTTGGCCAGCCGGGGTTCCGCTTTCACCCCCGGTTCCCGGCTCGCCAGGAACACCTCATAGCAGAAGAGCATGACCGCCTGCGCTAGGTTCAGCGAGGAGAAACCCGCTGTAGGCACGTTGGCGATGGTGTGGCAGTAACGGAGGTGATCGTTCGAAAGGCCGCGGTCCTCGGGTCCGAAAAGAATGGCGACCCGGTTGTGCTGGGCAATGGGAATGAGATCGCTTGCGAGTCGGCGGGGAGACGTCTGAGCGGGACGGAGAGCTCCGATACGGGCGGTTGTGCCGACCACGTAGGCATACGGGCCGATGGCCGGGAGCAAACGGTCGAAGACCCCCATTTCCTCAATGAGGTCAATGGAAGGGCCTGTGGCGGTCTTCAGGATGCGGTCGAGTTCGCAGTTCTTCGGGCGGACCAGGGAAAGGTTCCGGATGCCCATGTTGAACATGGCCCGGGCTACCGCCCCGATGTTCTCCGGGATCTGGGGTTCCACCAGGACGATGCCGATGTTTTCGAGGCGAAGGGTCCCTGTCTCGGCAGGGTCGGCTTGAGGTGTCTCCATGATCGAATATCCTCCGGGATGGCGGCATCATAGGAGAAAGGGACGCCGGGTTCAACCCTGTCTTGGGCTTGTCGTGGATCGTGATTCGTTGCCCGTGTTCGCAAAAGCAGGGCCTCAACCTCTCCCGTCGCCTGTGGCACCATTCGGTCCTCTACCACGCAAGGCCCGGCGAGAGGGATTCCTCCGGTGCCGGAGCGGACGAAGGCCCCAATGAGCGCCCCCGCAGCAGGGGCCCCGAAGGCCGGGAGGCCTCTCACTCCTGAGCTCCCGGGCGGGTCTCTCCTGCCGACTTGCCCTTGGGGACCCCTCCCGCTGTTCCGCCGCCCCTTCGGGGCGGTCGGCCAGTCCTCCAACAGCCTCTGCAGCTGAAGCCGAAGGCGGGATCAATGGGCTTCCCTTTGCCCGGAGACTCCTTTTTAGCGGGGTTATGTTGGGCAAGGAACGACCGATCCATCGTTTTTCAAGGAGGCCGCGTTGACGGTGATTAGAGGAGGAAAAGGCATTGACATTCCCCTGAACGGCCGATAGAATTCCTTCCCGTTGCAGGCAGGATACCAGAAGCAGCAACCCCAAAACCCTTTTCGGGGCCCCGCCGGGTCCAGGCGTGGCGGGCATGGCAATCGGGAAGGAATCCAAGTCGCCGGAAGCAAATTCTTCGGGGTTTCCACACAGATCAACTCTCGATCGTTTCCGGAGGTTCGAAATTTTCCCATCCAATATGAGGATACATCCCCCGTCTTTCCGCAAGCCGGACATCCCCAGGGGCCCAGGTGAGGATTTTCAAATCGTGAATACATCAAAATCCATGTTGTTAGCGGTGCTGCCCGCGCTTCTCGTTATGCTGTTTGCGCCGGCACAGATCGAGGCGTTTTCCTTCAATGAAACCGAAGAGCGGGAGCGAGAGGCCGCTGAGCAGGCCGTCGAGGAACGGACTCGCGCCATTGAGCAACTGCTTTCCGTCCCATGCGCTGAACGACTCAAAAAGCGGAAAATGGCCCTGATCATCGGTGAACAGGTGGAGAAACACGGGCTGATGTATGAGCCCCACAAGTACGGGGCCGTTTTCCAGGAGATCAACTGCCGGTTGCGGGCGTTGGGGCTGAACACTTACACACAGGAACAGATTCGAGCGCAAATCGCCAACGAAGAGGTTCGCGCTTTTTTGAACAATGAGGTAGATGCAGCCGAGACAGCGGCGCGGCGGCTGAGCGCGCGGTACATCCTGCGCGGGATGATTCGGTCCAAGGTACGCTTGAACCCAGTCGTGGGGATCGACGAGGTGTTCGTGACCATGGCCTTTACCCTGGTGGACGCCTCCGGACGGGTGATCTCGAATGTCACCGCCGGTGGGGACGCCTATTCCGGGTCGGATCCCATGGCCGTGGCCCTCGAAATTGTTCAGCGTGAGGCCGATCTTGCTGTGGCCGAGATCTATCACGACTTCTGCCTTCATGGGGCGAAGTGAGAGGATCAGGAGGGACCATGGATTTCGGACGAAAGAGAGTTCATTTCGCAGGAAGGAGCCGACGACTTCAAAGAGGGATATTTCCGTTCGCCCTCATGCTCCTTTTGGCGATCGTGTGCGCGGGAGCATCGGCTCTGGCCTCGCAGGAGACGATCGTGGTTTCCGCGGAAGGCCTGGCCGATCCCAATGCCGAGACCTACCAGCGTGACAAAGGTCTTCTCCTGGACGCCCTCAGAGAGGATGCGCGGCGCCAGGTGGTGGAAAAGGCCGTGGGTACCTTTGTCGAGAGCTCGACCTTGGTGGAGAACTATGAGCTGATCCACGACCGGGTCCTCACCCGGTCCCAGGGGCTCATCAAGCAGGTGATCAAAGAGAGCGAGCCCTGGTTGGGAGAGGATGGATTCATGCACCTGCTCATGAAGGCGGAGGTCTTTCTCTCGAACGTGCGAGAAGCCGTTGAAAGCATGAGCCGGGAGGAGAGGGTTCAGCTGATCAAGGAACGCGGAAATCCCCGTATTGCCGTGTCCGTCACGGTACGGGATGCAGAACGTGGAACACAGGTGCCGCCGGAGCGTTCGGCCGTCGCCGAGAACCTTCTAAAGGAGCACATCTCGGGGTTCGGCTATCGGGTCTGGTCCCAGGATTCCGGTTCGGAAAGTGAAACTGCGGGCGGAGCGGATTTCGTGATCTCCGGAGAGGCCAAGTTCAAAACGAGAAGCGTGCGTCTCAAGGCCTCTGGGATCACCCTCACCAAGTATGTGCTCACGTCATGGACCGTGAAGTGCACGGCGAGCGATACCGGGGAGGAAATCTACTTTAATAGCAAGCTCCCCAAAAACAAGAGCTGGGCGGACGAGGATGCTGCGCTCCAGGACATCGGTCGCCTCATCGGTCAGGAGTTCAGCCGGGAGTTCTTTGAGGAATATTTGATGCAGCCGGCAAGGATTTTCGAGCTTCGGGTGACCGGCCTTCCGGACTACGACACGGGCATGCTGCTCAAGAAGGAGCTGATCGGCTTGCGCCCCGTGTTCAATGTGGACTTGCGGACCTTTGATGCCAAAGGAATATCGGTCTATGAAGTGGAGTTTTCCGGGCGACGCGGCAATTTCGTTCAAATCGTGAACGACACGGTGGTCAAACCGCTGAATCAAAAGCTTCAGTCCAATACATTCCGCCTGCTTTCTGCACGGGGCGATGCAGTGGAGTTGGCCTTCCGCGTCGAAGGCGATGTGGAAGAAGTGGTTGGCAATTTCAAGAGCATGCCTCCTGCTTCGCTCTCGGATGCACCCGCCGGTCGAATCGAGCGCCTCATCCGGGACGACAACGCGATGATGGAGAAGGTGGCGAAGATCAATCCCGGCGTCGTGGAAAAACTGGAGAAGGTCGAGACCGGGGAAAAAGCGTCGGGGGGCGTCAGTGAAGTGGAGGAGTTCTAAACGAGCCGGCGAAGAGGAGTCTTCACCGATTGAATGAACGTGCTTTTCCTCGGGCCAACGCTCCCGGGGCATATCCATGTGAGGAGGGATTTTTCATGAGAGGGATGTACGGTCTTTTTGCAGTCCTTTTCGCCGTCGGGTTGTTCTCCGGGTGCACCACTACAGGGGCCGGCAGCAGCTCGTCGGCCAGGGCGAACGCTCAGGCGGATGCGGTCATGTATCAGCCGGTCGAGTATGCCAATGCCCACATTCAGGGACCTCCACTGATCGTGCTGCCGGGTCAGATCAAGAGCAACAATGCCACGTTCTGCCAGCGGATCACGGCCAACAACATTGCGGACTACGGGGAGCTGGAGCTTTCCAAGGCGAACTTCCGTGTCCTGGAGCGCACCGACCTCGGCCCTATGCTGGATGAAGTGGCCTTGGCTGCGAACATGGGGGATCCAACGGCTCTGGAGAAGTTCAAGCGGGGGAAGTTCAAGACCACCAAGTGGCTCGTGAAGTTCGACATCCTCAAGGCCGAGCCTGTGGCCGAGGCCTCCCGGGGATTTGACGGCGCTGCCGTCGGCAGCATCCTGGGTACTGTCATCGGCGGGCGGAGTGGCGCTGTGACCCGGACGGGGGTCCGTTCGATCCATGCGGGAGAGGCTGCGGGCGTCTGGATTGTCGGAATGCGGTACAAGGTGCTGGACGCCTCCACAACGGAGCAGATGGCCACCGGATACTTCGAACAGAAGATGGAGATGGGGTCCAGTTCCGCGTCCGTTCTGGGTGTCAGCCAGTCCGAGAGCCACCAGGTGACCCTGGACACCATGGTCCAGCGGCTCGTTCAGGAGGCGGTGCGGGATATCGACCGACAAAAGTAGCGCTCACCGGAAACGCTTTCATTCTGAAATGGGAAACGGTCCTGTATGGGAATCGCTCCCTGATAGGATGGGCTTATGGCTTTTGGTTTGATGCGGAAATCAGAACACAGTATGCCTTTCTGGGGAGTGGTCCTCTTGAGCGTCGTGTGGTTTCTCTCGTTGTGTGCGCCGGCATGGCCCGAGGACATTCCTTTCGAACCCTACGTGGAAACCCTGCCGCAGGGCCGAATCGACTGGGACCGGGGCGTGATCTACGGGGTCGGAAAGGGGTATCCCCACCTGAATCAGGGATCCAGGGCAAAGGCCCTGCGAGCAGGGCAGGCCCTGGCGCTTCAATCCATTCTCAAGGTGGCCGCAGGCGTCCGGCTCGACGACCGGGAGACCTTAGAGACCCTGGGAGCCTCGGGACGCGTGGAGATCCGCCTGAGCGCGCTGGTGCGCTATGAGGAGCACGAGACCGAGTGGGTGAAGGACGTGGACCCGCCTTATGTTCGTGTGACTTACAAGGCGTCGCTCAAAGGCGTGGAAGGCTTGACCCGGCGGTTGATCACCGAGTTGCGTGGGGCGCCGTCGGCGTGGGATCGCTTTCCAGTGCAGGAACCGCCTTCCACCCCCGTGCCTGGGGAGAAGCCACCCTGGCTCGTGGTGGATGCGAGGAGTCTGCCTCAGGCCGGCCGGGTGCAGCCGGCCCTCTTCCCTCGAATCCAGACCGCGGACGGCCAAATCGTGTACGATTTGGATCGGGTGGCCGAGGCTTCTCTCGTGGAACGGGGCATGGCCCGGTACGTAGTGCTGGACCGGCGACACGACGCCCTTTTGGCGGCTGGCCCGGCGTTTTTATCCCGGCTGAGGGCGTTGCTTTCACCTTCTGCGGCGTGGGCCCAGGACAAGAAGCGAAGGAAGCGTGGTGCCGGATATGTAATCACGGGGGCCCAGGCGGCGCAGGGTCTGAAGAAGACGAACCTGGTCATCAGTGAGGAGGATGCCAGGCGCATTCAAGAATCGGATGCCTCGAGCGGCATGTTGAAGGAGTGCCGGGTCATCGTCATTGTCTCCGGAACCGTGGGGGGCATCGAGGGTGAGCTTTACCGTAGACCCACGCGCTATACGCAGGCGTCTTCCATGTTCGCGTGCTTCCCGAACACCGCTCGCTGACCCCGGGATTCTCCAGTGAAGCACCGAACGGGTATGAACGGGGGAGAAGTGAACCCCGTTCTGCAAAACGCATGACGGGTGGAAGTTTCATCACATCATCCCATGATCACGTAACCACCCCGCCACAATCCACCATCGATTTCGGTTGAATCTGGGACGAGGGGTGTTTTCGCGGTAAATGAGAATTTGCCCCTTGTTCCGAAATCCAAATCGCAGCCAGCCGCAAAGACGCCTCCTATACACCCACTTTCTTTTCTCAATTCTATTCACCGGGTTTGTCCTCATTGTGGCCTGTCTGGCCTTTCGTGCGGACGGGTTTCTCTGGGCCGACCATCTCCTGTACGATTTTCATTTCCGCTGGAGAGGGCCTGAACCCGTTTCAGGGAAGGTCGTGCTGGTACTCATGGACCAGGCGAGCGCCGATGAGCTCCATCGCAAGAAGGGGACCTGGTCCCGAAGAAACATGGCACAAGCCCTGGAGAACCTGTGCAAGGCAGGGGCCGATGTCATCGGGCTGGACGTGGTGTTTTTCGCGCCCGATCTGGACGAGGGGGCAGACCTCCAGCTTGCATCGACCATGGACCAATGCGGGAACGTGGTTCTCGCCCGTTTCGTGGCTGTGGAAGGACGCAGCGAGGTGAGTGCTCTTCCTCTTTTTCAGGAGGCCATGATCGGAGATGGATTCATCAACATGTTTCCGGACCGGGACGGGGTCTTGCGAAAGGTTCCTTTTTTAAGCATCAAGCCTGTAGACCAGGGCCTGGCCGTTTTCCCCAGCTTTTCGCTTGAGATGGTGAGGGCCTTTCGAAACATGGATTTTGCGCTGGATTTCTCTCCGGAGGATCACTTCATTTTGGGCAGGACGGAAGGGGCCCGTCTCCGTCTCCCCCATCCAGACCTTCGAATCAACTACGCCGGGAGAGATCAGGTTTTTCCCTGGATTTCCTATGCGGACGTGGTCCGGAACCGGTTTTCAGCGGAACAGGTCCGGGGAAACATTGTGCTCGTGGGGAGTGCGCTCGCAACGGACAAGGACTTTTTCTCCACCCCGTTCTCCGGCTACAGGGATTCAGAGGAACGGTTCGAGGAGACCTTCGGTGAGGTGCTCACCGGGGATGTCGGCCGAAAAATGCCCGGGGTGGCCTGCCATGCCCATGCCATTGAGACCATTCTGAAAGGGAACTTCCTTGGGCGTGCAAATCGATCCGCCGTAGGAATCCTGATTCTCCTCTCCGGTGCCTTGGGTCTGGTCTTCTACCCTCAGCGCCCCGGGGCGCTCTGGGGTCTGCTCATCCTCACGGCCGCCGGTACGGCAACGGTGGTGGGTGCTCATGCGGCATTCGTAAGGGGATTATGGGCGGAGGTCGCGCCGGTTCTCACCGTCCTCACGGTCCAGTATATTGCTGGGATCGGTATTCAACGGGCCTACAGCCGCAAGAAAGCCAAGATCGTTACAGGCCTCTTCGGTAAATACGTCTCCCGGGGTGTGGTGGAGGACATCCTCAAGGGAAACATTGGAATGAGTCTTGAAGGGCGGTCCATGGAAGTGACGGTCCTCTTTTCCGATCTTCGTAGCTTCACCTCCATTTCCGAGAGCCTGGAGCCGAAAGAGACCGGTCAGCTCCTGAATACCTACTTCGACGCCATGATTCCGACGGTTTTTCAGCACAGCGGAACCCTGGACAAGCTCATAGGCGACGCCATCATGGCGTTTTTCGGGGCACCGGCCGAGATGGCCGACCACCCGATCCAGGCGGCGGAAACCGCCCTGGACATGACCCGTGAACTTCGTCGGCTTCACAGGCAGGCCGGGGTCAAAGGGGTGGACCGCCTGGCCATGGGGATCGGATTGAATACGGGTTGGGTCACGGCAGGGAACCTCGGGAGTCAGACTTTCATGGACTACACCGTAATCGGGGATACCGTCAACCTGGCGTCGCGGTTGGAGGGTCTGACCAAGCATTACGCGGTCCAGGTGATCGTGAGCGGAGAGACCGCCGCACACCTGGACCATCGGTTCGGGACTCGGGAGCTCGACAGGGTGCGGGTCAAGGGCAAGGATCGGCCGGTTACGATCTATGAGTTGATGGGGTTTCGAGAGGACCTCGATTCGACCCGTCTGGGCCTTCAGAAGGCCTTCAGCAGGGGGCTCGAGCACTATCGGGCAAGGGCATGGGAAGAGGCCGAGGCGTATTTTCAGGAGGCTCTGGATCTTGTGCCCGGGGACGGCCCGTCCAGACTCTATCTGGACCGCTGCCGAGCGTGCTGCGAAGACCCCCCTCCGGAGGATTGGGAGGGTGTCACAGTGTTCGAAACCAAGTGAAGGGGAATTTTCTGCATTCCGGGCTTGACACGGGCCCTGTTTTCTGCGAAATGTGCAGAGATCTTATGCCAGAGAGTGATCGTTCGGCCATGAAGGAATACTCAGGAAGCAGCCTTATCGTCATTAGCCGCGCAGCAAGGGTTCTTGTATCCTTGTTGCTCGCTGTACGCGTACGCGTGCTTGGACTCTCCTCCGGGGGCCTGACGATGACGTGATCCTGCTGAAAATGTTTCGACTCTCACGATCCGCTGTCAGGCCTCCTGACAGCGGATCTTTTTTTAAGGACTAGGCGTCCCGCTGGAGCAGGGACTTTCGAAAGAAGGAATCAACAAAGGACGAGCGCGTGCGAGCGCGTGGGGAAGGGCCCCGACAAGACCGGGGGGAAAGGAAAGGAAACCGACCATGAGCCAAGCACATCCCATGATCAAGCCGGTGAAGAAAGCCAAGGCGAATCCGCCCAGGACAGCCGGACTGAAAAAGAAGACACAGAGCATGGAAAAGACAGTGAGGCGCAAAGGAGCACAGATCCTTTTCGATGTCTTGCAACAAGAGGGCGTGGAGTGCATCTTCGGATATCCCGGCGGCGCTGTCATCGATATTTACGATGAGCTCAGCCGCACGGAGATGCGTCACATCCTCGCGCGCCACGAGCAGGGTGCCGTGCATGCGGCCGACGGTTTTGCCAGAGCGTCGGGCAAGGTAGGCGTCTGCCTGGTGACCTCCGGGCCGGGAGCCACGAACACGGTCACCGGGATTGCTACGGCCTTTATGGACTCGTCCCCTCTGGTGGTGCTCACAGGCCAGGTGAACACGAGCCTGATCGGGAACGATGCCTTTCAGGAAGTGGACATCGTGGGGATCACGCGTCCCTGTACGAAGCACAACTACCTGGTCAAGGATATTCAGGACCTGCCGCGGATTCTGAAGGAGGCGTTTCATATCGCGCGGTCCGGAAGGCCGGGTCCCGTGCTCGTGGACCTTCCCAAGGATCTGGTGCAGTCCGAAGCAGAGTATCACCCCCAGGAGGAGGTGAAGCTCAAGTCTTACAACCCCACGTACGAGCCGAACCGCAAGCAGCTCGCAAAGGCGATTCGGCTGATCCTGCAGGCCAAAAAACCTCTGGTCTTCTCCGGCGGCGGGATCATCCTGTCCCGGGCTTCAGAGGAGCTCACCCGTTTCGTGCAGACGATTCACGCTCCGGTGACTTCCACCCTGATGGGGCTGGGCGGTTTTCCGGCAAAGGATCCTCGTTGGCTCGGGATGATCGGCATGCACGGGACCTACCGCGCCAACATGGCCTCTGCCGAGTGCGATCTTATGATTGCCATCGGGGTGCGTTTCGACGACCGGGTAACCGGAAAGACGGACGCCTTTGCGCCCCACGCCGACATCGTGCACATCGACATCGATCCCACGTCCATTCGAAAAAACATTCCGGTGACCGTTCCCATTGTGGGGGACTGCAGGTGTACCCTTTCCAAGCTCCTTGAGATGCTGGAGGAAGAGGACCTGGGGGATCTCGAGGCGCAGAGGCATTCCTGGTTCGATCGTATCGCCGAGTGGAAAGCGTCAAAGCGCCTTTCCTATGAGCAGGGAGAGGTCATCAAACCCCAGTATGTGGTGGAAATGCTCTATGAGCTTACGGAAGGAGATGCCCTGATCACCACGGAGGTGGGGCAGAACCAGATGTGGGCGGCGCAGTACTACCATTTGAACTGCCCGAACTGCTTCATCACGTCGGGCGGACTGGGGACGATGGGGTTTGGATTTCCCGCCGCGCTGGGAGCGCAGCTGGCCCGACCGGACAAGCTCGTGGTGGACATCGCCGGTGACGGGAGCATCCAGATGAACATCCAGGAGATGGCCACGGCTGTCCAGTACAACCTGCCCGTGAAGGTGGTCATTCTGAACAACGGGTACCTCGGCATGGTGCGCCAGTGGCAGGAGCTCTTCTACGATCGATGCTATTCCTGCACCGATATGAGCCATGCCCCGGATTTCGTGAAGCTTGCTCAGGCTTACGGGGCCGTGGGACTTCGGGCTACTCGGCCGGAGGAGGTGGAGCGCACCCTCCGTCAGGGGCTAGCCGAACCGGGGCCCGTGATCATGGATTTTGCCGTGGAGCCCGAGGAAAGCGTCTACCCCATGGTCCCGGCAGGTGCGCCCATCACGGAGATGCTGCTCGTGTAAAACAGCCCTTGGGCGCGTGGCCGCCATGGCCACAAGGGGCTTCAGTGCTGGATTCCATGGAAAGGCGGAACATCATGAAACCTGAACAGGACGAAAAATATGTCCTCAGCCTGATCGTTCAGAATGAGCCCGGGGTCCTTTCGAGGATTGCCGGCCTCTTCAGCGGGCGGGGGTTTAATATCGAAAGCCTGGCCGTAGCCGAAACCGCGGAAGGCGGGGTCAGCCGGATCACCCTGATGACCAAGGGCGACCAGGCTGTGATAGAGCAGATCAAGAAGCAGTTGAACAAGGTTATCAATGTCATCAAGGTTATCGACTTTCAGGACACTCCCTATGTGCACCGGGAGCTGGCCCTGGTCAAGGTACGGGCCAAGCCCGAGCACCGGGCAGAGATCCTCCGCATGGTGGACATCTTCCGGGCGCGAGTCGTAGACGTGAGTTCGGAGTACTACACAGTGGAGGTGACAGGTGACGAGGGAAAGATTGAGGCCTTTCTCGAGCTGGTCAAGCCGAGGGGGATCAAGGAGATTGCCCGGACCGGTGTGATTGCGCTGGCCAGGGAAAAGAAATAGTGGAAAAGGCAGGATTAAAGGATTGAAGGATTCAGGGGTAAAGGGAGATAGCTGCACCCGGGGGACAAAGGACGAGCTATCGACAAATTCCCTCTGCGGAGTCGAATAAAAACAGAAGAATAAAGGAGAGAACCATGGCGGAGATCGATTTTGGAGGTGTCAAGGAAGACGTGGTCACGGCGGACGAGTTTACCCTGGAAAAGGCCGGGGAGGTTTTGAAGGACGAGACCGTGGCCGTGCTCGGATACGGGGTTCAGGGGCCGGGACAGGCGATGAACATGCGGGATAACGGCATACGGGTCATCGTGGGGCAGCGTGAGGGAGGGGCTTCGTGGGACAAGGCCGTTCAGGACGGGTTCGTCCCCGGGGAGAACCTGTTCCCGCTGGCCGAGGCAGCCGAGCGCGGGACCATTTTGCAGTACCTGGTATCGGACGCAGGCCAGGTCGCCACGTGGCCGCAGGTGAAGGCCGCGCTGAAAGCGGGCGACGCCTTGTACTTCTCACACGGGTTTGCCGTGACCTATCGCGATCAGACCGGGGTGGTGCCTCCAAAGGACGTGGATGTGATCCTGGTGGCCCCCAAGGGCTCGGGCCGGACCGTGCGCACGAACTTCCTCGACGGCAGCGGCATCAATGCCAGCTACGCCGTGTTCCAGGATGCCACCGGGCGGGCAAAGGAAAGGGCCCTGGCTACGGGAATTGCCATCGGCTCGGGGTACCTTTTCCCCACCACCTTTGAAAAGGAGGTGTTCAGCGACCTGGTGGGCGAGCGGGGCGTGCTCATGGGGTGCCTGGCCGGGGTGATGGAGGCGCAGTATGCGTTGCTGCGCAAGCACGGGCACAGCCCGAGTGAGGCCTTCAACGAAACCGTGGAGGAGCTCACACAGAGCCTGATCCGCCTGGTGGCGGAAAACGGCATGGACTGGATGTACGCCAACTGCAGCACCACGGCCCAGCGCGGGGCGCTTGACTGGCGGCACCGGTTCCGGGAGGCCGTGACACCGGTGTTCGACGAGCTCTACGAGAGTGTGGCTACCGGAAAGGAGACCGGGATCGTGCTTCGGGCGAACAGCGCCCCGGACTACCGGGAGCGGCTGCAGGAGGAGCTGGCCGAGATTCACGACTCCGAGATGTGGCGCGCAGGGGCCGCAGTGCGCGGCCTTCGGCCGGAGAATCGGGGCCGCTAGGTTTGCAGGACTTACCTTTTCTCTCGCCAAGCCGCAAAGATCGCAAAGAGGATGCGTTCCTGTGTGTCTCCATCTTTGCCGGCTTGGCGGCTCAGCGAGAGATCATGAGTCTTTTGCAAACACGGCACCCGTGCTGGCCGAGGTGACCTGCCGCGCATAGCGGTACAGGTAGCCCTCCTGAACGCGATAGGGGGGACGGGTCCACCGGGAAAGCCTGCTATGAATCTCGTCGTCCGGGAGCCGAACGTTCAGGGTTCGGGACGGGATGTCGATTTCGATGATATCCCCCTCCTCGAGGGCGGCAATGGGACCGCCCTCCTGGGCTTCCGGCGAGACGTGGCCGATGGCCGCCCCTCGGGTGCCTCCCGAGAAACGGCCGTCCGTGATCAAGGCCACGTCCCGGTCCAGGCCGACGCCGGCAAGGGAAGACGTGGGAGAGAGCATCTCCCGCATACCGGGTCCGCCCTTGGGGCCCTCGTAGCGAATGACCACCACGTCGCCTTTCTGAATGCGTCCGTCCAGAATGGCCTGCATGGCCTCCTCCTCGGCTCCGAAGACGCGCGCCGGGCCCGAATGGACGAGCATTTCAGGATCCACGGCTGATTTCTTGACCACCGCACCGTCCGGCGCGAGGTTCCCGCGGAGAATGGCCAACCCCCCGTCCGGGGAGTAGGGACGGTCCAGGGGATGAATAATGTCCGGGGCAAGGGATCGCGCCCGAAAGGCGGTCTCACCGATGGTTCGTCCGGCCACGGTGCGCGCTTCTGGATCCAGGAGACCTTTCATCCTGCTGAGCTCCCCGAGGACGGCGGAGATACCCCCGGCGCGATCCAGGTCTTCCACGTGGTGAGGGCCTGCCGGGGAGATACGACAGAGGTTGGGGGTCTTCCGGCTGATTTCGTCGAAAAGTTCGAGGGGCAGGTCGACGCCGGCCTCAGAGGCAATGGCGGGCAAGTGAAGCACTGTGTTCGTGGAGCTGCCCAGGGCCATTTCCACGCAGAGGGTGTTACGAAAAGCGCTCTGTGTGGCGATCTCCCGCGGTCGAAGGCCCTCCTCCACCAGCCGCATGGCCTGCATGCCGGCTTCTTTGGCCAGGCGGCGGCGAGCGGATGAGACCGCGGGTACGGTCCCGTTGCCCGGAAGCGCCAGCCCTAAGGCCTCGGCCAGGCAGTTCATGGAGTTGGCCGTGAACATCCCGGAGCAGGATCCCGCACCGGGGCAGGCCCGGTCCTCCAGGTCGCGGAATGCGGCTTCGTCCATGGCGCCCTGGTGGTGGGCGCCCACGGCCTCAAAGACCGTGATCAGGTCGACGGCCCTGTCTCCGACACAGCCGGCCAGCATGGGGCCGCCGCTCAAGAGCAGGGCCGGGATGTCGAGGCGGAGCATGGCCATGAGCATGCCCGGCACGATCTTGTCGCAGTTTCCAACCAGGACCAGGCCGTCAAAGGGGTAGGCCCTGCACATGACCTCCACGCTGTCCGCGATAAGCTCCCTCGAGGCCAGGGAGTAGCGCATGCCCCCATGCCCCATGGCGATCCCGTCACAGAGCCCGATGGTGGAGAAGGCCAGAGGGGTCCCCCCGGACATACGAACGCCTGCCTTTACCGCATCGGCCAGCTCGTTCAGGTGGGTGTGCCCGGGAATGAGGTCATTGGCCGAGTTGGCGATCCCGATGAGGGGGCGTTCAATCTCGGCGTCGGTCAGGCCCATGGCCTTGAAAAGGGATCGGTGAGGCGCCCGTTCCGGGCCTTTTTTCATTGCATCGGAGCGCATGTCTTGTTCTCCTTTAAAATTTCGTCTCTTGAGGAACGACGGTTTTCTTCGTGAACTTTGTGATCTTCGTGGTGAACTGTTCTTTGTCTTTATTGCTTGACCCGGTCTCCTTGGGCCTCATCTCCCATCCGTGATCTCGGATTTTTCCTTCCACGCCTCACGCCTCACGATTCACGTTTTTCAATAGTCCTTCCCCCCCCGCGCGATCGGGTACCGACGGCCATATCCGAAGGCCTTGGAGGTGACCTTGAGCCCGGGCGGAGCCTGCCGGCGTTTGTACTCATTGAAGTTCAACCGGCGGAACACATCCGCCACCACGTCCGGGTCGAGTTCTTCTGCTGCCAGGTCCCCGGGGGAGAGGTTTCGTTCCACCGCCCCTTCCAGGATGCGATCCAGGACATCGTAGGGAGGCAGGGAGTCCTGGTCGGTCTGGTTCGGTCGGAGCTCTGCAGAGGGGGGTCGCGTGAGCACCCGTTCTGGGATGACATTCCCTTGGCGGTTGATCCAGCGGGCAAGGCGGTAGCAAAGGGTTTTGGGGACATCGGAAATCACGGCAAGCCCCCCGCTCATGTCCCCGTAAAGCGTGCAATACCCCATGGCCATTTCTGATTTGTTGCCCGTGGTGAGCAGGAGGGATCCCAGCTTATTGGAGACCGCCATGAGCAGGTTTCCCCGAATGCGTGCCTGAAGGTTCTCTTCGGCCTCGTCCGGCTCGGTTCCCCGAAAGAGCGGGGCCAGGGCCTCGGAGAAGGCCTGGTAGACTTCTTGAATCGGGACCTCCTCGAACCGGATGCCGAGGTTGGTTGCCAGTTCACGGGCATCCTCCCGACTCATCCGGGACGTGTATTCGGAGGGCATGGATATGCCCATGACGTTTTCCGGACCCAGGGCCCGGCTGGCAATCACGGCCACGAGGGAGGAGTCGATGCCTCCGCTCAAACCGACCAGCAGGCGCTTGAACCCGCACTTATCGGCGTAATCCCTCGTTCCGAGGGCCAGCCCCTTGAGAAGAGACGCCTCCTGATCCAGCCAGGGGTTCGGAACGGCGTCGTATTCCTCTTGCGTGTCCCAGACGAGGAGAGCGGATTCGAACTCCGGGGCCGCGAGAACCAGCCGACCTTCGGCGTCCACGACCATGCTCGCGCCGTCAAAGAGCAGGTCGTCATTTCCCCCGACCTGATTGCAGTACACGATGGGGAACCCGTATGTGCGGGCAAGGCGCTCGAGAATTCCGCTGCGCACGGCGGCCTTGTCCAGGGTGTAAGGGGAAGCGGAGATGTTGATCAGGAGGTCGATTCCCTGTCCAGCCAGGTCGGCTACGGGATCGACATCGTACCGGGGAACGCCCGGAAGATCGCCTACGTTCCAGATATCCTCGCACAATGTGGCGCCGATGAAGCGATCCTCGAGCTGAAAGCGAAGGCTTTCCCAAACCGGCTCGAAATAGCGGGTCTCATCAAACACATCGTAGGTGGGAAGAAGACGTTTCCCCCCTCTGGCCAGAATGCGTCCTTCTCCCAGAAGGGCTACGGCGTTGTGGAGGCGATTGCCCTGGTCCTCCCGGTTTTCGTCCACGAATCCGCAGAGGACATGAAGGCCTTGCACATCCCTGGCGAATCGGTCCAGGGCCTTCAGGTTGTCCCTCACGAAGGCGGGCTTCTCAAGGAGGTCCTTGGGAGGATAACCTGTCAGACTGAGCTCCGGGAAAACGACCAGGGAGCAGCCTTTGCTCCGTGCCTCCTCCAGGACGCGGCGCATGAGATCCGTGTTGTGCCGGAGATGGCCGATGATGGGGTTGATCTGGCTGATGGCGATTTTCATGGTGCAGGCCTTTCGTCGGAAATCACAGGACCTTCCGGGCGGCATGATCAATGGCCTTGAGGATCACCGGGATCTGTTCGTCCATATGAATCTGGATCGGAAAGGTCAGGGCACGCGAAAGGACGGCCGCTGTCTTGGGCAGAGCGGACGGTGCATACTCGCATCGGGTTTCCCCGGAGGGGGTCTGAAACGGCCACCCGCTTCGAATCGGGCTTCTGCTCTTCAGGAGGTGCTCCCATTGATCGTAGTAGTGCCAGGTGTTGTCATACCAGTACACGGCCCCTGCCCCCTCGTCGCCCAGCGCCTGGTTGAACGCGCGGGCTTTTTCTTCGCTCGGGAGGAAAAAGATGAGAAAGGTGGCGCTGTCTCCATCGGGGTCCGGAAGATCTCGAAAGGAAATGCCGTCGATGCGCGCCAGAGCCTCCTTGAGGACTCGCTTGTTTTCCCGTTGGCGTGCGAGGATGACCGGTTCGAGTTTTCGAAGCTGGGCCAGGCCCAAGGCCCCCTGGAGTTCCATCATCCTGTAGTTGAACCCGATGAAGTTCCGCTTCTCCAGGCCCCTACCCACGGAGGGATCGTGGTCGTGGCCATGATCATGGTACTCGGAGGCTCGGGTGTATAGGTCGGTGTTGTTCGTGATCACCATGCCTCCTTCGCCCGTGGTCAGGGTCTTGACCGAGTCGAAGGAGAAGGTTCCCATGGCCCCGAAGGAGCCCAGAGCCTGTCCCTGGATTCTGCCGCCGCAGGATTGGGCCGTGTCTTCGATGACAGGAATGCCATGGCTCGCAGCCGTGGACACGATGTCGTGAATACGTGCCTGGGCCCCGCACATGTGCACGGGAATCACGGCTCGGGTTCGCGGCGTGATCCGCGTCTTCAGATCCTCGGGGTCGAGGCAAAGGGTCTCGTCGATTTCTGCGAAAACAGGGATGGCTCCCGCATCGAGCACGGCCTCCCAGGTGGCCACAAAGGTGAACCCCGGGGTGATGATCTCATCTCCGGGGCCGATGCCCAATGCGGCCAGGGCTACGCGGAGAGCGGCGGTGCCGGAGGAGACGGCAAGGGCATGACGCACCCCGCAATACTCGGCAAAGGCCCGCTCGAAGGCCTCGACCTTGTAAATCCCTTGCCTTTGTGCATCAAACTCATAGCGAAAAAGCACGTTCCTGGACAGCACGTCCAGGATTTCTTGACGTTCCTCGTCTCCGATGATCTCGTGTCCTGGCATGGAATCGACTCCTTTCAGAGAATCCGGGTGTCTTCAGCCACCACTTCCACGAAAACCGGCGCCGTTCCCTTTCATCCCTCCCGTTCGGGTGAAAGCGAAGTCCACTTTTTTAAAATTGGGCGTTGCCGACGTTCACGGACGTGCCCCCTTTGGTCGAGCAAAGACGTGACGTTTCACCCGGAAGCACACGAAAAAAGTGATGAAAGGCTTATACAATCAATTTCTGAATGGAAACTAACGTATTCGCACGACCGAATCAAGCGCGAACCATCACAGCTCGCTTTGCGTCCGTGAGCCAGGCCGTGGACTTCTCTTATTTCTCCGTTTTTGGACCGGGCATCGCTCTATGATCGGACGGTTTTCTTTGGCGGAAGGCCGGCCTTGACAATGGACGCCTCGGAGATGATCGGGAGGCCGGGCGTTTCTGCAAGCAGCCGGCGGAGGATGGTTTTTCTTTTGACGTTGCTCCAAATAACATGTCAAATCCATGACGTTACGGATCGGAAGAAGCCCCATTTCTTCCTGATTCTTTTGGAAAAACCACACTCGGGACGGGAATGACTCAAAGGGATTACAGGCATGAAATGTGCAAAGGATCCATCGAGCCTTTTTCTCTATGGGGGGATGTGAACGTGGCACGAGCCTGCATTCCCCCGGGCGTATGGAGATGCGTGCTCTTCACCCGTTGAGAGCACTTCGCTCGAACATTCATCGTCCCGCCTGAGACGGGACAGGGGAGAGATTCAAGGGGCATTGCATGTACTCGGGAAGTCCTTTGAGCCTGCTCGAGGCGTTTCCCTGACAATCGTTGGAAAAGACGAAGAGCCATGTTTCAATCGTCGGACGTTCCTGCACCTGCAAACTACTTTCTGAAGCCGGGGTACATCTTTGTCCCATCGACACCCACCGTGGTGTCCACGGTGCTGGGATCCTGCGTCGCTGTGGTGCTTTGGGATCGAAAGCGCAAGATCGGTGGAATCAATCATTTCCAACTGCCCACCTTCCAAAGGCCGAACCCACCCACTGCCCGCTACGGCGATGCTTCGACCGTCATGCTGATTCGCATGATGATTCAGGACGGATCCAATCCGAAACACTTGGAGGCTCAGATTTTTGGAGGGGCCTACAACAGCGAAGTGTCTTTCAGAAACGTCGGCCGTGAAAACATCCGCATGGCCCGAAAGGTCCTTGCAAGATATGCGATCCGCGTCGTCTCCGAGGATGTGGGCGGCGAGCGCGGGCGGAAGATTGTTTTCGATTCCGGGGCGAACGAGGTTGCGGTCCTCAAGGTGGACCGCCTGCGGAAAGGAGATTGGCATCCTTATCAGGACAACCGGTAGGCGGATGGATGGAAAAGCGCACATCCGCGCATTCTCGCACATTCCCCGCGGAGAAAGATGAAACCCACGTTGTTCCTTGGATGGGGGTTGCGCCGTGCTACGTAATGATTTTCGTAGGTATGATGATATTTGTTCTTCATGACGGAAGACACAGAGAGCACGGAGAAAGGACCTTTTGGGTTGACCCTCTTTATCCTGTGTGTCCTCTGTGGTTTGTATAGAGAGGGCCCGCAGGATGCCTTCGAGCTTTCGATTTCAAGTGCGAAGGTTTTCCTTCCCTGTTCACACGGCCAAAGGATATCTCAAGCATCGACCCGCACGGTTCACCGAGAATAAGCCGACCCTTCATCCAAAAGCCCGCGAAGAATAACGGAACCATTCCGGATGGAAATCTGCGCGTGCATGGAAGAGCAGAATGGGAAATAAGGCATGATCCTTGCAAAATGTGAAGTTAAAAGCGTTTTGCTTGCGCATTCCTCAAGCTTGCTGCAGGTCCATTCAATATTTCGGCAGATGTGAGGGAGCTTGTTCCGCTGCATGGGAAGACAACAACCTTCCGCGTCATGAAGGATATGGAGAGATGAAGGGAAAAAGAGCGCATATGGTGTGGATCCCAACGGGGGCCGGAAAGGTGCGAACCACGGTATTGAATCCGATCTACCTGAGGGTCGCCCTTTTCTTGGTGCTTGTATGCGTGGCCGCGGTGCCGGTGCTTGAGCACGGCGTCCTGTCTTTGGCCGAACGCGTTGCAGCGTTGGAAGAAAAGAAGATGAAGCTGAATGCCGAGATCGGCAAGTTGCAGTATATCCGCAGAGAGCTTGTCCAGATCTCGAACAAGGAGGATCAGCTCAAGGAATACTTCGGATTGTCCCGGTTCCGATCGCTCAAGCAGGTGCTCGGTGGAACCGGGGGGGAAACGCTTGACCGGATCATGAAGGAAGCCGTGCCCCGTAATGAGGCTCCCGAGCCGCGTCCTCACGCCACAGTGCCCAAGATGGTCCTACCTGAGAAGCTCAAGGACATGAAGCAGAATTACGAAGCGTTTGGAGAGCTCATGGTCCGGCAGGCGACCGCTTGGGAACAGACGCCCAGCATTCTACCTGTGGATATCGAGCGACCAACGATCTCCTCGGGATTCGGATGGCGCAAGAATCCCTTTACGAACAAGCAGGAGTTCCATGCAGGCATCGACATCATCGGGCGAACCGGCACCCGTGTCATTGCACCGGCAGGCGGCGTGGTGATCCAGCAGGGTCATGATCGCTGGCTTGGAAACTACCTTGTGGTGCAGCACAAGAGCAATCTCAAGACCCTTTACGGTCATCTTCGCGAGGCTTCTGTGACAGAGGGCGATTCGGTCGTGCGCGGAGATACCCTCGGCATGGTTGGCAATACGGGGCTTTCCACCAGCAGCCACCTTCACTACTCCGTGCTGGAGAACAATCGAGCGGTGGATCCCATTCAGTACATCCTCGACTTCAAAGGGTGAAACCATGAAACTGTGCGGTTTCAATCCAGGCAGAGGCGCGCTCCATGACGAAAATCGGTTCGTCTCAAAAGCGCTCGCCCGGACGGTTCAAGTGGTGTGCCTGGTTTTATTGTATTGCGCTCATGGGTGGGCGGGCGTCCCCGAGCTCGACCGGGAGGAGATCTTTTGCACCTACTACTCCATCTGCGGAGAGGCGCCTGAAGCCGTCGATATCGAGGATTTGTGCTGGGCACGGGAAAACCCCACCTTTTCCGCATTCAAGCCTGCTGAAATGTTTTCCGGAAACAGCCTCAGGCGGGCTCGTAGTCGTTTGAGTGAACGTATTCGGCAGATCAACGCGGAAAGCCTGTTCCGTTGGAGCATCAAGGGTCGCATGCACCGAACCTCCCCCGAGCGTGCCAGGTTTCACCCGATCTCTCGGGAACCCAACCTCCCCCAGGCTACGCCCTACATTGGGGCGGAGATGCCGCCGGAGCACTGGCGAGGACTGCTTAAGGTCTTGAAAGAATTACCCCTGGAGATACCCCAAGGGACCTCGGTCCGATCTTCACGCGTCGAGGTGCTTCTCAAGCCGCATCGTGTGGAAAAACGCTTCCAGACGAGAAACATCGCGCGTGAAGACGTGTTCTTGCCCATTCGATACGTGGTGTTCGTTCCTGTGGCGATCCATCTGCCGCTGAACCCGGGTACGCAGGTGATTCCGATTCCACAGTGAGGGGTCCCGCCGGAATCGGTCAAAAATGTTGGCGGACGTCAAAGGAATGACATCGAGAAAGGAACGCCCACCTCGATCGCTCCATGAATGCCGAAAAGCGGGGCAGGGGAACGGTTTCCCTCAGTGGTACGCAAATTGCTTACTTCCGAAAGCGAGAACCCGGAACACGCGTGAACACCACGGTCTGCAAGAGAGCAGGAGGACGGCCCCTCGAAAGAGGACCCGCGATTTAAGAAGACGGAGGATAAGGAATGCACAACGCAGTTATGGGCAATCTCGACGGGGACTTGGAAAAGGTCGCATTTGACGTCGCAGGAGTGAAACGCATTCTGGATCGGTCCGGAGCGAATATTGTGCACTCGGAAGCCGGAGAACTTTACCTTGAGCTGGACGGTGATGTGTATCCGGTGGTCAAGGGACCACAGCGGGATGTGAAGCCCTATGTAATCGTGCTCAAATCCTCCGAGGCCTTCAACGTGGCTGATTATCGCATGCTTTTCGAGGTCCAGCCGCTTCCCAACAATCTGGTCATGGGTAAGGATATTTCAGGGGAGGTCCATTTGTGCCGTCTGTATGCGGCGCAGGGCGAGGGCGCGAATCCGACCCACGATCTATGTCTGGAGGAAATTGAAAAGCGACTCGAAACAGGAGGAATCTCCGGTGAGGAGTTCGAAGAGATCAAGAACATGGTCAAGAACCTCCGAAACGGGCACTTCTTCGAGGAGCTGACAAGCGAATTTTCAAGTAAGATCAAGGAGATCGCTCTGGAGTTGGTCGATTTTCGGAAGGACATCAAAAAGCGCATCGAACCCGGGATCGTGGAGATCGCCGCCAAGGATATCCCGGAGGCCAGCAACCAGCTCGAGGGGATCAACACGACGCTCGAAAAAAGCACCATGAAGATCATGGACATCAACGAGGAGCAGATGGAGCTCGCAAATCGCGAGCTGGAGAAGCTTCTGGCATGGCTCGACGATCACGGAGGGAGTGCGTCGCACGAGCCGTGGGAACAGGGGATCGGGATCATTCAGGAGATCAAACAGCTCGTCCCCGAACTTCCCGAGGAGGCCCGCCAGGTGATGCAGTTCGTGATGCCCGATGTGGAAGCCGGCCGTGAGCTCTTGAGCAATCGTGCAGACGCCCTGTCGATTCAGGAGGTCCTTGCCGAGCCAATAAACACGATCGAGGAGCTGAAGCGGGATCTGGGCGAGGCCGATCAGGGAATTCAACGTCTGAGCGAGCTGAGTGCGACCATGCGGGGAATCGTGGATACATGGGGACAGGGCACGAATGCGCCCGGCGGAAACGGGGGATCGGGAGGTCTTCCGGAACCGTTTGTGCTGGTTCTAAAGGAGCACGCAGAGACGCTTCGTACCATCGGGAAGCTTTCCATGAGCATGATGGAGCCGCTCAGCTTTCAGGACCTCGTAGGGCAGCGCATCCAGCGGATCATCAAGCTCGTCAAGTCCATGGAAATGCGCATCGAGGATCTGATCATCTCGTTCGGGATCAAGATGCAGAAGCACAAGGAGGATCCGAGCAAGTCGTTCGAAGACCTCGCCCGCGAGGTGGAGCATTTCAAGAGCGAGCTCAAGGGACCACAGAGTGATGGAGAAGGTCTGGACCAGGAAAGCATCGACAATCTCTTGGCCAGCATGTGATGACGTTATACTCGAGGAAGAGAAGAACCAAAGGAGGATGAACGGATGGCCATTGATACTTCTATGAAAGTCCTAGTTGTGGATGATTTCGCCACGATGAGGCGAATTGTGAAGGGTGTCTTGAAGCAACTCGGCTTTAACAGCATTGTGGAGGCGGAGGACGGCACCAACGCCCTGGATACCCTGAAGAAAGAGAAGGTGGGACTCATTGTGTCCGACTGGAACATGCCGAAAATGACGGGACTGGATCTGCTCAAGGCCGTTCGGGGGGATGATGCCCTCAAGGAGATCCCATTCATCATGGTCACGGCGGAAGGCCAGAAGGAAAACGTGGTCGAAGCTGTCAAGGCCGGAGTCAGCAACTACATCGTCAAGCCTTTTACGCCCGAGACCTTCAGCGAAAAGCTGGAAAAAGTTTTCGGGTAAGAACGGGTCCACCCGTGCGGAGAAATACCTGAGAAGGTGGGCCGGACGAGTCGGCCGGGACCGGAGGGCCTTGAATGCAAGGGTTTCCCTTGCAGAACGCACGTGTAAATGCCGCATCACCACGGGAAGGGGATGATTTCATGTCGGACCGGATTGAAGAACTCGGGAGCAGCCTGGATACGTTGGCCTTGGAGGTGGTCACCCTTGAGATCGGGGATATCCCTGCCATGGGGAAGGTCATCAATGTCCTGGAGGAGCTGGAGACCCAGTCCAGAGACCTGGAGGAAGCCCGTTTTACAGAGCTTGTTCTGGCGACCCGGGGCTACCTCGAAAAGGTGATTCTGAACGAGGCCTCGGACCTCAAGCCCCTGGAGACGGGGATCACGACGCTTCAGGCATTCCAGCGGTCGCTCGTAAACGGTGAAACGCCCCCGGAGGATGCATTGTTGAATGCCTTTCAGGCATTCGAGAGCAAGGATGAAACCGCTCCGGAGGGCCCGGAGGAAGAGGAAAAGGCTGTCCCCGCGCCCGAAGGAAATGGCGATACCCAGGAGGGTGAGGAGCCAAACACCTCCCGGGACGATAACCCCTGCGGGAGTGGGCTCGCAGAGGAGGACCGGCAGATCCTGCAGGATTTCGTTGTGGAGTCCAAAGAGAACCTGGACAGCATCGAGGTGAACCTGGTCAACCTGGAACAGGAGCCGGAAGACCTGGAGACCATCAACTCCATCTTTCGTCCGTTTCACACCATCAAGGGCGTCAGCGGTTTCCTCAATCTCAAGACGATCAACCGGTTAGCCCACAGCGCCGAGAACCTCCTGGACAAGGCACGGAACGGGGAGATCGCCGTAGGCGAAGAGGTCATCGATATCGTACTCGAGTCCGTGGATACCTTGAAACGCATGATTGACGGGGTTCAGGAGGGACTGGACAGCGGCGGATCTCTGATCTCGGATATGGACATTGAGCCGCTCGTTCAAAAGATCGAAAAACGGCAGGAGGAGCAGAAAGAGTGGGGAGAGAGCCGGGTGGGAGAGATCCTGCTTCAACAAGGGAGCATCAGCAAGGAAGATCTCGAGAGCGGCCTGGAGAAACAGAAGATCGAACCGGGAAAGAAGATCGGCGAGATCCTGATGGGAGAGAAGAAGGCCCAGTCCAAGGAGGTCATCTCCGCCGTCCGAAAACAGAAGCAGTACAAGAAAGGCCATGTGGATCTTCAGGTCAAGGTGGACACACAGAAGCTGGACAACATGGTGGATCTAACCGGTGAGCTCGTGATTGCACAGTCCATGCTTCGCCAGAACCCCTACATCACCGCCACCAGCGACCAAAAGCTTTATCACAACCTGAATCAGTTGAACCAGATTACATCAGGGCTACAGAGGATTGCCATGTCCATGCGCATGGTCCCCATCAAGAGCACGTTCCAGAAGATGGTGCGGCTGGTAAGGGACCTTGCCAAGAACTCGGGAAAAGAGGTGGGGCTTGAGATGTTCGGGGAGGACACCGAGATCGACCGCAACGTGGTCGACGAACTCTACGAACCCATGGTGCACATGATTCGAAACGCTGCGGACCACGGTCTGGAGTCGCCTGAGGAACGAGCGTCCGCAGGCAAGGACCGCCGGGGTACCATTACCTTACGGGCTTTTCACCGGGGCGGGAACATCGTCATCGAGATCGAGGACGACGGGCGCGGCTTGAACCGGGACGCGATCCTTGAAAAAGCCCTTTCCCGCGGCCTGATCTCCGAGGATCACAAGCTCACGGATGCGGAAATCAACAATCTGATCTTCCAGCCGGGTTTCTCCACGGCCCGCACCGTTACGGATATCTCCGGGCGGGGTGTGGGCATGGATGTCGTAAAGAAGGCGATCGAGAAGCTTCGAGGGCGCGTGGAGATCAACTCCAGACGGGACCGTGGGTCCGTCTTCGTGATCAGCCTTCCTCTCACCCTGGCGATTATCGAGGGTATGCTCGTACGCGTGGGAACGGAACGCTACATCATTCCCGCACTGGCCATCCTGGAGTCCTTTCGTCCAGAAAGGGATCAATACTCCACCGTGGAGGGAAAGGGCGAGCTGATCCGGACGCGAGGCAGCCTCGTCCCTCTGGTGCGGCTACACCATATTTTCAACGTGCAAAGCGAGTGCACGGATCCGTGGGAGGGACTCGTGGTGACTGTTGAGCACGAGGACAAGAGGATGTGCCTTCTGCTCGATGAGCTGCTGGGCAAGGAGGAGGTCGTGATCAAAAGCCTGGGCGGAGGATTGAAGAACCTCAAAGGCATCGCCGGCGGAGCCATCCTCGGGGACGGCCGGGTCGGGTTGATCCTGGACATGTCGGGAATCTACGATGTGGCGAACGGAAACGGAAGAAGAGTGCACTGAGCACAATCCTACCGATCCGGTTCGCTTTCCTCTTGAAACGGATCGGCCCCTTCTCCGCACAGGCGGAAGCGAACAGGCATTTCACCCTTCATACACAAGGTTGTGGCTGTGAACAACAAGATCACCGTGGGCGTCGCAGACATGAAGGTCAGTAACGATTCGGAGGCCATGCTCGTGACCTATTCCCTGGGTTCATGCATTGGCATTGCCGTTTATGACCCGGTGGTCCAGGTCGGGGGCATGCTCCACTACATGCTGCCCGACTCCTCTCTGGACCCGGAAAAGGCGAAGAAGAACCCTTACATGTTCGCCGACTCGGGGATCGCGCCCATGTTCAAGGAGGCGTACAAACTGGGGGCCCAGAAACAGCGGATGCGGATCGTGGTGGTGGGGGGAGCACAGATCCTGGACCAGCAGGGATTCTTCAACATCGGCAAGCGGAACCACATGGCCATGCGCAAGATTTTCTGGAAGAACAAGGCGATGGTGAGCCACGAGGACGTGGGGGGAAATGTGAACCGTACCCTCAAGTTGGCCATCAAGGACGGCGCGTGCTGGGTCAAGGTCTCCGGAAAAGGGGAGTTCAAGGTATGAAAAAGGACATCGGGGCGATCGTGGCAAAGATCGAGACACTGACGCCGATCCCGCAGGTGGCTCAAAAGATCATGACTGTGGCGAAGGATCCCCAGAGCTCCATGGGAGAGCTCTCCGAGCTCATCCAGTATGATCAGGCCGTGACGGCCAACCTTCTCAAGGCTGCCAACTCCGCCTACTTCGGCCTGTCGAAAAAGGTGGACTCCCTGCACCAGGCCGTTGTGTACCTGGGCATGGACAAGATCGTGGATCTGGTGCTGCTCCAGGCGAGCGGGGAGAATTTCTCCAAAGGGCAGAAAGGGTATGACCTGAACAGCGGGGAGCTCTGGCGGTACTCGGTTTCCTCTGCGCTCATCGCACGGGAGCTGGCGGAGAAAAAGGAGCTGGAAGATGTTCATGCCGTGTTCACGGCGGCCCTCGTGAAGGACATTGGGAAGGTGGTGCTCAGCCAGTACGTGGCCGATTCCTTCGAGAAGATACAGCTCCTGGTGTCCAACTATGAGTTCAGCTTTCGCGAGGCCGAGAAGGCCGTCCTGGGGATTGATCACGCGGAGTTGGGAGGAGTGATTGCGGAGCGCTGGGGGTTCAGCGATACCATGGTGGACATCATCCGGCATCACCATGTCCCCATGGAGGCACAGCACGAAAACGAGGCCTCCCTGGTATACCTGGCCGACACACTGTGCATGATGATCGGCATCGGTGTGGGATCGGATGGGCTGGCCTACCGCTTTCACAAGGAAGTGCTGGAGAAGGAGGGCCTCACAGACCTGGATTTTCAGGCGATCATCGCAGGCTTCGGGGAAAAGATATCGCACGTGGAAGAACTGATCGGTATGAATTGATCGTGAGCGGGGTACCTTCCGTTCCTGGGGTTGAAAGCGTTGAAACGCCTGTTGAACGAGCGGTGACGGGCACGAAGCAAAGACCCGGCATGGGCTTGGATGGAAAACACAGAGGGGACGAAAACATGGCTTACAACATCCTGATCGTGGACGACTCGCTTCCCATGAGGGCGGTCCTCAAAAAGACCCTCAAGGCCTCCGGATTCAACGTGGGGCGGATTTTCGAGGCGGCCAACGGCAAGGAAGCCCTTCAGATCCTGAAGCAGGAATGGATGGACCTTGTGCTTTCGGATTACAACATGCCCGAAATGAATGGTATTGAATTGATTGAGGAGATGAAAAAAGACGAGGTTTTTCGTACGATTCCAGTCGTGATTGTGTCTACGGAGGGGAGTCGAGAACGAATAGAATGGTTTCTAAAAATGGGTGTTTCAGAATATATTAAGAAGCCTTTTACCCCCGAAGAAATTCGATCAAAGCTGAATAAAATTGTAAAAGAGGATGAAGATGGACAGGAAAATGCTGACGAAGGCGATGAGGACCTCGATTTCTGAGGTGCTGGAAAAGATGTTTTTCCTGCCGCTGGACTTCTCCGATGCCGGATCGCCTGGTGATCTGTGGGAGGCCGGAGGAGTCGATTTGCTCGCGATTCGGCTGGCGTTTCAAGGGCCTTTTTCAGGCCATTTTGCCTTTTTTGTCCCTCAGGCGCTGGGAAAAGCTCTGGCCGCAGACTTCATGGGCACCGATGAGGAAGACGTCTCATTGGAGCACGTGGAACAGACCGCCAAGGAGATCGTCAATATGATTGCGGGAAGCACCTTTTGCGCCCTGGATGAAGAGGCGGTTTTTGATCTCGGCATCCCGGAGAAGGTTCCTCCGGACGAGGTGTGGAAGGGGCCGGGCGATTCCGAAGACCAGGTGTTCCTGGGCATCGATCTCATTGACGGTCGCCTGGGCCTGCGCCTGGTCACAGCCGGTTCCTGACAGGGCTGGCCGCCGAGGCCGCGTATTCGAAATCGAGACAGTCGTTTTCGAACAGTAGAGGGTTCAAGATGGCGCTGGAACGGGCCATCGAGAATGAGGTCGGATGGAAACGAATATTCGAGTGCTGGTGGTGGATGATTCCGCCATCGTTCGAAAGGTGCTCTCTGATGAGCTTTCCCGCGAGAGAGGCATTGAGGTGGTGGGCACTGCGCCCGATCCTTACGTAGCGAGGGACAAGATTGTCCGTCTCAAGCCGGACGTGGTTACACTGGACATCGAGATGCCCCGCATGGACGGGCTGACCTTCCTCAAGAAGCTCATGAAGTATTATCCCCTTCCCGTAATCATCGTGAGCTCCCTGACCAAGAAGGGGGGGGCGCTGGCCATGGAAGCCCTTTCCCTGGGAGCCCTGGAGGTGATCTGCAAACCTTCGGCGTCGTACTCCGTGGGCGACATGGGCGTTCAGCTTGCGGACAAGATCCGGGCCGTATCCAACGTGAACCTTCGAGCCAGGGTGGAGTCCGCCGAGACCGCGAACAACACGCCATCCGTCCGTGTCGGCTCCAAGGCCTTGTCCGAGACCACGAACAAGATTCTGGCCATCGGGGCGTCGACCGGAGGGACCGAGGCGATCAAAACGGTCTTGCTGGGCATGCCGCCCAACGCCCCGGGAATCATCGTGGTACAGCATATGCCGGCCAAGTTCACCACATCCTTTGCCGAGCGGCTCGACACCCTCTGTGCCATTCGAGTTCGTGAGGCCCAGGACGGGGACTCTGTGGTCAACGGGCAGGCGCTCATTGCGCCGGGCAACTTCCACATGCTGCTTCGCCGGAGCGGCGCCCGATACTACGTCCAGGTCAAGGACGGCCCCATGGTTCATCACCAGAGGCCTTCGGTGGACGTCCTTTTCAAGTCCGTGGCAGACTATGCCGGCAGCAACGCGGTGGGGGTGATTCTTACCGGCATGGGAGCAGACGGCGCGGATGGATTGCTCAAGATGCGACAGGCCGGGGCGCGGACTGTGGCCCAGGACGAGCGAACCTGTGTGGTCTTCGGCATGCCCAAGGAGGCGATCAAGCGTGAGGCCGCCGAGGAAGTCGTGGGGTTGCCCGACATCTCGATCACCCTGCTTCGAATGGTCGGGTGATCGCCTTTTCCCGGACGGGGCAGAATCTTCCCCCCTGCTTCCCGCACCCTATCCGATCATGCCGAGTCCCGGAGCAGAGGGCCAAGGCCTCCCTTTCCTTGAAGCAACATCCAACTATTAGATTTTATTAAATATAGCAGGTTGGCTGTATCATCGGCCCGATGAAACCAAGCATCGGTCCCATGCCTGCCCTTTCTGGCAACGTTCTTGCAAAAAAGCGAAGGTGTACGCACCGTCTTTCAAAATGTCTCGGGAAGGCGGAACAGCATTCCCAGTAAATGAGGAGAACAACCCATGAAGATTTCCGAGATCCACCCCGGTCAGATTCCGGATGCAAAGGGCCAGAGCCCGGACAAAACCGGGAACGACGGGCAATCGTTTCAGCGCATCATGGAGCAGGTGAGCCACGGAGAAGGCGGTAAGGAAAACCCTGTCGAAGGGTCGGGCCCCGTGCTCCCCGGACAGGAAATCCAGATCATTCCTGGAGTTGGAAAGGTGGAACCGACTCAGGAGAGCACTCAGAAAACGCAGGTTCTCAGGGCTATTGAGGAGACCCTGGATACGGTAGATGCGTATGCAGCCGCCCTGCGAAATGGCTCCCTGTCCACTTCGGACATGAAACCGCTGGTGGAGCACCTGGAAATCCGGCTCGAGGGACTGCGACAGCTGGAAGTGGACCCTGAGCTGCCCGAGGGGCTGCGGACGGTGGTTTCCGATCTCTCTCTGACCATCGGGACAGAGGTGGCCAAGTTCGGCCGCGGGGACTACGAGTAGGGATGAATTATCCGCCTCGCAGGATCAGGGACAACTGCGTCTCCTTGGCATCTGATTCAAGGCGAAGAGGTATCCCTGCCGAAGCGAGCATCATGGCGGCATATGCAGGCTGAAGCGCATCCGCTTCTTCAATTCGGAAGGAATCGATGAACGCATCCACGCTCTTGAAAACGTCCAGAAAGGCCTTTGACAAAGGCACGGGTCCCGTGGAGATGTGAATTTCCGCCTCGGATTCGTTGCCGGTCGCTTTCAGAACAAAGGAGCTCATTTCTCGGCGCTCGGTTTCTTCCACCAGTGCCTGGAGCAGACTGCTCAGCCCTTCGGTTGCACCCGGCGGCAGCGAGCGCATCATTGGCAGGGAATCGTCCAGGAGCATTTCGGTCTGGACGTGATGCTTGAAGTAGAGGTTGGCCTTCAGGAAGGTGATTTCCTGATCGAGGAAATCCCCCAGGGTAATGTAGGATTCGGCGTCTCCTTCCGGAGAGGAGCGCGCGGCCGTAAACCGGATCAGCCGGTTGATCTGCTCGAATTCCGTTTCCATTCTGACCAGACGCTTCTTCACATCCTCCAAAAGCAACTCTGCAGATTCCTCACCTGTGCGGGAAACGTACTGGATCATGTCCATGTCCATGCCCAGGTTCTGGAGGGGGCCGTTCAGGTTGTGCACCAGGCCCTGCATCAGCCTCCCAACGGCAGCCTGTCGGTGAAGCGCCATAAAGTCCTCTCGGGACAGCTCGATCATGTGTTTTCTCCGGGGGGCGTGTCCCGCTCCTGCCGGATGCTCTGGCGCTGCTTCCGGAACACGGTCTGAACGATGGCATCCCGCGCGTCCTCATCAATGGCCACGATCCTTGCGGCCACCAAATGTGCGGTATCCTGCTCCTCCACACGCAAGACCTCGGCCAGGAATTCCATGCGGTACATGGACGTTTGGGGGATCACGATGTTCATGCGGAGGATATCCCCCTGGTTCAGGGGCTCGTGCGTGAGAAATTTGAGGCCCGAACCGCTGATCTCGATCACGTCGTCCAGGGCCCCCCGCTCGTCTCCCGGCCCGGATAGAGCGCGCTCGATCAGGAAATCCAGCTTGTTGTTCAGGAGCTGGATGCAGCGGTAAAGGCGTTCCTCCGTGGAGCCGGCTGTGGCCTGGGAAAGGTACTCATCGATAGGGCTGGGACAGGCCGTTTTTTCGAGCAGGCTGGTACCCATGCCCTGTTTCACGAGTGCAGCCTGCTCCTCGCTGAGGACATCCCAGTCCGCTGGGAGGACGATCCTGGCACGGTAATACTTGCGTCGATTTTCGGATTCCATAGGCCCTCTGCCTCCTTTGCCCTGTCAAATGCTCTTTTCCCAACCAGAATACCCAAGCCGAATGCGGGGAGTCAATCCACGAAATCAAGCCCCATCAAGGATTTTGGTATTCAGGCCCGGTTCTCCGGGGCGATACCCCTTTGTATCTGCATGGGCTGTGCCGCTTTTTGCCTTTTTGCGGCAATGTGAATCACGCTTTTTGAATCTCCTCGCAGTCCCGCCGCGGTCGGGGTGGGGAATGCGGGAGCGAAGCCTTTTCAGCAGCGCTTGGGATGCCTCGAAGAATTTCAAGTGTAGGGGGCGTCACTGCCTCCGCATGCAGCATTTTCCCACTGGATCCGGAGGTGTTCAGTCGCTTGTCTGCTCAAACACCTTCAGGGCCGCCTCGACCACATCGGGATCGAACTGCGTGCCGCTGTTCCTGCGGAGCTCCTTCAGGCACACGCCCAGGGGCAAGGCGCTTCGGTAGGCGCGATCGGAATTCATGGCGTCAAAGGCGTCGGCCACGGCAAGGATGCGGGCGAGCTCGGGGATGTCTTCATGCGCCAGGCCGTCGGGGTACCCCCGGCCGTCCCACCGCTCGTGGTGGTTCCGAATGATCGCCAGCTCTTCGTCGGTCAGCCCGAGCGGAGAGACGATGTTGACCCCAATGAGCGGATGGGCGCGAATGCGGTCGAACTCCTCGTCGGAGAGGCGACCCGGTTTGTTCAGGATGTGATCCTGGATCCCGATCTTTCCGATATCGTGCAGGGGACCGGCGGATTTGAGGGTTTCCAGCTCTTCCTCGGAACGATGCATGTTCTCGGCGATGCGGACGGCATAGTCGGTGACCCGGGTGGAATGCTGCTGGGTGTAAGCGTCCTTGGCCTCGATGGCGCTCACCAGGGAGAGGAGGCTGGCAATGAAGCTCTGCCGCAGGTTGTCGTAAAGGGCGATGTTTTCCACGCTCAGCGCGGTCTTCTCCGCAAGAAACGAGAGGATGAACTGATCCTCGTGGTCAAAGGGGGTGTCTCCGGCCTTGTCGGCCACGAGCAGGAGGCCGAAAGGCTCGCTTCGAATCTTGAACGGAATCCCCATCATTTGGTGGTGGGATGTGACGCGGTCCAGGGCGATTCGATGCCCGTTCGAGGACCCGAAATGCTGATGCAGGAACTCGGCGCTGAGCACGTATTGTCCGTCATCGTCCGAAACCAGCTCGACGAGGCTGCCGGGCTCCATTCCAGCCAGGCCCTGCTGCGCCAGGACCATGAGCTGGCTGTTGGGCTCGTCGTAGAACAGGAAACAGGATTTCTCCGCGGTGGACGATTCGGCGGCCTTGTGAGTCAGGAACTGGTACAGGTCTTCGGAACGGTTGATTTTTGCGAGGGAGTCAATGATGTTGTAGAGCAGGGCCTGGTGCTTGATTCGCTTTTCGAGCTGTCGATTGAGCTCCTCCACCTCTTTTTTCTTTTCCAGCTCCTGGTGGAGTTCCCAGTTCTTTTGCATCAACCCGTGCAGTCGCTGAATGCGGTTGAGTACGATTTTGATGTCCTGGAAGCCGAAGGGCTTGACCAGAAAATCCGACGCCCCGTTGTGCATGGCATCCAGGGTGATCTCCATGGACGGGTAGCCGGTCATGATGATGACGTTGACGAGCTTTTGCCAGCCCTGAAGGGTCTTGAGGATGTCGATGCCGCTGATTCCAGGGAGCATGATGTCGAGGAACACGTAGTCGTAGGATCGGGTTTCCAGAAGGTCCAGGGCTGACTGCCCGTCGTGGGCCGTGTCCGCGCCGTGTACCCCGAGGTGCTCGAAGTAGAGCTGGAGGGTCTCGCAGATCGTGGGCTCGTCGTCCACCACCAGGATCTTCAGTTCCTCGAGCCCGTCCCGGCTCAGGGTTTCAGATTGTGCAACAGCTTGGCTTTGCATAGTTCGAACTCTTCGTCGGATAGGAATCCTTTTTCGCGCAATGAGGCGATCCGTTCCAAATCGGAGAGGACTGCCTGGCGACCGCTGAACCCGTTTTCCGTGTACGAGTGGGGGAGCATGCTCCCGGCAATCAGTGGGCTGTTCCGCTCAATGGATGCTCTTTCCTCGGCTGCTTCGCCTTCCCCGGATGCCGCACCCATGATTTTTTTCACCATGCGAATCTGCTCATAGGCGTCCTGGAGTTCCTGGAAGAGGCGCTTATTCTCCTGAATCAGACGGATTTGCTCTCCCGCGTTCTTGACGAGGATTTTCATTTCCTCCATCTTGAACGGCTTGGTGATGTAATCGTATGCGCCTTCTCGAATGGCCTCGATGGCCGTCTCCAGAGACGCAAACCCGGTGATGAGCACCACGAGGGTCGAGGGATGGGCCTTCCGGCAGGCCTTCAGCACTTCCATTCCGCTTGCGCCCGGCAGCATCAAGTCGGTAATCACCAGATCGAACGCGGTGTTCACGCAGGCTTCCATCGCCGCCAACCCATCCATGTACGTCGTGACCTTGTGACCCTCCTCGGTCAGAAGGCTTTTCAGGACCGAAAGAAGCCGCTTGTCGTCATCCACAATGAGAACATCAAGGTTCATAAAGGACTCTACCGGAGCGTGGGCGAACAGCGGTTCCATCTCGTGGAAGCAGCCTGCAAGGGCCCTGCGGTTTCGGCATTCGAGCCGCTCCCCAAATGGTGCTGCCTGGAATCGACGTCATGATGACGGCCGGCCGGCTTAAGCACTCTTGTTCACGAGGACCCCAGCCATCTCCTCCATCCTGGAAGCCAGCTCAAGGATTTCTTCGGGCGGGATCTCGCGAATGACTTTTCCGGTCTCCCGGGACAGCACCTTGACGATGAACTTTCCGGTGTCCTTGTCGACGCGAATGTCCAGATCCCGCTGAATCGATTTGACGTAGCTGTCCATGGCATCGGCAATGCGTTCGATGCGCTCCTTGTCTATGGGCGGGTCTGCATTTCCTGCCTTCCCGTTTTCCAGTGTTCCGTCGGCTGGGGGCTTTTTCCAGGTTTTTGCGGGGCCGGCTTCCGTGCCTGATCGACGCAATGGCAGAACGTTTTCGATGCCGGACACCTCCGTGGTCCGGGCAGATCCTATCGGTTCCATCTCGTCGTTCACCTCCTTTCTCTGGTATTCAAATCTCAAGGCTAGCAATACATGGAATCATGCGCCGCCGCTTCTGCAGGGCGATGCGGTTCAGACTGCAGTGCCTGCAATGAGGTTCTTTGCCTCGTGGGTGGACATCGTGTTCGCTGGGGGCGTTGCACTCTGTTGATGGATCACAGCTTCCCAGGCTTCATGAAGCTCCTTCAGCAGGCGGATGGTCTCGTCGAGAGCACTTCCGTCGTTTCGGGCGTCGCCCTCCAGAAGCCTCCGGTGGATGTAGTTATAAATGGAGTCCAGGTTCCTCGCGATCTGGCCGCCTTTTTCAAAGTCAAGGCAGCACTGGAGCTCGTTCACGATGGCCAGGCCCTTTTGAGTGGCCTTGGCCTTTTTCGCGTGTTCTTTTTGAGCCAGGCAATTTTTGGCGATCAGGAAGTTTTCAATCGCCTTCTCGTAACACATCAAGACCAAGCCGGATTTGTTTGCCGTTTGAATGTCCGTGTGTTTGTAATGATTCAGCGCCCTTGTGTAGTTCATTTCATTCCCCCTCGATGTGAACGAAATCCTGTTCTTGTTGCGAATCGCGACTCGCAGATATCCTGACACCAGTGCACCGTCCCTGCTATCCCCAGCTCTCCATCAGGGAGTTGATCTGCCCGGTAAGCCACTGGCTCTGGCTTTGAAGCTGACTCAACATCGTTTCCATGGCCACGAACTTGTTGATCATGATCTCCATTCTACTCTCCAGTCGAAATTCCATCCTCTCTACCTGGCTGTCCAGCCGGTCGATGGTGTTTTCAAGGGACTCCTGCTTCATGGAGACGTAGCCCTCGTAAGAGTCCGTGATGGCATACAGCTCCCGGTCGAACAGGGAGCCGATTCCCAGCGTCAGGGCCACGTCCCCGACATCGCCGGTGTCGGAACCCGTGTACTTGATCTTGAGCCCTTCGACGTTCTGCGCCCCCTCGTCTCCCTCCAGAATCTGTCCGGAACCGGTTGCGGCCTCCCCGTTGATCGTGCCGCTGACATCCTGGCCGTTGTCCACGGTCTGGTCCCCGGTTGTCCAGAGGAGATCGGCGGTCTCTGAGATACTGAAACCGTAATCGCTTCCGTAACTGTCGTGCTGCAGCAGGAGTTGATCGCTGCCGTTGTTCTCGGCCGTGATGTCCATGGCATACCGGCCGGTCTCTCCCCCTGCGTTGCTCGTCAGGACCGACCCGAAGATATCCACGCCGTTCGTGGTCTCGGAGTAATCAAGCGTGATGGATAGAGAGCTGTCTCCCTCCTTCTTGTCCGTGATCCGCAGGTGCCCGGAGCTGTCGATGACGGCCTCCACCTCGTTTCCGTAGGCGGATTCGATCTCCGAGAGGAGGCCCTGGACCGTGTCGGAGCCCGTGCTGGAGATCGTGTACGAGCCCGAGACCCAGGAGCCGCTGCGGTCGATACCGGTGAAGGAAATCACATCCTCGTCGACCAGGTTTCCGCCGTCGATGCTTCCCCAGGTTGTGGAGGAGGTGATGGCGCTTCCGCCTGCCGTCACTGCGGTCGCCCCTGCGAGCTGCTGGGTGTAGACCGTGTCGAGCTCGGTGTTCACGGCGTTGACGATGTCCGTGATGGTCATAGAGCTGGTGAGCGAGACCTCGGCTGTGCGCCCGTTGCTCGCGATGGTCAGGGTCTCGTCGCTGCCGAGCGTTCCGCTCACCACCGTGTTCGAGGTGGAACTGCTTTGTGTGGCGATCTGCGTGATGTTCACCGTGTAATCGCCTGCCTGGGTCTCTTGGTCGTGCGAGATGTAGCGCAGAGATCCGGTGGTGGTGGATCCCGTGGCGGAAAAGGCCTTTTGAATATCGTTGAAGTTGCTCTCCAGGTATCCCTCCAGGGTGCTGTCGTCGATGCTGAGCTGGCCGGTACGATCCAGGTTCACACCGATCAGGCCGAGGGTGGAGAAATCAGAGGAAACGCCCTCCACGGAGTTCGTGACAATGGAGCTGAGGGAGGAGCGGATCGAGTAGAGCGTGGAGTCTCCGAACAGGGCGCCGCCTTTCTCTTCTGCTTCAGCGTCGTAGTCATTCTGCTGGGAGATGTAAGAGGCCACGGCGTTGTACGCATCCACGAACGTGCTGATCTTGTCCTTCACCGCATCCAGGTCCCTATCGACGCTCAGAGTCACGGTGGTTTCGGCATCGGCTTTTTTCAGGGTGAGCGTTACGCCCGGCAGCACGTCGTCCACGGTGTTGTCGGAGCTGGTTACGTCCTCCCCGTCCACGCTAAAGGAGGCGTCCTGGCCTTCGACGAGCTCCCGCTTTCTCACGGTGTCCAGCGCAGTGAACGCGCCCCAGTCCAGGGAGCTTCCGTCCAAGATCGTCGAGTTCAGGCTCACGGAGAGGGAGCTGGTCCCGGACTCCATGTCCGCGACCTCGAGAGTGCCCTCGGAAGTCACGTAGGCCATTACATCGCCAAAGACCGTCTCCACGGCATCCAGAAAGTCCTGGACCGTACTGGAGCTTTCGATGGTGAAGGTGTCGCCGACCGCATTGCCGTCGTGATCCGTTCCCGCGATGTCGATGGTGTCTCCCGAGGTCCAGGACAGGTACCCGTCGATGTCTGAAAGGAGTGTAGATGCAGTGATGGACTCCCCTCCGGAGGTCATGGCGTTTCCGGATGTGGTCCCCTCAACGTCTGCCACACCGTGATCCAGGATGCCCAGAGTCTCCAGGATGTTCTGGTCGTCCGAAAAGCTCTGGGTCCCGTCCACCTGGATGCGGTAAGATGTGGAGCCGTTCTCGGTATCCGAAAGGATGGTGGCCGTAACCCCGGTGACGCTGTCCAGCTTGTCCTTGATCTCTTCGAGGGTGTCTGAGGAGAAATCAATGGCTACGTTCTCTCCATTGACCTCAACCGTGCCCGACTGCGTGTCGGTGAGGCCCAGGAGCGTCTGGATCTCGAGTGTCGTGCTCGTGAACGTGTCCGACTGGGCCCCGCCCGTGACCGCATGCTTGAGCGAGGCGCTGTCGTCCTTCCAGCCGAACGCCTCCAGGATGTCATCGGCCGAGGCGTTGGAGAGCGAGATGCCCTCCTCTCCGGTGGTATTGCTCGTGAGGATCAACCGATAATCGTTTTCACTGTAGCTCACAATACTGGCCGTGACTTGCGTGGGGGCATCCCCGGAGTTGGCGTCGTTGATCTTGTTTTGCAGGGTCGTGAGGGTGTCGTCCTCGGTGATCGTGACGGTCTTCCCGTTGATGAGGATGTCCCCGGCATATGCGCTGCCCAGCTCCTCGGAAAGGCTGGTGAAGGCGTTGGAGGAGAGCTTCTGGGCGCTGGCAAGCGTGTTCACCTGAATGGCGTAGGACCCCGGTGCTGCGGAGGACGATGTGGTCACGGAGAGCAGATCCTTGGCCTCCACCGCGCTGCTGTCCGAGGCCATGCTGGAAGTGTAGAGAAAGAAATCATCCGTGTCCTTGAGCCCTTCGGAGGCGCTCTTGAGCGAGAGCAGCAGGGTGTTGAAGCCCTGCCAGGCCTCGAGTTTCTCCTCGTAGCCTTCCTTGCGGTCCTCGACGAGATCGATGGGTTTCCGCTCGACTGCCGCCAGTTGCTCGACAATGGAGCTCCAGTCGAGGCCGCTGGAAAGGCCGCTGATGTAGCTGGTGCTGTCTGTCATGGATTCCTCCTCCATCTCCAGCAGGGGCCGGGAAGGACCCGGAAAAGAATACCCCCTTCTCTAGGTTCATCGGAAGAATTGTCCTAGAACTTGAGGGTTTTCAGCGGTAGGGAATACCGCAGCAAGAAACCTGCCATTTAGGAGATAGGGGACTGAAACACTCAATAAAAAGCCCCGCTCCAATCCATGGAGCAGGGCCTGGAAGAAGTGAATTGAGGGTCGGGGAAGCCCCTTCGGCTTCCCCGACCGCCTGGGTTAGCCGAAGAGCGACAGGATCTGCTGCGGTGCCATGTTGGCCTGGGCCAGCATGGCCGTGCCGGCCTGGGTCAGGATCTGGTTCTTGGTGAAGTCGACCATCTCGGCCGCCATGTCCACGTCGCGAATCACGGACTGAGATGCCGACTCGTTCTCAATGGTGGACTGCAGGTTGGAGTAGGCGTAATCGAGCCGGTTGACCGTGGCACCGATATCCCCCAGCACGTCTGCAACGCTGTTGATCGCGAGGTCGAGTGTGTCGAGGGCGGATTGAGCGTTTGCGGTGCTGGTCATATCCAGGGCGTCGACGCCCAGGGTCGCAGCCGTCAGGTCCCCGAGGCTGACCGAAATCTGATCCTCATCCGTGCCGGTCACGCCCGAAGACCCCACTTGGAAGGTCCCGCCGGAACCTGCCACTGTGATGGTTTCCGCATTGAAGTCCCCCACCACCTCGGCGCCGTCGGTCTCGATCTCGATCCCGAGGGCGGAGAAGTTCAGGGATTCACCCGCGGTGAACGAGATTATCTGGGTGATGCTTCCGTCCGTGAGAGAAGCGGTCGTGCCGGCTGCCGCCATGGTGTAGGTGCCGGCAGCAGCGCCGTTCAGGGTGATCTCATCGGCCGTCACAATGGTCGTGTCGGAGAACACGGCGGTTGCGCCGAAGCTTCCGTCGATGAGCTGGCTCCCCTGGTATTCCGTGTCGTTCACGATGCGGTCGATCTCGTTTTTCAGGGCCGTGTACTCGGCCTGGATCTTGTCCCGGTCATTGGCCGCATTGTCAGAAGCCGCCTGGGTGGCCAGTTCCTTCATCCGCTCCAGAATGCCCTGCACTTCAAGGCCGGCGCCTTCCGCGATGTTCACCATAGAGCGCGCCTCGGTCACGTTCCTGGAAGCCACGCTCAGGGACCGGATGTCCGTGCGAAGCCGGTTGGCAATGGCCATGCCGGCCGCGTCATCCGCTGCGTGGTTGATGCGGTAGCCGCTCGAGAGCTTTTCCATGGATTTGGACAGTCTCGAGTCCGTCGCGGAGAGCTGACGATGTGCGTTCATTGCTGCAATGTTGGTGTTGATTCGAAGTCCCATAATAAACCTCCTTGTTGTGTGGTTGCCGGCCCGCCATGGCCGGCGGATTAAGGGTTTGCGGTTGTTTGGATGGTGGCCTGCCCGCAATGGGCGCTTGGACTCACCTCCTTTCCTGCCGCTTTGCTCTTTTTTATCGGTCGGACCCGAGCGGGACTTGAGTACTTTTTTCAAAAGGGCGGGAGTTCCAGCTGGGTACAAGGGTTTCGGACTGCAGGGGACAGCCAGGAAAGGCCGTGGATGTGCGTTGGATGGAGGAGGCCGGGTGCTTATGAAAAGAAGGGATCCGGGATCGGGTGGGAGGACATGACCCTGGAGGCTAGCGTAGGCATGCCGGAGAGAGGCAGGCAGGGCTGAACTTCCTTTTGCTTCCTCTCATGGGGCCTTTTCGAGGTACAAGAATTGCATGAATCAGAACCGAGCGTTTTCTGCGAGAAGGGATCACCGGTATGCACCCGGCGCCTCATCGGGAGGCAGGCGCTTCGCAAACTCGCGCAAGCGGATGCAGGAAGATCGGAACCGTAAAGGCATAGCGAAGAAAACACAGGAGAGGGGAACCAGGAAGATGGATCAGGAAAATCAATCGCGTTTTCAAAGGGCCTTATGCTTTCATCAGCGAGGAGAACTCGAAAAAGCCTTAGAGCTCTATGGCCAAATCGTGGCAAGAGACCGACAAGCCACGGAAGCATTCCATATGCTGGCTGTGTTGAAGCATCAGAAAAAAAGGAACAATGACGCATTGAAATACATTGATAAAGCAATAAAGATCAGGCCCTCGAAGGCTGAATACTATTTCACAAAAGGGAATATTGTGGGAGATGCCGGTGACATTGAAAAGGCCATAAAATATTACAGAAAAGCCATCGAAATCAATCCGAATCATTCTGAATCCCATCGCATGCTGGCCGAAAAATATCTCGTTCTGGGCGATATGCCTTCCGCCTTATGCGAGATACAAGCAGCGATTCAATGCGCTCCTGACATGCCGGCGTACCATCTTCTTTCGGGTAGCATCTGGAATTCGCTGGGTAATCCGACGGAAGCCCTGGCAGCTTACGAAATAGCCATTGAAAAAAAGCCTGATTATGCGGAGGCATACTTCAACATTGGAACGATATATAAGGCATTGGATGAACAATATGAGGCGATTAAATGGTTTCAATCCGCATTGAAAATCAATGATACCTATGTGGATGCGCTGGTCAATCTGGGAACCACGCTGGATGATGTGGGTAGGGCAAAGGATGCAGAGTTCTGTTTGAAACGAGCCCTTCGAATACAGCCGGATTCAGCCGCGATCCATTACAATCTGGCGCGGATTTTCGATAGGCAAAATCGTTTTGTGGAGGCCATCTTACACTATCATAAGGCCATTGAGCTCGATCCGACGCTCACAAAGGCCTATCTCAACATGGGAAATATTCAGCAGAAGATGGGAAATATTCCGGAGGCCATGGCATGCTATCGGTATGTAACCCAACTGGATCCGGATCACTCTCAAGCCAGATCCAATATGCTCTTGAGCATGCACTACACGGTCCCCGAAGGCCCTGAAGCACTCTTTCAAGCCCATCGTGAGTGGTGGCACGTGCACGGCATGCCCACTGCACGTGGAGACGTCCAGTGGTCTCATTCGACCGATGAGGAAAGGCCGCTTCGCATCGGGTACGTGTCCCCGGACTTCAAGACCCATTCCGTCGCGTTTTTTTTTGAATCCATCTTGAAAAACTGCGATCGCATCCGCTTTGACCTGTATGGCTACTCCGATGTCCGGAAGCCCGATTCCACCACGGAGCGATTGAAAGCGGCCTGTGAGCATTGGCAGGACATTCATGCCCTTTCCGATGCCGAGGTCGTTGAGCTCATCCAAAGGGACGGCATCCATATCCTGGTGGACCTTGCAGGTCACACCGCACACAACCGGATGCCGGTCTTTGCCCGAAGAGCCGCGCCTGTGCAAGTCACGTATCTGGGGTACCCGAACACCACCGGCCTGGACACCATGGACTATCGCATCACCGATGCGGTTTCCGATCCCCCCGGCCTCACAGAGCACCTGCACTCCGAGACCCTGGTGCGGCTTCCCAGGGGGTTCCTCAGCTACACGCCGCCGGAGGACGCCCCGGGCGTAAGCCCGCCTCCTCTGGGGAGGAAGGGTTTCGTCACCTTTGGAAGCTTCAACAACCGTTCCAAGGTGACCGAAGAAGTCCTGGATGTCTGGAGCGCCATCCTTCGTCGCATGCCCGAGGCGCGCCTCCTATTGAAGTTCAAAGGGCTGGAGAGTGAACTCATATGCAACCCCCTGAGGGAGTCCTTTTCCAGGCGTGAGGTGGACCCGAAAAGGGTTCTCCTACAAGGTGCGGTCCCGGGGACGAGAGAGCATCTTGACCTTTATGGCCAAGTGGACATTGCATTGGATCCTTTCCCCTATAACGGCACGACAACTACCTTGGAGGCCCTTTGGATGGGCGTACCTGTCATCACGAAGGAGGGATCGTTTCATGTGGCCAGGGTGGGGACCAGTATTCTGGCCCGGGTCGGTCTGAAGGGGCTCATTGCGGCTTCCAATGAAGAATATGTCGAATGCGCCGTCCAACTGGCAGGAGAGCCTGAACAGCTCTCCGAGTGGCGCGGGTCGCTCCGTGAACAGCTTCGAGGCTCATCGCTGATGGATGGAGCGGGATTCACCCGCGAATTGGAAAACGCGTTTATCGAGATGTGGCAATCATGGCTGCGGAAAAAAGAACGGTTTCACAACGAAAGCAATGAAAACCAGACCGAAATGGAGCTGGCGCACTGGATTCAGGAGGGGGAAGTCGCTTTCCAGCAGGGCGACGTCCTGAAGGCAAAGGCGTGTTTTCTGCGCGTGATCCAAAGCCAGCCTTCCCATGCCGATGCCCTGAACAATTTGGGCGTGCTGGCTTGGCAGAACCAGGAAACAAACGACGCAAGACGGTATTTCAAAAAGGCGCTGGAAGCCGATCCGAATCACAGGGAGAGTCAAAAGAACCTAGAGGATGTGCAAAGAATGTAGGCGTGGGCGGATGGGCCGGAGAGACCTTGGAAGGGCGAATATCCCTGCACGCACGACACGACTCATAGGGCGGGGTGCTTTTGCATTCAGGGCCTTCAACCCGTATGCGCTGGGGTGCTCAGGATGGGGTGTCAACGTCGTCCGGAAAAGCACGTCGTTGAATTGACTCCAGGAGCAAAGGGTGGGGGGCATTCACGGTGGCGGGGGTCATTTGGAGATGCTTCGAACGTATAGCCAAAGATCTCGATTTCCTCTGCAAATCTCTTGGATACCTTCTCCCGCAATGCATCATTGTAGTAATGGGAATAGTGGGACCGGTTTGATTTATTGCGATGGGGGAGTTTTTCAAAGGGAATGTCGAGCCTTCGGCAGATTTCTCGAAAGTCGTCCTCCAGGTGTTCAAATCGCATGATGAAGTCCACATCCGCATCAATGGGTTTGCGGGAGGACGGATCTGCAACGATAAAATCCCTCAGGGTGGGGGTTCGCTCGATCATGGCTTCAAAGACCTCGGGATCCCACTTCGTGCTGCCCTGATTCGGTGAGAGATACCCCGACACAAGCATGTCCCATGGATTTCTGACCGTCGCAAACTTCATCATCCCATCAAACAAACGGGGGGGCATGGCTCGCCGATAATGGCTGAGCCGGGAATGCTTGACGGTATTATAGATGGGGTTAACGACCCCGAATCGTTCCACACCGTCCTGATTTTTATTACGACACACAATCCTGTCTTCCGAGTACTTTCTCAAGACATTTTGCAGGGAATTCCCGCCCGTCTTCGGAACGTGGATGAATATGAAGTTTTTCTTGTGCGAAATCATAATGCCGGCTGATATTCTCCGTGGGTTGTCTAGGCAGTCACCGCATGCTGCTTGATCGATGCGCGATGGTCGGAACACGCCACATGAGGCGAAGGATATCCGAGAATCCGAATGGCTTCCTGGTAATCGCTGTTTTGTTCAAAGGCCTCCATGAGCCCGGGTTCCAGGGGCCTTCTCGGAACAGGCGCAATACGACGATCTCCTGCACGGGCGCTGGTGACTTCACCGGTGATGGTTTTGTAGTGCATCCACCTGCGGATGAATTCCGGGTCATAATCGATGTGGAGCATTTGGCAGAGGCGGGCGCATAGGGCCTCCGGCGCCTCGGTAAAATCTTCGTATTTGATGTAATCCATATCGGCACATTTCTCTGCATACTTCCGGTATCCCTTCAGGAAGAGGGGAAGGGAGATCTTTCCCTGCATGATGGCGAGCTTTCTGAGGCTCAGCCACTGATCCACAGGATGTCGTACAATGGCGGCTTTGTGGATGGTAAACCGTTCCCTCAGGGCGTCTGAGAGAAGAAATCGATAGGGCGGTTTCTGCAAAAATGGGATCCCGGTGAAGTCGAGGTGTGCCCAGTCCCGAAGAACCAGCGTCTTTCCCCTCTGACGACATCGGCGGTCAATCAGGGAGATGGCTTCGACAAATTCGAGACGAGTCTTGTTTTTAAGCCGTGCCACGTCCTTTGGTTTTAGAAGGTGGAACCATTCGTTGGCTTGTTTGAGGGGGTTGAACAGGCTCGTGCCGAGAGGGTGAATTTCGCTTAGAAGAAGGATGCGGTCCATGCAGCCGATGCACTTGCAGATCAGCGTGCCGCCGGAACGTGCCATATTATGAATGATATGGATGTCTCGGTCATTTGAAGACGTTTTGTCGTATTTTGAGTGCTTCATTGGGATTCGTTCCAATGCAGATCAAAGGGTTATACGGGAAATCCGTATCTCGTCAGCCATTTCTCCGTCAGTTGGTTGAGGGCTTCTTTCTGGGCTTCGGAAAGGACCGTTTTCCATTCCTCCTCATGTTTAGACGTGATGTGGTTGGACTGGAAGCCTGTTTGACGGTCGAAAACGCGAAAACTGCCATCGAGGTTCTTCACGGTCTCGAACTGGAGATGATCGTCGTGATCCAGCAACGTGCCTTGCTCATTTACAGGAACGGTATCGAGTGAGCCGGTCAAAGACTTGATTTTTTCGTAGGACAAGGCATCATTCAGCGAGGTGATGGCGTCCGGTTCGATACTCAACTCCAGGAAATTACAGATATCCAGCAGGACCGCTTCCGGCCTTCCTTTGATATCTGAGTAACAAATATGAAGGATATCGTGGAGATGTTTATCAAAATAATAATCGGTACAAAGCATCATCGAGTGGGCGACTTTGAGCCCTTGGAAAAAATCACAATGACAAAACCGCATGTAGGAAAGCATTGCGGAGCGAACATCGCGATAGGTATTGATAATTTTGGTTTCTGGAAGATTTGGCTGAAGTTGCATATGAGTTTTTACACAATATATCTCATCATCGTTCGTTTTATCTGTAAATGCTTTTTTAAGATATGGGGCAGTGTTGGATGGGATCTCATGTGGCAACGTTGTATATCCCGCATGTTGAAGCAGTTTCCGGGTGGCATTGTACGTCCACATGGATCCGGATCGGGCCATTCCTGCAATAAAGACACGCATAACCGAAATCTCCTTTTCAGGATCTTTACATGAAGCGTATTTCTCGAGAGGTTTTGCTTCGTTCTCCTTCTCTGATCCCCCCGATTCTTCCTGAATTCGCCCCTAAGTCCCGTATCTCTCCTTGGACCCTCCGCATGCCCTCTCCATAACTCGTGCCACCTTCCCTCCCGGCACCTTTCTTACCGTTCAAGGATCGGGCTCTGATTTCTCGGCCTCCCAGATTTTGGGGCCTTCAGGGGATTGGGCCGCTTTCATCATCGAATCTGGAGCCGAGCCCCTGGAATTCAGGGATTTGCATCAAACGGTCATGGGGCTCACTCCCTGTTCCAGGCCATGCCGGACACGTGGCATCGACGGATGATAATGCAAGTTGAATGCCACCCTTGCCGCTTTTCCGTGTCCTGTCGAAGTTGGAAAGGCCTGCAGGGACGGGAACAGGAATCCTGCGATGCCCTGGCGTATCGTTTTCATGAGGAACTTCAGGGCAAAGCAGATTCTGCCGATAGAAAAGGATGACAGGCCTTTGAGGAACAAAGGAATTTCCTACGTTTCTCTCAGCAGCGAGGGGAAGGCCCTGCAGAGGGCAGGGCGGAAAAGGAGACCCATGAAAATCACGGACCATTGCATGGCCATGTCCGCTGAAAGGCAGACACGGGAGACGACCGTGAAGCGGGAAACCCTTCGAATTGTCCTTGCTTCCCCTCAGGCGCCGGCCGACCGGATTACGCTGTCCGGGCAGGCCTTGAAGTGCCAGAATTGTGACACAGGTCTGGAAGATGCGGACGCCAAGGCGCGTTTCGAGCATTCTCTCAAGGCCCTCCTGGTCGAGGTGCTCTCAGGGCGCAAGGTGCGCCTCCTGGACCCTTCGGATGTGACCGGGGAGCCGAAAAAAGGCCCGGATGACGCATCCGCGGATCAGGAAATTCCGCAAGAGGAGGGGGACGGCTGGGGCCTGATCTACTCCCACGAACGCACCCACCGGGAGCAGGAGCAGGTGAGCCTGGCGGCTCGCGGCGTGGTCCGCACCGGGGACGGCCGGGAGATCGGGTTTCAGCTCGAGTTGAACATGAGCCGGGAGTTCGTGGAGCACCACCACCTGAGCATTCGCGCGGGGGACGCCGGGCTCGTGGATCCGCTGGTCCTGAACTTCGGGGGGACCGCAGCCGAGCTCTCGGACTTCCGGTTCGCCTTTGACCTGGATGGCGACGGCCTGGACGACCATATGCCCGGGCTGGCGCCGGGGAGCGGATACCTGGCCCTGGATCGGGATGAAAACGGCGGGATCGACGACGGGAGCGAGCTCTTTGGCCCTGGGACCGGCAGCGGGTTTCAGGAACTGGCCGCATATGATGACGACAAGAACGGGTGGATCGACGAGAGCGATGGAATTTTTGAGCGGCTTTCCCTGTGGGAGATCGGTGCGCAGGGCGAGCGCTTGAGCTCCTTACAGGACCGGGGCGTGGGCGCGATCTTCCTGGGGAGCCTGGAGGCGCCGTTCGATCTCAAGGACGAGACGAACCAGATGGAGGGGCGCATCGCCCGTCACGGCCTGTTCCTGGAGGAGGACGGCACCGTCGGCACCGTGCAGGAGCTGGACGTTCGGGTGTAGAAGGGGGATATGTATTTGGATTCGGGGCGTCCCTTGCCTGCGCATTCCTCCTCCCTTTTTCCCCACGGATGCGGGAAAGTTCATAATGACTTGCTCGGGCGGTTTTTATCACAGAGAATTCGGACTGTGGCGACCTTCTTTTTCGGCAGGAACGAACTCCGCTTTTCCCCCAAGCACACAGGCGAGCCGATAAGGCGTCGGATTTCCGTCGTTCGTCAGGACCCCGGTCCGGGTCGCACATTGGCAATGCCTTTGCATTTTTCATCTCAATGGGGTAAAGATCTGCCTCGTCCGGGAAGTTCGCCCATAAGGGCGTGAGTTCCCTGGAGCGGAGACCGGCAAGAGGTGCGCGGACCCAAGGGAACCGAATGCGTTTCCCGGCCGACCGGCGGTCGTTTCGGCGTGTGCCTTGGTTTCGTTTTTTTTTGACTTCTTTGGTAGAATATGGAACCTTCCGATCCATGCGTATTGCGATTCTTTCCGACATTCATGCAAACCTGGAGGCCCTGCTAGAGGTCCTCTCTGATCTGGATCGACAGGAAGTGGACGGTGCGGTGTCCCTGGGGGACAACGTGGGATATGGACCCGAACCGGACCGCGTAGTTCGTCTCCTGAGGCATCGTGGGATTCCGTCGGTGATGGGCAACCACGAGTGGGGGCTCCTGGATCGTGCAAATCAGGACTGGTTCAACCCGCAGGCCCGAGCCGCCCTCGAACGGACCGAAGAGTTGCTCTCGGACGAGAGCCTGGCCTACTGCCGCTCCCTGCCTTTTTTCTGGGTGGAAGGTGGATGCCGGTTTGTCCACGGGTGCCCACCCGACGATGTGGTGACCTACCTCTTTCACCTGTCGGATGAAGAGGTGAAAGCCCTCCTTCGCACCATGAGGGAACGCATCTGCTTCGTGGGGCACACGCATGACTTGGTCCTGGTGAGCCTGGATCAGGAAGCCATTGCAATGCGAAAGCTGGGACCCGGCTTGCATGTGATGGAAGGGGACGGCCCCTGGCTGATCAATGCGGGCAGTGTGGGCCAGCCCAGGGATGGAGACAACCGGGCCAAGTACCTGATCTGGGAGCCTGAAAACCGGACCCTGGAGGCCCGGTTCATTCCCTATGACATTCGAAAGACGGCTGAGGCGATCATCGCTGCGGGCATGCCCCGGGTGTACGCGGATCGCCTCTGGTGATCGTGCCGGGCAGAGGACGTGATCCGGTTCGCAATCAACGCACGGCGGTTGCGTTCTCAAAAAGAATGTCGTAATTCCTCCGGCGATGATTATAATCAGAATGACTCCTGTGCATTTGATACCACTGAGGAGGATCGTTTCCATTGAACCCATTTTACAAGAATCTCGCCCTCTGGCTGGTCATCAGCTTGATGATGGTGATGCTCTTTCAGATCTTCAACCGTCCCGAGCGAGGCCAGCTCCCCATCAGCTACAGCGAGTTCCTGAGCATGGTGGAAAACGAGAGCGTGGTCCAGGTGACCATCCAGGGCGATCACATCTCCGGGGAATCCGCCCAGGGCCCCTTTAAGACGTACGCGCCGGAGGACCCCGAGCTGATCAGGCTGCTGCGGCAAAAAGGCGTCAAAATTGTGGCAAAGCCCGAGGAGGACAGCTCCTGGTTCCAGGTGCTTCTCTCGTGGGTCCCCATGCTTCTCCTGATTGGCGTGTGGATCTTCTTCATGCGTCAGATGCAGGTAGGAGGGGGAAAGGCCCTGTCCTTCGGCAAGAGCCGGGCCCGTCTGATGTCCGAGTCCCAGGAAAAGGTGACCTTCGAGGACGTGGCGGGGATTGACGAGGCCAAGGACGAGCTCCAGGAGATCATCGAATTCTTGAGGGATCCCAAGCGCTTCACGCGTCTGGGGGGGAGGATTCCCAAGGGAGTGCTCCTGGTGGGGTCCCCCGGCACCGGCAAGACCCTCCTGGCGCGGGCCATTGCAGGGGAGGCGGGTGTCCCCTTCTTCAGCATCAGCGGCTCGGATTTCGTGGAGATGTTCGTGGGTGTAGGGGCCTCGCGGGTGCGGGACCTCTTTGTCCAGGGCAAGAAGAATGCGCCATGCATTATCTTCATTGACGAGATCGATGCTGTGGGCCGTCACCGCGGTGCCGGGCTGGGAGGCGGCCACGACGAACGGGAGCAGACCCTGAATCAGCTCCTGGTGGAAATGGACGGCTTCGAGTCCAACGAGGGAGTCATCCTGATCTCCGCGACCAACCGGCCGGATGTCCTGGACCCTGCACTCATGAGACCGGGAAGGTTCGACCGGCAGGTGGTGGTCCCGGTGCCGGACATCAAGGGCCGGGAGGGCATCCTCCGCGTGCACTCCAGAAAAACCATTCTGGACGAGGCCGTGGACCTGAGAGTCCTGGCCCGGGGGACTCCCGGCTTTACAGGCGCTGACCTGGAGAACATGGTCAACGAGGCGGCACTCATGGCGGCGCGTCGAAACAAGGAATACGTGGAGATGATCGATTTCGAGGACGCCAAGGACAAGGTCATGATGGGCGCCGAGAGAAAGACCATGATCATCAGCGACGAGGAGAAACGCACCACCGCCTATCACGAGGGCGGGCACGCCCTGGTGGCCAAGCTCCTTCCCGGCGCCGACCCCATTCACAAGGTGACCATCATTCCAAGGGGCCGCGCGCTAGGTCTGACCCAGCAGCTGCCCATGGATGAAAAGCACACCTACACGAAGGAGTACCTCCTGAACAACATCAGCATACTCATGGGCGGTCGGGCCGCGGAGATGCTCGTGCTCGGGAGTCAGACCACTGGCGCCGGGAACGATATCGAGCGGGCCTCCGAAATGGCGCGCAGGATGGTCTGCGAGTACGGCATGAGCGAAAACCTGGGCCCTCTCACTTTTGGAAAAAAGGACGAGCAGATTTTCCTGGGGCGGGAAATCGCGCAGCACCGGGACTACAGTGAGGAGACCGCGCAGAAGATCGATGAGGAGGTCAGAAGCATCGTGAGCGGGGCCTACGAGAAGACGACCCGCATGCTCTCCGAAAACCTGGATTCGCTCCACAGGCTCGCAGGCGCCCTGCTCGAGCGCGAAACCCTGGACAGCAAGGACATCGACGCCATCGTTACGGGCGAAGACAAAGACGGGGATTCCCAGGCCGAGGCACCGGAGGAGACGGGGGCGTGATCCCAAAGGCCGCCTTTTCACTTTGCTGGAACGGGCACCGGCTCGATCTGGGCGGCCGCACGCAGGTCATGGGCGTCCTGAACGTGACGCCGGATTCCTTTGCCGACGGCGGGCGTTACATGAAAGAGGAGACGGCCATTGCGCATGGGCTGGCCATGGCCGCAGAAGGGGCGGATATCCTCGACGTGGGTGGAGAGTCCACGCGGCCTTTCGCCGAGCAGGTCCCCGCTGAAGAGGAGGCGGCGCGGGTCGTTCCCGTGATCGAGGCCCTGGCTCGAGAAGTCGACATTCCCATCAGCATCGACACAACCAAGGCGGAGGTGGCCCGGGCCGCGTTTCAAGCCGGTGCGAGCATCCTCAATGACGTGAGCGCCCTGCGCTTTGACCCGGTCCTTCCCGAGCTGGCCGCAGAGGCCGGGGTCCCCGTGGTGCTCATGCACATGAAGGGTGAGCCCCGCAACATGCAGAAGGATCCGACATACGAGGCCCTGATCCCCGAGGTTTCCGCGTTTCTGGAGGATGCGGTTCAACGGGCCGTGGAGGCCGGAATAGCGCGGGAACGCATTCTGATCGACCCGGGCATCGGATTCGGGAAGACCTTCGATCACAACGTTCAGCTTCTGAGGGACCTGTCCGAGCTGTCGAAATTGGGACTTCCTGTGGTTCTGGGGTGTTCGCGGAAGGCCTTTCTCGGGGGTATCCTCGGCAAGGAACCGGACGGGCGGGACGTGGGGACCATGGCTGCAGTGGCAACCGGCATCCTGAACGGTGCCCATGTGGTCCGGGTCCACAATGTGGAGATGGCCGTAGACACCGTTCGGGTCATCGATGCGATCCAACGGGGAAGCGTGACCCCTGCCGAGAACTGACGCCCGGGCTTGCCTACGGGCCGGAAGCCAGCCAAAAGGATGGACGTGATTCGCGGTTTGTTCTTTTGACGAAAATCATCATTCCTCTCGCAAAGCCGCTGGAACAGCAAGAAATGGATGTCCCTTCTTTTTCCCGGCGTTTTGGCGAGAAATGAGACCCTGCCCATGCTTCTCTGCATCGACATAGGAAACACGAATATCGTGCTCGGAGTGACGGATCAGGAGCGCATCCTGGATTACTGGCGGCTCCGTACGGAAAAGGACATCACGAGCGACGAGCTGGGGATCTTGATCGCCAACCTGTTCGCCCATTCCGAGATCCGTACCGCGGATATCCAGGAGATTATCATTTCCTGCGTGGTTCCAACTCTCCTGAACACCATGGAGGACTTTGCCCGCCGATACTTCAGTGTTCGTCCCGTGATTGTAGGTCCCGGGATCAAGACGGGAATGCCCATTCACTACGACAACCCCAAAGAGGTGGGAGCGGACCGAATCGTGAACGCGGTCGGCGCCTATGAGAAGTACCGCAAGGCCATGATCATTGTGGATTTCGGGACCGCCACGACCTTCGACTATGTCTCTGGAGAGGGGGCGTACGTAGGAGGTGCCATTGCTCCCGGGATCACGATCTCGTGCGAGGCCTTGTTTCAAAAGGCCTCCAAGCTGCCTCGAGTGGAGCTCTTTGCCCGTCCCAGACAGGTCATCGCCAAGGATACCATCAGCGCCATGAACGTGGGCATTGTGTACGGCTACGCCGGCCTCGTGGACGGGATCGTTCGACGGATGAAGGAGGAAAGCCGGGAGAATCTGGCTGTGGTCGCGACGGGAGGTTTGGCCCCGCTCATTGCCAGGGAGTCCCAGACCATCGAATGTGTGGAGGAGTTTCTTACCCTGGAAGGCCTGATGATCATTTTCAAGAGAAACCGGTGATTCGAAAACCCCCTGTACTTGGAGAGGGGGATCGGGTCGGGGTGATTGCACCGGCCGGGCCCGTGACCCCGGATGAGCTGGACCCGGGCATTCGAGCGCTCGAGGCCTTCGGGCTCGAGGTGGTGCCGGGTGCACACCTTTACGACATCCATGGCTACACCGCGGGGGACGACCGGGCCCGGGCGGCCGATTTGGACGCCATGTTCTCCCGTCCCGACATACAGGCGGTGTTCTGTGCCCGGGGAGGGTACGGCTGCCTCCGGCTTCTGCCTCGCATCGACATGGAGAGCATCCGTGCGAATCCCAAGATCCTCATGGGCTATAGTGACGTCACATCGCTGCTCTGGGCCCTTTACGCCGAAACGGGCCTCGTTTCGTTTCATGGACCGGTGGTGAAGGGATTTACCGAACAAGGCGGGCAGGACCTGGCCCGCTTCTTTTCCTGGCTTCGGGATCCGGTCCGTCCACCGGAGATCGACCTTTCCGATACGTGCCGAGAGCTTTATGGGGGAAGGGCCAGCGGGCCGGTTTTCGGTGGAAACCTGAGTCTGGTATCCCATCTGGTGGGAACGCGTTTCATGCCCGATTTGACCGGAGCGATCCTGTTCCTGGAAGAAACCCGGGAGCCCCTCTACCGGATCGATCGCATGCTCACCCACCTGACTTTGAGCGGAGAACTGGCCCACTTGTCCGGTTTTCTTGCCGGCTGGTTCGGGGAGAAAGGAACGGACATGGAGGTGGAAGGCCTCTTGAGGGAGTTTTTCGAGCCCCTGGGGATCCCTGTGCTGGCAGGGTTTCCAGTGGGGCACGGTCCCGTGAACACGCCGGTGCCCATCGGTCTTTCCGCCACCCTGGATACGGATCGCATGCGTCTCACTTGGCATGAATCCTGCTTTGTTCAATAGCACCCGAGCGGACCAACGGCCTGGCGGTGGCACAAGGGGCAGGATCGTCGGAATGCTGGCGGGAAAAGGCCTTCGGAGTCCAATCTTTCTGAAGCCAGGGCGGGCCGTGAGGGGATGAGGAACCCGGGCATGTTGAATCTCCCCGCAGTCCCGCTGAAAACGGGACTGCGGGGAATGCGCGAGCCAAGCATTTTCAGGTTGTCAAGTCCACCAAAAGAATGGTACCTAAACGCTCATTTTAGGCAGGTTTTCTCCTGCGGGTAGAAGAATGACCATGCCCCACACAGATCCTCAGCCAGGGGCTCCGAGCGGTACGCCGACCTTTTCTTAGCCGGTCCCGGCGATGCCTCGCAAGGGAATAAGAAGAACACACCCGGGAGGAAGAAGATGCGGTGCCCGGGGAGCGCCGCGTCAAATCGGTTCAGGGACGCTCTTTCCACGACTCGAACAGGAGCAGGCAGCCTGTCGGAGCGAGGTCTGACACTTGGGATGATCGTGACCGACGCCATTCGAAGGTTGGGAGCCACGGGATTGACCGTGGTTCGTAGAGCGGGTCTCATGGGCATCTTCCTCGGGAAGACCCTGTTCTTCTGCTTCGCCCCTCCTCTCAAGGTGTTCCGCCTGCTGAAACAGATTCACTTCATCGGATTGCAGTCTCTTCTTGTAATATTCCTGACCGGTTCGTTTACTGGCATGGTCCTGGGACTTCAAGGGTATTACACCCTGAATCGCTTTGGCTCGGAGGCCTTTTTAGGGCCCATGGTGGCCCTTTCCCTGGTCAAGGAGATGGGGCCCGTGATCTCAGGGCTCATGGTGACGGGTAGGGCGGGCTCCGCTGTCACCGCGGAGATCGGGATCATGCGCATCAGCGATCAGATCGACGCCTTGACCCTCATGGGATTGAACCCCTTTCGCTACCTGGTGGTACCCAATCTCCTCGCCGCTGTGATCGCCCTCCCTCTTTTGACGGCCGTGTTCGACGTGGTGGGCATCCTGGGGGGATACATGGTCGGGGTCAAGCTTCTGGGGGTCGGGGCAGGCACGTACTTCGGTGAGATGACCAATTACCTGGACGGCAAGGATATCGCCGAGGGGCTTTACAAATCCCTGAGCTTCGGGATCATCATCGCCTGGATCAGTTGCTACAAGGGATATTACACGGGCCTTCACACAGGGTTCGGCGCAGAGGGTGTGAGCCGGGCCACGACCCAGGCCGTGGTGTTCTCCTCGGTGTTGATCCTGATATGGGACTACTTCATGACCTCGATCCTCTTTTAATGGTCCGATGTTGAGGCACAGCCATGGCGGAGGCGGATGCAACGCCCATTATGATCCGGATCGAAGACCTCCATCGCTCTTTTGACGGGGTGGACGTGCTCCGGGGTGTCTCCATGGAGCTGAGGCAGGGTGCATTGATGGCCCTGATCGGTCGCAGCGGGTATGGGAAGAGCGTGCTGCTCAAACACATTGCCGGCCTGCTCCAGCCGGACCGTGGGCGAGTCCTCATTGAAGGAGAGGATATCTCCCGACTTCGGGGAAAGGCCCTGAGCGGCCTGCGGGAACGGCTCGGCTTCCTGTTCCAGGGGGGAGCGCTTTTCGACTCCATGACCGTATACGACAACGTGGCCTTTCCGGTCCGCGAGAAGACGCGCATGCGGGAGGCCGAGGTTCAGGAACGCGTGGAGGGCGAACTGGCCCGCGTAGGACTGGCTGGTGCGGAGAACAAGCATCCCTCGCAGCTGAGCGGGGGAATGCAGAAACGGGTGGCCCTTGCACGGGAGCTCATCAGCGAACCTGAGATCATGCTCTTTGACGAGCCGACCACGGGCTTGGACCCGATTATCGGGCACGCCATTCTAAAGCTCATCGACGATCTCCATAAGAGGCTTCAGTTTACGGGTATCATTGTAACGCATGAGATACACAAGGTGTTCGAGATTGTGGACCGCGTCGTGATGATTCACGAAGGGCAAGTTCGAGCGCAGGGGGCACCTCGGGACATCCTGTCGTCGGAAGATCCGGTTGTTCGGCAGTTCGTGCGTGGTGAGATCGAGGGCCCGATCTCCGTTCAGTAGGATCAGGGCGAGGAGAGAGCAGGAGGGATCATGCGAAAATTCGACCTTGAACTATCCGTGGGATTATTTATACTTGCAGGGATCATATGTCTCGGGTACCTCTCCATCCGCTTGGCAAAGATGGAGGTGTTCGGGGGAAACGGTTACCAGGTGTATGCCGTATACACGGATGTCGGTGGCCTGAAGGAAGGGGCTGCGGTCGTGGTGGCCGGAGTGGAAGTGGGTCGCGTCAAGAGCATCTCCCTGGAAGATTACAAGGCCAAGGTCGTTCTCTCCGTTCAGCAGGGTTTAGAGATTCAGGACGACGCCATCGCCTCCATCAGGACCAAGGGCTTGATCGGAGAAAAGTACATACAGATTACGCCGGGAGGATCGGAAGACATCGTCCCCGTAGGGGGGCGGATATGGGAAACGGAACCTGCAGTGGATTTGGAGCAGTTGATATCGAAATTTGCGTTTGGGAAGGTATAGCCGGCATTCCAAGGTTGTTGTTGCAGTGCGAATAGGATGGAATATGCGAGCGATACGGCGGATTCACGTGTGTGTGGCGGCGGCATGGGGCTTCCTTTTTTGTGCAGTACCCCTATGGGCCGCAGGGCCCATGGAGGATATCAGGACGAGCACGGAGAGAATTCTTGTCATTCTGTCCGATCCGGAACTTGAGGCGCCGGCCAAGAAAGAGGAGCGACGGCAGCGCCTGCGGGAGGCCGTGGACGGACGCTTTGACTGGGAGGCCATCAGCCGGGGGGCCCTAACGACGAAATGGCGTGAGCTGAACGACAAGCAGCGGGATGAGTTCACGGCGCTTTTTTCAAGGCTCGTGGAACGGACCTACATGGACCGGCTTGAGGATCACTCCGTGACCGAGCTGAACGAGATTCGCTACCAGGGCGAGGAGGTCGAAGGGGACCGCGGCAGGGTCCGAGTCATGATCGTCACCGATACCAAGCAGGAAGTCCCGGTGGAGTACCGGGTGCGGAGGAAGGATTCGGTGTGGTTGGTCTATGATATCCTGATTGAGGGTGTGAGTCTCGTCAAGAATTACCGCGTCCAGTTCAATGAGATCCTGATGAAGAGCTCTTATCAAGAACTTCTGGCTCGCCTGAGGGCTAAAGTGGAAGAATAGACGAGACCGTGAAAGGTGCACTTCCCGAAAAGGAGTGTTGATGTGATGAAAAAAGGCTGCGTTTTGGTTTGGTGGGTGTTTGTGGCAATGTGGATTCTTATCCCTGAAGGGCAGGCCGTTGCCGATTCTGCCGGTGAAACGCCCACGCGGGTCGCCGGAATCGCCGCAGGAACGGAGACTCCGGTGGAGGGAACCGCAGAAGGTGTCGGGCCGGCCCCCATGCCCTTGTGGTGCACGCAGGGAGGCACTCTGACGGAGACGGGTTCCCTGAACTTGCAGGCCTTTTATCGCGAGTACGAGGCCCAGCGAGACCGGACCCGGGGAATGTCCGAAGCCGAAGCCTCGCTGGTACGCACGGCTCAACAAGAGGCTGCTGCGGAGACCGCACCTTCTCAAACGGTGGAACAAGGGGAGATCGAGACCTACACGACTTCAAATAGCATTTCCGATCCCCTGGAACCCTTGAACCGCGCTTTTTACCACTTTAATGACAAGCTCTACTTCTGGTTTCTGAAACCGGCCGCAAAGGGGTACAGGGCCGTGGTGCCGCAAACGGCAAGGCTGTGCGTACGGAACTTCTTCTACAACCTGGCCGGGCCGATTCGAATGGTCAACTGTATTCTTCAGGGCAAGGTGGATGAAGCCAGTTATGAGTTTTCCCGCCTGATCGTAAACACGACGATCGGCCTGGGTGGCTTGGTGGATGTGGCGTCCGAGGGCATGGACCTGGATCGCTATGACGAGGATCTCGGACAGACCTTTGGAACCTACGGCATGGGGCCTTCCATTTTTATCAACTGGCCGTTCCTGGGACCTTCATGTGTCCGGGACACCCTGGGTTTTGTCGGGGACTCGTTCCTGAATCCCGTGAACTACCTTGTTCCTCAGACCAAGTACAACGTGGCCGTGAAGACCGGGGATCGGATCAATGAAACCTCCCTGAGCATAGGCGATTACGAGGACCTCAAGCGCTCGGCACTGGATCCCTATGTATCCATGAGAGACGCCTACTACCAGTACCGCAAGAAGGAGATCGCCAAATAGGGATCAGGATATCCATGCTGGAATCTCCCGGCGGGCCGGACTGCACCCGATGTTGTCCCGAATAGCTTGGGGCGGTCGCATTGGATGTACTCGAAAGCACGAGAGGGAAGGAAGCGGTTTCGGCGGACAGGCTGAACCTGAGAAGCCCGAAATGGGGATGACGTTTCGGGCGCTTTTTTTCTCAGGGCTTGACTGGCGATCGGGTGATCGACAAAAGCTTCTGAGCCTCACCACGAAGACCACGAAGCACACGAAGAAATGAGTCTATGAAAATTCGCATGCGGCCTATAAATGGAAAGGACACAGAACTATGCTGATGAAGACGGAAACCAATGGACTGATCATCGTCCACACCGGTTCAGGGAAAGGGAAGACCACGGCCGCTCTGGGGCTTGCCTTGAGAGCGGCGGGCTATGGTTTCCGTACCCTCATGATCCAGTTCATCAAGGGGTCCTGGCGCTACGGGGAGTTGGATGCTGCCGACATGCTGGCGCCACTGCTCGATATCGTGCCCATGGGCAAGGGCTTCATTCGGATGGATCAGGGAGGTCCGGACGAGGAGGACCGCCGTGCCGTGAACGAGGCGTGGGATTTTGCAAAGGCGAGGATCCTTTCCGGCGACTACGAGATGATCGTCCTGGACGAGATTACCTATGTGATCGATTACGGGCTCCTGGCCGTGGAGGACGTCCTGGAGGTCCTGCGGAACAAGCCGAAATCGCTCCATCTCGTGCTCACAGGCCGAAACGCTCACCCGGGCCTCATCGAAGCGGCGGACCTCGTGACCGAAATGAAGGAGATCAAGCATCCCTATCAGAATGGTGTGAAGGCACAGAAGGGAATTGAGTTCTAAAAACGCAGGTGAAAGGATAAAGGACAAAGACGGGGAAGAGGTAGAAAGCGAAACACGGAAGGAACGGGAAGAAGAGGGGCCAGCGGAAAGGGGAGCGGCATGGGGTACCGAACCATCTCATACGAGGAAAAGGAGCGAATCGGAAGGATTGTGCTCAATCGGCCTCAAAAGCGAAACGCCCTCTCCCTTGAGCTCCTGCACGAGCTGACCTCATGCCTGGACCATGCCGCTGCAAAGCGTTCGGCCAAGGTCTTGATTGTGAGGGGGGCCGGGGATCACTTCTGTTCGGGGCATGATTTGAATGAGATTAGAGAGGGCGCCTTCGAGGACATTCGGAACCTTTTTGACACCTGCCTTCGTTTGATGATGAAAATCCAGGCGATCCCGCAACCCGTGATTGCAGAGGTTCAAGGTGTTGCCACGGCCGCCGGGTGTCAGTTGGTGGCAGCATGCGACCTGGCCGTAGCCGATGAAGGGGCTATGTTCGCCACGCCCGGCGTGCGAATCGGGCTCTTCTGTTCCACTCCCATGGTGCCTCTCAGCCGGAACGTGGGCCGGAAACGCGCCCTGGAGATGCTTCTCACCGGTCGGTTCGTTTCCGCCCGCGAGGCGTGCGAGTTTGGACTGCTCAACCGGGTGGTGCCGAAGGAGCGCCTACGTGAGGAGACCGAGGCTTTGGCCTCGGAAATGGCCGTTTACAGCCTGAAGGTCCTGGCCGTGGGCAAGCAGGCCTTTTACCGGCAGATCCATATGGATGATGAAAGGGCCTACCAGTACGGCAAAGAGGTGATCTCCGGAAATGCCATGATGCCGGATGCCGCGGAGGGGATCGACGCCTTTCTCCAGAAACGGCCGCCCGTGTGGACGGACGATGGATGAACCAAAGCATGCCGGGGGATCGACCATGCAAAGACAGCAGGGCCCAAGGCCCGCGCAAAGGAAGAGAAAATGAGTATGGAGGAGAACGTGAACAGGATGGATCCAGAGATGCTCTCCATGGTGCTGGATACGATTGCGAAGATCGAGCGGGACCGCTTGGACACGGACACGAAGATGGAGATGGACCGACTCGGAGAGTTCCCCATGGACCTGATTCGGTTCATGCTAGGCCCGGAGGTGGCCCTTCACCTCATCTTCATCCCTGAGGCTTACGGTGGTCTTGGGGCCGGGGCCCAGGACATTGCCGTGGTTTCCGAGCGCATGGCCTATATGGATATGGCGGTGGCCACCAGTTTTCTGGCCATCTGTCTCGGAATGGACCCCATCCGGGTGGGTGCCACGGATGCGCAGAAAGAGGAGTACATCGGGCGCGTCGCCCGGGAAGGGCTGATCGTGGGATACGGTGTCACCGAACCCGAAGCGGGCTCCAATGTCCAGTCGTTGAAGACAAAGGCCGAGAGATTGCTTGATGAAGAGGGGCGGTTGACCGGTTACCGATTGAACGGGCAGAAGCAGTTCATCACAAACGGCGGTGTGGCCCAGCTGTTTACCATTTTGGCAGATGCGCCGGACGGGCCTTCCTTCTTCGTGATCGAAGGGGGCGCCGACGGACTCACAGCGGGAAAGCATGAGGACAAGCACGGCATCCGAGCGTCGAACACGTCCGCCCTGATCCTGGAAGACGTAGTGGTTCCAGTGGAATGCCTGCTCGGGGGGGAGGAAGGGCGCGGGCTCAAGCAGGCCAACGAAGTGTTTGGGTACACTCGCCTCATGGTGGCCACGTTCGGCCTGGGTGGGGGCATGGCGGCCCTGGACAAGGCCATCGCTTACAGTAAGGAGCGCGTGCAGTTCGGGACCACGCTGGCGGAGAAGCAGGGGTACACCCATCGGTTGCTCGTGCCCAACGCCGTTTGCCTAGAGGCGGCACGTGCTTACATCGAAGAGACGGCCCGGCGTCTGGACAGCGGCGAGGAGGATCTTCAGGTGGAGGGATCCATTTCCAAATTTTTCGCCACAGAGGCCGGTGATGCCGCGGCGAACGACGCCATACAGGCCCTGGGCGGCTATGGCTACATTCGAGAGTACGAGGTCGAGAAGATCAAACGCGACATCAAGATCACCACGATCTTTGAGGGTACGAGTGAGATCCAGAGAAACATCATTGCCATGTTCCGGCTGCGTGAGAGCGTCCGATCCAAGGGAAGGTATTATGCGGACATGGCGGACGCACTCGAAGGGCTACCCGAAACCTGCGGCGGACCGGTCCTCGGCCGGGCCGTGCGTGCGCTGAACACAACGCTTCTCGCTGCTCGGAAACACAAGCTCACCCGGTCTCAGCACGTGATGTTCCTTCTCGCCGACATGATGACCTGGTGCGAGGTGGGGGACGCCCTCTGCAGAAAGGCGGCCCAAGGGGATGGCGGAATGCGAAGCGCGGAGTTCATTCAGGCCGCGTCGCGCCTGTTCGCACAGGAAGCCCTCGAGATCGTTCACCGTCAGGGTCTCCGCATTGCTCGGGGATGCGGAGACGTGCTGCCCGAGGCCGTGGAGTCCCTCAAGGACCTGAATCCTGAACAGGCCGTGGAAGGCTATCTGGAGTCCATGGACCGGATCGCACAGGAACTCGTGGCGTGATTCGTGAATAACCGTTCCCGATCCCATCCCTCCAAGTCGCGAAGGGCAAGGCCCAGGCGGCAACCCCCCAGGCAAAGGAGTTCCGTCTCCTACGAGCGTCCCCGCCTGGATCCCCAGCTCCGGAAGGCGTTCAAGCAGATCGGCGTACCCAGCCCAAGGCCCTTTCAGCCGGATCCCTTTCAGTTGGAAGCCCTAAAGCGGATTCAAACCCAGGATGTCCTGGTGAGTGCGCCCACAGGAGCTGGCAAGACGTGGATTGCCAGCGAGGCGATCCGTTTGCAGCGGGCCGAGGGCCTGCACGTCTGGTACGCCTCACCGCTCAAGGCCCTTTCCAACGCCATTTACCAGCAGTTCCAAAAGGAGTTCGGCCGGAACGAGTGCGGCATTCTGACAGGGGACCGGAAGGAGAATGCGGATGCTCCGATTATCGTAGGGACCACGGAGATCCTCCGCAATCAGCTCTACGATGCCATGCACATCGGGACAGACATCGGTGCAGACCTGGTCATCCTGGACGAGGCCCATTACTTGAGTGATCCGGATCGCGGGGTGGTCTGGGAGGAGGTCCTGATCTACCTGCCGGCCCGCGTGAGGTTGCTGCTCCTCTCCGCCACCATCCCCAATGCGGAAGAGATAGCGGCCTGGCTGGAGAAGAACCGGTCTGTGCCCGCCGGTGTGGTGCGAGTGGAGGAGCGGCCGGTCCCTCTCGAGATGCTCTTTCTCCTCCCCGACGGGCTCATGCTCCCGCTCGGCGGAGCCCGAGGCCTTTCCGGTCGCATAAAGAAGTACATGGCCGCGAAAAAGGATGCGCGTTCCAGCGGTCGAAGGGGAGTTGAAGCCCCGGCTTACGGAGAGGCGATTCGGTGCCTGCGAGCGCTCGACCTTCTTCCGGCCATCTTCTTTTTAAAATCCAGGGCGGATTGTGACCGCGCACTCCAGGCTTGCTCCCGGGTCGGGACGCCTTCCGAGCGCAAGGAACGGATTCGTGTTGCAGCAAGGGCCTTTCTTCGCGATCATCCCCATTTGAAGGCCAACCGACAGATCAAACCACTGTTTGGGGCCTTGGTGGGGGCGCATCATGCCGGGCAGCTCCCTGCATGGAAGCTGTTCATCGAGGAGATGATGGAAAAGGGCCTCCTGGAAGCCATTTTTTCCACATCCACCGTGGCGGCAGGCGTCAACTTTCCGGCTCGAACCGTGGTTCTCGTTCAGAGCGATCGATTTGACGGACGGGAGTTTCGAGATCTGACCGCACGGGACTTTCATCAGATGGTCGGACGTGCAGGACGGAGAGGAAAAGATCAGATCGGGTTCGCCGTGGTGCTTCCCGGACCGCATCAGGATCCCGCGCTCATTCACACCCTTCAAGGCGCCCCCCCGGAACCTTTGAGCAGCCGCATTCACATCAATTTTTCCATGACGCTCAACCTGTTGCTCTCCCATGAACCGGCTGAAGTTCACTCCCTCCTGGGACGCTCGTTTGCAGCATTTCAACACAGCGAACAGGATGCCCGGACTCGAGGGGCCTGGGACCGGCTCGTAGGCTCCCTGCAGGGGGAGCTGCGGGGGGGGAAGTGCGATACGCAGGATCCCTTTGAGGTCCTAGACTACATCGAAGGCCGTGCAGCGCTACGAAAGCAGCTTCGCGCGCAGGAGCGCGAACAAAGGGGCCGCGCAGAAACCAGAACCCTGGAGAGCTATCTGGAACCCGGACGCCTCTTTCTTCACAAAAAGGGAGGAGTGCATCTCGTCTTTCACACGTACGTGGAAAACGAGAATTTGGTCTGCGATGCCCTGAACCTTGAGAAACCCCTGCGATCGAAGAAGAACAGGGTTCAGCTCCGCAAGGTGCGATCCAGGAGGATCAAGCTCTTGTTCAACCGGCGTCTGGAGATTCCCGATCCTCCCTCCCCCCGGGCTATGAAGCGGATGCTGGAACGTATATCTCTGGAGGATCTGGAGGTTCTGCACCCCGAAGAGTCCGGGGATCAGGAGCCTGGGGCAAAGGGGGTTCAGCAGGAGTTGATTACACTCCCCTGCGAGACGTGCGATCATTTCAAGGACTGCCACACGCCGAAGAATCGTTCGCTTCGCCGAATTCTGCGGGAGATCCGCACGTTGGCCCCCTACCTGGAAGGCATGGATGAAGGGTTGTGGCTGAGTTTCAAGCGGCACCTTCGATTCCTGAAAGAAACCGGTTTCGTGGATGGACACGATCGATTGAACGCGGATGGAATATGGGCTTCCAGGCTTCGGCTGGATCACCCCCTTCTGATCGCGGACGCCATTCGACAGGGGGCCTTTGAGGAGGTTTCGCCGGAACTTTTGGCCGGTTGCATTGCCCCATTCGTCTGGGATCGGCCTCTGGATGTGGTCGTTCGGTGGCCGGAGCCGGATTGTCTGCATGCCATGGAGCACGCAGTGATTCGCGTTCAGGAGGCCATCGAAGGAATTCGCATGCGAAAGACAGCCCGCGGATTTGCCAACCCCCCGATCCTTTTTTGGCCCTCCGCAGCGTTGTACCTGTGGGCAAAGGGTGAGCCCTGGGAAAAGTTGCTTGACGGAATCCGGGTAGACGAGGGGGACATGGCCTCATTGATCATGCGAACCGCCGATCACTTGCGGCAGGTGGCGGGGCTGAAGGACACCCACACGGCGCTGGCTTCCTGCGCTCAAAAGGCGATCCATTCCATCCTGAGGGAGCCGGTCTTCCCCTATGAGGACGAAGAGACTTTGCAGAACCCGCGCGATTCCGCCGGGAAAGGGTAAGGGAAGCACAAATCGGCAGAGGGGCTCAGGACTCAGAGGTCTGAACCGCTTCGGCAAGTTGACGGGCCAGGACCTCGGCCTGCTGAAGGAACTTGACCTGGCCGGTGATCTTGCCCCTCTCGAACACTCCGGTCACAGGGAGAGGCTCAAGGATGTCGTACCCCAAGGCCTCCAGGGGGAGGCGCATGGCGTCCAGGGTGAGGCCGATTCCGTCTTCCCCGTGCTGTTCACCCACGGAGACGATGGCGGCCTTTCGTCCCTGGCCCGCGAGCCTGCTGGACCAGTCTCCAGGTCGTTTTTGCCCGAAGGTATAAAACGGGTACAGCCGATCGATAAAGGCTTTCATCCATGAGGTGACATTGTAATTGTGCACAGGCGAGATGAGCAGCAGTCCCCTGGACAAGGCCACGTGGGGGTAGAGAAGATGCATGCCGTCCAAATGGCCGGTGCATGCCCCGTCCTTGCGACATTGCTCACAGCCCACGCACGGCTGGATCCGGAATTCCGGCAGTCGAGCCAGGAAGGAGGGCACCCCGAACTCTTCGACGGAAGCCGCCATTCGCTTTGCAAGCTTTTCGGAGTTGCCGCCCCTGCGGGGACTACCGGTGACGACCAGAATCCGGGTCTGGGGCAGGATGTCGAGGGCGACGGGCTTGCCGGTCTCTTGGGAAGAAACAATATTCGTAGGCACGGAGGACCTCCTTTCGGAAGTGCAATGGGGGATTATTTGGTTTGGAGCGTACCAATGCGGCTGTGTGAGAATGCCTGAAAAACCCTACCAGAGATTGCCTCGGCATACCAGCGTTTCCATGGCCGGGACGGATGTCCAGGGGTTGCGATTGGGCAGGGATCTGATAGAGTGTGAAAAGGCTTGGCGTTCCTACTCTCTGGAAATATGAATGAGCAAGCTGGGCGCCTCCTTGAAGGCGGGTAACCGCATGGGTACATGGAAGCGCTTTGAGTGTGAATCGGCCTGAGCGGGTAGTGCGGGTTCAACAGAAACGAGGGAGGTGAGGAGGTGTCCGAAGAGCACAGTGTGGAAAAGCTGTCGGCGTTTGCTACAGAGGTCATCCAGGTGTTGGGAGAAAAGGCGCTTTCCTACTACGGACAAGGGGCAAGGCGGCTCAAGTTTGATAAGGGGCTGGTCATCGAGGCCGGACTCGAACTCATGGAAGAATTTCGAGAGCAGCTCTATACGCGCTTTCCGGAGCATCGTGTTTTCAGCCACAGCGAGGAAGGGGAGGGATACAAGCACGACGAAGCGAGGTATCTCTGGGTCTACGACGCCCTGGACGGCGTGGCAAACTTCCAGGCCGGAATTCCGATTTGGGGCATGTCCCTGGCCCTTCTGGAGAATTTCTGGCCGGTGCTGGGGGTTTTTTACATGCCGGCTACAGGAGACTTGTTTCATGCGCTGGCAGGGCAGAAGGCCTATTGCGGAGACCGGGAAATGAGCGTGTCCGCACAGGAGGTCCTGAACGATGAGAGTGTCCTTCTGACGTACTCCCGCTTCCATCGGCATTACAGGACGTCTTTCCCGGGAAAGATCCGTAGCCTCGGTTGTACGGCCGCGCACGCCTGCTATGTGGCGACCGGTCGAGCTGAGGGGGCGGTGATGAACAACCTGTCCTACGAGGACCTGGGCGCGGTGCGGGTGATTGTCGAGGCGGCCGGCGGGAAGATCCTGCGGGTGGACGGGACCGAGTTTTTTCTGAACGAGTATCTGGATACGCCTATGATTGAAGAAGATCTGCTGGTGGCCTCCCCGGAGCTCGGGTCGCAGATTCGGGACGCGCTCAACAAGGTGGAGTGAGTATTGCAGCGGTTCTCGGGCTCTGGGGATGCTTTCCTTCCGGCGCGATCCAGGGTTGGGGAAGGTTCCTATGGGCCGCCCTGAGCGGGAAATCGCAGGCGTTCGAATACGCTTTCCCGCCTTCCGGCGGAGTTGCATCCCAGCGGCTTCGAGTGTCCCCTCGATAGACAGGTTCCACCGACTGAGACCCTGCGTACCGAGTCAATTTCTGGTCTCCGGGATCGCTTCTCCAGGAAAGATACCCACGCCCCTCGCCCCACGGAACGTGTTTCCTCCAGGCTTCACGAACAGGGTTTGACCTTACACCAACACCTTCACCTACACATTTTTCATATCCGGCGGGGATGGAACAGGGAGGGGGCGGCTTCCCCCGCGGGGAAGTTCGTTGCGAAGACCGGCCCGGGAGCTCAGGAACGATTCTCCTGCCCAACCCGAAGCCCGGATATCTCTTCAATACAATTGCACCAACATCTTTACATTCACAGGTTTTGGCGAAATTCAGGGTCGGGGAATACTCAACGCTTCCTGCGTACCCGTTTTCGCCGCACGACTCGTTTTTTACGGGGCTTTTCGTTCCCGGAACCCGTTTGAGCGTGTTTCAAAATACCGTCGTCGGTCCCCGGGTAAAGGGGCTGCTTGTGCCGACAGGTGGCCCGGGGGCATTTGAGAACGATTTCCCCGCTGGATGAAGCGGATTCGACCAGAAAAGGATTGCTGCACCGGGGGCATTCCACGTGATGAGGTCGTCCCCAGCTGATGAATACGCAGTGCTCGTCCGTACAGGTGTAATAGGTCTTGCCCTTGACCGTGGTCTTTTCCTCCACAAAGGCCTGGCGGCACACAGGGCACTGCATGGCCAGCTTTTCTTCGAATGCGGCTATGCGTTCCGCTACGATGTCTTCCGCGCCGATTTCCGCGTCCCCGCCGGAAGGCGAAGAAGACAGCGGCGTTTCATGCAAGGGAGTATCCGGGGAAGCCGTTCCGTTCCCCTCCGAGGCTCCGGCTTCCTCCTCGATAGCCGGTTCGGCTCGATGTGACTCTGCAAGAGGCGCTTCCCCCTTTTGCGCGTTGTATCCGCCTGCTTCCTCGTATTCTTCCTTTCCCTTCACTTCCTTTTGGTCCTGGGCTTCTTCGAATGGAGAGATTCCGAGGGCGGAGTTTTCAGATGAGACCTCGCCGCCGGTGACGGGATCATCCTCAGGGACCGACGGCTTATCCCGATATTCGAAGGACATGTCCGCTGACCCATCCGGTAGTGCGTCTGAAGGCGGAGGGGACATCTTTCCCCTGGAATCCATGCTTCCAGGCTCTTCAGTAGGCGGGTTTTCCTGGCCTGGAATGTACCATTCATTGCCCGTGACAACCACGGTAGGCGCTGCTGATTCGGCCGGGGTGGGGGCCGTCGGGACGGGTGGTTTCTCGGATGCAGGGGACTTGAACCGAATGGGTGAAACAAAGGTCGGCCTGCCGGTTGAAGGGGGTCGCTTGGTGGGAATCGAATGGACCCGGGGCGGCGAGCCGGGCCGGGTCGTATCCGTGGAGGGGGTGGGGGGAGTTTTTCGAAACGGCCCGGCACTGTGCCTTCGCAGGATTTGGTCGAGCTGGAAAAAGGCGCCTTCAGCAGCCTTTCTTTCGGACTGGATCTCATCCAGGGTCTGAATGAAGTAGGCAACGAGGTTCAGACCGGGCATCCCCGGAAAGGCGTGCTCCAGGAGTTGGGCCATGGATATCGTTGGCTTACCTGCAAAAATGCGGCCTTCCTCATCCAATTCAATGTATCCGTTTCCCTGTAACCAGACGAGAAGCTCATCCAGAGAATCGTCTTGCCCCAAGGCCATTTCCTCGAGTTCGCCTTCAAGTTCGGCAAGGTCGTAACGCGACCCCGGATCCTCCTCCTGGTCGACTTCCTCTTCGCGATCTGCGAGCAGGACGATGCAGGCAACGGTAGTGAGGGTCAACGGAAGGCCGTGAATCCCGTATCGCGTTCCTGTGATGCGCTCAAAGTGATGAGACAGCACCTGATCGAGCTTCTCACGCAGGGCATGGTTACCGGCTGGGTTATCTGTCGGTTCCATGGACATCCATTCTCCAATCCTTTTCGAAAATCCGCCTGAAGGTCGCTATTCGGTCCGATTCGCGGATCAGTTCATGCGTGGACGATCCTCTTCGAGTTCTCCCATTTCTGTAAGTATCCCCTGAGCCTCATCAGCCATATGTGTGATTCCGGCCACTACAGAGTCGTCGTCGGTTGGTTGCTCTTGGACGTCATTGGAAGCTTCCAGCTCGTCTTGGAAAACGGACGAGAGCGTTTGTTCATACCCTTCGGACTCACCGCTGTCCTCCTGGATCGAAGGTCGCTCGTACAGGTGTTCCTCATCCGCTTCGGGCGAGTCCCCGGCCATTCCATCGGGGCTCTGATCGTCCGCGGGAGTGCTTTGGATCTGAATACAGTGGCCCTGTCGGTCCAGCAGGATGGAGAGCGGGACCTTGACCTCGAACTCCAGCAGATAGGCGATTTGCCCATCGTGTACCACGAGGTCTCCGTTCTTATAAGAGACGTCCTCCCCGAGGGGGAGGCGGTGCTCTGAAATGAAGAGGTTTTCGATTACGTTCCAGTCGAGGTCCGCCGTGATGCCGTCGATCAGTTCTTGTTCACCGCTTCGGATCACATCGTCGTTGGTTACTTTCATCGTAGGGACTCCTTGGCTTCTATTCCCAAGGCCCGTTTGCAGGCGGGAGGCGACACCCGCACCGCACAATCCTTCATTTTCGGGCCTCCTGCGGGTTTTTATCGGGTTGTTCACGTCGTCCCGGGGTCTGCATCGGGGCCCCGCGGGGTGAAAGCCGCGGGCTTTGCCACAGGCCGTACCGCGAAAGCACCTCTCTGGCCAGTTCCAAGTATTGCTTCGCACCAAGAGATGCTTCCTGAAGAAGTAACGGCCTGGCCGGATTCACAGATTCCCCCGTGTTCCGATGCCTGGGAATCGCGGTCCGGAAGACCATTCCGTCAAGATGCCGACGTGCTTCCCCTGCAATCCGGCGCGATACCGGATCCTGCGGATCCACCATGGTCAGTAGAATGCCTGCAATGTGCAACCCGGGATTGAAGCGCTGCTTGAACGCTTGAACCAGGGCCAGGAGCCGGCTCAGACCTTCCAGCGCCAGGTATTCGCACTGCAATGGAATAAGGACCGCATCGGCCGCAACGATCGCATTGGCGGTGAGCAGTCCCAGGGAAGGCGGTGAATCAATGAGAATGCAATCGAATTTCTCTTTCACGGGAGCGAGGCGGTTTCGAAGAACGAATTCCCTGTCCTGCAAACCACGAAATCCAGATTCCGTGGAGTACATCTCCGCCCTTGCAGGCAGGATATTCAGATAGGGGATTTCAGAGGAGACCAGGGCGTTCCGGATGTCCACACCTCCGCTCAGGACGCGGCGTAGCGTGGGCCCTCGGAACGAGCGGGAAACCCCCATGGCCGTGGATGCATTTCCCTGAGGATCGCAATCTACGAGAAGTGTTCGTTTTTCCGCAATGGCGAGCGCCGCCGCGAGGTTCACGGCCGTGGTCGTCTTTCCCACTCCTCCTTTTTGACTGGCTATGCAGAGCACTTTTCCCACAACAAAAACCCCTCGCTTGCGCAAGCCTGCTGATCGAACAGGAAGGTAGAATCCTTTTAAAATGCGGGCCGGCTTTGTGTATTTTGGCCTGTCATTTGCAATCTTGTGCGGTGAGCCGTGCCTGGATTCGTGGTTTTTATAGATGCAAGACTCATACCACGCATGGGTTTTTCAAAGCATTCGTTCGTGAGCTAGACAACCGACTGTTGATAACGCGCAGAGCGCGTCTGCCGGGTGCCGCATTCCCAGCGACTCGTCCGGATGGGGCGGGATCATTTTATGCAGGAAACACAAAAAACGCAGCCCACCTGGGAAACCATGATCAGCCTTTCGGGCATTGCGCAGGCCATAGACGGGCTTGGCTACAGAAGCCATCGGTCCCTGAAGTACCGGCTTGTCGACACCTTGAGGGCCTTCCACGAGCAAGAGGGAGACGCCGCATCCGTAAAAGGCTATGAAAGCGACGAATTGATTCAGGCGTTGTGGGGTACGGGGAAGGGCGCGTTTGCGCCGGCTTCCAAGCGCCGTAATCTGAGCAGTCTTCGTTCCTCGGTCAATGCCGATCTGATGTCGTTGTACCGGAAAGGCGGGAACCCCGAGGGACTGATCATCAGCCCGGAAAACACGTTCATTCCGTGCGAAGAGGCGAAGAATCAGACTCTCGAGGCTCTGAAAGGCCTCTCCGGGAATGGTGAGGGTTCCCTGGATCCAAAGCGAATCGGAGATCTCCTCAAGAGTATACAGGAGTTGCTTTCGCACGCCCGGGAGGCCCCCCACGGGGAAATGGAGGTGGATGCGGGTGCATTGCATAAAATCCAGACGGTGATTCGAGGACTGGCGCGGGACATTGGGGTTGGTCTTGTTGAAGAGGGAAGAGGAGGAGGCGGGTCGCCCGGCACAGAAGGCGCTGCGTCCGAATCCACCCTGACGAGCGGGGCCCTTCCTCTGGCGGAGGCAGAGCTCGAAGAGGCAGAGGCCGAAGAGGAGGACGCAGACGAAGCCTACGAAGACGTGGAGGTCGTGGAGGGGGAAGAAGAGGCCCAGGGGGAGGACGACGGCCTGGCGGATGCAGAGCCCGAGGAGGCAGAGGCCGAAGAGGAGGATGCAGACGAGGCCTACGAGGACGTGGAGGTCGTGGAGGAGGAAGAAGAGGCCCAGGGGGAGGACGACGGCCTGGCGGATGCAGAGCCCGAGGAGGCAGAGGCCGAAGAGGAGGATGCAGACGAGGCCTACGAGGACGTGGAGGTCGTGGAGGAGGAAGAAGAGGCC